>Ga0209810_1000404_pt1 | contig 97954 bp, 98 predicted proteins | sample Coa_R1_7_FD_187159 | JGI IMG/M metagenome (GOLD analysis project Ga0209810, IMG submission 187159) | Surface soil microbial communities from Centralia Pennsylvania, which are recovering from an underground coalmine fire - Coalmine... | ecosystem: Environmental > Terrestrial > Soil > Unclassified... | reverse complement strand
CGCGGAGATCGACCTTGGTGGGTCGATCGACGCCGAAGGGGAAGATGAAGAAGAGGCCCGGCCCCTTGAGGTCGATCAGGCGACCCAGTCGGAAGACGACGCCTCTCTCGTACTCTCTGGCGATTCGAATGCTGGACGGAACCACCACCAGCACCAGGAAGGCGACCACGATGGCGGCGACGATCAGACCAATCATCGGATGTGCTCCTCGAGGCCCGTCTGAACCATGGCCGCCGAGGACCCGAGCCTCTCCATGCTCGGCGACCGAAATCGGCGCGCGAAGAAGGGCTCAGGGAAGGTCTCTTCGGCCATCGTCTGGCTCTCCTCGGTCTCGTCTCGAGGACACGACCCGGTGCGCCTCCGCCCGCCGCGATCGCGGGCCACCGCCCGGGGCGCCCCGGTCACCCTGGCGGATGCCCTTCAGGTCGGCTCTCAACGGTGCCAGTGCTCCATCATCACCTTCTCTGCCCGGCGTACGAGCACCGCACCGCTGGGTCAGCTATTCGCCGGTCGGCAATCTCGCCGGCAGCATCACGGGCCGCCGGCGGTCTCACCATACGCTGGTCGTGGCCGGCTGTGTCGATCGCGAGGAGATCGGGCCGGCGGGCCGGGATGGCCGGTGGTCACGACCTCGCGTCCCACCACGGCCGCCGTCGCGAGCCGATCGGGCCACGGGCGCGCTGGGCGGCGTGCCGGCCGCCGCGAGGATTCGCGCGACGGCCGCGTGCGTCGGATGGGAAACGCCCTGGACCAGGACGCAGACGATCGGTGTGGTCGCGTAGCGGGGATCGGTCGACCGCGCCCGAGCCCGAGTCACCGGTCGGGACGTGGTCGAGCCGATGCCCCGCGATCCCGGGCGAGGAAGGGTCGCCGTCCTCGGTGACCACCGGGCACGGCCGGGTCGCGAGCCCGTCCAGGCCGACGTTGCGGCAGGGCGATCGTCCGGCGCCGTCATCGCTGAGCACGAGCTCCAGGCAGTCCCCTCGACAGGTCAGCTCAACGCTGATACGGCTCGCAGAGGCACGCTTTTTGACGTTCTGGATGCCTTCTCGAGCTACTCGATACGCCAGTCGCTCACCGGGCGAGGGCAAGCGTCCCGTTGGCTGGCACCAAAGTCGCCATCGATGCCGGTTTGCGCCTGGGGCCGGGCCGAGAGCGCCGAGATCGTGTTCGGCAGGCCTTCCACCTCCAGGATCAGCGGATACAGCTCGAAGATCAGCTCCTGGAGGCGGATCACGGTCGCGTGGTCGGCCGTTCCGGAGCCGGGGCGGCGGTCCCAGCACGCCGACGCCGGCGGCCGCGAAGGTCGGTCCCTCGTCGCCGGTCAGGTCAGCGCGATGTCGACGTCCCCGCCCAGAAAGGTGGGCGTCCAGACCAGCGTCAGCCCCCGGGGGGCGTTGGCGCTGGCCTGGAAGGCGATGCACTTGGGGCCGCTGTCGGCCCCCCTGGTGACGTTCACCGGCTGGAAGAGAGGACAGGAGCGGATGGACGTGACCATGTGCTTGATCCCCTTCCCATCGAGCAGGACGAAGCTGAAGGGGTTGAAGTTGACTTCCCGATCGCCGTGGTTCGCCATCTCGACGCTCATGGTCACGTAGACGTTGCCGGCTTCGGGCGCCTCGAACCAGCCCTCGCCGGGGGCGTCGTAGGTCACGTTCGCGACCGTGACCACGACCCCGTCGTGCACGGCACAAGGCGGCTGGCATGCCGGGGTCGCCTCCGTGCCGGGCGACCTCGGCGGCGCCAGAGCGGGCGTCGCTCCGGCGGCCGGGACGGGCTGTCCCTGCGCCGGGCCGTGCGCCGGCCGGGGACGCGAGCTGAGCGCACCCGCGACCACCAGGCCGAGGATGAGGAGCGTGCCGACCACGCCCAGCACCATCTGCCCGGGTCGAAGCCCGCCGCGGGTGGACGGGACGCCGCTCGCCGCCTGCGGTGGTCGCTCCACCGGACGCCACCGCGCGCCGTCCCACCACCATCGGCCGTCCTCGGACCGCCACGGCTGCGACTCCGGGTGGTTCCGATCCATGCGCCTCTCCTCCCTTCGAGCGTCGTATCCCGGCCGATGCCGTCCGCGAGCACCACCGGGTTCCTCAGATGTGCCAACGCGTCGGCCGGCGGATGCGGTCACGGTTCCACCGCGGCCGCCGGAGTGCGGGAACCTTCCTCCAGCACCGGCCCGCTGGTCGCATCCGCTCCCCGGTCGGGCGTACGGCCCGGAGGGTACGAGGGTCCCGGGGAAAGGGGCCCGTTCGGCCCTGGAGGTCGCCCCTCCGCCGGCCTAGCGTCAATTCTCGAGGTGATGGCGCTTGCAGGTCGAGAAGGAAAAGGTCGTGAACGCGATCCGGCAGGTGGCCGGGCCCCAGCGGGCCGAACAGGCGGACCGGTTGCTGCCCGACCCGATCGACATCGATCAGTACGCCGGGATGCTGCGGGAGTTCGGCGTGGACCCCGAGGACCTGGTCGCGCAGGCGACGACGCGGGTCCCCGGCCCGCTCAAGGGCCTTCTCGCTCGCTTCATGCCTCGGGGTCGGTAGGTGCCCCCGGCGTCGATGCCGGTGGCCGACCTGAGATACCGGGATGTCGGTCGGCGGAGGACTGATCAATGGGGATCATCGGTCGCATCGTGGCCTTCATCCTGGGCCTGATCGCCTCGGCGATCGCCCTGGCGGTGGACGTCCTGTACTCGACCGTGCACCGGATCTCGGGCGTGCTGGGGAGCTCGAGCATCGATCAGACCCACGGCTTCATCGGCTTCTTGCTGGTGCTGGTCGGGGTCGTGGGCTCGATCCTGGCCCTGTTCGCGCCCCTGCCCGCGGCGGTGCTCCTGCTGGCGGCCGGGATCGGGATGTTCTTCGTGGTCAAGGGGTACGCCCTCTTCAGCATCGTGTTCTTCGTGCTGGCGGCGGTGCTCGCCTTCGCCGAGCGGCCCTCGCGCCGCGTGCCGCCGCCGGACGGCGTGCCCAGATAGGGAGGGGAAGAAGTGGCGCCTGGCCGGTGGCCGCCCGCTCGGGTGCTCACCGTGCGCTCGAGAGGCGGCCGACGGATGTTCGCCCAGGAGGTGGCCCGATGCGGATGATGATGAGGATCCAGATCCCGGTGGAACGTGGCAACGAGACGCTCAAGGACGGAAGCCTGCCGCGCGTCATGCGCGAGGCCCTCGACACGCTCAAGCCGGAGGCCGCGTACTTCACGACCATCGAGGGCCAGCGAACCGCGCTCATCGTCTTCGACATGAAGGAGGCGTCGTTGATGCCGAAGATCGCGGAGCCGTTCTTCATGAAGCTGGACGCGCGGGTCGACCTGGCGCCGGTCATGAACGCCCAGGACCTGGAGACCGGGCTGAAGCAGGTGGCCGAGCTGGCCCGCGCCGTGTAGCCGTCGCCGGAGGGTGGGAAGGGCATCCGGCGGCCCCGGGCGCCGGGTGCCCCGTCCCGACCCGGCGCGGGATCGTCCCGTTCGCGACCCCCCTTCCGGTCCCCGGTCCCGGGTCCGCGGCCGCCCGGTGCCAGCGCCTCCGGGCGGCGACCGGCGGTGCGAGCCGGTGGTGGCCGTGAGGACAGCCCCTCGGCGGTACGTCCGGCCCGGGACCGAGGTCGATCTCGATCTCGTCCCTCCGCCCGGCCGGCGGACCGCGCCGGATGGGTGGAGATCGGGTCCACGCCGCCGGCGGGGAGAGCGCGATCGGCTTGGCTCGTTCCCGGGAACGGATACGATGGGCAGGTCGAGTCAACCCGTCGGTGACGGGAACGACAAGGAGGCGAGCCATCATGAGCGATCGGCCGGGCGGCTTTCGGCTCGGGATCTACATCTTCAAGGATGCCGAGATCGTGGACTTCGCCGCCCCCTACGGGGTGTTCTCGGTGGCGCGGCGGTTCGACCCTTCCCTGGATGTGTTCTTCGTCGCCGAGTCCCTCCGTCCCGTCCAGGCCCAGGCCGGCTTCACCGTGCTCCCGAGCTTCGGCTTCACCGACCGCCCGGCCATGGACGCCTTCCTCATCCCGGGGGGAGCCGGGACCCGGGCCGAGACCTACAACGCCCACCTGCACGACTACGTCCGCTCATTGCCCCCCGAGACGCTGCTGGTGAGCGTCTGCACCGGCTCCTGGGTCTACGCGCGAATGGGGCTGCTGGACGGGATCGCGGCCACCAGCCGCAAGGAGCCCGACCGGCAGGAGGCGACGCCCCCCGGCATGGTGCCGATCGATCGCCTCGCCTCCCTGGCCCCCGCCTGCCGGGTGAGCCGGGCCCGGGTCGTGGACGCGGGGCGGATCCTGACCGCGGGCGGCATCAGCGCCGGGATGGAGATGGGCTTCCACCTGCTGCGCCGGGCCGGGTACGACGAGAGCTTCGTGCGCGAGGTGGCCCGGGTCATGGAGTACAGCCGTGCCTACGACGCCTACCGGGACGACGTCGAGCTGGTGGGGCCGGACGTGTCGCAGGCCGAGACGGTGAGCGAAAAGAGGGCCGGTTAGGGCCGAGCCGGGCGGCCGCGTTCCGTCCGGGGATCGGCGTGGTGCGCGGGACGGATGTCTTCCGCCTTCCCCCCTGGCCATACAGGGCCGGGGACCGATCGGCGGCGCGAGCCGTGATCACGGTCCGCGTCGCGGTGTCAGGCGGTGCGGAAGGTTGGGTCCTCCACCCAGCGCAGGACCCGATCCGCCACGTCGCCGGGGGTGTGCTGGGACTTGATCAGGTAGTCCAGCGCCCCGAGTTCGGCGCCCCGGGCGCGTAGCTCGGGCTCGTCGTACGCGGTCAGGATCACAACCGGCAGGGAGCGGGTGGCCTCGGAGGCACGGAGCGCTCGCAGCAGCTCCAGGCCGTCCATCCTGGGCAGCCGCAGGTCCAGGAACACCAGGTCGGGTGGGTCCTCGGCCGCCCTTCGCAGTGCGCTCTCCCCATCGGACGCCTGCTCCACGGTGTAGCCGTCCAGCTCCAGGCGGAGCCGGTACATCGCCGCCACCTCGGGGTCGTCCTCGACCAGAAGGAGCCTCAGCACCTCCGTCGGCTGATCGCTCCTGGCGTTCGCCATGAGATCCCCCTTCATCCTTGCTCGGCTGGTCGATCGAATCGATCGACGTCATCCCCTGGTTCTCGATCTTCCGGTAATCAAGACCATGGGAACCAGCACCTGGCCCCACGGCATTTTCCCATTACATCCCATTTGCCGCCTCGCCGTCGCCCGGCATCGGTCGCGGCGTCCGTTTCCTCGCCGGGTCCGGAGGCCCGTCCAGCCGGTCGCCGGTCAGCTCCTCGCCGGCCTCGAATCCGGTCGCCGTGACCCGATGTTCGCCTTCCGGAGCTCCCCGACCGGGCCCTGGGGCCCGGCCGCCTCGAACCCGCCCGGGAGTGGACGCGCCTGCTCACGACCACTACACCCATCAGCGGATCAGGTAAAATGACATTCTTTATATCAGATTAGGTCTGCGAGGGTGAACGGGAGTCGATCATGCCGGAGCTGGAGAAGGCCACGCAGGACATCGACCGTGCCCTCCGGGAGTTCGAGGTGGGCCGGGCCAGGGAGCTGGGTTTCCGGCGGCAGCTGGCGGCGACGGACCACCTGCTGGACCTCCTGGAGCAGATGAACCTGCGCGAGGCAGAGTTCCTCGGCGCCGCCGCCGCCCGGCAGGTGGCGCGGACGCTCGAAACCCTGCCGCCCCCCCTGCGGCCGGCCATGGCCCCCGGGACGTCCGTGCAGCGGGCCCTCGACATGGTCTTCGAGGTCCAGGAGGCCCTCTTCTCCTGGCGCGTGCGCCAGCGTCAGGGTCCATGGCCAGAGGAGCGACCGAGCCTGGCCGGGGGGTGAAGGAAGGGGGCAGCCGGTCCACCCTCCGGACCATGCCGGGCCGAGCCGCTCGACCCGTGGCGGCGAGGCGCCGGGAACCCGCTGCCGGCTCGTCCGGTCGGTGGCCGGCCTCGTCAGGCGACGCCCGGGTGCGGGCCCCGGTCGTGGCGCCCGCTCCACCGTGGTTGCGGAGGCCCGAGGGATACCAATGATATTGGTCTACGAATGTTTTACCATAAAAATGATATAAAGAAATATTCGACCATGACGTCGGGCGGCGAGGAGTGATCGGGGTCGAGGTCGGGCACTCCCTTTCCGGCGGGGAGCACGGACCGACGAAGCTGGTCGAACCGGCGCGGCGTACGGGAGGCGCGCGACACGGTCATGCGCATCTGGCCCCTGTCGGCGCCGCCCTCGGTGCTCAACCCCGGCTGTCCACCCCGGGCCAGTTCGAGGCCGCCTGCGCCGCCGCCCGGCCGAGGCCCTTGCCGGGGTGGTGTCCGTCCTGCGCCACATCGCCACCGGGCGGCCCCGGACCGGGACGCCCGAGACGCCGGCCGCCCCTACCGCCTCCTCCCGCTGGCCGGGGTGGTCGCTCGTAAGGGGAGGGTGACGGTGAACCGGCTGCCGCGGCCGGGGGCCGACTCGACCAGGACGTCCCCCTCGTGCTGGCGGACGACCTCCCGGGACAGGTACAACCCCAGACCGGTTCCGCCGATGTGCGCGTTCTCCGGGGTGACAATCCGGCCGAAGGGCGTGAAGAGCCGTGGGAGGTCCTCCCGGGCGATGCCCAGCCCCTGGTCCCGCACGCTGACGAAGGCGCGGCTGGCGGTGCCGGCGACCAGGCAGGTGACGGGCCCGCCGTTCGGCGAGTACTTGATGGCGTTGTCGACCAGGTTCGAGATCACGGTCTCGATCCGCGCCCGATCGGCGCTCACCGGCAGCGGATGGTCGGGCGCCACCAGCTTCAGCGTGTGCCGGTCGGAGGCGAGCGGACGGAAGCTCTCGAGCACCCCGGCTGCCGTCTCTCGGAGGTCGAAGGTGTCGGTGCGCAGGGCCAGCCGCCCGCTCTCCAGCCGGGCCGTGTCGAGCATCTGCGTCACCAGGAGCTCGATCTGCCGGAGCTTGCCCGAGAGCAGGGGCACGAACTCGGGGAAACGCTCGACCGACAGGGTCCCGTCCTCGACCATCGAGATGTAGCCGCGCAGGACGCTCAGCGGCCCCCGGAGCTCGTGCGAGGCCAGGTTCAGGAAGTCGCGTTTCACCTTCTCCAGCTCGGCCATCCGCTTCGCGTGCTGCCGGAGCTGCTCGGCCTGGCGTCGCTGCTCCGCGGCCCGCCGCTCCTCGAAGCGCCGGCGTTCGGTGACGTCTCGCGTCACCTTGCCGAAACCGGCCAGGCGTCCTCCGGTGTCCCGCAGGGCGGTGATCACGCTGCTGGCCCAGAACGTCGTCCCGTCCTTCCGGACCCTTCGACCCTCCTCCTCGAACCGGCCCTCTCGCTCGGCCACCACCAGCTCCCATTCCGGCTTGCCGGACCGGACCTCGGACGGCTCGAAGAAGACGGACAGGTGCTGGCCGAGGATCTCCTCGGGCGCGTAGCCGTGGATGCGTTGCGCTCCCTCGTTCCAGGTCATCACCCGGCCGGCGGGATCGAGCATGAAGATCGCGTAGTCGCGGACGCCGGCCAGCAGCAGCCGGAAGCGCTCGTCGGCCTCCTGCAGTCGCTCCTCCCTCCTGACCTGCCGGGTCACGTCCCGGTGCACCTCGAGCACGGCCTCGGGCTCGCCGTCGAGCGAGCGCTGCATCACCCACCGGCTGAGGACGACCAGCTCTCGCCCCTCTCGATCCCGTTGCCTCAGCTGTCCCTCCCAGCGCCCCCGGGCCGCGACCTCTTCCAGGAGGCGCTCGGGAGGCTCGGGATAACGGGTCCGGAGGAGCTCGTGGACCGGCCTCCCGATCGCCTCCCTCGCCAGCCAGCCGTACAGCTCCTCGCAGCCGGCGTTCCAACGGGTGATGACACCGTCCTCCCGGTGGCGAACGAGGACGGCGTCGAAACTGAGCCGGAGCAGGTCGTCCACCCCCGGGGTGGAGGCCGCCATGCCCCGAGCTTACCGATTCCGGGTCGGGGGCCGGGCGCGGCGATCAGGCGGTCAGCGCTGGGCGGCCACGGTGACCTCGTGCCACCATTGCTCGCGCGGTCCTGCCTCCAGCCGGTCGAGCCGTTCGCGTGTGGCCCGGAAGGCGGGGCTCTGGTGCCACTCCTCCCAGTCGGAACGGCTCCGCCAGGTGCCGACGATCACTCGCCGGCTGGCGTCATCGATCGGCTTCAGCACCTGTCCGGAGACCCAGCCCGGCAGCCTGCGGACCGCTTCCAGACGCTCCTCCATGACCTGGTCCCAGGTGGGACCGGCGTCGTCTCTGAGCCTGACCCGGCTCACGGTGGTGACCATCTCAGCAACCTCCGCGGGGCGACAGCCATGCCTGCGTCGTCGGATCACTCAGCCTCAAAATAACATCATCGCTATCACACTAAATTGGTGTCATCTGAGGGGAGGGCAACCTCCACCGGACCGCCGGGCGGAGGCGTCCCGTCCCCTCGCCGCCGCCGAGCGGGGAACGCGGTCACCGGCCGGCGCCGATGGCCGGAGGGCGGTGAGCGTCCTGGCGTCCCCGGGCGGGCTGCGAGCCGGGCATGCGTAGGGGCACCGGGCCGCGGCAGATGGAGGCGGTGCTGATCCGCGCGGTCGACGCCCTGGAGCGGGAGGGGATCGAGTACGCGCTGATGGGCGGCCTCGCCTCGGCGACGGTCGGCCGGCCCCGCCGGACTCGGGACGTGGACATCTTCGTCGCCCCGGAGCACGCGCTCGCCGCCCTGGAGGCGCTGGGGAGGGCGGGGTTCCGGACGGAACGGACGGACGAGAGCTGGCTCTACAAGGCCTTCGCCGGGGACGTGATGGTCGACCTGATCTTCCGCTCCAAGGGGGACCTGGTGCTGGACGAGCGGATGCTCGAGCGTCGCCGGGAGGTCGCCGTCCGGGGCCACCGGGTGCTGGCACTGGGGCCGGAGGACCTGGTCGTGATCAAGGCGGTGGCGGCCGCCGAGCACGTTCCCCGGCACTGGTACGACGCGGTCGCCATCCTGGAGCGGGGCGGGATCGACTGGGACTACGTCAGGTGGCGGGCGCGCCCCTTCGCCGCCCGGGTCTTGAGCCTCCTCCTCTACGCCCTTTCCGGGGGCGTCCCGGTGCCGGAGCCGGTGCTGCGGGAGCTCACGGAATGGGCCCTGCGCGGCGCGCGGGGCGAGGCCGCGGCTGAGGCCGACCACCACCTGGCGGCGCGCGTGCGCCAGGCCCTCGCCACCGATCGCCGGCTCTGCGAGGTGCAGCTCTCGGTGTCCGCCCAGGCCGGGGAGCTGGTGGTGAGCGGGGAGGTGGCCACCGTGCGGCGGCGCGAGGTGGTGGAGGAGGTGGTGCGGCGGGTGGCTGGCGTCCGGCCGGTCCGGGTCGAGGTCCGCGTGCTGGCGTGATCCGCCTCGCCGCGGTCGGAGACCTGCACTTCAGCGACGACTCGGAGGGCCGGCTGCGCCCCCACCTGGAGGCCGCGGTCGGGGGGGTGGACGTCCTGCTCCTGGCCGGTGACCTGACCTACCACGGCCTTCCCCGGGAGGCGGAGGTCCTGGCCCGGGAGCTGCGGGGACTGCCCTTCCCGGTGATCGCGGTGCTCGGCAACCACGACTACCACCACCGCCGAGAGGCCGAGATCACCGGCATCCTGGCCGGCGACGGGGTCCGCGTGCTGGAGGGGGAGAGCGTGACCCTGGATCTGGCCGGACACCGGCTGGCGGTGGCCGGGGTGAAGGGGTTCGGAGGCGGGTTCGCGGGGGCCTGCGCCACCGAGTTCGGGGAGCCCCAGATGAAGGCCTTCGCCGCCGAGGCCCGCCGTTCCGCCGACCGGCTGCGGGCGGCCCTCCTCTCCGCCCCGGAAGGCGATTGCCGCGTGGCCCTCCTCCACTATGCGCCGGTGGAGGGCACGCTCCTGGGCGAGCACCCGGGCCTGTGGCCGTTCCTCGGCAGCTACCTGCTCGCCGAGGCCATCGACGCCGGCGGGGCGGCGCTGGCCATCCATGGTCATGCCCACGCCGGGAGCCCGGAGGCGGTGACGCCCGGCGGCGTCCCGGTCCTCAACGTGGCCCAGTCGGTCATTCACCGTCCCTTCGCCATCGTCGAGATCGGGGGCCGGGAGCAGGTCGCCTCCGGCCCCGATCGGGGGTGGGCCGGGTCCCGGCCCTGAGCCGCCATCCGCCCGGCGACGGCCTTCCCCGCTCGCCGGGTTGGAGCCGAACCGTGCAGCCCATCCCCGGCCGGAGCCGGAGCCAAAGGATGCCCCGGCCGCCGCCCTGGCACCACGGGCTCATCGGGGCTCCGGACAAGCGCTCGCTGGTCGCCTACGACCACCGAGCATTCGGCATCAATCATCTGGACCGTGCTCGGGGCCGAGAGATGCTCGACCAGCGTGAGGAACTCACCGAAGAGGGTGGCCTCGACCATGGAGAGGTGGGGATCGACCTGGCCGATGGCGGTATGAGCCGGGCGTAGAACGGCCGCAGGTAGCGGCTCGCGAAGAGACCGGGGGGAGGGGGAGCGGGTGAGGTTGGTCGTAGAGGTCGTAGCCGGCCATCCAGGGATCGTCGCGAAAGGTCCGGACCTCCGCGCCGGCCAGGCGGGGACCTCCGAGCCGGGTCCCCGGCCGATCCCGACGTGCATGTCCAGCACCACCCGTAACCCGCGATGCCCGGGCAAGGAGACGTCGGCCCGGATCCGGTCCACGATCTGACCGTCCTCCGTCCGCAGCCAGTCGGCCGTCCCGGGCGACCCGGCGAGGCGTCGGCGGCGACCGCCTGCCCCCTCGGCCAGGCCCGGACGACGGCCGCCAGGAGCAGGATCGGCAGCAGGCCGGAGGCCGCTCGGCGGCGGGAGGCCACCAGCGCCGCAACTCCGGCCCGCGGGCGCGGTGGTCGGGCCGGGCGGTGCCCCCCGGTCCAGGCCGGGACGGCATGGCACGGACAGACCGCCGGCCATGGGACCGCCTCGGCCACCGGCCGGGCTAGCGAGCGTCCCCGATCACGTGGCCGATGCCCGGCGTCACCGCGGCCACGAGGGCGCCCAGCAAGCCGCCCACCACCCCGCCGGTCACGGCTCCGATCCCGGTGCCGAGGACGTGGCTTCGTCCCCGATCGCGCTCGCGGACCTCGCCCGGGCCCAGGAAACCGATCCGGTCCGGCCCGAATCCGCTCGCGGTCAGTGCCCCGATGGCTCGCTCGGCCTCGGCGTGGGTGGCGAACAGCCCCAGAACCATCGTTGGCATGGGGGCATTAAATGATATCAGTGATATCACTCAGGGCGTCCGGTCGGGCCTGATCCAGCGGGCGGCGCCGCTCAGATCTGCCACCAGGTCGAGGTAGGACCGTTCCCGGCTCTGCGGGTCGGGAGATCGGAGCACCGAGGAGGGGTGGACGGTGATCATGGCTGGTGGGCCGAGGGGAGAGGGGTGGATGCGGCCACGCTGCTCGAGGACCCGGACCTCCCGGTCGAGGACGCTTCGGGCCGCGACGGCTCCCAGCAACACGATCAGCCCGGGTCGCACCAGCTCCACCTCGGCCTGGAGCCAGGGCCGGCAGGCGAGGATGTGCGAGACGCCCGGCTTGCGACCCAGGCGACGCCTGCCCTGCCTGACCCAGCGGAAGTGCTTCACGGCGTTGGTGACGTAAACCGTCCCCCGATCCAGTCCGGCCTCGCCCAGGGCGCGGTCCAGGAGCTCGCCCGCCGGGCCCACGAAGGGGCGGCCCTCCAGGTCCTCGCGATCGCCCGGCTGCTCGCCCACCAGCATGATCGCGCAGGGGGGCGTTCCCTCACCGAAAACGGTTCGGGTCCCCACCCGCCACAGCTCGCAGGCCCGGCAGCCGGCGGCGGCGGTCCGGGCCCCGTCCAGGGTGAGCGGGCGGGGGAGGAGCTCGGCGACGGGCTGGCCCTCGCGGCCCATCCCGGTCGACCTCAGGGCTCGATCGCCCGGGGCCCGGCCCTCGAGTCGGGGGGTCGGGCCGGGTGATTCCTGTCATGAGCGATGGCGATGAAAATCCTACGGACGATCGCGGCAGGGCGACCGGTGGCTCGGCCCCGCCGCCGCGCCCGAACCGGGTCACGTCCGCTTCGGGATCTGGCCCGGGCCACCGGTCGGCTGGTTCCCACCTGCTTCATTCCGTGCCAACATTCCGTGCATTTTCTGCCATCATTGATAAAAGAATTGATGATATCAATATGAGTGGGAAGCCCGGGACTCCGCTCGACCGGGGCCGGTGAGCGCGCGCTTCCGGAGCCCCCGGCCGGCACCGCGAGCCCTCCACCGGCGGGAGGGGACCGGGGTCGCCTTTCCGGCGGTCAGCCCGCCCGCCGGCGGTAGAGGTCTCGGAGCGCCCCGATCTCGCCCCCGTGGTGGGCGTCGTGCCAGATCATCGTCCAGAAGATCCGCCAGGTGGGCCACGCCTGACCCCAGTTGGTGAGCCGGGCTTCATCCAGGCCGCGGTCGTCCAGTGCGTGAAGGTCCGCCACCAGGAGATCCTGGCCGCGCTCGAGCATCTCGATGGCGGAGCGTGCCGTGTGGGGGTGGTCGATCGTGTCCCAGGTGAGTTCGCCTCGGCCGAAGGCGTACTCGTGGTACATCACCTTGCAGGTGGCGAGGTGCACCAGGCGCCAGGCGATGGTGGTGAAGGGGGGCGGATCCGGGTCGGGCTCCGCGTAGTCGGCCGTCCAGCGACCGTCAGGACCGAGATGCACCGTCCAGCAGCCCCGGACCGGCTGCCAGAAGAACTCTTCGTCGGTGAGTCCACGAACCCTGGCCCGAACCGGCTCGTAGGCATCGCGCATCTGCCGGTGAAGCAGCTCGACCCGGCCGCGTGACACGACCTCGCTCTCCCGGCGCTCATGCTACTCGGCCGCCCCACCGTTGGGCGGACGCCACCACGTGGACAGGGGGTCCGGCGCAGCATGGGGTCGGGCGCGTCGCGCCCGGCTCACGGCCCGAGGGCGGCCTCGATTCCGGCCGGGGGCCGGCGGCGGGGCGCCGCGAAGGCCGTGTGTGATGGCGGTCACAGGGGAGGCGAGGGCCCGGCGTGGCGGGGCTCACACGTTCCGGAGGGTGAGGGCTGGTCCAATCGCCGGGTGAGGTCCGTGCCATCGACGGCGGCCCGCGGCGCGATGGGGGGTCGGACGCGGCCGCGGGCGGGCCGAGGCGATGCTCGCCGTCCGCCCTCGCCCTTCCCACGGCGCCCGGCCGGGTGGCGAGCGCGCCTCCGGCCGTCGGACGGAGGCTCCGAGAGCCGGGTCGGCGGTACCCTGCTCCCGGCCGACCACGGCGTGGCCGGCGGCGGGATGGGCCCGGGCCGGGAGCGAGCGGATGTCGAGACCTAGGTGGTCCCGGTTGCGGCCCGGCCGGAAGAGGGCGGCGGGCATGGCCGCGGCCTGGTTCGCCCTCTTCTGCCTCTGGCTCTGGTTCGTGGACGGCGCGCCCACGGAGGAGCTCTGGACCGGTGCCATCGCCGCGGCCCTGGCCAGCCTGGCGGCGGTGGCGGCCGTCCGCGCCGGGGAGGTGCGGTTCCGACCCTCGGCCGCCTGGTTCCTCGACGCTGTCCGGCTCCCGCCGCGGCTGGTCACCGACACCGGGGCCCTGCTGATGCTCCTGGCCCGCCGGTGCCGGGGGAGGCCGGTCACCGGCCGCTCCACGGCCCTGCCCCGGCCGGTCAGGGCGATGGACGGCCGCACCTGTGCCCGCCGTGCCCTCCTGACCCTCCTGGTGGGGTTCCCCCCCAGGACCCTGGTGGTGAGCTTCGACCAGGAAGAGGGCCTCGTGCTCGTGCACGAGCTGGCGCCACGCAGCCCCGGGGTCGACCTGCCGACGAGGAGGCTCTGAGGGCGGTGAACGTCTGGTTCTGGGCGGCGCTGGTGCTGATCTGCTGCCAGGTGCCGCTGCTCTGGTCCTGCGCCCGCAGCCGGCCCCTCACCGCACTGGTCGTCCTCCAGCTCTCGTCCCTGCTGGCGGTGATGACCCTCCTCCTGTTGACCGAGGGCACCGGACGCGGCTCCTCGTCCGACCTGGGACTGACGCTGGCCCTGCTCAGCTTCCCCGGCGGATTGGCCTTCGCCCGTCTGCTCGAGCGTTGGGTGTGAGCCGTGAGCGTCCAGGGTGCGCTCGTCGACGGCCTGCTCGCGCTCGCCGTCCTCCTCTCCGCCGCCTCCTGCCTGGCCATGCTGGCCTTCTCGGCCGCGGTCGACCGGTTGCACTACCTCGGCCCCGTCACCGGACTGGCCGTGCCCGCGGTGGCGGTGGCGGTGATGATCGATGCCTCGCCGCTCTCGGTCCCGGGGGCGAAGGCGGCCCTGGTCGCAATCGTCCTCCTGGTCGGGGGGCCGGTCCTCGGCCATGCCGTCGCCAGGGCGGACCGCATCCGCCGGACGGGGGACTGGCGTCCCGGTGATGAGGAGAAGGCGGGGAGGCGCCGGCCGTGATGCCGTCGCCGGTACAGGTGGCGGAGCTGCTGGTGGTGGCGATGGCGGGCCTGGCGGTCGTCTGGACGCGAGAGCCGGTGCGGCAGACGGTCGTGGTGGGGTTCTTCGGGCTCCAGCTGGCGGTGCTCTTCTTCACCTTCCAGGCTCCGGACGTGGCCCTCTCGGCCCTCGCCGTGAGCTCGGTGGCGTTGCCCCTCATGCTGCTCCTGGCGCTGGCCCGCATGCGTCGAGGACGGAGATGAGGCCGTGACGCCCCGACAGCGCCTCCTGGCCTTCCTCCTCGGGGGCATGGGTCTGGCCGGCCTCCTGGCCTGGGGGATGGCCGGTCTTCCCGGCTTCGGCAGCCACCGGGCTGCCTACGGTCAGCTGGTCACCCGGCTGAGCGTTCCCCTGCGCAACACCACCGACGTGGTGACGGCCGTGAACCTGGACTTCCGGGGCTTCGACACCATCGGTGAGGAGTTCATCCTCTTCTGCTCGATCACGGCGACGGCGGTGCTGCTCCGCCGGCAGACGCGGGAGATCGTCGGCGCGCCCCGGGACCAGCGCCCCGGCCGTCGCTCGCCCGGGCGCGACGACGGGGTCCTGGTGCTGGGCACGGCCCTGGGCGCGCTGGTGGTGTGCTTCGGCCTCTACGTCGTGGGTCACGGTCAGCTGACGCCCGGCGGCGGCTTCCAGGGCGGGGCCATCCTCGCCGGTGGGGTGGCGTTGCTCTACCTGGCCTCCGGGCTGCGGGCCGTCGAGCGGGCGGCCCCGGAGTGGCTCCTGGAGATCGGGGAGGCGGTCGGGGCCGGTTCCTTCGTGGCCGTCGGTCTCGCCTCGCTGGCCGCCGGCGCGGCCTTCCTCCAGAACCTGCTCCCGCTGGGGACGCCGGGGACCATCACCGCCGGCGGCGCCCTCGGCCTGATCAACGGCGCCGTCGGGCTCGAGGTCGCCGCCGGCACCTCCCTGGTCGTCTACCTGTTCCTGGTCCAGCTGCTCAGGATCGAGGCGGCGGGCGGGGGTTGAACCAGCTGATCACCTGGCTGCCGTTCGGGGTCGCCGCCTGGCTGTTCATGGCCGGGCTGTACGGGATCGTCACCAGCCGTCACCTGGTCCACCTGATCGTGTGCCTGTCGGTGGTGCAGTCCTCGACCTACGTGCTGCTGCTGGCCGTGGGCTACCGGACCGGGGCTCTCGCCCCCGTCCTCGTCGACGTCCCCGCCGGGACCCCGACCGTGGACCCGATCGTGCAGGCCCTCTGCCTCACCGACGTGGTGGTCGAGGTGACGGTCATGGCGGTGCTGCTCGCCCTGGCCGTGCAGGCCCACAAGCGCTTCGGGACCGCCGACCCCGCCCGACTGCGGCCGCAGCGGGGCTAGCGCCGGCCCGGGATGCCGGTGGCCCCCTCGCCCTCCCTCCCGGTCGCCGTCCCCCTGGTCGTCGCCGCCGCCCTGGTCGTGGGCAACGTCCGTCCCCACCGCCGGCTGGCCGACGGGGTGGCGATCGCCTGCGCCCTCGCCGTCACCGCGCTCTGCGTCCTGCTGCTCGTGGGCTCGCTGCGGGCGCCGATCGTCTACTGGTTCGGGGGCTGGGCCCCTCGCCAGGGGATCCCGATCGGCGTCGACTTCGCCGTCGATCCCCTGGGGGCGGGGCTGGCCAGCCTGAGCTCGCTGCTGGTCTCGGCCGCCATGCTGTTCTCCTGGCGCTACTTCACCGAGATCGGTCAGCTCTACGCCGCCCTGATGATGGTCTTCCTCGCGGCCATGGTCGCGTTCTGCCTGACCGGAGACCTGTTCGACCTGTTCGTCTTCTTCGAGCTCATGGGCGTGGCCGGGTTCGCGCTGGCGGGCTACGAGATCGAGGAGCCGGGACCGCTCCAGGGCGCGATCAACTTCGGGGTGACCAACACCGTGGGCGGCTTCATGACCCTGACCGGCATCGGGCTGCTGTACGGCCGGACCGGGGCGCTCAACCTGGCCGAGATCGGCCGGGCCCTGGCCCGGCACCCGCCCGACGGCCTGCTCGTGGTCTCCCTGCTCCTGGTCTCCTGCGGGTTCCTGGTCAAGGCCGCCGTCGTCCCCTTCCACTTCTGGCTGCCCGACGCCCACGCGGTGGCGCCCACCCCCGTCTGCATCCTCTTCTCGGGCGTGATGGTGGAGCTGGGCCTCTACGGCGTCTGGCGCGTCTACTGGACCGTCTTCGCGCCCTCGCTCGGCCAGGCCCGGACGCTGACGGGCCTGTTGCTGGCGGTGGGATGCCTGACCTCACTGGTGGGGGCGGTCGAGTGCTTCCTGCAGCAGCACCTGAAGCGCCTGCTCGCCTTCTCGACCATCAGCCACGCGGGCATGTTCCTGGTGGGGACGGCACTGCTGTCGCCCGCCGGCCTGGCCGGCACCGCCGTCTACGTCGCCGGCCACGGCGGGGTCAAGGCGTCGCTGTTCCTGTGCGTCGGGATCCTGATGCATCGCTTCCGCACCATCGACGCGGCCCGGCTCAAGGGACGGGGGGCGAGGCTCCCCCTGGTCGGGGGCCTCTTCGCCCTGGGCGGCCTCGCCCTCGGGGGCCTCCCTCCCTTCGGGACCGCCCTGGGCAAGGAGCTGATCGAGGACGCCTCGGCCCGGGCGCACCTGGGCGGGATCGCCGCCGTGCTGACCGTCGCCACCGTGCTGACCGGCGCCGCCGTCCTCCGCGAGGCCGGCCACGTCTTCCTCGGCATCGGCCGGCTGCAGCGGCGGCCGCTGCACGAGATCCAGGGGCCGGAGACCGGGGGACCGCGCGGGCGGACGCCGCCGGTGATGGTGGTGCCGGCCGTCGGCCTCCTCGCCGCCGGGCTCGCGGTCGGGGTCCTGCCCGGCTTCGCCGCCGGTGTCGAGGCCGCCGCCCTGCGCTTCGTCGACAGCGGGGCCTATGCCGCGGCCGTGCTCCAGGGCGTGTCCCCGCCGGCGCCGGCCGCGGCGCCGACGGCGGGGACGGGGGTGCCGGAGCCGGGCACGGTGGTGCTCTCCGGGGCCTCGGCCGCCGGGGCGGTGCTGCTCGCCCTCCTCTCGCTGTACGCTGCGCCGCCGCTCCGCCGCCTCTGGCGAGGGCTGCGCGGGGTGCGGTTCGTGGGCTGGTTGCGCCGGCTGCAGAGCGGTGACGTCACCGATTACGTCGCCTGGCTGGTCCTGGGCACGGCCATCTACGGCGTGGTCCTGGCCCTCGCCCTGCGTTGAGGACGTGGCCGGGCGGTGGCCGCCCCGGTGGCGGCCGACCGTGGGCCCGGCTGGCTCAGCGCACGGTCAGCTTCGCCGACTCGGTCCCCGCCCTCCAGACGGCGAGACGCTCGGCCAGGGTGCCGGCCAGCACCCCCACCGCCCCCAGCCGCTCCGCCGGCCGTCCGCGGGAGGGCCGGGTCGCGCCGGCCGCCACCGCCCCGGCCCCGGCCAGGAGGAGGGCCGTGGCCAACTTCGAGAGGAGGCCGGCCGGCCCCTCACGGTAGGGACGTCCGACCTCGCCCAGGGCGCGCTCCATGGCCCGGGCCAGCACCACCTCGGCGATGGCGCCGCCGATGGCCAGGCGGTTCGCCATCGCCGCCTCCCGTGGGGGCGTGGCGAGGGCGGCCGCCGCGCCCGCCGACGCCGCCGAGCCGGCGGCGAACAGGAAGGGCAGGAGCCGGCGGGCGTCCCGCCAGGCCGGGATCGAGGTGGTGGCGAGGAGCGCCGCCGTGTAGGTGCTGAGCGGCAGTCCCAGCGCCGCGCTCCCGATCTCGGCCGCCCGACCCCAGCGCCGGCCGACGCCGGTCACCTCGCTCGCCGCCGCGGCGCCGCTCAGGGAGCCGAAGGCGGCCAGGACCCAGGTGCCGACGCTCATGGGCGAGGTGACCTTGAAGACCCGGAGCATGTGGTGGAAGCGCTCCCGCCTCCCCAGGTCTTCGATCAGGAGGACGGGGCTGACCACGCTGCCCGCCAGGGCGGTCAACGTGCAGCTGCGCGCCAGGCGATGCCGTCCCCGGAGCCGGGCCAGCACCCCGAGTCCAGCCGCCGCGCCGGCCAGCCCGCCGGTGAAGAAGTACACGGCCACGGTCGGCTCCCACACCGGCCGGGCCACGACCGGCCGTCCGTAGTAGGTCCGGTCATCGGTCGTTCTGGTCGTCGAGGTCTCGTTCATCTCCATCCTCGGAACGGCGCCGGCCGCCCGGTGACCGCGGCCCGCCCCATGGTGGTGGGTGTCGACCGGATGGCCGGCGGCCACCTCACGGCTCGGCGGTGGCGTCCTCGGCGTCGGCGGGGGAGAGTCCCTCCGCCGGCGTCCACGCCTGGTTCAGCTGCATCTGGTTCAACTGCCGGAGCAGCTCCTGATTGTTGGCCTCGATCGCCGCCGCCACCGCGGAGGCGATGGCCGCCGGGTCCCGGCCGTCCTCGGCCTGCTCCAGCTCGGCCACGATGGCCGCCCGCAGCGCCGCGCGGCTCAACCCGAAGCGGGTGAGCCCTCCCGAGGTCCCGGTCCGTGCCTCGTTCATGCGACCCTCCTGCCACGGCGCGGTGGGGCCCGGCCGTGGCCATCACCGGTCGTCTTGATGCGTGAATATCACGTTATCTGATCCTTTTTTCGGAAGTAAAAGCCCATGAGGATCATCGGGGGGCGACCGCGGCCCGGCGCCGGCGCGATCTGCTACGGTGGCCCTGTGCCGGCACGCCGACGGGTCACCAGCGGCTCCCCGTTCGAGGAACGGATCGGCTTCTGCCGTGCGCTGCGGGTCGGCGACCGGGTGCTGGTGGCCGGCACCGCGCCGATCTGGCCCCACGGCGAGGTCGACCCCGATCCCGGCGCCCAGGCGCGTCGCTGCTTCGAGATCATCGCCCGGTCCCTGCGCGAGCTCGGGGCCGACCTCGCGGACGTGGTCCGCACCCGGATGTTCCTGGTCGACGCCGCCGACGCCGAGGCCGTGGGGGCGGTCCACGGCGAGGTCTTCGGCTCCCACCGACCGGTGGCGACCATGGTGGTGGTGGCTGGCCTGCTCGACCCGCGCTGGCGGGTCGAGGTCGAGGCCGAGGCCGTCCTCGCCGAAGCCGGCCGGCTTCCCGGGGCCGAAGGCCGAGAAGAGCCGCCGAAGCCGCGTCCCTGACCGGCGCCGACCGACCGGTCGGCCCTCGCCCCGGTCCATGAGTCGCGATCCGCTTTAGCCTGCTATCGAGCCTCGGTCAATAGTGATGTCTCCATATGCGGAACGATTTCCGCGATGGATGTGAGTGGTGTCGGTGTTGACCGATGATCTGGCTCCATCATCGATGGCTTCGGTTGTGGACACCTTGACGGACGCCGCGGGGCGGGAGAAACTGAACCCTCGAAAGATCGATCGACGGTGGCGATTCGAGGCCGTCGCGATGGGTCCGTCGGCTCCGTGCCACCGTAGGGAGGAGAGGAAGAGCGATGCGACTTGCACGCGTGCTCTGCCTGGCGATGCTCGCCGGGCTGGTTGCCGCCGCCTGCGGAACCGGCGGCTCCAGGTCGACCAACGGCCCCCCGCCGCACGGCAACGTGCTCTACTACGCCGCCCCCGGCGAGCCGGACTCGCTCGATCCGGGCGCCGGGATCAGCGGCTGGGACGCCTACTTCAGCAACTCGATCTACGACACGCTGACCATCTCGGACCCAAAGACCACCGATCCCAAACCAGGCCTGGCCACCAGCTGGTCCTTCATCGGGCCGGACAAGCTGACTTTCCGTATGCACCTGCGCCACGGCGTCAAATTCCAGGACGGGACTCCGTTCAACGCCGAGGCGGTCAAGGTCAGCCTCGACCACTACCGTAGTCTCGGGGTCTGGTTCGACCTCGCGCCGGTCACGTCCGAGACCGTGGTCGACGACTACACGATCGACCTCAACCTGAAGCAGCAGTACTCGGTGCTGCCCGCCATCCTCAGCTTCCGCGCCGGCCAGATCATCTCGCCGGCTGCCCTTCAGAAGTACGGCAAGGATTACGGCCGTCATCCGGTCGGCACCGGACCGTTCATGTTCAAGTCCTGGACGGCGGGCAGTGAGATCGACCTGGTCAGGTTCCCCGACTACTGGAACAAGAGCGCGATCAAGCTCAGTGGCATCACCTACAAGATCATCCCCGACGCCACCGCCATGACCAACGCCGTCGTCGCCGGCCAGGTCGACTTCGCTGCCATGCAGAACGTTCCCGCCACCAACATCCCGTCGCTGCAGAGCAGTGCTCCGAACATGGTCGTCAAAGACCTGCGCACGTTGAGCCTGGCCATCGTCACCACCAACAACAACCAGCCGCCGTTCAACGACGTGCGCGTCCGCCGGGCGGCCAACATGGCCATCGATCGGGTGAAGCTCGCCAACGCGATGGTCGGCAAGGGGGTGAGCCAGGGCGCGGCCTGGGAGTACGTGCCGCCCAATTACTGGGCCTACACCAAGGACATCCCCAACTACGGCTACCACCCCGATCAGGCCCGGCAGCTACTGGCCCAGGCCGGCTATCCCAACGGGATCAACGTTCAGATCTGCACCTTCTCGAACGACACCACCCAGGCGGCCACGATCGAGAAGCAGGACATGGCCAGGGCCGGTTTCAACCTGCAGATCGTGCAGGAGCCGGTGAACAGCTGCGTGGCGAAGCTGCAGAACGGCGGCATTCCCATGGTCCAGATCGGCTGGTACTTCCTGGCCAGCCCCTTCCAGGGTTACCAGACCATGTTCGGGGCCCAGAACGGGGTGCCCAGGTACCCGGGGGTCGATGACCTGCTGGCCAGCATCGCCGCCGCCTACACGCCACAGGAGCAGAAGCCGTTGTACGACCAGCTCAACCGGCTGCTCTACCAGCTGGCCCCCTCCATCCCCATCTACTACCTCGTCCAGCCAGTTGCCTACTCGAAGCGCCTCCAGGGCCTGGTGACGACCATCAACGGGGACGTCCGGGTCCAGCACGCCTACTTCCAGTAATCGCAGACGATGGGAGGCCGGGGCCGGGAGGGTTCGACTTCCGGCCCCGGTCCCGGCCCGAGGTGGCCGGGACAGCGGTCGTGGGCCGCGCTGGCCAGCCGATGCGGGTGATGGTTCCCCCCGCGCCGCCTCGACCTCGCGCGTCGGCGCTGGGCGGCCGTCCACCTCCCTCGCACCGAAGGGGTGGCGTCGCCCGGGCCGCGGCCATCGCCTCGCCGCTTCGGGCGGTGGGCCGGGTTGGATCGATGGTGGCCATGTCGACGTGACTTGACTATGCTGGGATCCGAGGTGCACCTGGCGTCCCTTCTCGTGGGGGTCCTGATCGGCCTCGCGATAGGTGTGCCGATCGGCCGGCTCGGGCGACGGCGGTCCCGGAGGCGTGAGGCGGGTCCGCCCTTCAGGGCCGGCCCGCGCCCGAGGTGGAGCGGCGCCCCCACCGGCCTGGACGGCCCCCGGCCAGGGGGAACGGTGCCCCCCGCTCACCAGGTCACACCGGTGTCCCGGCCCCCGGCCGCGGCACCCGCTCCGGCGACCGTCACGATCTCGGCGCCCCCCGAGGAGGACGGGCGATCCGCGGATGGCGTGGCGACCCCGGAGATCACGCCGGCGTTCCGGCCGCCGATCCAGCCGGCTCCACCCTCCCACGACCTCGCCCGGGGGGTGGAGGAGTCAGTGGCCCCCCCTGATCGGGAGCGGGACCTGCTGGCCGAGCTCCTCGACACCAACCGGCGTCTGACCGCCGACGCCGAGCGGCGGTTGCGACGGGAGGTCTCCGAGGTGCGTGAGGTGCCACGACCGGAGCCGCGCGTCCCGCCCTCCCCCGACCGTGTCGAGTCTGCCGAGGTGGCGGCCCCGCCGGCCGGGGAGCCGCCCCGAGCTTCGGCGGCGAGCCTGCTCGAGCTGCACGAGCGGTTGACCCGGGACGCCCGGGCGCGGCTGCGGCGAGACCAGGACGGCGGCTGAGTTCCGCCGGCGAGATCGGAGGCCCGGCGCCGCGGCGACCACGCATCCCCGGCGCGGCCGGCATGGCATGATGGCGGACCGGCACCCAAAGGCGCCGAGGTCAGGTCATGACGGAAGGGATGCTTCCTTGGCGTGAGGTGACCCCGCTCGAACCCTTCGACGGCGGGGTCCGGAGCTTGCTGGAGACGGTGGACACGCTGCGTTCGGCCTGGCGGCGGGTGATCGAGCTGGCCGCGCCGGACGAGTTCGCCGAGGCGCGCAAGCGCACCCTGCGCCGGCACGCCATCGAGACCGGGATCATCGAGCGCCTGTACGACGTCGACTGGGGGGTGACGGAGGCCCTGGTGGCCGAGGGCATCACCCTGGAGGCGGCGGCCAAGGAGGGCACCATCAGCCCCGCCACCCTGGAGGTGATCCGCTCCCAGCTGGAGGCGCTGGAGTTCCTGGCCGAGGTGGCGCGGGGAGAGCGGCCGTTGAGCGCCCAGCTGATCCGACAGCTCCATCAGCTCATCACCCGTCACCAGCGGACCTACACCGCCATCGACTCGCTCGGCAACCCGGTCGAGGCCCGGCTCCACCCCGGCGAGTGGAAGCGCTGGCCCAACCACGTCCGCCGCTCCGACGGCTCGCTGCTCCAGTACGCGCCCCCCGAGCAGGTGGAGCCGCAGATCGCGCGCCTGCTGGAGCTGCACCGGCAGATGGAGGCGGAGCATCCCGTGGTCCGTGCCGCCTGGCTTCACCATCGCTTCATCTGCATCCATCCCTTCGAGGACGGCAACGGCCGTGTGGCCCGGGCCCTGACCCTGCTCGACCTGCTCCGGGCCGACTACGCCCCGCTGGTGGTCGACCGGACCCGGCGCGACGCGTACCTGGCCTCACTGGACGAGGCCAACCAGGGCGACCTCTCCCGGCTGGTCCGTCTCTTCACCGAGCTGGAGATCGTCGCCCTCCGCTCCGAGCTGCATCCTCCCGCCGAGGTCCCCACCGGAGGCCCGATCGCGGTGGCCCGGGCGCACGCGGAGCGGGTCCGCCGCGCCCGGGAGAGCCGGGACGAAGCCCGCCGCCGGGGCGCCGATCGGCTCGCGGACGAGCTGCATCGACGGCTCCAGGAGCGGCTGGCGGAGATGGGCGACGAGCTGAAGGAGGCCTTTCGCGAGGTCGATCCGAACGTGAGGCCCCGGGTCGACTCCGCCAGACCTCCGGACGAGCGCGCCAGCTGGTGGCGGCACCAGCTGATCCGGGCGGCGAGGGAGGTCAACTTCTGGGCCAACCTCGACCAGGGGACCTGGTGGGTGCGCCTCGAGCTGACGACGATGGGCAAGGTGCTCCGCTACGTGGTCGCCATCCAGGCGGTGGGCGACCGAGACGTGGGCGTGCGCGCGGTCACCGTCTTCGCCGAGATGCCGCAGCCACGGGATTCCCAGGCCGAGACCGGCTTCGTGCCTCCTACCCCGCTGATCCGGCTCTCCAGCACCGACAGCGTGACCATGGTCGGGGGCCAGAGCCTGGACCAGGTCTGGCCGGAGACCGAGGCTTTGATCGAGCGGACCCTGGCCGCGGCCCTCGACCAGTTCGGGCGCCAGCTCAGCTGAGGTTGCATCGAGGACGCGCCGGTACCGGTCTCGCCTGGGGTATGATTCCCCGGGAACGGCGTCCTCGTTAGGTGAGGCGCTGCCGGGACAGAGGCCACTGACCCCACCCGTCGAGAGACGCTCCGGGTCAGGCCAGGTCGCCTCGAGACAAGGGGCGATCCGAAGTGGCTGGCCGTCGTGCCTACGCCCTGCAGCCGCCGAAGCTCGACGATGGGGGATGCGAACCCGGCTCCTGAGCGCGGGCCGAAGGGTCCCCTGACCTGACGGGACGCCCGACCGTCAGCAGCATGGAGGACCGCGATGGAACCCGGCAGTAGTCAACCGGACCCACGTCTCGCGGTCACGCGCGCCCCCGGAGCAAGCCCCCGCCGGACGGGCTAGCACCTCCGGCTCCGCACGGGTCGTGCGTGGTCGCGCCACCACCCATCCCGTGTCAGGAGTTCCACGATGGCGCTTGCCCACTACGTGAAAGAGAACCCGATCCGGGCCGTCGGGCCCCTCGGCGGCCTGCTGGCCCGGGCCGGCCGGGCGTTCGCCGACCGGCTGCCGCTGGCGGCCCGGAAGGCGGTCCGGGGCGGCCTCCCCGGGGCCGGCTCGGTGCGCGGCACCTGGCGGATCCTGATCCAGCGCGCCCCCCGGATCGCGCTCCTGGCCGCGATCGGCCCGGGCCTGGTCAGCGGCTTTGCCGACAACGACGCGGGCGGGATCACCACCTACTCGGTGGTGGGCGCCCGCTTCGGCTACGACCTGCTCTGGGTGGTGCTGGCGAGCATGATCGCGCTCGGCATCACCCAGGAGGTGGGGGCGCGCCTGGGCCTGGCCACCGGTCAAGGCCTGGGCGGCCTCGTCCGAGAGCGCTTCGGGGTCAGGTGGGCCGCCTTCGCCGTGGGCGTGCTCCTCATCGCCAACCTCGGCGACACGGTGGCCGAGTTCGCCGGCATCGGAGCCGCGCTGGCCCTCTTCGGGGTGCCGGCGCCGCTCAGTGCCGCCGTGGCGGCGGTGGCCATGGTGACCCTGCTGGCCCGGGGGAGCTTCGGCCGTATCCAGTGGGTCTTCCTCTGCATCGGGATGGCGGTCTCCATCGCCTACGCCGTCTCGGCGGTCATGGCCCACCCCGACTGGGGCCAGGCCGGACTCCGCCTGGTGGTGCCCCGGATCGACCCCAGTGCCGCCTATCTGCTCGCGGTCATGGGCACGGTCGGCACCACCATCACCCCCTGGGGGCAGGCCTTCATCCAGTCCTACACCGCCGACAAGCGCCTCGCGCCCGAGCACCTGGGCGCCTCCCGGCTCGACATCACCGCCGGAGCGATCGTGACCAACGTGGTGGCCGGGTTCATCGTGGTCGCCTGCGCGGCCACCCTGTGGGCGCACGGGCAGACCGACATCCCCGACGCCGCCACCGCCGCCCGGGCCCTGGGACCCTTCGCCGGCCACCTGGCCACCGACCTGTTCGCCTTCGGCCTCCTCGCCGCCTCGTTGCTGGGGCTGGGCACGGTTCCCCTGACCAGCACCTATACGGCGACCGAGGCCTTCGGCTGGGAGCGGGGGCTGCAGTGGCGCTGGCGCGAGGCCCCGGTCTTCTACGCGCTGCTCGCCTTCTTCGTCGGGGTGGCGGCGCTGTTCGTGGTCGTCCCCGGCCTGCCCCTGATCCAGGTCATGTTCCTCTCCCAGGTCTTCGACGGCCTGCTGCTGCCGGTGGTCCTGGTGTTCGTGATGCTGATGGGCGCCGACCGCCGGTTGCTGGGGCCGCTGGCCAGCGGTCGGGTGCTCCAGGCGGCGGGCTGGGCGGTGGTGGTGGTCACCAGCGCGCTCTCCCTGGGTCTGATCGTCGCCACCCTGGTCGGAGCCTGAGGTCGGGACGATGCGGCGAGGATCGAGGTCGGAGGGCTGGGTGACCGCTGATCCGCGGCGGCGGGCGCTGGCCTCGCTGGATGGCCTCTCGGTCGGCGACGCCCTGGGCGAGCGCTTCTTCGGCCTCCGGGCCAGGGAGCGGGTGGCCCGGCGCGAGCTGCCGCCCGGGCCCTGGCGCTGGACGGACGACACGGCCATGGCCTGCGCCCTGCTCGAGGTCCTGGTGCGGTTCGGGGAGGTGCACCCGGACGAGCTGGCCCGGGCCTTCGCCATCGCCTACGCCCGCGACCCCGACCGCGGCTACGGCCCGGGCATGCGGCGCCTGCTTCCCCGCCTCGGCTCGGGCGGTGACTGGCGGGCCTCGGCCCGGGCCCTGTACCGGGGGGAGGGGTCGCTGGGCAACGGGGCGGCCATGCGGGTGGGGCCGCTGGGCGCCTGGTTCGCGGACGACGAGGAACGGGCGGCGGTCGAGGCGAGGCGGTCGGCCGAGGTCACCCACGCCCATCCCGAGGGGATCGCGGGGGCGGTGGCCGTGGCCGCGGCGGCGGCGCTGGCGGCCCGCACCGACCGGCGAGGAGCGGACCTCGTCGCTGGGGTGATCGAGTTCGTGCCCGAGGGGGCGGTGCGCGAGGGACTCCGCCGCGCCCGCGACCTGGGGGCCGTGCCCCCGGAGGAGGCGGCCCGGCTCCTGGGCAGCGGTGCCCTGGCCTCTGCCCCCGACACCGTGCCGTTCGCCCTCTGGTGCGCCTCCCGCTCCCCCGACGACTACGAGGCCGCCCTCTGGCTGACCCTGGGCGGGCTGGGCGATCGCGATACCACCTGCGCCATCGTGGGCGGGATCGTGGCCGCCCGGGTCGGCCGGGAGGGCATCCCTTCGAGCTGGCTGGCGGCGCGGGAGCCGCTGCCGCCCCTCCCGACCTGACCGGCCTCAGCCGGTCCCGATGGCCACCGGCCCTGCCCCCCACCCCGCCGCTGGTATGGTCAGGTCGGGCTCGGGCGGCCCGCGCGCTCCCTCGTCGCCGTGGCCGCCCGGAGGCGGGTAGGCTCTGGTTGACGTGAGCATCGTCGAGGTCCCCGGGGTGCGGGTCGGTCACTGGACCGACGCCGCCGCGCGCACCGGGTGCACGGTGATCCTGTTCCCGCCGCCGGGGGCGGTGGCCGGGGTGGAGGTTCGCGGGGCCGCCCCCGCCACCCGGGAGACCGACCTGTTGCGTCCCGGCAACCTGGTGGAGCGGGTGCACGCCATCTGCCTGACCGGGGGCTCGGCCTTCGGCCTGGGCGCCGCCGACGGGGTCATGCGCTACCTTCGCGAGCGAGGAGTGGGCTTCGCCGCCGGCCGCCATCGGGTCCCCATCGTGCCCACCGCCGCCATCTTCGACCTCGGCGTGGGCGAGGTTGGCGCCGTCCCCGGCCCCGACCAGGGCTACGCCGCCTGCCTGGACGCGGAGCGGGGCGAGCCGCCGGCCGAGGGCCCGGTGGGGGCCGGGGCCGGGGCCACCGTGGGCAAGCTGCTGGGGCCGGAGCGGAGCTGCCGCGGCGGCGTGGGTACGGCGGCGGTGCGGCTGCCCGACGGCCCGACCGTGGGGGCGCTGGCCGTGGCCAACGCTCTGGGCGACGTGGTCGACCGCGCCGGACGGGTGGTGGCCGGGGCGCGGGACGAGGCCGGGGGGTTCGTCGACGCCTGGCGGGCGTTGCTGGAGGGGCGGTCGAGACGCCCCGCCTTCGGCAACACCACCCTGGGCGTGGTGGTCACCGATGCCGCTCTGGACAGGACCCGGTGCCGGAGGCTGGCCGAGGTCGCCCAGGACGCGCTGGCCCTGGCCATCCGGCCCGCCCACACCCTGTACGACGGTGACGCCGTCTTCGCGGTCAGCGTGGGCGAGGCCGAGGCCGAGCCCACCGCCCTGGGCGCGGCCGCGGTCGAGGCCCTGCGTGCCGCCATCGAGCGGGCGGTGGTGAGCCGTGGCTGAGGCCGGTCGCAGCCGCGGGGCGGCCTTCCTGGAGATGGTGCGGCGCCTGCACGAGCGGCATCTGCTCGAGGTACCGGACGTGCGCGAGCTGTGGCTGATCCGCCACGCCGACGCCTACGGGGGGCTGGAGACCCTGGGTGACGGTCCTCTCGACCCGCCCCTGTCGGAGCGGGGGCGGGAGCAGGCGGCGCGGCTCGCCGCCCGCCTGCGGCCGGTGGCGCTGCACGCCATCTGGTCGAGCGACCTCCGGCGGGCCCGGGAGACGGCGGCGGCGGTGGCCGCGGGCCGGGACCTGGAGGTGCGCCTGGATGCCCGGCTGCGCGAGGTCCGCACCGACTGGGATGAGGGGCGCGAGGCCCGGGTGGTGCCACCGGGCACCTATCCCTTCCCCGAGCCCGCCGAGGCGGTGGTGGGCCGGATGCGCGCGGTGATGGAGGAGATCGTGGCGGACCTGGCCGGGGTGCCGGACGACCCCGCCCGGGCGGCCGTGGTCACCCACAACGCGGCCATCGCCATCTACGTGTCGAGCCTGCTGGGGCTGGGCTGGGGCCAGCTCGGGGTGCTGCCCTACTTCACCAGCGTGACCGTGGTGGCGGTGGCCGGGGGGCGGTTCGTGGTCCGCTCGATCGCCGACGCCACCCACCTGTCGGCGGCCGACTGAGGGATCGTCCTGCCGGGCGTCATCGAACCCCGGATGCCGGCCTCGGTGGGCGTGGCCGGGGCCGGGGCCATGACCCGAGCCGTCGGGGGAGGGGTGGTCGTCCGGCTGGCCTCGAGGCGTCGGCCTCGATCGGGCTCAGGTGAAGGGATCACGGACCTTGATCTCGGGGAACTTGAGCAGATCCCGATCGTGGCTCCAGATGGTCGAGACCCCGTGCTGTCGCATCAACGCCACCAGGTGGGCGTCTGGCACCAGGTTGCCCCGGGTCGGAGTGGCCTCGGCCACCCGCCGGTACCAGTCCCAGAACCCGTCGCCCTCGCCGCACGTGCGCACGTGGGGCCGGGAGATGAGGTTCTCGACGTTGGCCATCGCCTCGGCCGGGGTGAGCGGCCGCTGGAAGACCGCGGGGTGGGTGGCGATCCGCAGGTAGCCGAGGATGACCGGCCAGAAGGCGTAGACCAGGTCCGGGCCGGCCGCGAGCGTCTCCAGCGCCCCCAGGGCCCGCTCGTGGAACGGGCTCGATTCGTCCGAGGCGTACAGGAGGAGGTTGGTGTCGAAGGTGGTGGTCACCGCCCGTCGAGCACCTGCGCCAGCGCGTCCTTGTCCTCGAGATCGACCCGGGCCCCCATCGCCCGAGCGGTCCAGCGGAGCGGTCGTGCCATCCGCCCGGCCGTCTCTGTTTCGGCCAGGGCCTGGGAGAGGAGCTGGTTGACCAGCTCGCTGAGCGACGTCCGCTGTCGGCGTTGGCGCTGCTTGAGCTGGGCCAGCAGCGAAGCGTCGAGGTTCAGGGTGGTCCGGGGCATGCATCAGATGCTACAAGACTGTGCATCTGATGTCGACGCACCCCCGCAGGTTCGCGGCGCGGGCCGGCGGTCACCGTGCCCTTCCCCCTTCGCCGGCCGGGGCTCCTGCGGCCGGTGCCGGCGTCCGGAGGTGGCCGAAGCCCGAGCGCCCGTCTCCGACCCGGCTGTCCTACGATCCCGAATCATGGAGTCGGTACGCACGTGCGGATAGGGGCCGTGCTGGCCCTGGGGGTGCTGTCGGCGCCGCTCGCCTGCGGTCCCGGCGGCGACCGGAACATCCACCTGATCCGGCACGTGATCGTGATCATGCAGGAGAACCGCTCCTTCGACAGCTACTTCGGCACCTACCCGGGCGCCGACGGCATCCCCATGCGGAACGGCTCGCCCACGGTCTGCGTGCCCGACCCTGCGACCCACGGCTGCGTGCGGCCCTACCCCGACCACGCCGACGTCAACGGCGGCGGTCCCCACGGCGCGGCCAACGCCGCCGCCGACGTCGACGGCGGTCGGATGGACGGGTTCGTCGCCCAGGCCCGCTCGGCCCGACGCGGGTGCCTGGATCCGACCAACCCCGCCTGCGCCGGCTCGGCCACGCCCGACGTGATGGGCTACCACACCGCCTCGGACATCCCCAACTACTGGACCTACGCCCGGGACTTCGTGCTCCAGGACCACATGTTCGAGCCCAACGCCTCCTGGAGCCTGCCCGCCCACCTCTTCCTGGTCTCGGAGTGGTCGGCCTTCTGCACCCAGCACGACAACCCCGGCAGCTGCGTCAACGCACTCGACCGGCCGGGACTTCCCCCCGACTTCGGCCGGGCCCGGCGGGCGCGATCGAGCCCTCCGATCTACGCCTGGACCGACCTCACCTACCTGCTCCACCGCCACCACGTGAGCTGGGCCTACTACGTGGTGGCGGGGACCGAGCCCGACTGCGAGGACGACGCCGCCCTCGCCTGCGCCCCGGTGAAGCAGAACGCCCGCACCCCGGGCATCTGGAACCCGCTCCCCTACTTCGACACCGTCCGGCTCGACGGGCAGCTCGCCAACATCCAGTCGGTCGACGGCTTCTACCGGGCGGCCCGGGAGGGGAGGCTCCCCGCGGTGTCCTGGGTGGTGCCCTCGGGCGAGGTCAGCGAGCACCCGCCGGCCCCGGTGAGCTACGGTCAGTCCTACGTCACCAGCCTCGTCAACGCCGTCATGCAGAGCCCCGACTGGAGCTCGTCGGCGATCTTTCTCGCCTGGGACGACTGGGGCGGCTTCTACGACCACGTTCCGCCCCCGAGCGTCGACCGGAACGGCTACGGGCTCAGGGTGCCCGGCCTGGTCATCAGCCCCTACGCCCGGGCCGGGTACGTCGACCACCAGACGCTCTCCTTCGACGCCTACGACAAGTTCATCGAGGACGATTTCCTGGGCGGCCAGCGCATCGATCCCCGGAGCGACGGGCGTCCCGACCCCCGACCCGACGTCCGCGAGGACGCCCCCATCCTCGGCGACCTGGCCGCGGACTTCGACTTCAACCAGCGGCCACGGCCCCCGGTCCTGCTGCCCGTCCACCCGGCGACGACCCTCACCGGCACCCCGGCCCCCACCCGGGCGAAGGCCGCCGGGAGCTGAAGGAGGCGCGATGTCGCGAACCAGATGGAGCCGACGCCAGTTCCTGGGTGCCTCCCTCAAGGGCGGGGCGGGGCTGGTCCTGCTCGCCGGCGCCGGCTACGTTGGCTACCGCTGGCCACGGCCGTCGCCGGCGGGCTCGTCCTCCTCGGGGGCGCCGGCCAGCGAGGTCTACTCCTTCGTGTCCCGCCCCGACCTGGAGCCACCCCGGGTGACCCTGACCAGCCGCCCGGGGGCGAGGGGGCCGGGCGCCCCCCGTTACCTCTTCCTGGCCCCCAAGGGCTACACGACCGGCGGCCCCGGTCAGCAGGGGCTGATGATCGTCGATCGCGGGGGGCACCTGGTGTGGTTCCAGCCCTCGAGCACGTTCACCATGGGCCTCGACGTCCAGACCTTCCAGGGACAGCCCCACCTCACCTGGTGGGAGGGGAACATCGTCAGCGGCTACGGTCAGGGGGTCTGCGTGATCGCCGACGCCAGCTATCGCCGGGTGGCCACGGTGCACGCCCAGAACGACCTCCAGGCCGACCTGCACGAGTTCGTGCTCACCGACCAGGGGACCGCCCTGATCACCGCCTACCACACCGTCGAGGCCGACCTCTCGGGCCTCGGCGGGCCGGGAAAGGGGCAGGTCCTGGAGGGGGTGGTCCAGGAGATCGAGGTGACCACCGGCAAGCTCCTCTTCGAGTGGCGCAGCCTCCAGCACGTGCCGGTCGAGGAGACCTACCAGAAGCTGGACCCCTCCTCCCACTCCCCCTTCGACTACTTCCACCTCAACTCGGTGGCGGTGGCCCCGGACGGCGATCTGCTGATCTCGGCCCGCAACACCTGGACGGTCTACAAGGTCTCGCGCGCGACCGGGGAGGTGGCCTGGCGCCTGGGCGGCCGGCGTTCGAGCTTCGGCCTCGGCCCGGGCGCCCGCTTCTACTGGCAGCACCACGTCCGTCCCCACGGCCCGGATCGCCTCTCGATCTTCGACAACGGCGCCTCCCCGGCCATGGAGAATCAGTCCCGGGCCATCCTGCTCGTCCTGGACGAGAAGGCGAAGAGGGCCACCCTGGAGCGTCAGTACACGCACCCGGCTGAGCTGCTGTCTCCCAACCAGGGCAGCTTCGAGCTGCTCCCGGACGGGGGCGCCCTGGTCGGCTGGGGTGCCCAGCCCTACTTCTCGGAGTTCGACCAGAACGGTGACCTGGTGCTGGACGGGCGGCTGCCCGCCGACGACCAGTCCTACCGCGCCTTCGCCCGGGACTGGGTGGGCCGGCCCTCGGAGCCTCCCGCCCTGGCCGTCGGCACCAACGCCGTGGGCGGCTCCACCGTCTACGCGAGCTGGAACGGCGCCACCGGGGTGGCGACGTGGCAGATCCTGGCCGGGGGGAGCCCGGGCGCGCTGCGGCCGGTGGCCCGGGCGCCCCGCACCGGCTTCGAGACCGCCGTCTCCGTCAACTCCTCCGGCCCCTACTTCGTGGCCGTGGCCCTGGACCGATCGGGGGCCGAGCTGGGGCGCTCGCAGCCGCAGAGGGCCTGATCGCCGAGCCGGCAGGCGGAACCAGAATGTGTAATGATGTAAGCATGAACACACAATCAGCGGAGTGGATCGCGGGCTGGTTCGCCGGACGGCTCCCGGACGGCTGGTTCACGGGGGCGCCGTCGGTGACGATCGACGGCAGGCAGATCGTGGTGGTGGGGACGCTCACCGGACCGGAGCTGCCCGAGGGTGTCGCGGCCGAGTTCAAGGCGGCGGCCGAGGCGGGGCGGATCGCCCGCTTCCGCGAGGCCACCCGGCCGGAGCGGATCGCCATCGCCCGGGAGGCGCAGCGGCGCTTCGACCTCCCCGTCACCTGGGGGGCGACCTGCGGGGAGACCACGATCACGTTCACCCCGGGCGGGTCGGGGGCGCCGTGGGCCGGGGCGCACGAGCTGCGGGCGGCGTTGCGTCGCCGGCGCGCCTGGCGGCGTGGACTCCGCGCGCCCTGGGCGCCCGCTCCCTGGGGATGGGGACCGGCCCCCTGGGCCTGGCGGGCGGAGGACGTGCGGGGCTTCTGAGCCGGACATGAGCTCGCTCTTCCGGCCGGAGGCATCGCCGGAGGAGGAGGCGCTCGACGCCTACTCGGCCATCGTCACCCGGGTGGCCGAGCGCCTGCTCTCCTCCGTGGCCAGCCTCCGCATCGGCGCCCCGGGTCGCCGCTTCGCGGGCGTGGGATCGGCGGTGGCGTTGACCTCCGACCTACTGGTCACCTCCGCGCACGTGGTCGGCAGGGCGGCCCGCGCGACCGCCGCCTTCGCCGACGGCATCGAACACGAGGTGGAGCTGGCCGGGGTCGACCCGCCTTCCGACCTGGCCCTGGTACGCGTCCCCGACGGGGGACTCAGCCCGGTGGAGGTCGGCGATGCCGATCGTCTGCGGGTGGGGCAGCTGGTGGTCGCGGTGGGGAGCCCCCTCGGCTACGCCGGATCGGTCACGGCCGGGGTGGTGAGTGGCCTGGGGCGCTCCCTCTCCACCGGCTGGGAGCGGGGGCGCGTGGTCATCGAGGACGTCATCCAGACCGACGCGGCCCTGAACCCGGGCAACTCCGGCGGGGCGCTGGCGGACGGCGCCGCCCGGCTGGTGGGCATCAACACCGCCGTGGCCGGCGTCGGCCTCGGGCTCGCGGTGCCCATCAACGCGACCACGCGCCGCATCCTCGACGCCCTCCAGCGCGAGGGGCGGGTGCGACGCGGGTACCTGGGCATCGCCGGCGGCACCCAGCCCCTGCCCCCGGCGGCCGCCGCCCGCCTGGGTCGACGGCGGGCGATCGGGGTGGTGGAGGTGGTGCCGGGCAGCCCGGCGGAGCGGGCCGGGCTGCGTCCCGGGGACCTGATCGTGAGCGTCGGAGGCCGCCCGGTGAGCAGGACCGGCGATCTCCAGGCCCAGATGGTCGGCGCCAGCGCGGGACGACCGGTCGAGGTCGAGGTGCTGCGGGAGGGCCGCCTGCTCCGCCTCACCACCGTGCCCGCCACCCTGGGCTGAGCGACGGCGCCGGGCAGGGCCAGAGTGCCCCGGCGATGGAGGCTCGGCCTCTGGCACCATAACGAGATGATCCTCGGTCGACCGGTGGGCGGCCGGGGAGCACGTCCCGGTCCCGGAGGTCGATGAGCGGCATGGACGAGGCACGGGAACGGCTGCTGAAGGCGTGGCGGGGCGAGATCGAGGCCCGGTACGTCTACGAGGTGCTGGCGCGGCGGGAGCGCGATCCCCGGCGGGCGGACATCCTGCGCCGGATCGCCGACGCCGAGGCCAACCACCGGCGTCGGATCGAGCGGCGGTTGACCGAGCTCGGCGTGCCCATCCCGGACGAGTCCTCGGTCCGCATCTCGCCCTGGCTCAGGCTCCAGGCCCGGCTGGCGCCGGTGGAGCGACTGCTGCGGGCGCGGGAGGCCGCCGAGGACGACGAGGTCCTGGGGGTGTACGGAACCTCCACCGGTGATCCCGTCACGGACGAGCTCCTGCGTTCCATCCGGCGCGACGAGCGGACGCACTCCCGCGCGGTCGACGAGATGGCCGGGGGCCGGACTCCGGTGGGGGTCCCCACGAAGCAGGCTGCGTGGGGTGCCCCGGTGCAGCCGGGTGGTGAGCCGGGCGCCGGCGTCCGGCTGCGCCGCATCCTCGAGCGCGAGACCTGGCACCGCCGGGGGGGCAGCTGGGTCTCGGACGCCATCTACGGGGCCAACGACGGACTGGCGGCCGTGTTCGGGATCGTGGCCGGGGTCTCCGGGGCCACCGGCGGCTCGAGCTTCGTCCTCACCGCCGGCCTGGCCGGGGCGGTGGCGTCGGCGGTGTCGATGGGGGTGGGGGCCTGGCTGGCCGCGCGCTCCGAGGCCGAGATGGCGGTCGCCAACCTCGCTCAGGAACGCCGGGAGCTGGAAGAGCATCCGAGCGAGGAGCGGGAGGAGTTGTCGCTCTTCTACCAGCTGAAGGGGCTGAGCAAGGAGGACGCCGACCAGCTGGTGGACAAGCTGTCCCACCGCCCGGAGGTCATGCTCGAGAGCCTGGTGGCCGAGGAGCTGGGCGGCCAGGACACGGGCGGGAACCCCTGGACGGCGGCCCTGGCCGGCCTGATCAGCACCGCCGTCGGGGCCATCATCCCCGTCGTCCCCTTCTTCTTCGTCCAGGGGACGGCGGGCGTGCTCTGGGCGGCGGGGATCTCGCTGCTGGCGCACTTCGCGGTCGGCGCCGCCAAGTCGCTGGTGACGCTGCGAACCTGGTGGGGCTCGGGCCTGGAGATGACCGCCGCCGGCGTGCTGGTCGGGGGCGTCACCTACGCCTTGGGGGTGGCCTTCAAGGTTGGGACCTGAGCGAAGGCCGGTGGGACCTCCGGTGGGCGGTCCCGAATAGAATCGTCATCGGGGTGCTGGAGTTCGACATCGCCTGGCCGGCGCAGCGCCTGGTGCATGCGCCGGCCGTGTTCTGCTCCTAGACCGCCCACGGGTGGCCCGGCCCGTGCGGCCGGCTGGACTCGTCCTCCGCTTTGCGGGAATTGGTGCTCCGAGCGAGTTCAGGAGGATCATCGATGGCAACCCTGCTCAGGCCAGATCCCACCTTCTATCCGTCACCTCGCCAGGCGGTCGAGGCGCCGCCGGAGACACTGGCCTACGTGGTCAGCTTCGATCCCGAGGCGCGGACGCCCGACGCCCTGCTCACGGTCGACGTCGACCCGGCCTCCTCGGCCTACGGCCGGATCGTCTCCCGGCTGGAGATGCCCAACCGCGGCGACGAGCTGCACCACTTCGGCTGGAACGCGTGCAGCTCGGCCCTCTGCCCCTACGCCCCGCACCCGCACGTTGAGCGCCGGTACCTACTGATCCCCGGGCTGCGCTCCAGCCGCATCTACGTGGTCGACACCGGGCCCGACCCGCGGCAGCCGGCTCTGGTCAAGACCATCGAGCCGGAGGAGATCGCGGACCGGGCCGGCTACAGCCGGCCCCACACCGTTCACTGCGGCCCCGACGGCATCTACGTCAGCGCCCTGGGGGCGCCCGACGGCGACGGGCCGGGAGGCATCTTCGTGATCGACCACGACACCTTCGCGGTGAAGGGGCGCTTCGAGCTCGACCGTGGGCCCCAGTTCCTGGCCTACGACTTCTGGTGGCACCTGGGCTACGACGTCGCCATCACCAGCGAGTGGGGGACCCCGAACATGGTCGAAGGGGGCGTGGTGGGCGACATCCTCATGAACGGCGGCTACGGCCACCAGCTCCACGTCTGGGATCTGCCCCGGCGCCGGCATCGGCAGGCCATCGACCTCGGCTCCGAGCACCAGATGGTGCTGGAGCTGCGCCCGGCCCACGACCCCACCCGGGCCTACGGCTTCGTCGGGGTGGTGGTCAGCCTGAAGGACCTGAGCGCGTCGGTCTGGACCTGGTACCTGGACGGGTCCAGGTGGGCGGTGAAGAAGGTGATCGAGATCCCGGCCGAGCCGGCCGACCCGGAACAGCTGCCGCCCATCCTCAAGCCCTTCGGGGCCGTGCCGCCGCTGGTGACGGACATCAACCTCTCCCTGGACGACCGCTGGCTCTACGTCTCCTGCTGGGGGACCGGGGAGCTGAAGCGGTACGACGTCAGCGACCCCTTCGCCCCCCGGGAGGTGGCCTCGGTGCGCCTGGGCGGCATCGTCCGCCGGACGGGGATCGACGGGTCGGGACCGCTCAACGGCGGGCCGCAGATGGTCGAGCTCAGCCGGGACGGCCGGCGGGTCTACCTCACCAACTCGCTCTACGCCGCCTGGGACGCCCAGTTCTACCCGGAGGGGATCAAGAGCTGGTTCGTCAAGCTGGACGCCGATCCCTCGGGGGCGCTGCGGGTCGATCCCGGCTTCTTCCTCACCCCCGAGTTGCGCGTGCATCAGGTGCACCTCCAGGGCGGCGACGCCTCCTCCGACTCCTACTGCTATCCCTGATCCACGTCCGGCCCACCGGCCGGCGGAGATCCGCCGGCCGGCGGGTTCCCGGCGGGAGGCGGCCCCGGCGCGCTCAGCCCATGTACGGGTAGCGGTAGTCGCGATCGGGGACGAACGTTTCCTTGATGACCCGCGGCGTGACCCAGCGGGCCAGGTTCCAGAGGGAGCCGGCCTTGTCGTTGGTGCCGGAGGCACGGGAGCCGCCGAAGGGCTGCTGGCCCACCACCGCCCCGGTCGGCTTGTCGTTGACGTAGACGTTGCCGGCGGCGTAGCGGAGGCGGTCGAGCGCGGTGCGGATGGCCCGCCGGTCGGTGGCGAACACCGCCCCGGTCAGGCCGTAGGGCACGGAGCGGTCGACCCGCTCGAGCATCGGCTCGTACTCGCGCTCGGGATAGACGGCGACGGTGACGATGGGGCCGAACAGCTCCTCCTTGAGCAGCCGCGAGTCCCAGTCCTCGGTCACGACCACGGTCGGACGGACGAACCAGCCCCGGGCGGCGTCCACCTGACCGCCGGCCAGCACCGTGTGGCCGGGCCGGGACCGCGCCTCGGCGATCGCCTCCTCGTGGCGGCGGAAGGCGCGCTCGTTGATGACCGCGCCCATGAAGTTACGGAAGTCGGCCACGTCGCCCATGGGGATGGCCTCGACCTGCTCGCGCAGGCGCTCCCGGAGCCCCGCCCACAGGGTGTCGGGGACGAAGACGCGCGAGGCCGCCGAGCACTTCTGGCCCTGGTACTCGAAGGAGCCGCGGACGATGGCGGTGAGGAGGGCCTCGGGCTCCGCCGAGGCATGGGCCACGATGAAGTCCTTGCCCCCCGTCTCCCCCACCAACCGGGGGAAGTTGCGGTACGAGCCGATGTTCTCCCCGACCTGGCTCCAGATGCTCCGAAAGACGGTGGTGGAGCCGGTGAAGTGCACCCCGGCCAGGTCGGGGTGGGCGAGCGCCGCCGGCACCAGCTCCGACCCGGGACCGTGGACCAGGTTGATCACGCCGTCGGGCAAGCCGGCCGCCTGGAGCAGGCGCATCAGATGGTGGGCGGCGTAAGGAGCCGATTCGGAGGGCTTCCAGACCACCGTCGCCCCCATCAGGGCAGGAGCGGTGGGCAGGTTCCCGGCGATGGAGGTGAAGTTGAAGGGCGTGACCGCCAGCACGAAGCCCTCCAGGGGCCGGTACTCCATCCGGTTCCAGCTCCCGGGGGCCGATTCGGGCTGCTCGGCGTACATCCGGCTCGCGTAGGCCACGTTGAAACGCAGGAAGTCGCAGAGTTCGCAGGCGGCGTCGATCTCGGCCTGGTGAGCGGTCTTGGACTGGCCGAGCATGGTGGCCGCGTTCAGGGTGTCGCGCCAGGGCCCGGCGAGCAGGTCGGCGGCGCGCAGGAACACGGCCGCCCGGTCGGTCCAGGGCGTCCGTGACCACTCCGGCCAGGCGCGCCGGGCCGCGTCGATGGCCCGGCCCATCTCTCCGGGGCCGGCCCAGCACACCGTCCCCAGCGCATGGGCGGTGTCGTGGGGCATGACCGCGGGCACGGCGCGACCGTTGCGGACCTCGCGACCGCCGATCACCAGCGGCATCTCGATCCGCTCTCCGGCCATCTCGGCCAGGCGCCGCTGCAGCGAGGCGCGCTCGGGACTTCCCGGCGCGTAGGAGCGCACCGGCTCGTTGGCCGGCACGGGTGGCCGGAAGATGCCTGGTTCGTCCATCACCGTCCTCTCCGAACTCGGGGTCTCGGCCGTCCGCCGGCCGCCCCATCCAGTTTGCCACCGGCCAGGAGGCGCCCCGGCGGGTACGAGGCGACCCGATCGCGGACCGGGTCGCCTCCGGATGGGGGAGTGGGACCTGGTTGCCCCCGGCCGGGAAGCGCTCCCGCGGACGTCCACGGGAAAGCGGCTTCCCTGACAGAGGGCTCCACCCCTGATACGAGGCAACCGGTCGCCGGGATCACGGCGGGGCGCGGCCGTCCCCGCTCAGCCCGAGGCGGGCGCCACCAGGAGTCCCGAGCCCCACGAGAGCCGAGCCTCCTGACCACGTACCCGTACCAGGCCGTCGTGCACCTCTCCCGGGCCGAGCGGTTCGCCCTGCAAGGGGACGAACGCGCCCCGGCTCCAGTCGTACACCTCGACGCCGGTGAGGGAGCCGGGTTCCACGACCAGGGGGGCGGAGGTGGAGGGGACCCAGACGTCGTAGGTGTCGAGCAGGCCCGAGCCCGAGGGCCTCGAGCTGGCCAGGCGGGTGCGCTCGAAATGGGTCGGAGGGTCGGCGGCGGCGACCGTCACCGGCTGCTCGAGGACGGCCAGCGAGGGGCGGGAGGGCGAGGAGCCGTCGAGGGCGACCAGACCGGGCCGGGGGAGGGTCAGTCCCACCAGCACCGACCCGGCCCGGCCTCCCAGCTCGGAGAGGGCCACCGACCGGAGCAGCTGCTCCACGGCGGTCGTGCTCCCCGTCTGGGCCCCGACCGCGGCCCAGGCGGCGTTGGCCGAGATCCCGCCTCCCGGTGCCAGGTCGCCGAGCCGGGCTTCCTGGAGGGCCCCGGACCGGCCGTCGCGGTTGAAGAGGGTGAGCCGGACGACCGGCTGCCGCCCCGGGTTGTGGACCGTGCCCCGGACGCGTCCGTTCGTGCTCTCCAGGTTGGCCTGCAGGGCCGGTTCGGCACGGCCGGCGCCGACCGTGGCCACCACCCGCTGGCTGCCGTAGATGATCCCGTTCTCCTCGATTGCCGGCCGGGGGGCGGGGAGGACGTTCTCCGAGCCCGCGGGCAGGCCGCCGAGCTCGGTGGCGCAGGTGGGGCAGGCGGACGCCGTCGCCTGGTAGGCATCGAGCGTGAGGGGCGCCGCCAGCCCGGAGCCGGTGGCGAGGATACGATGGTCGCCCCGGCGCAGGAACGACACCCGGTCGTACTCCAGCACGACCTCGGCCCCATCCGGCCCTGCCTTCACGATCTGCATCGCCCGGTCCTGGACCGCCGCCTGGAGGGTGAGGCCGGCGAGCGAGAACAGCCCGACGAAGACCAGCGAGGCGGCCGGAACCGCCGCCCAGGTCAGGAGGGGGCGGTGGAAGCGGCGGTACAGGACCAGGTAGTTGATCGGCCCCACCAGCAGGACGTAGAGGAGGACGACCGCCGCCACCAGACCGGGTGGTGGCACGGGCGCGGTCGGCGGAGCCAGCAGCAGGGCCAGCTGTGGGATCGGCCCGGGGATGGCCGTCGCCGGGGGCGTGTTCCCGGCCGCCGGGGGGTCGAGGCTTTGGGCCAGGGCCTGGCTCCAGGCCAGCTGGCGGTAGGCGCCGGCGCCCTCGGGGTCGAAGGCCAGCTCGATCACCCGGCCCGCCCCGTGGTCCAGCTCCGCCATCAGCGGCGTCCCGTCCGTCTCGAGCAGGATGGGCCGGGCCCCCGGCGCCAGCCTCCCGATCAGCGCCGGCACGGCCGCCGCCGGCGGCGAGGTGCCGGCCAGGACCGCCACCGGCTCCAGGCCGAGCCGGGCCGTGGCCTGCGGCCGCACCGCCAGCAGGGCCGGGGGCAGCGGGCCGAGGGTGCGGCGCCAGTCGGGGCCACCGGCCAGGACCAGGCTCCCGCCCAGGCCCACGAAGTCGCGAAGGGCCCGGACCTGGGCCGGGCTGAGCGCGGTCGAGTCGAAGTCGTCGACCACGATGGTGGCGTAGCCGGCGAGGAGGAGGGGGTCGGCCGGGAGGTCCCGTGCCGACCCGTAGGCGTCGACGCGGGTGCCGACTCCGCCGAAGCGGAGGCCGGCGATGGCGTCGGCGGGGCCGTCCTGGGCGCTCAGCACCGCCACCTGGACGGCGGAGGCGCGCTGGACCGCCTCCGCGTCCAGCACCTGCCCCTGCGCCACTGCCTCGACGGTGGTGAAGGTGTCGGGGGCCAGGATGGTGAAGGTCCGCGACGTGCGGCTGGGAACGGTCAGGTGAACCCGGTAGGCGGACGGGCCGGCCGTCACCGGGGCCACCGGCAGGCGGGCCGCCACAAAGGGCAGGGACAGCGTGACCGAGGTCGGGGAGGCCCCCGCCGACCCCGGCTCGGTCAGCAGCACGTCCCCGTCGAAGGTGCCGTCGGCCAGGTCCTCGACCGTGATCAGGTAGCGGGTCCAGCCACCGCCGCCCGCCGCCTGACCGTGCACCGCCACCTGGAGCCCGCCCGAGGGCGCGCTTCGGGAAGGCGCCGTCACGTACCAGACGGCGGCCGCCAGGGCGAGCGCGATCGCCACACCGCCGAGCAGCTGCCGCCTCATCCTCCCGCTCCTGATCGAGCTCCGCGGCTCAGGACACCTTCACCGGAACCCTACACCGGCCGTGTCCGGTTTGCACTTCGCGCGTCGAGCTGCGTACCCAGGAGCGGTGAGCGTCAAGCCGGTTCGGCGCCTACACCGGCTCGTCCGCCGAGGACTCGAGCCAGGTGATCTCCCCGATGGAGACGGCGATGTGCGCCATCGGGCCGTCGGCCGTGGCTCCGTGCCAGTGCTCCTCGTCGGGCTGGGCGACCACGGTGTCGCCGCCGCGGATCCGGCGGGCCGGCTCGCCCCGGCGCTGGACGTATCCCTCGCCCTCGATGACGTGGAGGACCTGGCCGCCGGCATGGCGATGCCAGTGGTTGCGGACGCCGCGCTCGAACCGGACCACGCTGACGCGCACCGGATGACCATCCGCCCCGTGCAGCGGATGGGAGGAAGCCGGGCCGGTGAAGTGCGAAGGATCGAGCGGCTGGCCCTGGAGCGCCTCGGAATGAGAGGTGATCTTCACCGCTCGATCGTAGTTGACTGAGGACGCGATCATGGAGTGGCGCGGGGAGCGCGTGTTGGCTCGGTGCTCGTTCTGCGGCCGCCGGGAGGACCGCGGCCGGAGGCTGGTCGCAGGCGCGGAGCGCGGCGCGTACATCTGCGGCGACTGCGTCAGGCGGTGCCGTCACCTGCTCCAGCGGGAGGAGGACCCTCGCTGGAGCACGCGGGGATCGCTCCTGGACCGGCTGAGCACGGTGATCCGGATCTCGACCAGAACGGTGGGGGCCGGCCCGGCGCCTAGCTCGTACCCGGCTCGTCGCCGGAGATGATCCAGCGGCCGCCGCCCTGAGCGGCCACCAGGTCGTCGGCGGCGTGCGGTCCCCATGAGCCCCGCGGGTAGACCTCGGGGTGGCCCTCCGCCTCCCAGGCCTCGAGCAGCGGGTCGACGATCTCCCAGGAGCGCTCGATCTCCTTGCCCCCCGGGAACACGGTGTGGCCGCCGGCCAGGACCTCGCTGAGGACGTTCTCGTACGCGTCCGGGAGCGGCTGCCGGGCCAGCCGCTGGTACTCGAGCTTCAGGCCCGCCGGCACCATCTCGAAGCGCGCGCCCGGCCGCTTGGCCCCGATCCGGAGCAGGATGCCCTCGTCCGGCTGGAAGCGGATGACGAGCAGGGTGGGGATGCCGCGCTGCCGGTGGCCGGCCACCCGGAGGTGGGGGGCGTCCTTGAACCGGATCACCACCTCGGTCAGCCGCCGTTGCAGCGCCTTTCCCGTGCGCAGGAAGATGGGGACGCCCTCCCAGCGCCAGTTCTCGATCACGGCCCGGGCGGCGGCGTACGTCTCCCGCCGGGAGTCGGGGGCGACCCCATCCGTGTCCAGGTAGCCGTCGTACTGGCCGCGCACCGCCCAGACGGGGTCGAGCGGGGCCACGGCCCGCAACAGCTGCTCCTTGGCCTTGCGGATGTCGGCCGGGTCGAAGGTCGTGGGGGGCTCCATGGTCACCAGGGCGAGGAGCTGGAGGACGTGGTTCTGCACCATGTCGCGGACGGCGCCGATCTGGTCGTAGTAGCCGGCCCGGGTGCCGATGTCCTCCTGCTCGGCCGCCGTGATCTGGATGGTGTCGATCATGGTCCGGTTCCAGACCGGCTCGAACAGGGAGTTGCTGAAGCGGAAGGCGAGGACGTTCTGGACCGTGTCCTTGGCCAGGTAGTGGTCGATGCGGTAGATCTGGTGCTCGGCGAAGAGCTCCTCCAGCTGACGGTTCAGTCCGCGGGCGCTGGCGGCGTCGTGGCCGAGGGGCTTTTCGATCACGATCCGCCGGTTGTCGTCGCGGCCGGAGAGGCCGGTGCGGACGAGTCCCTCCAGGATCGCGGAGAAGGTGCTGGGTGGGGTGGCCAGGTAGTAGATCACGGCCCGCGGCGACCTCTCCAGGGTCCCGTTCAGGAGCTGGCGCAGGGCACGGTAGCTCTCGGGGGCCTCGTAGTCGATCCGCACCCATTCGGCCCCGGCGGCCAGGATCGGGCTGCCCGAGGCCCGGGCGATCAGGTCCCGGAACCCGTCGCGGCTCAGGTCCGTGCGGCCCGCCCCGACCACGCGGATGCCACCGTCACCGCTCAGCGCCCTGAGAGCGGGCAGGACCTTGCGGCGGGTCAGATCGCCGGAGGCGCCGAAGATGACAATGTCCGCCCCGCGCCCGGCCCGGGTCACGATGCCTCCTATGATGCTTGAACTATGCCTGTCATCGGCGTTGCCCAACGACGACTCGAGGGCGGGGCCAAGGTTACCGGTGCCGCACGGTTCACCGCCGATCTCCAGCTCGTCGGTCTCGCCCATGCCCGCCTGGTCCTCAGCCCCCACGCCGCGGCCCGCGTCGTGCGCGTCGACCTGGAGGCGGCGAGACGGGCGCCGGGTGTGCTGGCGGCGGTCTCCGGAGCCGACCTGCCCGACCTCGGCCTGGCCGGGCCGGAGCAGCCCCTCGCCCGGGAGCGGGTCTTCTACGCCGGCCAGCCGGTGGCGGCCGTGGTCGCCGAGACCGAGGCCCAGGCCGCCGACGCCGCCGCCCTGGTCGAGATCGACTACGAGCCGCTCCCGGCCGTGATCGACCCCTTCGAGGCCATGCGGGAGGGCGCTCCCCGGGTCCTCGAGGAGGTCGGGGGCGGGCCCGAGGATGCCGGCGCCCACGGGTTGTCGGCGGCCGGCGAGGTGAGCGGGGAGCGTCCCGCCAACGTCACCGCCCGGGTGCACTTCCAGCGCGGCGAGGTCGAAGCGGCGCTCACGCGCTGCCACGCGGTGGTCCGGCGCCGGTACGTCATGCCGGCCGTCCACCAGGGCTTCATGGAGCCGCACGTGACCGTCGCCCGCTCCGAGCCGGACGGTGGGCTCACCATCTGGACCCCCACCCAGGGGGCCTTCCTCACCCGCCGCACGGTGGCCGGTCAGCTCCAGATGCCGGTGAGCCGCGTCCGCGTGATCCCCATGACCGTGGGCGGCGGCTTCGGTGGCAAGGTCTGCCTGATCGAGCCCCTGGCCGCCCTCCTGGCCCGTCTTGCCGACCGTCCGGTGCGGCTCGAGCTCAGTCGCTCGGAGGAGTTCGCCATGGGGAGGGGCGGACCGGGCTGCGTCGTGGACCTGGAGCTGGGAGCCGACCGCGAGGGCGGCCTGGTCGCCCTGCGGGCGCACGCCGTCTTCGACGGCGGTGCCGGGTCGAGCGGGCTCGGGGGGCTGGCTGGCATCATGCTGGGTGGGACCTACCGGGTCCCCAACTACGAGATCACGGCCCTGGACGTGGCCACCAACAAGACCCCCGTCACGGCCTACCGGGCGCCGGGTGCGCCTCAGGCCTTCTTCGCCCTGGAGTCCGCCATGGACGAGCTGGCCGCCGACCTCGGCCTCGACCCCATCGCCTTCCGCCTCCGCAACGCGTCCCGGGAGGGCGACCCTCGCCCGGACGGACAGTCCTGGCCCCGGATCGGCCTGGTGGAGTGCCTCGAGGCGGCCCGCCGCCATCCCCTGTACACGGCCCCCAGGGCCGAGGACGAGGGGGTCGGGGTCGCCGTCGGCGGGTGGGGCGGCGGCCGGGAGCCGGCGGCGGCGGGCTGCCGGGTCGAGCCCGATGGCAGCCTCCTGGTCCAGGTCGGCTCCATCGACATCACCGGCACCGACACGGGCCTGGCCATGATCGCAGCCGAGACCTTCGGCGTTCCCCTCGACCGGGTGAAGGTGGAGAGGGGCGACACCGCCACCGCTCCCTACGCCGGCATGGCCGGCGGGAGCAAGATCATCTATACCGTGGGGCCGGCGGTCCAGCAGGCGGCGGCGGAAGCGCGCCGTCAGCTGCTCGAGATCGCGGCCGAGGAGCTGGAGGCGGCGGTGGAGGACCTGGAGATCGCGGACGGACGGGTGCGGGTGCGCGGTGCTCCCGGCCGGGGCCGCGAGATCGGCGAGCTGGCCGAGCTGGGGGCTCAGTTCATGGGGCGGTACGCGCCGGTGCAGGGCCAGGGACGGGCGGTGATCACGGCCCAGTCCCCGATGTTCACCGTCCACGTGGCCAGGGTCCGGGTGGACCGGGAGACCGGCGAGTGGCGGCTGGTCGGCTACGCCGCGATCCAGGACGTGGGTCGAGCGCTCAATCCGCCTGAGGTGGAGGGCCAGGTGCACGGCGGGAGCGTCCAGGGGCTCGGGCGTGCCCTCGGCGAGGAGCTGGTGTGGGATGGCGACGGCCACCTGCGGACGGCCAGCTTCCTCGATTACGGCCTGCCCAGCATCGACCAGGTGCCCGACATCCAGGTCCAGCTGGTGGAAGTCCCCTCGCCGTACGGGCCGTTCGGCGCCAAGGGCGTGGGCGAGCCGCCGGCGGTGCCGGGGCCGGCGGCGGTGACCAACGCGGTCGCGGCCGCCTGCGGCCGGCGCATCAGTGAGCTGCCCGTGGACTTCGAGGCGCTGGCGCGTCAGGGGATATGAACATCCCCTCCGACCTGGCACGACGGGTTCTGGACGCGATCCCGGATGCGATCGCGGTGGTGGACCTGGAGGGGCGCATCGTAGGCTGGGCCGGGTCGGCGCCGGATCTGTACGGACGGCCGGCCGAGGAGGTGCTGGGCCGGCAGGTCGGGGCGGAGTTCCCGGAACTCCTCCGCACGGACACGCGCGAGCTCACCACCCTCGGCGGGGCGGAGCGGCTGGACACGGTGCTTCGGGTCGGCGAGCAGCGGCAGCCGGTCGCGGCCACCGCGGCTCCGGTGCGCGACGAGCGCGGCCGGCTGCTCGGGGTGGTGACGCTCGCGCGGCCCATGGGGGACTGGCTCGACCCGGTGGAGCGGGCCGGACGCCCGCGACGGGAGTGGCACCGGCAGCTGGGCACGCTGGTGCGGGAGCTGGTCGAACGGGCTGGCCGGGATCCGGGGAGCATGGACGTCTCCGAGGACCTGGCCAGGGTTCTGGTCGCCCAGGCCCATGAGCTGGTGCCCAGCAGCGAGTGCATGCTCTGCGTGGTTCCCCGGGAGCGCCAGGACTCGATGCAGGTGCTGGCCGGCTCGGGGCGACTGGGGGATCTGGTCGGACGCCAGTGGCCGGTCACGAACACGCTCATCGGCCGCGCCCTGACCGAAGGACGGGCGATCGAGACCACCCGGCTCCAGGAGCTCAGCGGGCAGCGGCGGGTGCTGGCCGCCTGTGGCCTGGTGGCGGGACGGATGGTGCCGTTGTGGAGTTCCCGTCCGCTGCCGGATGGCCGCCGTGCCCTGGGCGTGCTGGCCTTCCTGCGCCCCACCCGCGCCTACTTCACCCCCTACGAACGTCGCCTGATCGACGAGTTCGCTCGCCTGGTCAGCCTCTCGCTGCAGCGCGCCGAGCTCCTGCGCAGCTCGCACGAGGCGGCCGACCGCTTGAAGACGGGGGTGAACGTCGCCGAGGAGCTGGCCCGGTCGCTGAACCCGGCCGAGGTCATGGCCCGGCTGGTGAAGCTGGCGGCGCGGGCGGCCAGCGCCGAGCGGGTGACCCTGCTCGAGGTCGAGGGCGACGAGGCCGAGGTGGTGGGCGCCTACGACGAGTCGGGGCGGCCCACCCCCGAAGGCCGCCGGTTCCCGGTGCGGGCGCTCGTCTCGGGGGAAGAGCCGATCGTCGAGCGGGCCCTGCGAGACCGCCGGCCGCGCATCTGCGGGGCCTACCGCGTGCCCGGGCACCTGCCCTCGGAGTGGGGACAGGTCGGGCCTCGCCACACCCTGGTGCTGCCCCTGGCGTTGAACGGAGCCGCCACCGGCGCCCTGCTCGTGACCCGGATGCGGGACCGGCCTTTCCGGCGGGACGACGCCGCCACCCTCCAGCTGGTGGGCAACGTGGCCGCCCTGATGATCCGCAACGCCCGCCTGGTGGCCAACGCCCAGGAGGCGAGCCGGGCCCGCAGCGACTTCCTGAACATGGCCGGTCACGAGCTGCGCACCCCGCTCACGGTCATCAAGGGGTACCTGTCGATGCTGGGGGACGGGAGCCTGGGCGAGCCGCCCCCGGAGCTCCAGCAGCGCATCGATCTGCTGGCCAGCAAGGCGGAGGAACTCAGCACCCTGATCGACGACCTCCTCTTCACCTCGCGCCTCGAGTCCGGCCGTCTGCCCGCCCACGCCATGCGTCTCGACCTGCTGGTCGCCGTCCGCGAGGCGGCGCGCCGCGCGGAGCCGCGCGTCCAGCTCATGGGCGGCGAGCTGCTGGTGGAGACGGCCCGGTGCCCGCTGACGGTGAAGGCCGATCCCGAGCACGTGGCCCGGGTGCTCGACAACCTGATCAACAACGCCCTGACCTACCGGCGTCCCGACCAGCGGGCCTGGGTCCGGATCCGTACCGGGGTCGAGGACGGCATGGCGGTGGTCAGCGTCGAGGATCGAGGGCGCGGGGTGCCGGCGGAGATGCGCGAGCGCATCTTCGAGCGCTTCGTGCGCGGCGACGACGCCTCCGGCGGGGCCCCGGGCACCGGGCTCGGACTGTACATCTGCCGGCAGCTGGCCGCCCGCCACGGCGGGCGGCTGGAGCTGGACTGGAGCGTGCCGGGCGAGGGCAGCCGGTTCTCCCTCCGGCTGCCACTGGTGACGTCGTGATCTCGCCCTCCCACGTGCTGGCCGCACTGGGCGACGGGGTCATCGCCGTCGACCGTGAGGCCAGGGTCATCGTCTGGACGCCGGCTTCGGAACGGCTCTTCCGGATCCGGGCCGAGGAGACGCTGGGCCGGGAGCTGTCGCCGGAGCTCGGCATCCGCCTGGAGTCACTCCCGGTCGGGCGCCAGCGCCGCCTCATGCTCCGGTGCCGGGACGGGTCGCTCTTCCCGGCCACGGTGACCATGACGCCGCTGTCGGGCCCGGACGGCTCCATCGAGGGAGCGGTGCTGCTGGTCAAGGACCTGCGCCCCTGGATCGGCCCCGTTCGGGCCGAGCCGGCGGGGACCGAGCGCGATGCCCTGGCGGAGCGACTGGGCGCCGCTTTCCGGGGCATCGTCGAGGCCACCGGAATGGACCTGGAGCGCGGCGGCCGCCTCGGCCCGCTGGCGCAGAGCCTGGCCGAGCAGGGCCGGCGGCTCCTGCCCGGCATCTCGTGCCTGATCGCGATCGTCCCGCCCGCTCGCCAGGAGGTCTTCACCTGTCTCGCCGGGGCCGGTCCCCTGGCCGAGCGGCTGGTGGGCGTCTCCCTGCGCCGGGAGGGCTCGGTGCTCGGGGGGGCGCTGGCCGAGAACCGGGTGGTGGAGAGCAGCGACATGCAGCGGATCGGCGCCCTCGCCTCCCTGTTCGTCGAATGCGGCATCCACACCATGCGCGCCGTGCCCATGAGCACCGACCGGCCTCTGCGGGACGGCCGCCAGGCGCTGGGGGCGGTGGTCTACTTCCGCGCCGAGCGCATGCCCTTCTCCTCGGCCGAGCGACGTCTCCTCGACGACTTCGGCGCCCTCGCCGCCGTGACCCTGCAGGGGGCCGAGTTCCGGATGGCGGCCGAGCGGGACATGGCTCGTCTCCAGCTGGCCGTGGACGGTGCCCTCGACCTGGCCCGCTCCCTGGACTTCACCGAGGTCGTGCGCCGGCTGGTGCGAAGGGCGGCGGTCACGGGACGGGCCGACCGCTGCCTGCTGTTCCGGGTCGAGGGGGACGAGGAGGGGGAGGCGAGCCTGGTCGACGCCTACGACGCGGCCGGCCAGGAGCGCGCTCCGAGCTGCCGGCAGCGGATCGAGGCGTTGCCGCTGGTGCGCGAGGCCGTGTGCGCCAGGGAGCCGGTCATCGACGTGCCCTACCAGCTGCACGATCTGCCCGAGGTCCTGCAGCGGAGCATGGCGGACGTGCGCCACACCATGACCGTCCCGCTCCTGCACGCCGGCCACGTGGCGGCGGTGTTGCTCCTCTGCCGGCGGCACGAGCTACCCTTCGGGTCCGAGGACCGGAGCGCCCTGGAGATGCTCAGTGGCCCGGCCATCCTGGCCCTGCGCAACGCCCTCCTCTTCGCCCGCACCGAGGAGGCAAGCCGGGTCAAAACCGACTTCCTGGACATGGCCGCCCACGAGCTGCGAACGCCGCTGACGGTCATCAACGGTTACCTCTCCATCCTCCTGGGCGGCGCCCTGGGGCCCATCCCGCCCGCCTGGGAGGAGCCGCTGCGGATCCTCGACGCCAAGTCGGCGGAGCTGCGCCGGCTGGTGGATGACCTCCTCCTGGCCGCCCGCCTGGAGACGGGTCGGCTCAACTCGGTGCAGGAGCCGGTGGACCTCCGGGACCTGGCCCGGGAGGTGGCGCAGGCCGCCGGCGAGGTGCCCGAGCTGGTCCTGCCCCCGGTGCCGGTGGTGGTCAGGGGCGACCGCGACCAGCTCACCCGTTTGCTCGGCCATCTCGTCTCCAACGCCCTGGCCTACGGCCGGGACGGGGTCCCGCCCTGGGCCCGGATCACGGTCGAGCTGCTCGACCAGCGCCAGGAAGCCCGGGTGGCGGTCGAGGACCGCGGTCGGGGGCTGGCCCCCGGGCAGGAAGACCACATCTTCGAGCGGTTCGCGCGGGTCGAGGATCCCGACCACCCCATGGTGCCGGGCACGGGGCTGGGCCTCTACATCGCCCGAGGGCTCGCCCTCCGGCACGGCGGCCGTCTGCTGCTGGAGTGGAGCCGCCCCCGGGTCGGGAGCCGGTTCGCCCTCTACCTCCCGCTCCTCGCCACCCGGGAGGCCCGGACGGAGCCGGCCTCGGGCGAGGCGGATGGCGGCCAGCCGGACCTCCGGGAGACCCCCCGCAAGGCCCGGGTCGGGTGACGACCCCCGTCATCGGGGCGACCGGATGGAGGCGCCTTCCCCGTGGGGCATCCTCCGCAACCGCACGCGTGGGCCCGCGTGCCGCCCGCCCAACGCTCGTGATCGATCCCGTGGAGACGGGACCGCACCGGCTCCGCGACGTGCCGGCCGGAGCCCGGACCGGTTGATGATCGTGATGCTAAAACTTATGCATCATGCGCACCACGATCACACTCGATGACGACGTCGCGGCGCTGATCGAGAGCGAGCGCGCCCGCACGGGTGAGTCCTTCCGTGCCGTGGTCAACCGGCTGCTCCGTCGCGGCGCACGCGCCGGACGGTTCCCGACCCCGCCGCCGCTGCCCGAGCTGCCCGGCCGGCCGATCCTCGACGTGTCGGACGTCTCGGCGTTGCTCGCGGCGCTCGATGAAGGGCGGCGTGCGGAGCGCGCCCTGCCGTGACGCTGGTCGACACCAACCTGCTCCTCTACGCGACCTTCAAGGACGCTCCGGAGCACGACCGCGCTCGCCTCTGGCTCGAGCGGTGCCTCGCTGAGGGAGAGGGGACCGTCGCTCTCTGCTGGCCTGTCATCTACGCTTTCCTCCGGCTCATCACGAGCCCGAGGGTCTTCGGGCGGCACGCGCTCACGGTCGGGGAAGGATGGGCGGTGGCGGCGGCCTATCTCGAGCAGCCCGCCGTCCGGATCGTGACCCCCGGTGCCGGGCACGCGACGATCGCTGCCGAGCTCGCCGAGACGCCTGGCCTCCGGAGCGACGATGTGCCGGACATCGAGATCGCAGCTCTCGCCATCGAGCACGGGCTCGTCCTCGCCTCCCACGACCACGGTTTCCGCCGTTTCTCGCGCCTGCGGTTCGCCGATCCGCTCGGCTGAGGTGCCGCGCTGGCGGCGCCGCCCCGGGCGGTCGCCCCAGGCTCGGGCGCGGTGGGACGGCGCCCCGGTGACCGCGATTCGCCGTCCGGCTACGGACGTCGTCCCCACCGGCTCGCCGCGACCCTCACCACCTCGGTCGCGGCCGCCTCGTCGTGGAGGGCGCGCAGCCTCCGAGCCGCCAGGGGGAGGGCGGCCAGGCGGATCAGGGCCTGGGCCACGCTCACGCGGCCGCCGTCCACGGCCACCAGCCGCTGGCGGGTCAACCACCCACCCGGGGTCTGTCCGATCCGGCTCCAGAAGCCGAGGTGGTAGAGCAGGACCACGACGGCGAAGGCGGGTGGTCGCCGTCGCGGCCGCAGCAGCCAGGTCAGGCCGGCGCAGAGGCCGAGGTCGAGGCCGGCGGCGAGCAGGCGCAGGGCCGGCTCCGCCGGAGGCCCGGGCGGCGGTGTCCTCCCGCGCAGGTCGAGCAGGGCGAGCCGGGTCAGGAGGTCGTGGACGGGGCGCTGGCCGAGGGCGTAGAGAGGCCGGGGCAGGCGCGGGCGGTAACCGTCCACCGTGCAGACCAGGGTCCCATCCCGCCAGCCGACCTCGATCCGGCCGCCGGGGCGCCGGGCCAGCAGGCCGCCCTCGATCGGCCAGCACCAGCCATCGTCGATCGGAGCCGGCTCGCCGAAGCGGAGCAGGGTCAGCGGGCCGAGCCGGAGCCGCCAGGGCTCCCAGCGGATCGGGCCCGGGATGCGTCGGAGGAGGAGCCGGAACAGCTCCCGGAGCCGCGCCGGCTCCGGCCGGGCCGGGGCCGGGACCCGGGTCTCGAGGTGAACGGGCAGCGGCGGTCGGATGACCCCCATCATGAGCAGAGATCGTGGTCGAGCGCAGGTTCTCAGCCCGGGTGGAGATCGCGCGGGGCCCGGGCGAGGTGTTCGACTGGGTGGCGGATTACCGGAACGCGTCCCTGGCCCTGGAGGGCGTGAGCCGGTGGCGGCCCCTGACCGGACGCACCCGGGGACCCGGGGCCCGCTTCGAGGTGTCGATGGAGGTCCTGGGAGTCCCGCTGGAGAACGTGCTCGTGCTCGACCTCTGGGACCGTCCCCGCGCCATCGGCTGGCGCTCGGAGTCGGGCCTCGTCCCCCAGACCGGCCGCTGGCGGTTCGAGCCCTGCGACGAGGGCACCGCCGTCTCCCTGACCATCGCCTACCGACCGCCGGGCGGAGCCCTTGGCAGCCTGGTGCTGGCGCGGGCCGACGATCTGGTGCGTGGCCGCCTGCGGCACGCCCTGGAGCGGATGAAGGTGACGATCGAGGCCGGGGACGGAGCGGGATAGAGCTGGGACCGCAGCAGGCGCTGGCCGGGCTCGTCTTCCTGCTCTCGCTGGCGGCGATCCTGATCCGTCCCCGCCGGCTCCCCGAGGCGGCGGCGGCCGCCGCCGGCGGTGCCCTGATGCTGGCCGTGCGGGTGGTGAGCCCGGTGCAGGCGCTGGAGACCTTGCTGGAGCAGTGGAACCTGTTCCTCTTCTTCACCGGCCTGATGCTGGTCTCGGGCCTGGCCGACGCGGCCGGCTTCTTCGAGGCCGCCGGCGCCCTGGCCGCGGGCGCGGCTCGGGGAAGCGGCCGCGGCCTGCTGCTCACGGTGTTCGCCGCCGGCGCCCTGATCACGACCTTCCTCTCCAACGACGCCACCGCCCTCATCCTCACCCCGGTCGTCTACGCGGTCGTGACCCGGCTGCGGCTGCCACCGCTGCCCTACCTCTTCGCGACCACGTTCATCGCCGACACCGCCTCGATGACCCTGCCCGTCAGCAACCCGATCAACGTCCTGGTCAACGATCGGCTCCACCTCTCCCTGGGCGTGTACGCGGGTCACCTGCTGGGGGCCTCCCTGGTCGCCATCGCCCTCAACGCGCTCTGTTTCGTCCTGGTCTTCCGAGGCGCGACCGCGGTGCGCTTCCATCTGGAGTGGCGGGCGGCGCTGGCGGCGGCGGTGCGCGACCGCCGCCTCCTCCGGTTGACCTGCGCCGGTCTGGCGGTGCTGGCCATCGCCTACCTGCTGGCCTCGGCGGCGGGGGCCCCGCTGGGGCCGGTGGCCGTCGGGGGCGCCGTCCTGCTGGCTACGCTGGCCGCCTCGGTTCGCCGGCTGGATCTCCGGGCCGTGCGCGAGCACTTCAGCGTCTCCCTGCTGGTCTACGTGGCCGGCCTCCTGGTCCTGGTCCGGGGGGTGGAGGCGACGGGCCTGACCGGGATGCTGGTGGGACGGCTCACCGCGCTGGTGAGCGGTCCCACGGGCGCGGTGGGGGCCGGGCTGGCCGGTGGCGCGGTGCTGGCCAACCTGCTCAACAACGTGCCCGCCACCCTGGTGCTCCTCTCCGGGGCCCAGGGGCTGACCGCCCACCTCCGGCTCCCCTTCGCGCTGGGCGTGCTGGTCGGCGCCGACCTGGGACCCAACCTCACGCCGGTGGGCTCGCTCTCGACCATGCTCTGGCTGGTGATCGTTCGCCGCCGCGGCCAGCAGATCTCGGCCCTGGACTACCTGCGCCTCGGGGCCTCGATCACCCCCGGCCTCCTGCTGGCCGCGGGTCTCGCCCTGGGGGCGACCTTCCGGCCCTGAACGCGTGGCCGGCGGTGGGAAAACGGCCGCCGTCCGAGCCCGTGCCGGCGCCCTCAGACCACCAGCAGCCCCGCTCCCGCCACCACCAGGCCGGCCCCACCCAGTTTGAAGAGGGCGCGCTCGCGCTCGCCCAGGCGGAGGATGGCCCACACCGCCACCAGCACCACCCCCACCTCACGGGCGGGCGCCACCAGTGCCAGCGGGGCCAGGGAGAGCGCCAGCAGGACCAGGGTGTAGGACCCGATGGTCATGCTGCCCACCAGGGCCGTGGGGACGACCGGGCTCCCGCCCCGGCCCCAGGGGAGCAGGAGAAGGGAGGTGATGGCGAAGATCGTCCAGTCGTAGAGCCAGAACGGTCCCGTCCGCACCCCGACCGAGTCCAGCGCGGTGTAGGCCGCGATCGCGCAGCCGGTGGCGAGGGCGGGGGCCAGTGCCCGGCGCGAGGTGGATGGCGGCCGGGCCAGCCAGACCCCCGCCACCAGCAGGGCCACCCCCGCCGCCTCGGCGGCCGAGAGTCGCTCGCCGAAGGCGGTGAGGCCGATGGCCACGCCGAGCACCGGAGCCGTCCCCCTGGCCGTGGGGTAGACGGAGGACACCTCCCCCCGGCGATACCCGGCGGCGAGGAGATGGAAGTAGACGAGCTCGCACAGCCCTGATGCACAGGCGATCAGCCAGCCCCGCCAGGGCAGGAGCGGCCGGCCGGCGGCCACCCACGCCACCGCGACCAGGGGGGTGACGCCGGCGGTGGCCATCGGCAGAGCCCGGGCGGCGAGGCGGAGGGGGTCGGCGGCGGCCTTGAGCCGCAGGTTCCAGGCGGCGTGAAGGGCCGCGCTGGCCAGCGCGATCGCCACCCCGATTCCGCTCATCTCCACGGCCCCGTCCCTCGCCCTGGCCTCGATCCTCTCCCCCGAACTGTCACCGGGCAGAGCGTAGCGCGCGCCGGTGGACGGCGATGCGCGGCTGGCCGCCGTCGTCCCCGCGGGCGCAACATTGCGGCCATGAGGGTGCTGGTGGGCATCGACCTCAGGGGCGGGCCCGTCCTGCTGAACGCGCTCGACCGCCTGCTCCCGCTCTCGGGACAGGAGACGGTGCTGGTGCACGTCATCGACAACGGGATGCGGGGGGAGCTCGACCTGGCTCGCGGCCGCCTGTTGCCCCGACCCCTGCCCCACCACCACCTCCGGGCCATCACCGAGGCCGAGCGGGAGGCGGCACAGGCGGCGTTGGACGAGGCGGCGCGGGCGGCGGAGGCGCTGGGAGCGGTCCCGCGCACGGTCCTGGCGGAGGGCGAGCCAGGCCGGGTCCTGTCCCGGTTGGCCGCCGAGCTGGGCTGTCACCTGGTGGTGGTCGCGGCCCGCAGCGGGAGGGGACCGGAGCCCCCCGGTCCCCGGTCGGTCGGCCACACCGCCCGCTTCGTCCTCGACCACAGCCCGCGGCCGGTGCTCCTGCTGCGGGGGAGCCTCCAGGTCGCCTCCGGAGGGGAGGGGCCCCGTTCTGAGATGGGCTGAGGCGGGGGCCGGGGGCGGTCGCCCCGGCCGGCTCGGTGAGGGGATGGGTTGGACCGCACGCTCCCGGCCGCGGGAGGGGCCGGCCGGGCCGAGGCGGCCCGGCGCTTACAAATCCTTTGGAGAACCGCTGACAACCTTCCGGCCGCTCCGCCGTTTGCTTCTCCTGGAGTGGAGAAGAGGCTCGCCGCCGCCCTGGCTGGCCTGGCCGCGTTCCTGGCCGGCTTCGTCCTGGGGTTCACCGGCGTCCGCTCGGCGTCTGCCGGATTGCCGACCGGGCTCCTGGGCTCGGCCCCGGCCCCTTCCTCCTCCCCCTCGCTGATTCCCTCGCCGGGTGCCGCCTCCCGACTGGCGGCGCTTCGTCAGCAGATCGTCGAGCTGCTGGAGCAGGAGACCGCCACCGGGGGGGTCACCCTGGTGGAGCTGGGCGGCCCCTCGCCCCAGACCCTGTCGCTGAACGGCGACGAGTCGTTCGTCGCCGCCAGCACCTACAAGCTGCCCCTCCTGATGCGGGAGGCCCAGGAGGTGGCGGCCGGGAGGTGGAGCCCGGACGACCAGCTCTGCTACGAGGAGGGCGACTACGAGGAGGGCTACTACGACGATTACGAGGACGGGGACTGCTTCACCCGCGAGGAGCTGGACGAGCGGGCGGGCATCGCCTCCGACAACACCGCCGCCCGCATCCTGGTGCGCGAGGACGGCGGCCCCTCGGCCCTGCAGGACTACGCGCGGGCGCACGGCGCCACCGAGTCGGCCTTTTGGGATCCGAACACCACGACCAGCGACGACCTGGCCCGGTTGCTGGTGGACGAGGCCGAGGGGCGGGCGGGAGGGGCCGCCGCCCAGCGCTACCTCTACCCGCTGCTCACCCACACCGACTACGAGGACGGCATCCCGGCGGGCGTTCCCGCCCGCGCCACCGTGGTCCACAAGATCGGGAGCCTGGGGACCGAGCTCAACGACGCCGGGCTGGTGATGGGAGGGCCGCACGGCACGTACGTGCTGAGCATCTGCACCAGCGGCAGCGACGACGGGTGGGAGCTGCTGGCCGACATCAGCCAAGTCGTGTGGCGCTTCGAGGCCGGGCGCTGAGCGGGCGCCGCCGGGCCGGCGCGGATCGATGCCCGGCGGCGTTCGGATGCCGTCCGTCTCCCTCCCCCGTACCCTGGAGTGGCGGTGCATCTGGAACCGGAGCAACGACGCCTGCTGGGACGGGCGCGGATCGGGACCCTCGCCTTGAGGGGAAGCGGCCCGCCCGTGGTCAACCCGGCCGCCTTCCACTTCGGCGGCGGCGCCCTCTGGATGACGACCTCGCGCTACGCGGCCAAGGTGGCTCTGGCCCGGCGGGATCCTCGGGCCGCCTTCCTCGTCTCGCCACCGGAGGATGACGGCCACAGCCTGCTCCTCCAGGGGTTGCTCGAGGTCTACGACCCCTTTTCGCTACCGAGTCACCTCCGGGCCATGGCCCAGGGGCCGGGCTTCGCGCTCAACCTGGCCGGCTACGCGCTGAAGAACGCCGCCTTCGTCGGCGGCTACCTCCTCGACCTGGCCAGGGTGCCGCTGGCCTGGTGGCCGCAGAACCGCGTCCTCCTGCGCATGCGCCCGGACCACGTCCGGCTGGTCCCGGCGCTGACGCCGCCTCCGGCCGCCCCCACCCGGCTCCCGGGGGTGCCCTCGGACCTCGCCCTGTCCGTCGCCCGCAGCCGGGTGGGACAGCTGTGCTGGCTCTCGTCCGGCCGGCCGGTGCTGGCCAACGTGGCCTGGGCTCTGGAGGGTGCCGAGGTCCTGGCCTGGCTCCCGCCCATGCCGCGGCCACCCCGGGCGGGGGTGCCGGGGACGCTGGTGGTCGGGCGTCACCGGCTGCGGTCGACCCGGGTGCGAGGGGTGGCGCTGCGGGGCAGGCTGGCGCCGGATGAGTCGGGAGGGGAGGCGCTGGCGACGCGCTACGAGGGCGGGCTGCCCGAGGGGGGGACGGTGCTGCGACTGTCGCCGCGGCGGGTGACGTGGTGGCGGGGGTTCGAGGTCGGCGGGACGGGGCTGGGTCGGGACCGGGGCCGGGCGGTGCGTAGCATGGAGGCATGGCCGGAGGGGGTGGCGCGCCGGTAACGGGACGGCCCCGGGCTCCCGCCGTCCTCACCGCGCGCTGGACGGGCGAGGGCTGGACCGCGGCCGAGGATCTGCTGGCGGGCGAGGAGCCGTTGCAGGTGCTGCTGAACGGCCGCCCGCTCACGGTACTGATGCGCACGCCCGGGCACGACCTGGAGCTGGCGCTCGGGCTGCTGTGGGCCGAGGGGGTCGTCCACGACCGCCGCCAGGTGCGGGAGCTGATGATCAGCGCCGAGGCCGGGGAGCGGGAGACGGCGGTCGCCGTCCGGGCCGACCTGGTCGAGTCCAACCAGGTGGACGTGCGCCTGTCCACGGCCCGCAGCCCGCTCCGGCGCTCCTTCCTCAGCACCTCGGCCTGCGGCATCTGCGGGGTCACGGCCGTCGAGTCGCTGGCCCGCTCGTTCCCGGGGCTCCCACCCGGTCCCCGCCTGGAGCCGGAGCTCCTGGCCGAGCTGGTCGGCCGCTTGCGCTCGATCCAACCGCTGTTCGAGCGGACCGGTGGGCTCCACGCCGCCGGCCTCTTCCGGGCCGATGGCTCGCTGGTCGCCGTGCGCGAGGACGTGGGCCGGCACAACGCCGTGGACAAGGTGGTGGGTCGTGCCTTCCTCGACGGCCTCCTGCCGGCCCATCAGCACGTGCTCGTGGTCAGTGGCCGGGGCGGCTTCGAGATCGTGCAGAAGGCGGTGGCGGCGGGCATCCCGATCGTGGCCGCGGTGGGGGCGCCGAGCAGCCTGGCGGTGGCCACCGCCCGTCGCTTCGGGCTGACCCTGGCCGGCTTCGTGCGCGAACGCCGGATGAACGTGTACGCGGCCCCGGAGCGGCTCGGAGGACGGCTTCCGTCCTGATCCGACCGGCTGTCGTGCCCGGATCGACGAACGGCGTTGTTTTGGTATCCCTAAAATAGAAACCAATGAATGCAGAATCAGCTGAAAAAAGGCGCCTGACATCCTCTCAGGAGGACTACTTGAAGTCCCTCTACAAGCTGGGTGGGGCACTGGAAGCCGTGGGCACCTCGCAGGTGGCGGAGCGCATGGGCGTCTCGCCGGCGGCGGTCACGGAGATGCTGACCAAGCTGGCGGCCCAGGGCCTGGTCGTGCACGATCGCTATCGCGGCGCCTCGCTGACCCCCGAGGGACGGCGGGTGGCGCTGGAGGTGCTGCGTCACCACCGGCTGCTCGAGGTCTACCTGGCGCGCAAGCTCGGCTATCGGTGGGACGAGGTTCACGACGAGGCCGAGCTGCTCGAACACGTGATCTCGGAGCGCATGGAGCAGCGGATGTTCGACCTCCTGGGTCGGCCCGAGGTCGACTGCCACGGTGACCCCATTCCCTCCCTGAGCGGCGAGGTCACCGTGACCCGCTACCGGAGCCTGCTGGAGGCCAGGGTCGGCGAGCGGCTCCGGGTTCGTCGAGTGTCGGACGACGACCCCGGGAGGCTGCGGGCGCTGGGCCGGCTCGGCCTGCGCCTGGGGGTGGAGGTCGAGGTGCTGGCGGAGAGCGAGTACGAGGGTCCCATCGAGATCCGGGTCGGTGGCCGGCGTCGTCGCGTCCCCATCGGGGTGGCGAGAGGGGTGTTCGTCGGATGACGTCGCCTCCGGACGACCGCCGCCGTCGCCCGCGGTCGGGCGCCTCACCACCTCGCTCGGTGGCCGGCGGGGCCACCGCCGAGGTGGTGGCGCCCAGGACCGGGGCCGCCGGCACCGCGCTCCCGGGTGAGCGCCGCGTCCTGGAGGCGGCGCAGCGCTCGCTGGCCGGCGAGGCGCGGGGCCTCCGCGCCCTGCTGCCCTTCCTCGGTCCGGCCTTCGTCGCCGCCGTCGCCTATGTCGACCCGGGCAACTTCGCCACCAACGTCGCCGGTGGCTCTCGCTTCGGGTACATGCTGCTCTGGGTGGTGCTGGCCGCCAACCTGATGGCGATGCTCATCCAGGCCCTCAGCGCCAAGCTCGGCATCGCCACCGGCATGAACCTGCCCGAGGTCTGCCGGGCCCGCTTCCCGCGTCCTCTGAACCTGCTGCTCTGGGTCCAGGCGGAGGTGGTGGCCATGGCCACCGACCTGGCCGAGTTCGTGGGGGCGGCGCTGGGGCTGAACCTCCTCTTCCACGTGCCCCTGCTGCCGGCCGGCCTGATCACGGGCGCTGCCGCCTTCGCCATCCTGGGGCTGCAGGCGAGGGGCTTCCGGAGCGTGGAGGCGGTCATCACCGGCCTGGTGGGGGCGATCGTGGTCGCCTTCGCCTTCCAGGTGGTCCTGGCCCGGCCCTCGGCGGCGGGGGTGGCCGGCGGCGTCTTCCTCCCCCACCTGGACGGTCCGGAGAGCGTGCTCCTCGCCGCCGGCATCCTGGGGGCGACCGTGATGCCGCACGTCATCTACCTGCACTCGGCCCTGACCCAGCACCGCATCGTCGGCTCCGGGCCCGAGGAGCGGCGGCGGATCTACCGCTTCGAGCTCTGGGACGTGGTCATCGCCATGAGCGTGGCCGGTGCGATCAACATGGCCATGCTGGTCACGGCCGCGGCCGTCCTCCACGGCCGCGGGATGGGGGTGGCGGACCTGGGCGCCGCCTCGCACGCTCTCGGCGCCCAGCTCGGGCACCACGCCGATCTCTTCTTCGGCCTGGGGCTGCTGGCCTCCGGGCTGTCCTCCTCCTCGGTGGGGACCATGGCCGGCCAGGTGGTCATGCAGGGGTTCATCCATCGCCGGATCCCGCTCTTCCTGCGGCGCTCGCTCACCATGGCCCCGGCCCTGGCCGTGCTCGCCCTGGGCGTCGACACCTCGAAGGTCCTGGTCCTGAGCCAGGTCGTGCTCTCTTTCGGCATCCCCTTCGCGCTGATCCCCCTCCTCCTCTTCAGCCGCGACCGTCGCCTGATGGGCGACCTGGTCAACCGGAGGTCCACCACGGCGCTGGCGGGCATGGTCGTGGCCCTGATCGTGGGGCTCAACGTCTTCCTTCTCGGCCAGACGCTGAACCTCCTCCCCGGCTGAGCCCGGATCTCAGCTCGAGGAGGACGTGTCCCGCTCCTCCTCGTACTTGAGCGCCTCGTAGAGGGTGCCGCAGCGCCGGCAGCGACGCTGGAGGGTGATGGCCTGGGTCCCGAACAGGGAGATCACCTCGGTATCGGCCGCACCACAGTGGGGACAGCGGTCGCCGCCGGGCCGGTCCGGGGTGGGGCGGGGTCCTTCAGCGCCCAGGGCCGGCCTGCCCCCGCGCGCCGGAGGGATGGTAGCGACGCTCCTCCAGCCCGCGCAGCATGTCGAAGGTGCGGGCGTCGATCCGGCCGGGCCGGCTGCGGCGACGGCGCGGGTCCCAGGTGGCCCAGTCGATGTCCAGGTCGGGGGCGCGCGTCTCCAGCCGCTGCTCGAGCCCTGCCCGGAGCTCGGCCGGACCCAGCGCCAGCGCCCCCCGGCGGTACAGCTCGACCACCTCTCCATCCGGAGGCCCGAACCACTCCAGCGCCTGGCGCCACGCTTCCATCAACGGCCCCTCCTCGATCCCGGCCCGGAACCAGCTGCGCCCGTGCAGGAAGTGGTACCGCTCCTCGCTCAGCATCTTGCGCAGTCGCGAGCGCAGCACCTCGACGTTGCCCTCGACGCAGGCCTGGATCATCACCGTGAAGGCCGTGTCGAGCACCGCGTTGGCGGCGACGAACTGGTCCCACGAGCTCCACGGCTCGTCGAAGTAGGGCAGGTTGAGGTAGTCGCCGGGATCCGCTTCCCGGGCCAGGTGCCCCGCCTCGCCCAGCGGCTCGAGGCAGCCGTACAGCACCCGCGAGTGGCCGAGGTCGTCGAGGCCCATGGCGGCGGCGGCGATGTCCGCCTCCAGGGAGGGGGCCCGGGTCGCCCACTCGGCGTAGCGAAGCCCGAGCAGCTGCTTGTTGTCGGCCAGGCTGAGGATCAGGCCGCCCAGGCTCATTCCGCCTCCTCTCCCGGGGCCCAGAGGGTCACCATCGCCTCCCTGGGCACGATCGCCATCTCGATCCATCGCTCCTCGTCGTAGGTCGCCCGCGCGTAGGCCATGGCCAGGTCGTCGTCGGGCGCGACCACGCTCCCGACCAGGCGCAACGGCTCGACCCGCGCCTTGCGCGCGAACACCTCGTACTCTCGGGCCCGCCCGTGGACCCGGTTGAACCCCGGGCCGCTCACACCGCCAGACCCCACATGCGCAACACCTCGCGGCCGGCCGGGGTGAGCCGGCCCGCCGTCCAGGGCGGGTCCCAGACCACGTTGACCACCACCTCCTCCACGTCGGGCTCGCGCAGCAGCCGCTCGCGCACGTCCTCGAGGATGAAGTCGGAGGCCGGGCAGCCCATGGCGGTGAAGGTCAGGTCCACCTCCACCCGCCGGTCCCGGTGCCGGATGCCGTAGACCATGCCCAGATCCACGATGCTGACCGGCATCTCGGGATCCTGGACGTCGCGCAGCGCCTCCAGGAGCCTCGCCTCGGCCTCCATGTGCTCAGACCCCGGCCGCCTCGGGATGGGCGCGGCGGAAGCGGTGGAACTCCTCCTGGAGGGAGGCCACCATCTCGGCGTTGCGCGGACCCCGGGCCCGCCAGCGCCGGAGCACGTCGTCCCACGAGCAGGGGTCGGAGAAGTCCCAGCGCTTGGCCTCGGGGTCGAAGGTGCAGGGGAAGGGGTAGTCCACCACCCAGGTCTCGGCTCCGTCGCGTACCTCCCGGTGGGCCGGGACCCGGATCCCGATCTCCTCGCAGTAGGGCACGACCAGCGAGAGCCACCACTGCCGCAGCTGGTCGTTGGTCTTCCCCTTGAGCCGGTAGTCGAGCTGGGTGGAGTGGGTCTTGATGTGGTCCGGCAGCCCGAACCACTCGACCGTGAGCGGGAACATCCAGTCCACCGCCCGCTGGAGCTCCGCCTTGGTCTCCCCGCCCGCCTGGGCCATGCGCCGGGCCCAGGTGCGGCCGTTGCGGAGGTGGAAGTTCTCCTCCAACATCACCTTGTTCAGCCCCCGCTTCCACGGCCCGTACGAGCACTGCTCGTGGATGTCGCCCAGCAGGCAGAAGCCCGCCTGGTCGTAGAAGAGGTTGGCGACGATCAGCTCGGTCCAGCTCTCCAGGGGGACGTCGAACGCGTACGGGTAGCGGAAGGAACGAGGGTCGCGGGAGAAGATCAGCTGCTCCTGGTCCTCGCCCAGTTCCTCCAGCAGGTGGTAGGCGATGTGGGCGTGGGCCAGCTCGTCCTGGATGATGGCGACACCGGTCATGAAGGCGTTGATGCTGGGCGCGCGCCGGGTGGCCAGGTAGTAGGCGGGCGCGGAGATGAGCTCGGTGTCGCCCGAGACCAGGAGCGTGTGCTTGAGCTCCTTCAGGTACTCCGGCGTCATCTCCGAGGTCGACTCGATCGGCTCGCCCCGCTCGAGGAGCCGCTCGAACGTCGGGTTGGCTGTGGCCATCGCGCTACCCCTCCTGCTTTCTGTCACCAGTATCCACGATCGTCCTCAAATCTGCAATAGATCGGTAGAAGCGCTCCGCCGGCTCCCGCAGCCGGCGGTTGTACTCCAGGAACGCGGCCCGGGCGGCGTGCCCCACCCAGGAGGGCGGGAGCAGGGCCTCGGGGAGGTCCGGGTCGCTGAACGGGAAGCGCCGGAACTCGTGGGTGAGGAGGAAGCGGCGGCGGAAGGCCTCGCGCTCGTCGAGGTCCCCGGCCCGCTCCAGGTCCCGGCGAATCCGGTCCAGGAAGTCGGTGTAGCGGCGCTCCAGGTCGGTGAGGTCCCAGGCCCGGGCCACGATCTGGGCCGGGTCGGTGGGCCACTCGAGGGTCCCGTAGTGCATGGTGACCTCCTGCTCCACCCCGTAGCGGCGGATGAGGTCGCGCACCTCGTGGCGGAGGTCGTGAGGGGTGACGAACAGCCCGTTGCCGAGCGAACCGAGGCCGAGGAAGCTCAGGCCCTGTCGCAGCCGGTCGCGCTGGCCGCGGCGCGGCTCGGGGAGCGAGTAGGAGACCAGCAGCCAGCGGCCGTCCCAGGTGGGCTGCCGGCTTCCGTAGATCCGGTTGGTCCCCTCCTCGATCAGCTCCAGGCCCCGCCGGCTGAGGGCGTAGCGGGGCGGCCCGCCGTTGCGGCGGGCGATCAGCCAGCCCTCCCGGGTCATACGCGAGAGCGCCGAACGCAGGGCGTTGCCGGACACGCCCAGCTCCCCGGCCAGCCGCACCAGCGCACCCACCCGGACGTCCTCCTGGCCCAGCGGCCGGACGTAGTCGCCGTAGAGGGTGAAGAGCAGGGAGCGGGGGTTGAGCGGCGCCGGGGCCATCAGCAGCAAATCTATCCCGACGCCGGCCGGTACGCGGTCGCCGTCCGAGGGCCGGGTGGCCCGTTGGTAGAATGCACCTGCCCGGAGCCGCTTCACTCCCCGGGGCGCGACCTGGTGGCTATAGCTCAGCCCGGTTAGAGCACCAGACTGTGGATCTGGGTGTCGAGGGTTCGAATCCCTCTAGCCACCCCAGCAGCTTCCCGGCACGCCCCCGTGCGGTCAGGGGTGTCGTCACATCGCCGCGAGACCCTCCCCGTCCGTGCCCCCCGGTCCGGCCACGATCGTGCCCCACTGCGGCCGGCCGCCTGCGTCACCCTTCGCGAGCATCGCTCCGATGGGCCTCAGGCGGTCCCTGGTCTCTGGCCACGCGCTGGTCCCGTGGTTGTGACTAGCGACAGCCGGCGTCGACCTGCTCCCCCCGGGCTGGACGGTCCCGGCCTCGGTGAGGCGCGATCGCCGGTCCGGCAGCCGGCGCAGGGCGAGGAGATGAACGACCTCCGGGGCCTCGCCGGAGCGTCTACCAGGAGACGGTTGAAGGGACCACGGACCTCGAAGGCGCCCGACGCCGTGCGACCACCGCGGCGCCAGGGGTGTGAAGGTTCGCGGATTCACCAGATCAGCGCCGCGAATCCAGCACCGCCCCGACCGGGACGACGGTCTCGCCCATGGCATCGCCTCCTCGGCGAGAAGCGCGGCCGGCCGTGCTCAGGCGTGTGGGTCCTCGAGCAAAGTCGAGGGATTGGTCGAACCCCGGGGTCACCCGACGGCGGGCGGCGATCCGACCGTTCATAGGATGAGCGAATTCACGGCAGGCGATCGGTTGTAGGAGGCCCGAAAGATGACGCCGACGACCCGAGCCGTTACCAGGCCAGCGGTGGCCAGGGAGCGCAGACTACGGTATCCGCCGATCGCCGACCACGGCCTGATCGGGGACCTGCAGACCTCAGCCCTCGTCGCCGCCGATGGCACCGTCGATTGGTTCTGCTGTCCCCGCTTCGACTCGCCCAGCGTGTTCGCGTCCCTGCTCGACCACGAACGTGGCGGCTACTTCCAGGTCGCTCCGGATCAGAGCGACTACGTGACCAGGCAGCTGTACCTGCCGGACACGGCGGTGCTCGTCACCCGATTCATGAGCGAGGACGGCGTCGGGGAGGTCCTCGACTTCATGCCCGTCGAGGAACCCGAGACGCCCACCCGTCATCACCGGCTGATCCGGGTCATTCGGGTCGTGCGCGGCACGATGCGATTCGTCGTCGAATGCGCACCGCGCTTCGACTACGGGCGGGCGCCGCATCGCCTCCACCTCGGCAACGGAGGCGCTGTCTTCCGCTCCTCCGACCTGCAGCTCGGCCTCCGTTCCACCATTCCGCTCCAGCGGCGAGGTGAGGACGCGCACGGCGAGGTCTCCCTCGGCGAGGGCCAGGTAGCGGGCGTGGTGCTGGAGTCAGACCCTGATGGCCCACTCCGAGCTGTCACTCCAGAAGAGGTCCGGGACCTGTTCGAGGCCACCGTCGCCCACTGGAGGTCCTGGCTGAACCGCTCGACCTACAGCGGCCGCTGGCGCGAGATCGTCTCTCGGTCGGCCATGACCCTGCGACTGATGACCTACGCGCCGACGGGAGCGCCGGTGGCGGCCCCCACGGCCGGCCTGCCCGAGCAGCTGGGCGGCCAGCGAAACTGGGACTACCGCTTCACCTGGGTGCGCGATGCATCGTTCTCCATCTACGCCCTGCTCGGCCTCGGCTACACGCATGAGGCGGTGAAGTTCCTCCGGTGGCTGAGTGCCCGCGTGGAGGAAGCGGCGGGCACCGACTCGGGACCGCTCAAGATCATGTACCGGATCGACGGCTCGTCCGACCTCAAGGAGGAGACCCTCGAGCACTTCGAGGGCTATCGGGGCTCGCGGCCGGTGCGGATCGGCAATGGCGCCGCCGACCAGCTGCAGCTCGACATCTACGGCGAGGCGATGGACTCCCTGTTCCACGGGGAGCAGATGGGCCTCCGGATCGGACACCCCGGTTGGGAGAAGCTCAACCAGCTCATGGGCTGGCTGGTCGCCAACTGGGATCAGCCCGACGAAGGGATCTGGGAGACCCGCGGTGGCCGCAAGCACTTCACCTACGGGCGCCTCATGTGCTGGGTGGCCCTGGACCGGATGATCAGGATCGCCCGCGATCGTGGGTTCCCGGCCGACCTCGCGCGTCTCGTCGCCGAGCGTGACCGGATCTACCAGCAGATCGTGGAGCGCGGCTGGAATCCGAAAAAGGGCGCCTTCGTCCAGCACTACGAGAGCGACGTCCTGGATGCAGCGGTGCTGCTCATGCCGCTGGTGGGCTTCGCCTCACCACTCGACCCGATGTGGCAATCCACCCTGCGTGCGATCGACCACGAGCTGGTCTCGGACAGCCTCGTCTACCGCTACGATCCCAACGCGTCGCCGGACGGCCTGCCCGGCGAAGAGGGAACCTTCTCCATCTGCACCTTCTGGTATATCGATGCCCTGGCCCGTTCTGGCCGGCTCGAGGACGCGCGCCTCGTCTTCGAGAAGATGCTCACCTACGCCAACCACCTGGGCCTGTACTCGGAGGAGATCGGGCCCAGTGGGGAGCAGCTGGGCAACTTCCCCCAGGCGTTCAGCCACCTGGCGCTGATCAATGCCGCGATCAACCTCGACTTCCAGCTCGACCACGGTGCGGGGTCCGTGGACGTCCTCCGCCGGCCCGGGAGCAGCGTCTCGTAGGTCGCTGGCGCCCCGTCGTCACCCGGACGTGGAGCACGATCGATCCGGCGGAGCCGATCGTGCTCACCGGCGGCGTCTCCTCAGCGCTGGTCCCGGACCCGCCTGGCCTTGAACTCGGTCCTGGGCAGCGAGCCCGCCGGCATCACCTCGACGTCGGGGCGGAGGTCGAACCGGGCCCGCATCTCCTCCGCGATCCGTCGGGCCACGAGTGCCGCGTTCGCCTCCGGGCCTCGCATCTCGACCTGGAGGCGGAGCCGCTCGGCACCCCGGTCGGTGCGGTCGAGGACGATCAGGAACTCGTCGCCCAGCTCCGGCATGCGCCGTAGAAGGTCCTCCACCGCGCTGGGGAAAAGGGTGACCCCGCGCACGTTGAGCATGTCATCGGCCCGTCCGCTGAGGCCCGGGCAGTGGAGATGGGTCCGGCCGCAGGCGCAGGGCTCGGTGGAGAGGGTGGTGAAGTCCCCGACCAAGAAGCGGATCTGGGGCGAGGCCTCGGAGCAGAGGTTGGTGATGACGACCAGGCCGGGGCTCCCCGGCGGCACCGGCTCATGGGTCAGCGGGTCGACCGTCTCGACCAGGTGGGTGTCCTCCATGAAGTGGAGGGCATGGCCGCAGGTGTATCCGCCACAGGAGGGCGCCGCCTCGGTGCACCCGTAGAACTGCTGGATCTCGACCTCGCCCCAGGCCTCGCGGATCCGGGCCCGGGTGGCCTCGGGGCAGGGCTCGCCCAGGCAGATCAGCGTCCGCACCCCGCTCCGCCGGGGGTCGTGGCCCAGCTCCCGGAGCACACCGGCCAGGAAGAGGGCGAAGGAGGGGGTGGCGGCCACCACCGTCGGCCGGTAGGTGGCGATGGCGAACGCCCGCGCCCGGGAGTCCATGCCTCCGCTCGGGATGACCGGGACCTGGAGCCGGTTGAGCGCGTAGAGCATCCCCCACATGGCCACGTGGGGGCCGTAGCCGAAGCAGAGGATGGCCCGGTCGCCCGGCCTCACCCCCATGGCCCAGAGCGCCCGGGCGTTGGTCCAGGTCCACATCTCCCGGTCGAAGCTGGTGTACCGGAAGGCGCGCGGCTGGGCGGTGGTCCCGGAGGTGGTGAACATCATCCAGCCGTGCCGGTTCCAGTGCTCGTCGTCCACGGCCGTGTACTCGCCGAAGGGCGGCCTCGCGGCCACGTCCAGGCTCATCTCCTCTTTGGTGGTCAGTGGCAGCCGGGGGAGGTCGTGGAGCGACCGGACGTCCGCGGGCGCGATCCCGGCCGCGTCGAGCTTGCGTCGGTAGAAGGGCGAGTACTCGTACAGGTAGCGAACCGCCAGCCGCAGCTTTTCCTCCTGCACCTCCCGGAGCCGCTCCCGGGGCATCCGGTCGTACTCCGGGCACCAGAAGCGATCGTCGGCGGGCGCTTCACGGTGGCAGAGGTGCGAGGTCAGCAGTGAGAGCCATTCCTGCCTGAGGTCCGCGCTCATCTCCCCAATTCCCTCCTCACGATCTCGGCGCCGGCGGTCAACGCCCGAAGCTTCTCGACCGCGAGCCAGCGGGGCGTCTCCCACAGCCCGCAGTCGGGCACGGCCCAGACCCGCTCCACCGGCACGTGGCGGAGGACCTGGCGCAGCCGGCCGGCGACCTCCTCCGGCCGCTCGCGGTGGTAGCTCTTGACGTCGACCACCCCTGCCCCGAGGTCGTGAGGGAGGTCTGCCCGTCCGAACTCGGCCACCTCGGCCATCTCGCGGTTGGCGAACTCCAGGAAGAGGACGTCCGCCCTGGCCTCGCGGAGCCCGGGGAGGACCTGCCGGTAGCTGCGGGGCGAGTGCGGCCGGCCCCGGAGGTTGCCGAAGCAGAGGTGGAGCCCGATGCGGGCCTCCACCCCCTCCACGGTCCGGTTGAACAGCTCCACGAGGCGCGACGGGGAGGACCAGTAGGTCGCGTGGGAGGACTCGTCCACCTGGACGAACCGGCAACCGGCGGCGACCAGGCGCCGCAGCTCGGCGTTGACCAGCCCGGCCAGGTCCCAGAGCAGCTCCTCCCGGTCCCGGTACCCGCTCACCAGTCGCATCGGCTGGCTGAGGGTGAGCGGTCCCGGACAGGCCACCTTCACCGGCCGCCGGCTCCGGCTCGAGGCGAACTCGAACTCGGGCACGGTGCCCAGGCCCTCGGGCGCGGTCAACCGGTCCTCGACCTCGTAGATGGGGGTGGAGTCGTAGAGGTGGGGGCCCAGGCGGCGTCGGGGCGGCAGGGCGCGGACGCCGCCGAGCCGGCCGTAGAAGGAGAGGATGAAGTCGTGGCGCCGGACCTCGCCGTCGCTCACCACCGTGAGACCGGCGCGCTCCTGGTCCAGGATCGCCAGCTGGGAGGCGTCCTCGATCACCTCGCGAAGGTCGGTCTCCCCGAGGTTGCCCTCCCCGATCCGCTCCAGGGCGAGCAGGTAGATGGCGGGCAGGGCGTGGCTGCCGATGGGCGCGGTCGGGAGCAAGCCCAGGTCGGGGCAGCGCCTGGTCACGGCTGCGCCCCCCGGCCCCGGCGGCGCGTCCCCGCCCTCCCCGGCCACCCGGTCAGAAGTGGAGGGGCCGGCCGCACCTCATGCACTCCAGGGCGTAGACGTACATCCCCGCCGACCACGCCTGCAGCTCGCGGCCCATCGGCCTGCCGGTCTCGCCGTGGAGCCATTCGTTGAACTCCCACTCCCGGGTCTTGCCCAGGCGATTGGCCTCGGCCAGCCGCACCAGCTCCCGCTCCGCCGCCTCGAGCCGTCCCGCCTTGACCAGGGCGGCCACGTAGAAGCCCCCGATGAACGGCCAGATGCCGCCGTTGTGGTAGTGGTGGGGGAGGTTGAGGTTGCGGTTGAGGTAGTACTCGCGCCAGTCGCGGTCGCCGGGGAGGATGACCGGGTACAGGGCCTTGGCGGGGTAGGGGGAGGTCACGCCCACCTCGTCCATGTAGTCCAGGATCAGCGTGCTCTGTCGCCGGTCGGCGATGTCGAAGAGGATGGTCAACAGGTTGCCCAAGCTGTCGAACCAGTAGCCCAGCGTCCGAAACCCGATGTAGGGCAGGAAGTACGGCCGCTCGCGGACCAGCGAGTGCCGGTAACCGGCCAGGATGTCGTACTCCTCGTCGAGGAAGTCGGCCTTCTGCAGCTCGCGGTCCACGTCCACCCAGAGCAGCTTCCTCACCGCGCTCCGGATCTCCTCGGAGGCGCGGGCGTAGCGCCGGGCGGCCTCGGGGTCGAACCCGGCGGCGAGGTCGGCGGCCGCCGCCAGCCCCCGGTGCGCGACCGCGTTCGAGTACAACCCCCGTCCTCGCACCGCCAGGTGATCCATCCAGTCGGCCGCTTCCTGCATGACCAGGAGGCCGCTGTGGTAGACGTCCTGGGCGAGCAGCCACTCGCAGGTTCTCCGGATGCGCGGCCAGTGCCGCTCCAGGAAGGCCTCGTCCCGGGTCGCCCGGAAATAGAGGTGGTGACCGATGAGATACCAGGCGTTTCCGTCCATGTAGGCACGGAAGTCCGTCCTCCGGTCCTGGACCACCACGTTCGATGGGATGCAGCCGGACTCCGCCTGGTGGTCGCTCAAGGTCTCCAGGCTGTGACGAAGCGCGGCCCTGATCTCGGCGTCGTCGAGCAGGATCGCCCCGAGCAGTGTGATCATGCTGTCCCGCGCCCAGACCTGGGGATAGCCGCTGGCCAGGGCGGACGCCTTGATGCCCATCGGGTCGATGCAGGCGTGCAGCACCTGGCGTGCTTCCCGGTAGGCCACGTCGAGCACGTCCATGGACGGAATGGTATCCACGGCCCTCGGGCCCGGAGGGCACCGGGCGATGGTCCCGGCGACCGGGCCGCCCTCCGCTCGACCGACCCCGGCGGCGGGCGCGGCAACCCCATCGCCGCCTCCGGCCGGGCTCTCCGGAAGCGGTTGCGAGGAGGTCGAGGGCGGCGTCGCCCGCGGCCGGCGAGGTGCCTCGACGGCGCGCGAAACGAGGTCTGCCCGACGTCACGACGTCCCTCTCATCCTTTTGACGGACAGTGCAAATACTGTTTTGCACGAGAGTGCAAACGTATTTGAGATTTGCAGATCTCGAACGAGACTCGTGAAGACGATGTCATTGCCATGTCGACCCTGCGGCGCTGACACTACGGCCAGATCGACCACGGACTGACCGTCCGAGTCCGACATCGTGGGAGGACCCGACCGGCACGGGGCCTCCCACGACCAGTCCGTGGCCAATGGGGGAAAGGAGCATCATGGCCCACTACGACGTCACGCTGTCGCGCCGTCAGCTGGCGCGCGCCGCGGTCGCCTCGACCATCGGCACCACCATCGAGTGGTACGACACCATCCTCTACGGCATCCTGGTCAGCCTCTACCTGGGCCGCCAGTTCTTCCCCGCCCGGGACCCGCTCACCAGCGCCCTGGCCGGCTACGGCTCGCTCTTCGTGAGCTTCCTGGCCCGGCCCCTGGGCGGGGCCATCTTCGGCCACTTCGGCGACCGCGTGGGGCGCAAGGCGACCCTGGTGGCCACCCTGCTCATGGCTGGCCTCAGCTCGGCCGGGGTGGGGCTGCTCCCCACCTACGCGCAGGTGGGGGTCCTGGCCCCGGCGCTGCTGGTGGCGCTGCGGGTGCTGCTGGGCCTCTCCCTGGGCGGGGAGTGGGGCGGCTCGGTGCTGTTGACCCTGGAGTGGGGCAACCGCGCCCGACGGGGCTTCTGGTCGGCCTGGCCCCAGATCGGGGCCCCGGCGGCCTCAGCCCTATCCTACGCCCTCTTCCAGCTCTCGGCGCTCGCCTTCGGCCGCAGCTCGACCTGGGCCTGGCGGGCGCCGTTCCTGTTCGGGCTGGTGCTGGTGGGGGTGGGCCTGTACCTGCGCCTCGGCGTGCTCGACACCCCCACCTTCTCGCGGTTGCTGGAGACGCGCCGGACCGAGCGACGCCCGGTGCTCGCGGTCCTGCGCCGCAGCCCGGGCCCGGTGCTGCTCAGCTGCCTCGCGGCGATGGGCCAGCAGGCGCCCCAGGTCGTCTTCGGGACCTTCGCCGCCGTCTACGCCGGCACCGTCCTCCGCTACCCGGCCGGGACCGTCAGCCTCTTCCTGGTCGCGGCCGGGGTGGTGGGAGCGCTGGCCACCCCCCTGGGAGGGTTGGTCTCGGATCTGGCCGGACGCCGCCGGACGTTCGTCGCCGGGGTGACGGCGATGCTCGTGTACAGCTTCGTGTACTGGAGGTTGCTCGACACCCGGGTTGTGGCCCTATTCCTGCTGGCCTCGCTGCTGGCGACGTTGATCGGCGCCGCCGTCACCGGTCCCCAGGCGGCCTTCGTGGCCGAGAACTTCACCGGCCGGCTGCGCTACAGCGGCACCGCCCTGGGCGTGGGCCTGGGCGCGATCGTCGCCGGTGGCCCAGCCCCCATCGTCGCCACGGCGCTGTTGCAGCGCTTCCACGACTCCACGCCCATCGCCCTCTACCTGGCCGGCTGCTGCCTGGTCAGCTTGGTCGCGGCCCTGCTCCTGCCCGACCGCTCCCGGCAGGACCTCGCCGTCGAGTACGACGAGGGCGCCGAGCCGGGGCTGGCCCGGGCGGGAGCCTGAGGCGGGAGGGACGAGATGGCGGCGATGCCCGAGAAGGCGAGCCTGGCCGAGCGCTTCCGCTGGCAGGAGCCCGTGTTCGCGATCAGGGGGGCTCGTCTCTACGAGCACCTGTGCCGGGAGGCGGCCGGCGAGCTGGAGCGGGTCGGTCCCCTCCACGACCTGCTCGGCCCGTACGCGGCGGAGCCGCCCCGGCGGCTGCTGCCGCTGCGGCTGCTGGCCGCGGTTCACGGCTGGGTGCTCCGCGGCGACCTCCCCGATCTGGCCAGGCACTACCCGTCGGTCGGCGGCAGCCGGCCCCCGGAAGGTGCCTGGCCCCTCTTCCGGGCGGCCTGCCTGGAGCGCGCCGACGAGCTCCACCGCTTCCTCGCCCTGCCCCTCCAGCACAACGAGGTGGCCAGGGCCGTCCCGCTGGCCTGCGGGTTTCACCTCCTCGCCGAGGAGGCCGACATGCCCCTGCGGCTGCTCGAGGTGGGGGCCAGCGCCGGGCTCCTCCTGCGCTGGGACCGCTACCGGGACCGTCCCTGGTTCCAGGCCCTGTACGGGGCGCAACCGGCGGCGGCGACCCGGGTCGAGGTCGTCGAGCGCCGTGGCTGCGACCTCCATCCCATCGACCCGACCGACCCCGATCAGGCCCTTCGCCTCCGCGCCTACGTCTGGGCCGACCTCCCCGCCCACCTGCGCATGCTGGAGGAGGCGATCGAGGTCTGCCGCGAGGTGCCGGCGGCGGTGGAGCAGGGGAGCGGAGAGGAGTGGCTGGAGCGCCAGCTGGCCGACCCCAGCCCCGGACGGGTGACCGTGGTCTTCCACTCCCTGCTCGCGGGCTCGGCCGGGGACGAGGTCATGGCCCGGCTAGGGGAGGTGGTCCGGCGAGCCGGCGATCGGGCCACCGTCGAGGCTCCGCTGGCCTACCTGCGGTTCGAGGCGGGGGCGGAACTCGGACCGGCGTCCAACTCGCGGCAGGCGATGATGCGCGTCGCCGTCACCTGCTGGCCGGGAGGGGAGGAACGCCTGCTGGCCGTGGCGGACGTCAACGGCTGGTACCTGCGCCGGCTCTGACCGGGATCGCTGAGTAAGCGGAGGTAAGCGGCGGCGCCATTTTGTGTGGGTTGCTCAATCCATCCAGGAGGCGCCGCCGTGACCAACGATGACGTTCTCTACCGCAGCCGTCTGCGCCTTTTCGCGCTGGCCGAGGCGATCGGCAGCGTGCACGAGGCCTGCCGGCTGATGGGCGTGCACCACCCTACTTACTACCGCCTGCGCGCGTAGGTCTTGCGCTACGGCCTGGAGATCCTTCGGCCGAGAGAGCGGCGCCAGCCCCGGTTGTGCCCCCCGATCGCGGCGCAACTCCTCCAGGTGGGCGATGTGCTCGGCGCCCACGCAGATCGCCTCGGCCAGCGACAGCAGCAGCTCACCCCGCTCGCCACGCGCCGCCGCTGCTTGAACGGCCAGACCCTGTCGATGGCGTTGTCAAGGTGCTGGACCAGACCCGGGCGACGCACCAGCTCGGCCAGCGGCGGCAGCCCGGCGTGCGGGGTCAAGGTGGGATCGTCGGCGGAGATTTGAACGTGGGTGGCGATTGCTCTACGATGATTCACCCCCAAGGTGCTCCTCTGCTTGGATGTTGGTTGGTGTCGCAATCCCGTTTGTTCAAGTTCAGGGGAGCGCTCTTCACGTCCGCCGCGATGACCGCCGCCTCCGCGTACTCAGCGATCCCGGTCTGAACGGCACCGGAGCCCCTGGCCACGGATCGAGCGGACCGGCCGGGGGCCCTTGCCCTCCCGGCGGCCGCGCCGGGGCTGCGGCCGTGGGCGGAGACGGCTTCAGCGCGCCTCCGGTCCGGTCATCTCGGCCAGCACGAAGTCGTACGTGAGCCGGGCGTGCGGCCCCTCGATGGGCCGACCGGCGGGGTCGAGCCCCGCGGACCGCCGCTCCACGTCCTTGATCAGGGAGCGCTTGACGCCGAACACGGCGTCGGAGTCGAGGTAGCGGTCACCGGCGATGAAGACGTGCGTCACCAGGGTCTCGTAGGCCGGATGACCGATCATGAAGTGGACGTGAGCGGGTCGGTAGGGATGGCGTCCCTGCGCCCGAAGCAGCTCCCCGACCGGACCGTCGTTGGGGACGGGATAGCTGGAGGGGACGACCGACCAGAACCAGACCCGGCCCTCCCGATCGGTGCGGAACCGCGCCCGGAGCTGGGTTGCGTCACCGCGCTGCACGTCGTAGAAGCCCTCGGCGTCCGACTGCCAGGTGTCGACCAGGGCGTCGGCCACCGGCTCTCCGCGGCGGGAGCGCACGGTGCACTCGACCAGGAGACGCTCGCCGGGGGCATCCCCGGAGATGTCGGCCCCCGACGGCTGCTCGGGAGGGTTCTCGACGTAGAAGGGCCCGAGCACCGTGCTCTCGGTCGCGCCCTCGCCGAAGCGGTGGTTGATGGCGTCCACCAGCATCGACACGCCCAGCACGTCCGAGAGCAGGATGAACTCCTGGCGGCTGGGCGAGCAGATCTGACCCGTCCGGGTGAGGAAGTCGATGCCGGCCCGCCATTCCTCCATGGTCGGCTCCACCTCGCGCACGAAGGCGTGGAGGTGGCGCACCAGGGCCTCGCTCACCTGGCGCAGGCGGGGGTGGGGACAGTCCCGGAGGCTGTCCAGCACCGCCCGGGTGATGGAGCCCTCGTCGACCTCGCTCATGACTCGTCCCTCCAGATCTCCGACGCCGGCCGGCCCGCCAGCCAGGCGGCGCCGCGCGCGTACAGGGCCTCGACCTCGGGCCCGGTGAGCCCCGGCATGTCGGGTTTGACGTCGTAGCCCAGCTTCGTCTGCAGGTAGGCCAGGTGGCGATAGCCGGGTGGGAAGCGCTCCAGGAGCGTGTCGTCCAGCCGCACCGTCGCCGAGGGGTCGACGGGATCGAGCCGGTCCTTCTCGTAGATGGGCTGACGGAGCACGATCGCCCAGCGTCCGTCCCGTCGCTCGAAGAAGTCGTAGAAGCGCCCGGTGCAGACGACGTCGCAGAGCACCCCGTGGACCTCGCCCCGTTGCGAGATGGTCATCTTCGTCTGCGCGATCGCCCGGTGGCCGGAGACCTCGACCGAGGTACCGCCGAGGAAGTGGAGGATGCTGACGCCGCGTTCCCATCCCTCACGGCTGACCCGGATAAAGGCCTCGGCCGGCCCCTGGAACCAGGTGGCCATCATGCGCCCGCCCTCGTGCCACACCGTCCGGAACCGCTCCCAGTCCCCGGCGTCACGCCAGACGACCCAGTTCTCGATCACCTCCCGGATCGCGAGCCGGTCCGGCAGCGTCCCGTCCTTCACGTCCACGGAGCCCGTGCCCGCACCTCCCCTCGGTCCGCCTCCTGAGACCGGCCCGAGCGCCGGCCGATCTCGCCGTCGCCGCACCCGGTGCCGCCGGGGGACGCGCTCCACCCCTCGAGGGCCGCGATCGCCGCTCGCCCCACAGCTCGAAGGGTACACCGCCCCGGAGCGCCTGTCCGAACTCCCGGCCCGGCCGTCGAGGTCATCCCCTGTCGTCGAGCTTCCGGCGGCCGGCTCCACGGATGCCTCGCCGGGTTACGGGCTCCCGGACGGTCCCGGGGCCGGGTGCCGCCGGCGCGGCGGTCCAGGTCGGTCGCCCGTGACGAAGCGGAGACGGGCCTCATCGACGTTCAGCACGACGAGGCCGTACGCCTTGGGAATTCCGGACTGCCGCAATGCCGAGGGCAGGCGGCCATCGGCGGTGATCAGGAGACAGCCCTGGCCGACCGTGGCCGCGGCCAGCTGCTGGGCCTGTGCCCTCTCGCCCTGAGGTCGGTTGGGACCCGACTCGGCCTCGAGCGCCAGGATCCACAACCCCTCGTCGACGACGACCCTGGTCATCGCCTCGAGAGGAGATCGAGGTATCGTTTCAGCTCGTCTTCGTTGGCTTCGAAGGGCCGCGCAAATCCCCGGCCACCTGGCCGCGTTCGTTCGCCTCCAGGCGCTCTGCCCGGCCCTCGGAGAGATAGTAGATCGCGACCTGGCCGGGCCCCAGCCGGCCGGACAGGACGAGCGTCAGGATGGCGCCAGCAGGTGCTCGGACTGGGTCGTGCACATGATCTGAAGGCCGATGCCGAGGAAGTGCGTGAGTACGCGGCGACCTGCAGCTGGAGCGCAGGATGGAGGTGGGGTTCCGGCTCCTCGATGCCGATCGCGGGCGTCACCGGGTGAACGCCGTCCGTCCCCGTTCTGGAGATCTCGAGCATGGCCAGCACCCACATGAGCTGGACGAAGCCGCTGCCCATGCTGGTGACGTTCAAGCGCCGCTCGGGGGAGGTGGCGACCAGGCTCACCTGCTGTCTCGGGACCAGGGTGATCTCGAGCCCTAGTCGAATACCGCTCGACATCGAGCGGACACGCGGTCGAGCCGGTCGCGCCGGTAGGCCAGGGTGGTCACGAGATCGTACGCGGTGACGATGCGGGGCGGCAGGTCCGCACCCAGCGGGTAACGGCTGCCGTCGACGTGTCGGTTCGCTCCCACGTAGGAGAAGGAGCGCAGCGCCGACGGGACGAACGTGCTCAGGAGCGGGGTTGCCAGGGCGAGGACACGGTTCTGAACGGCGGTCTCATCCGCCGCCGGTGGTCGGCCAGAGGGTGCAGGCTGCAGCGGTGGCCCCACCCCGAACAGCGAGCGCGAAGCATGGTGAGCTTCGAAGGAGAACTCATCTGAGCGATGGGCCTGGGAGAGAGAACGTTTCGCCCGTACTTCGATCGTCGATCGACCCGTGGAGGGGGCGGGGAGGCTGATCGCGATCGGGTGGCCCACTGCCCCTCGAGCGCCACCCGCACGTCGGTCTCGAACCCGGTCCGTGGCCGGAAGTGGGCGCCGAGTCCGAGGTCGAGACCCCCGAGCCCGATTGCCTCCTCGGCGATCTCGGTGGCGCTTCCCTCCCAGGTGGGCCCGATGTCCCATCCCTGATCCGTCGTCTCTCGGTCACCCTGGTGCACCAGGTCGGCGGGGTCCTGGCCGAGGTCGAGGGGATGGGAGAGCTGGAGATGGTTGGAGACGACGGATTGGGACAGGAGGGCCAGGGGCGTGCAGGAGGCTCGACTTCCCGACGTTGTTCTTGCCGATGAGCACGGTGAGGGGGGCGAAGTCGATCCGGGCGTGCCCGAAGGCCTTGAAGCGATCCGGCTCCAGCCGTCGCAACCTCATCGCACCTGCCCCGACGTCGAGGGCGAGACACGACCCCTCCGGGCCCGGCCGGATGACCTCCCGAGCCAGCCACGCTCACCCATCAACCCTTCGTGGTGAAGGGAGGACGTGGTCGGGTCGTTGTACGTTCCAACCATCGCGCCTCCCGGCGGTGGCGAGGGGTTCCTCCCGAGCCGGGGGATGGCGGGCCGGGGAGCCACCTCGGCGTCGCCGGCCGGGACGATCCCACCGCCGCCTGGTTGCGGCGAGCTGCCCGGGGCTCGTCGGGGGCCACGGGATCGGCCTCGTCCTCCGCCACCCGGGACGGCCGGCCCGGTTGAACACCATGGGCTAACCACTGGTCGCGGTCCCGTCCCTACCCACCAACCTGGGACGGGTTCCAGCTCGGGCCATCTCGTTGACAACCTTTACGGGGTTCGATAAGGTTCTGCCGGCCAGGGGCGGACGTCGAGATCCTGGGGGGGCCGCCCCGCGGCCATTCCCGAGGGCGATGCCCGGCCGGCTGCAGGGGACGATCCACGAACGGATCGTGCGGCCGTGCGCGGGTGTCCTCGCCGGCCATGCGCCGCGCGGCGCATGGTTCGGATGCTTCGCCCCGGCGGCCTCGAGTGGCATCGACGATATGGGTCGAGGCGGCCGGCGTTCTGCTCGGTCGGTTCACGAGGAGTGCGAAGTTGGCGGATCTGATGTCGGTCCCGAGCCATGGCGCCCCAAGGCTCGGGGGCGAGACCGTGTCCCGGGGCGCGGTCGTGGTCATCCCCACCCCGGGTGGGGAGATGGGCTCAAGCGCCGGGCGAGCCGGGTGACCGAGAGGCTGCGGTTCACCAACGGCCGCCTCCGGACCATGGACGCTGGCCGGCCGGTGGCGACCGACCTCCTGGTCGAGGACGGGTACATCGTCGAGGCCCTCGATGGCGGGGCCGGGGTCCCGGCCGAGTCCGACTGGCGGGTCGTCGACCTCGAGGGCGCCACCGTCCTGCCCGCCTTCACCGACGGCCACGCCCACCTGACCCGGACCGGGCTCCGGCTCCTGGATCTCGACCTGGACGGGGTGGGGGGCGTGGAGGAGGGACTCGACCTGCTCGCCTCCGCGGCCCGGGCCGCCGATCGGCCGGTCATCCGAGGATGGGGTTATGACGAGACCCGCTCCGAACGACCGCTGACGGCACGCGATCTGGATCGGGTGACGGACCGCCCCGTCTTCCTGGGGCGCGTCGGTGATCTCGCCGCTCTCGTCAACTCGGCGGCGATGGAGCTGCTGGGCGTGCCCGAGGGAATGGCCGGGGTGCTGCGCGCCGACGGGGGTGAGCTCAGCGGCTGGCTGACGGGACAGGCGTACCACTACGCCCTGCGGCAGCTCCATCGCCTGCTCGGGGAGGAGGAGCGACGGGAGGCGCTGGACGCCGCCGTCGCACAGGCCCTGGCCGCGGGCGTCACCTGCGTGCACGCCATCGAGGGCAGCCGCTTCGGGCAGCTCATGGGCGGGCGGACGGAGCCCAACCACGATCTCGAGCGGCTGCTGGCGGCCGACCTCCCCCTCGACCTGGTCCCCTTCGACACCCAGATCCACGGTCTGGGGGACCTCGGCCGCATCGCTCGGGCCGGACTCCGTCACGCGGGCGGTGACCTGCAGGTGGACGGAGTCCTCGGTCCGGGCGCGGTCGAGGGCGTCGCCCGGGCGGCCCTGAGCCTCCCCTACGCCGACGGCGTGGGCGGCCGGGGCCGACTCCTGATCACGCGCGAGCGGCTGCGCGAGCTGATGGTCGTCGCCGTCGATCAGGGGCTGCAGCTGGCTGTGCACGCCATCGGCGACCGGGCCATCGCCCTCGTCCTCGACGCCGTCGAGGACGTCCGACGGGAACGATCTGACGTGGCCGACATGCGCCTTCGTCTCGAGCACGGCCTCCTCCCGGCCGAGTCCGACCTGGAGCGGGCCGCTCGTCTCGGGATCGTCTTCTCCGTGCAACCGGCGACCGAGCTGCTCTTCGGCGGCCGCCGGGGGTGCTACGCCGACCTCCTCGGCGAGCTGCGGGTCAGGCAAACGAACCCCCTGCGGGAGCTGGCCGCCGCCGGCGTCCGCCTGGCCGGGGGGACCGCGAGCCCGCTGGCGCCCCTGAACCCGCTCCTGGGCATCGCGGGCGCGGCGCTCCACCCCTTCGAGGGGCACCGTCTGGACCGGGAGGCCGCCTTCGCCCTCTACACCACGGGAGCCGCCTGGGCGGCCTTCGAGGAGGATCGGCGGGGGAGGCTGCGCCCCGGCTTCCTGGCCGACCTGATCGCCCTCGACCCGGATCCCTTCCAGCTGCCCGCGGAACGGCTGTCCGAGGTCCGGGTGATCCGGACCTGGCGCCGGGGCCGGGAGGTGTTTCGCCTGCGGGAGCGACGACCGGGGGACCTGGTGCCGACGGGGTGAGAAGGGTCCAGGATCGGCCTACCCCGATCCCCCCAGGAACTCCAGCGCGACCCGGGCCATGACCGCGATCCCGATGGGGAGCGCGGCCTCGTCCAGCTCGAACCGGGCTGTGTGCACGGGCCGGGGCTCCGGCCATCCGGGTGACCGTACGCCCAGCCGCAGCATGGCGCCCGGGACCCGCTGGAGCACGAAGGAGAAGTCCTCGGCCGCCATCTCCGGCTCCGCCTCCAGGACCGCCCCGGGACCGAGCTCGGCCCGCGCGGCCCCCGCCAGCAGCTCGGCCATGGCCGGGTCGTTGACGGTGGGTGGGTAGCGCATGTGGACGTCGACCCTGGCCTCCGCGCGCAGCGCTCGCGCGACGCCGCTCGCGATCTCCTCCAGCCGCCGCTCCATCTCCCGCATCAGGCCGTCGCGATAGGCGCGGATCGTGCCCTGGAGCTCGGCCCGATCCGGGATCACGTTGGCGGCCGTCCCCGAGCTGAGCCGGCCGAGGGTGAGCACGGCGGCCTCGGTGGGCGGCGCCTCCCGGCTGACCAGCGTCTGCAGGGCGGTCACCACCTGGGCTGCCGCCACCACCGGGTCGACCGCCTGGTGGGGGCGCGAGGCGTGGCCGCCGCGGCCGTCGATGGTGATGGTGAAGGAGTTGGCTCCGGCCAGGATGGGACCGGGTGCGGTGGCCACGGTGCCGACCGCATGCTGGTGGGAGACGTGCAGCATGAAGGCGGCGTCGACCGCGGGATCCTCCAGCACCCCTTCCTCGATCATGCGCAGGGCCCCCGCTCCGCCCTCCTCGGCCGGCTGGAACATGAGCTTCACGTTGCCGGGGATCTCGTCCCGGCGTTCCGCGAGCAGCCGGCTCACCGCCAGCAGGATGGCGGTGTGGGCGTCGTGCCCGCAGGCGTGCATCACGCCTGGCGTGGCGGAGGCGTAGGCCAGATCCGACTCCTCCTGGATGGGGAGCGCGTCCATGTCGGCGCGGAGCAGGACGGTTCGTCCAGGTCGTCCGCCCTCGATGAGGCCGATGACCCCGGTGCCGGCGACGCCGGTCCGGACCGGGATGCCGATCTGCCGCAAGCGTGAGGCGACCAGGGCCGCCGTCTCCCGTTCCTGGTAGGCGAGCTCGGGGCGGCGGTGGATGGTGCGCCGGTCGGCGACCGCGGCATCGGCGAGGGACCTCGCGGCTTCGAGCATGCTTGACATCGCGAGCCGAGTCTAGAACCAGACGCGGAGGAGGCGCACCGGGTCATGGGCCGGGCAGGAGGCCCTCGACGCCGGTCGGCCCCCGGCCGGTCAGGGCAGGTTCCGCCGCCGGCCGTGGTCGTGGGTCGGGAAGGCGCGGGGACGGGTCCACCCGCGCACCCCCTGGGAGAGCCTGCCCGGGGTGGTCTGGCTCTTGATCAGGTACTCCAGCGCCCCCAGCTGCAGCCCCCGTTGGACCAGCTCCTCCTCGCTGTAGTTGCTGACGATCACGACCGGGATGTTCCGCGTCCGCGGTGCCGCCCGCAGACGCTCCAGGAAGGCGAGACCGTCCATGCGCGGGAGGCGGATGTCAAGGAAGATCAGGTCGGGGAGTTCCGCTTCCAGCACGGTCAGGGCTGCCTCGGCATCGCCGGCCACTCTCACCGTGTAGCCGTCCTGCTCCAGCTTGAGCCGGTACATGTCGGCCAGAACGGCGTCGTCCTCCACCAGGAGGACGGTGACCTCGTCCTCGGAACGCTCCATCGATCGTGCCCCTTCGCTCCTCTCGGATGTTTCGCGGTGTGGTGTCGACAGCGCCGCTTCCCGGTGCCGACGTTACGGCGGTTGTGATGGCGCTTCAACCGCCGACCGTTTCCCGTTGTCGGGCGGCGCCCCGGCGACGACTCGGGAGGGCCGGCGGCCCGGGCCGGGTGGCCGAACCGGAGGGACCGGCTGCGACCGTCCCACCCCCGGCCCCATTATGAAGAGCTATGGCCCGGGCCGAGCTGACCGCCGAGGCGACTCCGCCGGGGGTGACCTTCCGGGAGCACACCGCCGACGTGATCATGGAGGTGACCGGTCCCACCCTGGAGAGCTGCCTGGCGAGGGCGGGAGCGGGTCTGTTCGCCGTGTTCGCGCCGCCGCCCACCGCCGAGGCCCTCACCGCCTACGAGATCCGGGTCGAGGGTTCGTCTCCGGAGGAGCTGCTGGTCGCCTGGCTGGAGGAGCTGCTCTACCGGGGCGAGGTCGAGGGCGTGGTCTTCACCACCTTCGAGGTCGAGCTCCAGCCCGAGGCCGACGGCGTCCTGGTCCTCGTCGCCCGGGTCGGGGGCCGACGGCTTCGCCCCGAGGACGAGCCGGGCGGACCATCGGTGAAGGCCGTGACCCGTCACCAGCTGCGGCTGGGCCCGGGCGGTGAGGGCTGGCTGGCCCGCGTCGTGCTCGACGTGTGAGACCCCGGGGTCGACCCTCCGCCAGCGCGTGTGGCGGCACCCCGGCCGGTTGCGGGGCGGCGCGGATACGATGGATCGGGGCCGGTGTGGTCGGGCCAGCCGGCCGGAGAAAGTTGCCCATGGAGCCTGAGATCCCCTTCCTGGCACCAGTCCTGCCCGGGCGCGGTCGGCGCCGGGGAGCGCTGTGATCGAGCTCTCCCGCCGCGACGACTGCGCGCTGCTGACGCTCAACCGGCCGCAGGTGATGAACGCCCTCACCTTCGCCATGCTCGACGAGCTCGAGGGTCACCTCGAGGAGGTCGTCCATATGGGGGTTCGAGCGGTGATCGTGACCGGGGCCGGCGATCGCGCGTTCTGCGCCGGGGCCGACATCGACGAGTACCGCAGCCGCCCGCCGATCGAGAACAAGCGCCGTATGCAGCGGGGCCAGGCCCTGTTCCAGCGGCTGGAGGAGCTGCCCCTGTTGAGTGTGGCCGCCATCAACGGATACGCCCTGGGGGGCGGGCTGGAGCTGGCCCTGGCCTGCACGTTCCGGGTGGCGGTGCGAGGGGCCAGGCTGGGCTGCCCCGAGATCCGGCTGGGGGTGATCCCCGGCTACGGCGCCACCCAGCGTCTGCCCCGCCTGGTCGGGCCGGCCCGCGCCCGCCAGCTGATCCTGACCGGCCGGATGATCGACGCCGATCGGGCGGAGGCGATCGGGCTCGTGGACCGGGTGGTGGAGGGTGACGTGGTACAGGCGGCGGTCGAGTTCGCGGCCGAGTTCACCTGCCACAGCCTGCCCGTCCTCACCCTGGCCCGGGAGGCCATCCGGCGAGCGGACCGGGTGCCCTTCGCCGACGGCCTGGCGGCGGAGGCCGAGCTGGGCGCCATCGCTTACGCGCTGGAGGACTCGGCCGAGGGGATCGCCGCCTTCAAGGAGAAACGGACGCCTCGCTTCCGCGACCGCTGACCCCTCAGCGCCCCCGCCGACAGCGGTGGCCGCCCCGGCTCGGGGGCCAGCGCCCGGTCGAGGGTACGGGCGGGGGATCGCCGTGGATCTGGGCCGGGCGACGGCGGAGCACGTGCTCGCCGGGGTGCAGGCCCCCGACCTCCCGGGCGAGGTCCTCGGCCGATCGGTCGGAGATCAGGACCGCGGGCACCCCGGCCGTGGCCGGGTCGGCGCGCAGCGTGAGCAGGACCAGGGCGGGGACCGCCCAGTCGCCCAGGTAGACGAAGATGAGGTCCGGGTCGACGATGGCGGCCATCTCCAGGGCGTGATCGAGGCCGGTGGCGGTGGCCACGGCGTAGCCGTCGAACTGCAGCTTGCGGCGGAATCGAGCGGCCTGGATTGGGTCTCCGGCCACCAGCAGCGCCACCAACCGTCCGGCCGTGGCCGTCTCCGCCCGGTGCGTCACCACCAGGCCTCCTCCCCGGCCGTCCCTCCCCTCGCGCCACGTCGTGCTGCCCATCACCAGTTGCCTCCAGTCGCGCGGGTCCCGCCGGCCTCGGAGCTACTCGCCACCGGCCGGTCGGCCCGAAAGGCGACATCTACTGACAAGTTGAGCCGACCAGGCTTAAAGCGGCCTTAAGGAAACCTTCGGGAGTCCTGAGAAGTCGTGGCCACGGGTGACGTCCCGCACCTCGGGCTAAGACCCCTCTAAGGAAGGGGCCGTATTCTGTCCGGCGTTGGAGATCCTGGTCGTCGACGACGATCCCTCGCTGCGCGCTGCCCTGGACCGGGCGCTCCGCCTGGAGGGCTACGAGGTCGCGTTCGCCCACGACGGGCGCCAGGCGCTGCAGATGATGACCGGTGGCCATCACGACGCGGTCGTCCTCGACCTCGGGCTGCCCCTGATCGACGGGGTGGAGGTCTGTCGCCGGGTGCGGGAGATGGGGAATCGGACCCCGGTCCTGATCCTCACCGCCCGCGACGCGGTCAGCGACCGGGTGGAAGGGCTCGACGCCGGCGCCGACGACTACCTGGTCAAGCCCTTCGCGCTCGACGAGCTCCTGGCCCGCATCCGGGCGCTCCTGCGGCGCACCACCGCTCAGCCTCAGGAGAGCGTGCTCCGGTACGCCGATGTGGTCATGGACCTGCGCACCATGGAGGTGCGCCGGGGGGAGCGCCGGATGGAGCTGACCCGTACCGAGTTCCGCCTACTCGAGCTCTTCCTCCGCCATCCACGGGTGGTGCTCACCCGCTCGCAGATCTTCGAGCAGGTCTGGGGCTACGACTTCGGCGCGAGCTCCAACGCGCTGGAGGTCTACATCTCCTATCTACGCCGCAAGCTCGAGGCGGAGGGCGAGCCACGGCTCATCCACACCATGCGGGGTGTCGGTTATACGCTTCGTTAGCCTGAGCTTTCAGGCCCGTCTCACGCTGCTGGCCGCGGCCGCGGTGGCCATGGCCATCATCGGACCCGGGCTCGTGATCTACTACCTGATCGAGTCCTTCCTGATCGGCGGGCTGGACGCCAACCTCCAGGCCCTCGCCTCGCGCTACCACGTGGTGGGCGTCTCCCCCAACGCGACCTACGTGCAGGTGGACCTCGGGCCGGTCTCGCCCCTCAGCCCCTCCGGCTACGTGCAGTTCGTCGACGCCCAGGGGCAGGTGCTGCACCTGGCCGACGTCCGCCAGCGGGACGATTTCCTGGATCTCTCCACCACCTCCCTCGACGTCCGGGTGGCCGACGGCCAGGCCTCCGGTTACTTCCGGGACGCCTACGTCTCCAACGCTCACGATCACACGCGCACGCACGTCCGGGTCTTCACCAGCTCGGCGGGCGACGGGCTGGCCATCCAGGTCGCCGAGCCGCGTGAGGACATCGACAGCACCCTCGGCTACCTGCGCGTGGTGCTCACCTTCATCGCCGCCTGCGGGGTCGTGCTCGCCCTGATCCTGGGCCGGCTGCTCGCGCAGGTGGCGCTGGCCCCCATCCAGCGCCTGCGGGGGGCGGTGGACCACGTCACCCAGACCGGGGACATGACCCAGCGGGTACCGGTCGGCGGCAAGGACGAGCTGAGCCGGCTCGCCTCGCACTTCAACCGCATGCTGGCCGCCCTGGACCGCTCGCTCTCCAGCCAGCGCCAGCTGGTGGCCGACGCCTCGCACGAGCTCCGCACCCCGCTGGCGAGCGTGCGCACCAACGTCGAGGTGCTCAAGCGCTCCCCGGATCTGCCCCACCAGGAGCGCGAGCGCATGCTGGACGACGTGCTGGCCCAGGTCCAGCAGCTGAGCCAGCTGGTGCAGGACCTGATCGACCTCGCCCGTGGCGACCAGGTCCCGATGGTGTTCGAGGAGGTGCGGCTGGACTGGGTGGCCGCGGCGGCCATCGAGCGCGCGGCCAGGAACTGGCCGGCGGTGCGCTTCCAGTCGGACCTGCACGAGACGGTGGTGTTCGGCGACGCCCACCGGCTCGAGCGGGCGATCTCGAACCTGCTGGACAACGCCGGGAAGTGGAGCCCGGCCGGGGAGACGGTCGAGGTCCGGGTGATGGATCACGAGCTCACGGTTCGCGACCACGGCCCGGGCATCGCGCCCGAGGACCTTCCCCACGTGTTCGACCGCTTCTGGCGAGCCCCGGCGGCCCGTGGGCTGCCCGGCTCGGGGCTGGGCCTGGCCATCGTGCGCCAGGTGGTGGAGGCGCACGGCGCCACGGTCACGGCCGAGCTGCCGCCCGACGGCGGCACCCTCATGCGGCTGCGGTTCGTGCCCGTGGTCGCCCGGGCGCTGGCGACGCCCCGGACGCGTGCCTCCTGAGCGGGCGCCGGTCTCCGCTCGCGGGGAGTGGGGCGCACCCCGGCTCGCCGCATCGCCCCCGGTGGAGAAACTTAGCCTTCTCTAAGGCTTCCGTAAGGCTCCTCCAAGGCGGCTGCGCTGCAATAAGGGGGCCGCGGTCACGCGGAACCGAACGTCCCAGGTGGGGAATGCATGTCACAGGAGGTGCAGCAGGTGACGAGCCGATCCGGGTCCGCCGGCCGCGGCGCCTCCGCTCCGCGGTGGAGACGGCCCCGGGGACATCTGCCGAAGGAGGTGCGCCCCACCCGGGCCGGGTGGCGAGGCGGCGCCTCCGACCTCCGAAGGTTCGGACTGGAAACCTCTACACTCCCCCTCTCGCATGCCGCCGCCGCGGCCGGCTCCGATGCCGGCGCGGCGGCCCCCTCCGGGGAGCGCGGGCCCGAGTGAACCCGATGCCCTGGGCCACGGTTCGCGTGGCGACGCTGGCCGACGTGGCCGAGGTGGCACGGCTGGCGGCGCGTGGGCTCGGCGAGCATCTCGATGGGCGAGCCGCCCTTTCCGCCCCGGAGATCGCGGTGCGGCTGCTCGAGGACCTGGAGACCGGTGATCTGCTCTACGTCGGCGAGCGTCGAAGTCGGGTGATCGGTTTTGCCCAGGCCAGCGAACTCATGGTGGCCGACGGGGGGCACGTGGTCGAGCTGCTCCGCATCTACGTGGCGCCCGAGCACCGGCGCCGGGGACTGGGCGGCGACCTGGTGCGCGCCCTCCTGCACGGCTTTCGGCTCCCGGTCAGGCCGGTGCTGCGCGCCTGGGCGCCGTGCGGCTCCCCGATCGAGCGCTTCTTCCAGGCCACCGGGGCGCGGCCCCTGCGCCAGCGCTGGAAGGTGGTGGCGGGGGAGATGGCGATCCGGGGGGTGGTCTACGCCTGGAGCCGGCACGAGCCGGCCAGCACCGACCAGCGCCTGGCCCGCTGACGGCGGCTAGGAACGTTCGCGGACGGCCTCCGCGATGGCCGTGGCCAGTGCCTCCAGGAGCGCCTCGCCCAGCTCCGCCGAGGCCCCCGAGGGATCGCCCAGGACGCCCTCGGGGGCGAGCGCGCGCACGCCGGCCGTGGTGAGCACCGCCCAGGCCCGGGCATCGAGCTGGCCCGTGTAGCCGGCGGAGGTGGCCGGACGCACCGCCTCCGGGGCGAGGGCGAGGAGCATCGAGGTCTCGTCGAGCCCGGCGTGCGCGTCGCCGGCCCCTACGGGGACGTGAGGGAGGTCGAGCAGGACGATCGTCTCCGGCCGGACGATCGCGCCCGCCAGCTCCAGCGCCCTCCGGTTCCCGCCGTGGGCGGAAAAGACCACGACCTGCCGGAAGCCCCGGTCGTGGAGCCAGGCGCAGAGGTCGGTGACCACCGCGGCCACGGTCTCGTGGCCCAGGCTCAGGGTCCCCGGGAAGTCGCGGTGCTCCGCCGAGGCGCCGAGGGGCAGGACCGGAGCCACGAGGGCCCGGCCCAGGCGCCGGGCGGCACGGGCCGCCAGCTCGGCTCCGATCAAAGAGTCGGTGCCAAGGGGCAGGTGGGGACCGTGCTGCTCGGTGGCGCCCAGCGGTACCAGCACCGTGTCCCATCCCGCCTCGAGCCGCCGCTCCACCTCGGGCCAGGTCAGCCGTTCGAGCCGCACCTCGACGACGTCGAGGTGCGGGTCCGGCGGTCGGTTCGGCCGCACTAGACCAGGACCGGGTCCAGGTGCTCGTCGAGCGCGCAGAGGGTCTCGAAGAGGTAGTAGTCGCCCCAGATCAACTCGTTCCGGGTGGCGAGGCCCGTCCGCCGGTCGTAGCAGCCATCGGTCAGGATCCCCGGCGGCCTCGGATCCTCCCCGCCGGCCGGCGTCAGGTGGCGGTCGATCAACGCCCGTACCATGCGCTCCGCCGTCTCCCGGTACCGGCCTTCCCGCTCCGGGATCAACCTGGCCGCCTTGAGCAGGGCGGCGGCGGCGATGGCCGTGGCCGAGGTGTCGCGGTTGGTGTTCGGGATCTCGGGGTCGTCGAAGTCCCAGAAGGCCACGCCGTCGGCGGGCAGGTGGTCCACCCACCAGTCGCTCACCCGCACCACCACCTCCCGGAAGGGAGGCTGCCAGCGGGCCGCCTGGACGAAACCGGCCATGGCCCAGGCCTGCGCCCGGGCCCAGGTGCTGTCGTCGCGGGCGCCATTGTGCGTGTAGCGGCGCCGAAGCTCGCCGGTCTCCACGTCGAAGGAGGCCGACTGGTTCACCGACCCGTCCGCCCGGACGCAGATCTCGGCGTGGCGGTTGGCGTGGGCGACGGCCATCTGCTCCAGCCCCTCGTCCCCGATCTCCCGACCGGCCCAGATGAGGAGCGGGGTCGTCCCGGGCACGCCCCCGATGCTGGCCTCGTCCCGACCTGCGTGGGGCATGGCCCCGGTCTCGTCGCCGAGCGGGATGAGACGGGCTCGGGGGTTGTACAGGCGAGCCAGGCCCAGGGCCCCCTCCAGCGCCACCTCGCGCGCCATGCGGTCGCCGTGGAGCAGCGCCCCGATCGCCGCCCCGTGCCAGAAGAGCAGGCCCCGGTAGACGGTATCCGAGCCCCGTCGCGGCCGTAGCCGCTCCACCCAGATCCGGGCAGCCCGGCGGTAGCGGTCCTCGCCGGTGACCAAGGCGGCCAGCCAGAGCATGCCGACCCAGAAGCCGCCACACCAGTCCCCGGCCGGCGAGCGGGTCCAGACCCCGGTGTTCTGATCGGCATAGTGGGGGAACCCGGACTCGTCGCTGGCGAGCGTCGCCTCGACGCGAGTGGCCATACGGGCCAGCGCCTCGGCGGTGGGGCGCGACTCCAGTCGGGCCATGATCACCCGCCCCCGAGACCGCGCCGGGGGAGCGATGCCGCGTCGTCCAGGAGGCCACGTACAACCGACCGGCACCGCGCGGTCGGTGACGTCTCCCACCGCTCTCGCATCCGGTCGAGCCCCGACGAGGTCGAGGTACCCCACGGTTGCCGCCTGGCGGCGGCCCGATCGCGGTCCATGCCGAGATCGCCCATAACGCTGACCCCCAGCCTACCCCGGTGGGCGGGTCGTGGCCCTATGGTAGGGGTGCGAACCCAGATGTCAAGGATCGTCTTGGTCGGGGTCCGGCGTCGGATCGGGGCCGGCCGGCTGGGAACGGCGGGGCGACTGGTACCCTGACGCCGGGGGCCCGCTGCCCGACGGTCGCCGGCGATGGCTCCGGGAACCTGCCGGCCCGTCCCGGGCGCGGGCGAAGGCGAGCTGGGATCTGAGGGAGGCGCTGATGGCAAAGCGGATCGGCTTCGTCGGTCTCGGCACCATGGGGCTGCCGATGGCGAGGAACCTCCTCCGGGCCGGTCATCGGCTCCGGGCCTTCGACCTGGACCCGGCCCGCGCCCGGATGCTGGCCGACGTGGGCGGGGCCACTGCCTCCTCGGCCTGCGATGCCGCCCGGGGCGCCGAGGTGGTGATCACGATGCTGCCCGCGTCCCGCCACGTCGAGGAGGCCGTCCTGGGATCGGGAGGCGTCCTGGAGGGGCTGGAGCCGGGGGCAACGCTGGTCGACATGAGCACCATCGACCCCGCCACCACGCGGCGGGTCGAGGCGGCGGTGCGGGAGCGCGGGGCCAGGATGCTGGATGCGCCCGTGAGCGGGGGCGCGATCGGCGCCGAGCGGGGCACCCTGACCATCATGGTCGGCGGCGACGCCGAGGTGCTCGACCAGCTCCGCGACGTGCTCGCCGCCATGGGAACCAACATCGTCCACTGCGGTCCCATCGGGCTGGGAGAGACGGTCAAGCTCGCCAACCAGATCCTGGGCGGCACGGCGATGGTGGCCGTCGCCGAGGCATTCGCCATGGGGATCCGCATGGGTGCCGACCCCAGGGTCCTGCTGAACGTGATCAGCCAGAGCACCGGCAACTGCTGGATGCTGCGTCAGGCGCCCGTCCCCGGGCTGACCGAGGAGGCGGCCGTCAACCGTGACTTCGCCCCCGGGTTCATGGTCGACCTCATGCACAAGGACCTCGGCCTGGCCCTCCAGGCGGCCGATGAGCACGGCCTTCCCCTGACCCTGACCGCGGTCGCCCACCAGCTCTACGGACTGGCGAGCCGTCACGGCTACGGTCGCCTGGACGTGTCCGCCGTCGCCAGGCTGCTCGAAGGGCCGGGCGAGCTCCTCTGGGGACGCCCCCCGGCCCCGCCCGGCCGTCCCGTTCGCCCCTGAACCGGGTCCGGCGCGCCCATCGCCGGCGCCGGGTGTGGCCGGGACCGCCGGCGAGGTTGAGGAGCCGACCCCGGGGCACGCGTGCTTCAATAACCCCGAGGTTCCGGCCCAAGGCGCCGCCGCGCCGGGCGCGGCGGGCGCGTGGTGCAGCCCGGCAGGCAAGAGGAGGAAGAGAGAGGTATACCGGCCGTCGCGGCCCGTGAGCGACGGTGTCAGGGGGAGAACAGCGAGCACCGGTGAGCGGCCGGAACCTCCCAGTCCCTTCGGCGGCAGCGGGCATGCGGACCGCTGCCGCCCCTCGGCGGTCGCTTCTCCAAGCGAAATCGTTCTTACAAAGGCTTGATATCCCGGTGACGGCGGCCTGGCAGCCCGCGGCTTGAATGGCGGCCATGGACGCCAGCGACGCCGTCAGCCCCTCCCCGTCGCCGCCCCGGCCACGGGCGCGGATCGACCGCCGCCGGGCGCTGGCGGGGGCGTTGCTCGGGGGCCTCGGGCTGGCGGCGCTCCACGGAGCGCTGGCCGCGGGCCTGCTCGATCGAACGCCCCGGCGAACTGGCCAGGACTGGGCCTCGCCGCTGAGCGACGAGAAGGCGCGGGTCATGCACCTGCTCCGGCGGGCCACCTTCGGGGCCAGCCCGGAGGAGTTCGAGCGTGCGGCCTCGGACGGCTTCCGGAGGACGGTCGACCGGTTGCTGGAGGAGCCGCCAGCGCCACCGCCCGACCTCTGGAGCGCCGACGACCCCGATCGCGGCAGCCGTCTCCAGCTGGCTCGCCTGCAGCTCTGGTGGGTCCAGCACATGCTCGCCACGCCCACCCCCTTCGCGGAGCGAATGACGCTCTTCTGGCACGGGCACTTCACCAGCGACGTACAGAAGGTGGGCCTGCAGACCCCTTTCCTCTACTGGCAGAACCTGACCTGGCGCCAGATGGCGCTCACCGACCTGCGCTCCATGCTCTGGAAGGTCACGGTCGACCCGGCCATGCTCCGCTACCTCGACCTGGCCACCAGCAGCGGCCAGGCGCCGAACGAGAACTATGCCCGGGAGCTGATGGAGCGCTTCACCATGGGCGTGGGCAACTACACCGAGGAGGACGTCAGGGCCGCGGCGCGGGCGCTGGCCGGCTGGGTCGAGCCCCGGCCCGATCGCTACCGGCAGGTGGTCCTGGATGCCGGCAAGGGGGTGCAGCGCCGGTACGGGGTCTGGGACCGCCCCCGCACCGGGACCTTCGTGCCCCGTCGGGCCTACCAGGGGACGCTCACCTACCTGGGCAGGAGGGGCCGCTTCGACACCGAGGCGGTCCTCGACGCCATCCTTTCCCATCCAGCCACGGCGGTGTACATCGCCGGCAAGGTGGCCGAGGAGTTCGTTTCACCCAACGTGGAGGCAAGCTTCGTCCGGGGGCTCGCCGACACCTTCCGATCCAGCGGCTACGACGTGAAGAGTCTGATGCGGGCCGTCTTCACCAGCCCCGAGTTCGGCTCCGACGCCGCCTACCGGGCCCTGGTCAAGTCGCCCACCGAGTTCATGATCCACGTCCTCAAGACGGTCGACGCCCCGCACCTGGCGCCGCTGGTGGTGGCCGCCGGCCCCCAGATGGGGCAGATCCTGTTCGCGCCGCCCGACGTCGGCGGCTGGCCGAGCAACGCCGCCTGGATCTCCTCCAACAACGTCCTGGCCCGGGTCAACTTCGCCGCCACCGTGGTCGGGCGGTTGAGCGCGGTGCCGCCTCTGAACCGGCTCCTGGCCCAGGTGGATGGGGTGCTCGGACCTCGGACGGCGTCGTCCCTCGACCGGACGGACGACCAGCGCCAGCGGCTGCTACTCCTCCTGGCCTCACCGGAGTTCCAGCTCAAGTGATCGGAGGGCGGCGGGTTCCGCACCACGACGGAGGACGCGATGGGTGACGAGATCGGCATCAACCGGCTCCGCCGCCGGGACTTCATGAAGGCGGGCCTCGTCTTCGGCGCCGGCGCCGCCGGCCTGGCCGCGGGCTACGCCGCCGTGCCCGACGCCTTCGCCCGGGCCGTGTACGCGGCCACCACCAACGGGGTGAGCAACGATCGCATCCTGGTCATGATCCAGCTCGCCGGCGGCAACGACGGCCTCCGCACCGTGATCCCGCTCCAGGACCCGGTGTTGCACGACCTGCGCCCCAGGCTGGCCGCCATGTCGGTCGGCTCGGCCCTACCCCTCGACGCCGAGGTCGGCCTGAACCAGAACCTGAAGGGGATCAAGCAGCTCTGGGACCAGGGCCGGGTCGCCATCGTCCAGGGGGTCGGCTATCCCAACCCGAGCTTCTCTCACTTCGAGTCCATCCGCATCTGGGAGACGGGGGATCCCAGCCGCCGGCAGGTCGACGGCTGGCTCGGCCGCACCCTGGCCCGGAACTACGACGCCGACGGGCATCCCCTGGCCGGCTGTGCCTGTGGCACGGCGGAGGTGCCGGGGGCGCTCCGGGACCTCCAGGCCACCCTGACCGTGATCGAGAGCCAGCGCACGTTCGGCTTCACGGGCGGCAGCGAGGTCGAGGCCGCGGTGGGGGCGCTCTACCGGAACACGCCCGGCATCTACGGGGCGCTCTTCGACACCGCCATGGCCACCGCCCGCGACGCGGTGGCGGCCCTGCAGGCGGCACAGGCCAAGTACCGTCCCGCGGCCCAGTACTCCGACCGGCAGCAGCTGGTCTATGCCTCCAAGAACCAGCTGGCGGCGGCCCTGCAGCTGGCCGCGGAGCTGATCGTGACCGGAACCGGGGTCAAGCTCCTCCACGTCACCCTGGGCGGCTTCGACACCCACTACACCGAGCTGGCGCGCCAGGATGACCTGATGGCGTACCTGGACTCGGCTGTGAGTGCCTTCTTCCAGGACCTGGACGCCCATGGCATGGCGGACCGCGTGCTCGTGGCTACCTGGTCGGAGTTCGGCCGCCGGCCGCGCGAGAACGCGAGCGGGGGCACCGACCACGGCGCCGCGGCGCCGTTGCTCCTGATCGGGGGGCCGGTCAAAGGTGGCCTCTACGGAGAGGCGCCCAGCCTCACCGATCTGGACGCCACCGACAACCTCAAGTACACGGTGGACTTCCGCTCCGTCTACCAGGAGATCCTCGGTCCCTACCTGGGCGCGGACCCGAAGGAGATCCTGGGCGGGACCTTCGAGCGTCTCGGGTTCATCCGGGACCCGGTGGCCACCTTCTGAGGTCGGAGCGTGCGAGGGCTGCTGCTCAAGGCCGCCGCCACCGTCCTGACCCTGGGCGCGGCCGCCCTCTCGGCCCGGCACGTGACCGTCCACCTGAGGGACCCCGCCGCTCCCCTCCACCCGCCGGTCGTGCAGGGCGGCGCCCCGGTCCCGACCGGCGAGGGGGGAAGCCTCCAGCTGACGCCGGGCGTGCGCACCACCGACCTGCCCCCGGCCACCTCCACCTACGTCTCCTGAGCCCGAGGAGGTGTCCGGGTGAGGGTCGAGCGGCTGTCCTTCGAAGCCCTGGGGAGCCGTTGCCACCTGCTCGGCCTCGGCCTGGCGCCTAGCCGCCTGCGCCGGGCGGCCGGGCGCGTGGCCGAGGCCCACCGGCGGTTCACCCGCTTCGTGCCCGACAGCGAGCTCTCCCGGCTCAACGCCGCCGTCGGCCGCTGGGTGACCGTCTCCCCCGACCTGGAGGAGCTGCTGCGGGCGGCGCTCGACGCCCACCGGCTGAGTGGCGGCCTGGTCCACGCCGGCGTCCTGCCCTGCCTGCTGGCCACCGGCTACACCCGGCCGCTGGCCCGGGGAGGACCGACCCGGGCGGCGGAGACGGCGCCGGCACCGCCGCCTCCGCTGCCCGAGCTGCTCGAGGTCGAGCCGGGGCGTGCCCGCCTGCGGCAGGGCGGCATCGACCTGGGCGGGATCGCCAAGGGCTGGCTGGCCGACCGCCTGGCCGCCGAGCTGGGGGAGAACTGCGTGGTCAACCTGGGCGGCGACCTGTTCGCCAGGGGTCCCGGACCGGGGGACGAGGGCTGGCCGATCGGGGTCGGAGGGACGACCCTGCTCCTGCGCGATCGAGGAGCGGCCACCAGCGGGACCCGGGGTCGCGCCTGGGCGCAGGGCGACCGAAGGTTCCACCACCTGATCGATCCTCGCACCGGCCGTCCCGCCGAGAGCGACCTGAGCGAGGTGTCGGTGGTGGCGGACGACGCCTTCCAGGCCGAGGTGCACGCCAAGGCGGCACTGCTGCTCGGCCGGGACCTGGCCCCGGCCTACCTCGCCGGGCGGGCCTGCGCCTGGCGGCTCGACTGAGCCGTGGACGGCCCCACCTTCGCCTGGGCGCTGGCCCGTGTGTGCGGGCTCGCCGCCTTCACCGCGCTGTCGATCTCCCTCCTCACCGGCCTGGGTCTGCGCACGGGGGTGCTGGACTGGCTGGGCAGCAACCGCGAGCTCCGGGCGCTCCACGAGTACGCGACCGTGCTCTGGGCCCCGCTGGGGGGCCTCCACGTGCTGGCCCTGCTCCTCGACACCACCGCCCGTGTCGGCCTCACCGACCTCCTGGTGCCCTTCCGCATGCCCTACGGCACGCTGGCCATCGGTCTGGGCACGCTGAGCCTGCAGACGTACCTCCTGGTCGGGGTTACCGGATGGCTACGCCGGCGGATGGGGGCTCGCGCCTGGCGCTGGGCCCATCGTCTCTCCTATCCGGCCTTCGGGCTGCTCTTCGGCCACGGCCTGCTGGCGGGGACGGACTGGGGCGACCCCGTGATCTCGACCCTGGCCTGGGCCACCGCCGGCCTCCTCCTCCTCCTCACCGTAGCCCGGATGGTGTGGGGACGGCTGCCGTGACCCCGGAACCGAGCGGGATCGGCCTGGGGACGTCCTCTCCTCGGGAGGCGTGGCCCGGGGCTCAGCCGGAGGCGGTGGCCGCCCGCAGCTCCAGGACCCGCCGGCGCAGCGCCTCCTCCGCCGCCGGCGGCGCGTCGGTCTCCTGGCGCTCGCGGTGCCAGCGCTCCATGGCCAGGTGGATCTGGGCGGTCTGGAGGCGGGCCAGGCGGACGTAGGCGACCGGCCCGCCGCGGGCCATGGCGGCCAGACGAGCCCCCAGCCGCCGCCACGGGCTGGTCAGCACCGCCACCTCCGAGGGCAGCACGGCGCCCCGACCTGCCTCCGCCTCCAGCTCCAGCTGCCGGGCCAGGGCCGTGCCCTCGACGTGCAAGCCCATGCCCAGGAGCAGGAGGAGCACCGTGGTGAAGGGCCCCACCATGACCAGGATCCGGAGGTGGACCTCGGCCACGGCCAGCGGTGAGGCAGGGGAGACGGGGAAGAACTGGGCCCAGGCGTCCCAGGCGAAGTGGGCGGCGATCGCGACCAGGAAGCCGGAGGCGATGGCCAGCAGCCGTTGATGGAGGCCGCGCAGCTGACGGGCCACGCCAACGCCCGCCCCGACCAGCGCGGTGTAGGTGGCGTGGCCCAGGAACAGGCCCAATACCTGTCGCTGGTACCACTGTCCGGCCGCCGCGGCGAGCGCGAGGCTGGTTCCCTCCGGCTGGTAGAGGGCGTACAGGTGTGTCATGTAGGTGATCGACTCCATGAAGTTGAAGCCGAAGCCCACCGCAGCCCCGTAGACGATGCCGTCGACCACGTCGTCGAACTCGTCGCGCATGGTCAGGTAGAGGAGGACCACGGCCACGCCTTTGGCCAGTTCCTCGAAGATCCCGGCTGAGAAGGCGGAGGACACGTCCAGGGCCGGTCCCGGCACCAGCCGGGTGCCGAGCCCCTCGTCCCAGAGGGCCTCGGCCCAGATCACCAGGCTGGTGGCCACGATCGCGCCCCAGGCGGCGGCCACCAGGACCAGCCGCCACGGCTCCTTCTCGTTGCGGTCCAGGCGGCGGACCACCAGCAGTCCGAACCCGGTCGTGGGCAGGCAGGCCAGGGCGCTGACGGCGGCCACGCCGGGCCCCGCGGCCTGGGTGAAGGTGAAGACGTCCAGCACCAGCAGCCAGGAGCAGATCCCCAGCCCGAACAGCACCCCGGCCACCATCAGGTCGCGGCCCCGGACGGCAGGCTCGCGGTCGCGGAAGGCCCGAAGGCCGAAGACCGTGGCCATGACCACGAGCCCGATCGCGGGCAGACCGAAGAGGCTGGCCCGGTGGGGGATGGAGTCGAGCGCGATGGAGAGGGCCGAGCTGGCGACCAGGACCGCGAACAGCGCGCCTCCGATCAGGGCCGCCAGCCAGTAGCGAGAGGGCCGCCAGCGGCGCTTGTAGGCCGCCTGCTCGATCACGGGCCGTGCTCAACGACCACGGCCGTCCGGGCCAGGATCTCCACCGGCCGGCCGTCCGCGTACCGCAGCACCAGCAGCGTGTAGGTGCCGGGCAGGTTCCCGTGCAGGCCGGGCGGGACGTGCTCGGGCACCAGGCCGTCGCCGGCCGCGAGCCGGGCGGCGGGGGCGGGGCCGACGCTGCCGGCCGGGTCCTGGAGACTGTCGTACCAGGTGGCGCCGACCACGACTCCGCTCGGCAGCGAGGCCCAGCTCACGCGGGCGGCGAAGGGCTGCGTGCGGGGAAAGCGCGTCGCCGCCGGGCCGGCGACCGTCCGCTGGACCGGATCGTAGGCGTAGACCCCGATCACCCGGGCGGCGAGACCGGTCCGCTGCCCCAGGGGGGCGAAGCGCAGGAAGACGACCAGGCCGAGGACCAGGATCAGCAGCCCCGCTGCCCCGAGCGCCAGCATGGTCCGGTAGAGAGACCGGAGATCGTCGTGGGAGCGGATCACGCCACGGCCAGATTCTACGGGCCGCCGGCGGCCGGTGCGTCATGATCACGACGCACCGTCGATCCCGGGCGGAGCCCGCTGCGGTCCCGCGGGGCACCGATCCGACGGCGTGGTGCCCACGGTCGGGGTCAGCACACGATGCCGGCGGATGCCGTTCCTCCTCTTGGGTTGAACTGGCGCTCGTACAGCGTCCGGTAGAGCCCGCCTCGCTCCAGCAGCTCGGCGTGGGTGCCGTGGTCCACCAGCCTGCCCTCCTGGAGGACCATGATCACGTCGGCGGCCAGGACGGTGGAGAGCCAGTGGGCGATGACGAAGGAGGTTCGGTCGGTGAACAGTCGTCGAAGCGCGGCCTGGATGAGCTGCTCGGACAGCGTGTCGAGGTTGGAGGTGGCTTCGTCGAGGATCAGGATGCGTGGGTCCTTCAAGATCACCCGGGCGATCGCGATCCGCTGCTTCTCGCCGCCGCTCAGGCGGTGGCCACGCTCGCCGACCACGGTGTCGTAGCCGTCGGGCAGCGAGCGCACGAATTCGTCCACGTGGGCCGCCCGCGCCGCCGCCACCATCTCCTCCTCGGTGGCCTCCGGACGCACGTAGAGGAGGTTGTCCCGCACGCTGGCGTGGAAGAGAAAGGTGTCCTGGAACACGACCCCGAGGTGCCGGCTGATCGATTCCAGGGTCAGGTCTCGGAGATCGACGCCGTCCACGCGGACCGACCCGGAATCGGGGTTAACAACAGCTGACGTGTCTACACACTACAATTCACTTCCGTGAACTTGAAGCAGTGGGCGCGCGAGCAGGGCATCCATCCCGTGACCGCCTACCGCTGGTTCCGGTCGGGCAAGCTTCCCGTCCCGGCCCGGCGAGTCGGTCACCTGATCCTGGTGGACGCTCCGGCGCGCCCCCCGGCCGGCGTGACCGCCCGCTCGCGTGTCCTCTGCCGATCAACGCTCCGATCTGGACCGGCAAGTGGCGCGTGTCGCCGCTTGGGCGGCCCAGGAGGGGCTCGCCGTCGGGCGCATCGTGACCGAGATCGGCTCGGCGCTGAACGGAAAGCGTCGGAGGGGTCCCCACGAGGCCTGCCTCGTGGGGTTCCCGTCGGGAGTTCCTGGCTCGGCTGCGTGACCCGACCGTGACCACCATCGTGGTCGAGCATCGGGACCGCTTCGCGCGGTTCGGGGCCGAGTACGTGGAAGCTGCACTCGCCGCCCAGGGACGGCGATTGGTGGTGGTCGATCCTTCCGAGGTCGACGATGACCTGGTCCGAGACGTGACCGAGATCCTGACCAGCCTCTGCGCCCGGCTCTACGGCCGGCGCTCGGCCGCCCATCGCGTGGAGAGGGCGATGGCCGCGCTCCAGCACGATGGCCCGTAAGTACGCGGCCCCGGACGGCTGGACGCTGCAAGCGTTCCAGTTCGCCTTGGACCCCACGCCGGAGCAGTGGCAGGTCATCCGACGGCAGTGGGGCGGCCGCCGCTACGCCTACAACTGGGCGGTCCGGACCCTCAAAGCCGATCTCGACGCCTATCGCGAGTCCGGTGAGTCGAAGGAGCCGCCGTCGTTCTACGGCCTCCGCTGGCGCTGGAATCGGGCCAAGGCCACCGAGTGCGTGGATGGGGAGACCGGCGAGGCCTGGTGGCCCCAGATCTCCAAAGAGGCCTTCGCCAACGGCATCAAGGACGCGGTGGATGCCTACTGGCGCTGGCAGCAGTCCAGGGCGGGCAAACTCGACGGTCGCCGGGTCGGGGGCGCCCCACGAAGGGGTTCCTCATCGGAACCTGTTCCGATGGGGTCCCCAAGCCGGCTTCGTGGGGACCCCGTCGGCTTCCCGAGGTTCAAGCGCAAGGGCCGAGACCCTGACCGCTGCACCTTCAGCACCGGGGTGATTCGGGTCGAGCCCGATCGCCGCCACGTCACCCTGCCCAAGATCGGCACCGTGCGCACGTGCGAGAGCACCCGCCG
>Ga0209810_1000398_pt1 | contig 98517 bp, 86 predicted proteins | sample Coa_R1_7_FD_187159 | JGI IMG/M metagenome (GOLD analysis project Ga0209810, IMG submission 187159) | Surface soil microbial communities from Centralia Pennsylvania, which are recovering from an underground coalmine fire - Coalmine... | ecosystem: Environmental > Terrestrial > Soil > Unclassified... | reverse complement strand
GCTCTACCCCGTCATCGAGTTCGAGAACGGCTCGACCTACCGTGAAGAGTCAAAGCAGATGGCCGCCACGATACGAGCCCGAGAGCTCGACACGAAGCGCGGCGACGCCACCTAATCCGGTGTGCGTTCTGACGGCGCTCGCTTAGTTAGTGCGAGCGCAGTCCCTCGCGGAGCGTTCTCTTCAAGACCGCGCCGGAGGTCATGTTGGCTGGAAAGACACGATCACCGGGTTGCCGTCGAGCGTGCCGGCGCGACGCATTGAAATATGCGCTTTTGCAGCTATTTTCGATCTGCGGTTGACCAAGAGCGCTGCCCGTTTGCTGCCCGAACTCGCGCCATTCTCGCCCGTTCAGGCAACGCACCATGGCTCTTTGCAGGGAAAATAAGGTGACGGGAGCGACGGGACTCGAACCCGCGACCTCCGGCGTGACAGACCACTTCAGGGATCGCCACTTGCACGACGATGTACACGTAACCGCACTGTTGATGCGGTTCTTCGGCGCGCTCCGGGCCGACTCCGCATGGCTACAGGAAGCGATTCGAGACGTTTGCTGCCCATTTGCTGCCCCGCTCGATCCATGCGAGGACCAATCGCCGATGGGCTTTTGTCGATGCCTAGGTGCGAAGGTCGCGTTCGTAGAGGTACATGAGTGGTCCGTCGCTGCCGCCGCTTCGGTTGCTGAAGCCGAGGCTCTCGTAGAGATGGCGCGCGACGAGGTCGGGTTCGTCGACGCCGATCTCCATCGTGTCTGCGCCGCGCTCTCGGGCCTCGCCGAGGGCGGCCTCCATGAGGGCGCGGCCGAGTCCGTTTCCACGTCGGGCGGGGACGACGTAGAGCTCTGCGAGGTAGCACTCGAGACCGTTGCTCCAGATGGCGTCGCGGAAGCGGAGGACCGCGAGCCCGTCGGGGCCGGCGCCGATGAGCAGGACGGCGGTGTCGCCGCCGTGGAGTAGGTGAACGACGCGTTGCCGCAGCCTCGCAACCGTGGGCGTCGGTTCGTCGAACTCGCGGTTGAAGTCGTGTAGCAGTTGCGCGATCGCGCGTGCGTCGTCTGGGGTCGCGCGCCGTACCGGTGGAAGGTTTGCGCGGTTCATGTCTGACGGCCGTCGATGTGGTGGCGGAGCAGCGCCGCGACCTCCGGGCTCGGCGGTTTTGGGTCGTCGGGGGAGAGGGTGATGTCGTCGGTGGAGGCGCCGTGTTCGAGCAGTGTCCGGACCGTGCCGATCCAGTCGGCGGCCGGGTCGTCGTCCGGTTGGTAGCCGCTTCCGACTGACGCCCATTCGAGTGGGGTGCTGTTCCAGCTCGTGTCGCGGGCTTCGATGTCGGCGCCCCGTTCGAGCAGGAGTCGGACCGTGTTCGTGCTGCCGGCGTAGGCGGCGGCATGCAGGGCCGTGCCTCCGTCGTCGCCGCGCGACTCGATCGGGAAGCCGAGGTCGAGCATCAGTGCGACGGCGTCGCCGCGGCCGCTCTTGGCGGCGCGAACCAGTGCGGCATGTTCGAGCTCGCCGAGGCGCTGGAGCAGGCTGGGGTCGTCGGTGAGGTGTCGCTGCGCTTCGGCGCGGTCGGCTCGGAGACAGGCCGAGAGAAACAGGTCGAACGTCGGGGCCTGGTCGTCGGCGCCGTGCCTGCGGAGCAGCTCGCACACGGCTGTCCGGCCGGCTGCGGCGGCGAGCCGGACGGGGGTGTGGCCGTCTGGGCCGACGCCGTTCGGGTCGGCGTCGTGGGCGAGCAGCAGGTCGAGCAGCCCGGCGCCGCAGTCGGCTCTGATCGCAGCCCAGACGATCGGCACCGGCCGTCCGTCGTCGTCGCGGTATCGACGCGGGTCGGCGCCGGCCTCGAGCAGCAGCCGGACCGATTCGATGTCGTTGTTGCTGATCGGGGCGGCAGGCGCCTGCTCGATCGTCTTGCGCGGGTTGGGGACGTGGGCGAGCAGCAGCGGCAGCAATTCGTGACGGTCGTGTGCGAAGCCGGCGAGGTAGAGGTCGTGGTCGTCGGGGACGGCGCCGCGGTCGAGCAGCAACTCGGCGAGCGGGCGGTTGCTCGGGCCGCTGTTCGCGCTGGCTACGACGCAGCGCAGTGGCGTCCAGTGCGCCCGTGCCCCGGTGGTTGTGGCGGTCGGGTCGACGCCGGCGTCGAGCAAGAGTTGGGCGATTGCCCGGAGTCCTTCGGCGCGGGCGGGGTCGAGTTGGCACCAGCGGGACGCGCAGGCGAGGTGAAGCGGCGACCATGCCCAGCGCGGGTCGCTGCGGGTGGCGAGGCTGGGATCGCGGCGCAGTTCTTCTGCGACCCTGGTGACGTCGCCGAGCACGACTGCGGTTGCGAAGCTGTAGTCGGCGAGTTCCGGGGTGGCGGCGAGCATCCGGACCGCGACACCGAGCCGGTTCACGCTCGCCTGACAGAAGGCGATCGCCTGCGCTGCGAGCTCGACGTTGCGCGCTTCAACCGCGGCCTTCAGCTTGGCCCAGCTCGCGAAGCCGTAGCGGCGGGCGATGGCGAGTTGGGCCGCGTCGAGCGTGACCGGTCCGGAGTGCATCCGGATCTCGTTCAGCGCGTCGGCTTCACCGGCTTTGGCTGCGCGCAGCAGCTCTTTTGCTTGATGGCGGAGCTGGTCGAGGTTGGGATGAGCCGGGAGTGTCGGCATGACGTCTCCTTTGCCGGCCTGCGGTCCGCGTGTCAGGCCCTGAAGGAGAACGCCATGGTTCCCTGCTTCTGGGAGAGAGGTGGACTCTGTCCTGCCCGCGGACCCGGAGGCGCCCTCACGCGCCTAACCGAAACAGTAGCGACCCGCGTCCGGCGAACGTGATCTTCGACGCGGGGGCGTATGATCGGTCGGGTCTGATGCGTCTGCGTCTCTAGGGCACCGGTTCTCGCGGCGCGCCTGCGCCGTTTCGTTGTGCTCTCGATCCGGCGCGGCGCCGCACCCAGTACAGCGCTCGGTCGCCTGGCGATGCATTGGCTGGCCCGGTCACGCGTGGTCCGAGCGCCGATCATTTCTCGCGAAGGGGAGTGCCCTGTGAGTCTGAGTGAGCTTCTTGCCCGGTACGAGGCGCGCGGCGATGAGGGCGATTACATCGCGGCGAAGGCGCAGTTTGCGCGGGCGATCGCCGAGCTGGAGGACGCGCGCGTCCTGAGCGACTTCGGCTACCTGCTTGAGTCGCATGCCCGCAACGAGCTGCGACGGGCGGTCGCGTTGTACGAGCGGGCGATCGAGCTCGACCCCGACCACGACAAGCCGCACTACCAGTTGATCGGCGCTCGGGCGGGCCTGCGGGAACCGGAACGCGCGATCGAGTTCTACGAACCGCGCCGGGCCGCTTCCCCGGGGTCGCGGCGCGAGCACCGCTTCCTCGCCCAGGCCTATCTCGCGGCGCACGCATACGCCCAGGCGCTGGCGGTCGTGGAGGCTGGTCTCGCGCTCGCTCCCGATGACGCGGCGCTGACCGCGTCGCGCGGTGAGGCGAAGGCCGGTCTGGGCGACGTCGAGGGTGCGCTCGCCGATTGGCGGCGGGCGCTGCAGCTGCAGCCGGAGGACATCGGCGCGCTCTACAGCAGCGCGTTCCTGCTCGAACGCGAACACCGCCTCGAAGAGAGTGCCGATGCCTGGCAGGCGATCATCGACTGGAACGACGCGCGCAACCTGACGCTCGAAAGCGAGTGGCCGCGGGGCGAGCTCGCACGGCTCCGCGCCAAGCTCGGCGAGCAACGGGACGATCGATGACCGCGCCGCTGGCCGATCCGCTGCCCGACGGCGTCCGAGCGATCGGCGAGGACAGCTCCGGCCGGGCGTGGCTCGACCGGCTTCCGCGACTGGTCGACGAGGTGCGCGAGCAATGGCAGCTGCGTCTCGGCAGCGCGTTCGCGGACGCGTCCGCCTCGCTCACCCTGCGCGCGTGGCAGGCGGGCGGGGAGCCAGTTGTGCTCAAGCTCCAGTACCCGCACCGCGAAGCCGACCGAGAGGCCGATGCCCTCGCCGTATGGGACGGCAACGGCGCCGTCCGTCTGCTTGCCCACGACCCCGAGCGGCACGCGCTCCTGCTTGAGCTCTGCGAGCCGGGCAGGCCGCTGTTCGAGCTCGACCAGGACTCGGCGCTCGACGTGCTGGTCGAGCTGCTCCCGCGACTCTGGCAGCCGTCTGCCCGACCCTTCACCTCGCTCGCCGACGAAGCTGCACACTGGGCAGCGACGCTTCCCGGCACGTGGGCGCGCGTCGGCCGGCCGTTCGACCGTGCGCTGCTCGACGCCGCGCTCGAGGCGATCGGAGAGCTCGCCGCGAGCCAGGGGGAGCAGGTGCTCCTGCATCAGGACCTGCACACCGGCAACGTCCTTCGCGCCGCGCGCGAGCCGTGGCTCGCGATCGATCCGAAGCCGCTACTCGGCGAGCGCGAGTTCGGAATCGCGCCGATCGTCCGCGGCGCCGAGCTCGGCCACAGCCGCGCCAACGTCCTCCACCGCCTCGACCGGCTGAGCAGCGAGCTCCGGCTCGACCGTCGCCGAGCCTGCGGCTGGACGTTCGTGCAGACCCTGGCCTGGAGCATCGACACGGTCGTGTGGACGGAAATGATCGAGGTCGCCTGCTGGCTGCGCGCCGAGTGGTCACTCGAGCGCTGAGGCCTCAGCGACGGACGAAGAGCAGGTCGTCGTAGTCGATCCCTGTCGCGGCAACGCGGCTGCGGATGATCCCCGCACGCCTAAAGCCGGCCTTTGCGGCCACGCGCTGGGAGGCCACGTGGCCCCGACCGACTCGAAGCTCGACCTGCGCCGCCGCGAGCTCATCCAGACACCAGCCTGTGACCAGCGACACGGCCGAGGTCGCGACGCCGCGGTTTCGGTGTGCCGGGGCGGCGCCGTAGCTCAGCTCGACCGCGTCGTGCTCGCGCAGACGCAGGAAGAGCACCCCAATCATCTCGTCCGTGTCGGCCGCGGCGACGATCAGCGCCGGCCCGAAGCGATTCGCTCTCTCCCAGCCTTTCGCGAAGTCGGCGACGCGTTCGACGGCGATCTCGCGGGAGCAAGGTGCCGGGATCGGTACCCAGATCGTCTCGGCGACGTCGGGGTCACCGCCGAAGCTGACGAGCGCCTCGACGTCCTGAGCGGCCGGCAGACGCACGACCACCGTTCCGTCGTTCAGCGGCGTGCTTGGCGCCCGCAGGATCACCGCGAGCGCACTGCTACCGGGACGGCTCTGACGGACGAATCGGCTGCACACGCTCGATCGTGACGCCGAGGCTCGCAAGCGCACGTGCGGCGAGCGAGTCGGGGACGCTGAGCGTGCCGAGCAGTACATGCTCGTCGCTCAACGGCTTGTTGTCTGCGCGGTCGAGCGCGTAGGCGAGCGCGAGCTTCAACCGCGGCGCGATCCCGAGACACGAGGCGGTCGAGCGCTCGAGGGCTCCCGGCCCGAACGTCCGCTCGAGCCGCGCCCGAACCGCGTCGAAGTCGATCCCGAGCGACGCCAGCGCCTCCGGATCGATCTTCGCCGGACCCGGCGCCGGCGCTAGGCACGGCGCGAGGGCCGACTCGACCGCGGCCGGCGCAACGCCCAGCCGTTCCAGCAGCGCCGCCGTGCCGCCCCGCTCATTGCGCAACAGGGCGAGGAGCACGTGCTCGGTCCCGACGAAGCTACACCCGAGACGCCGCGCCTCCGCCGCGCCGGCCGCGAGATACCGCTCGGCCGGCCGGATCGTCTTCGCGCGCGGCGCGTCGCCGCGGCACCAGGGGAGCAACCTCATCGCCGCCTCCTGCGCGGGCGCCGCTCAGCCGCCCCGAACTTCTGATGCACCGCCTGTTTCGAGACTCCAAGCAACGCCGCGATCTGCTGCCAACTCCAACCGAGCTCACGCGCCCGCCGCACCTGCAGCTCCTCCACCGTCTCCAGCAGCGCGCGCAGCGTCGCCACCGCGCGCAAGCCAACCTCCGGATCCTCACTCTCCGTCTGCGTCACCACGTCGTCCGGCTCGACCACCGCCTCGTCAAGATAGCTTGACGACCCGTGCTGCGTCAAGTTAGGTTGACGAGCCCGTTCTGAACGTCGTTCGAGGAGTGTGTCTGCCGGATGCTGCCGCTAGCCTGAGGTATGTCCGAGTCCTGGCTCCTGTCGCTGGTGCTCAGGTATCCCCACCCGACAGCCTTGGCGCGGAAGGCGCAGAACGGCGCCGTCATCGCTGGCCTGCGGTCGCTCGAGCGCCGCGGGCTCGTGAGGCGCTCCCGCGACCACTACCGACTGACGCGCCGCGGCCGTGACGAGCTGGCGATGGCGTATGCCATCAGCCGGCTCGTCTGGCGTACCGACCCCGCGAGCCAGTAACGCTCCAGTCGGCCGCCGCAGGAGCTCTGCTGCTCCCTGATGCATCAGAAACGAATGATATAACCTCGGCATGAGCACCGCGCCGTTCCGGCTTCCCACGTCGCCCTTCGCGACCGACCTGGTGGCGAAGTACTTCCGCGGCCTCGGCGACCCGGTCCGGCTGCGGATCCTGGAACTTTTGCGAAGCGAGGGCGAGTTGAGCGTGGGCGAGCTCGTCCGCCGGCTCGACCTGCCGCAGCCGCTGGTGTCGAACCATCTCGCCTGCTTGCGCTGGTGCGGCTTCACCGAGGCCAGGCGGGAGGGGCGGACGGTCTACAACCGGATCGCCGATGAGCGCGTGGGGGCGATGCTCGACCTGGCCGAGTCGCTGCTCGCCGACAATGCCGAGCACGTCGCGGCCTGCTGCCGGATCGAGGAGCGATGAGCGAGCGCCGCCGTCCGCTGGTCGAGATCCTCTACTTCGACGGCTGCCCGAATCACGAGCCTGCGATTGCGCTCGTCCAGCGGATCGACCGCGAGCTCGGGACCGGCGCCGAGCTTCGGCTCGTGAACGTTCCCGATCAGCAGGCGGCCAGGCGTCTGCAGTTCCTCGGCTCGCCGACGATTCGCGTCGACGGCGTCGACGTCGACCCGCTGAGTGCGCAGCGAAGCGACTACGGCCTCTCGTGCCGCATCTTCACGACCGAGCGTGGTCCCGCCGGCCAGCCCGAGGAGCGCTGGGTGCGGGACGCGCTCGCCTCGGCCGCAGGCGCAGACCCATCGGTCGAGCACATACTTGCGGCAGCGGCGATCCCGCGCAGCCGCTGCGGAACCGAACGGGCAGCGAGACTGAGCGGCGGCGAGCGGGCGTTCTACCGCCGGCTGATCGAGCGCTTCGCGCTCGCGATCCCACCGACGGCCGCGCAACTCGCCGAGCAGGCGCAAGCGCTCGCGCTCGACCCGGACGCCGCGCTGGCTGCGCTTGCGCGCGAGGACCTCGTCCACACCGATGCCCAGGGCGCCGTCACGGTTGCCTATCCGTTCTCGACGCGCCCGCGTGGACATGAGGTCACGGTCGAAGGTCGTCTCGTGCAGGCGATGTGCGCGATCGACGCGCTCGGGATAGCCGCGATGCTCGACCAGCCGATCGAGATCCGCTCGCACGACCCGGTCAGCGGCAACAAGATCCATGTGCACGTCACCCCGGACGGCGTCGGCAGCAGTCAGCCTGAGACGGCGGTCGTGCTCGCGGGAAGCAGCACCTGCGACGGGCCAAACTACGGCGGCTGCTGCGACATCCTCAACTTCTTCGAGTCGAGCGAGAACGCCCAGTGCTACCTCGACGAGAACACGAGCGTGACCGGGATGCCGATCTCGATCGGCGAGGCGGCTGCCGCCGGCCGCGCCATCTTCGGCGCGGTCCTCAAGGAGGCATAGGTTGGCGGCGGCGATCGATCGCGACGAGGTGGCGCGGCTGTTGCGCGAGGAGGAGGCGCAGCTCGTCGAGGTCCTGCCCGCGGACGAGTACGAGGACGAGCACCTACCGGGTGCGATCAACATCCCGCTGAAGACGCTCGACGCCGCCACAGCGGGGCAGCTCGATCCCGGGAGGCCGGTGATCGTCTACTGCTACGACTACCAATGAGACGTGAGCCCACGAGCCGCGTGGCGGCTCGACGGCCTCGGTTTCGCCCGCGTCTACGACTACGCCGCCGGCAAAGCCGACTGGGGCTCTTACGGTCTCCCGCTCGAGGGACAGGCAGACAGCAGCACGCGCGTCTCCAGCATCGCAAGAGCGGACGCGCCGACCTGTCGCCTCGACGAGTCCGTCGCCGCGGTGGCGGCCCGGCTCCCTGAAGGCTGGGACATCTGCGTCGTCACCAACGACCGTCAGGTCGTGCTCGGCCTGCTTGGGCGCAGTGCGCTGCGCAGCGCGACGCAGACAACCGTCGAGAACGCGATGACGCCGGGGCCGAGCACCATCCGGCCGAGCGCCCGCCTCGAGGTGATCCACGAGCGAATGCGTGAGCAGAACTTGACTCGGATGATCGTCAGCCGCTCCGACGGCACACTTCTCGGTGTCGTGCGACGCGACGACCTCGGAGGCATCGAGTGAGTGCGGTGAAAGGTTCGTGAGCGGCAGCTCGGTTCCGGTCTCGATCGCGCTCACCGCCGGCGGCCTCGCTGTCGTCAACCCGTGCGCGTTCCCGCTGCTGCCGGCCTTTCTCTCCTTCTATCTCGGTGCCGACGAGCAGCGGTTGCCGGGCGCGCCGACGCGAGCCTTGCAGGGGCTACTCGTGGGCGCGCTCGTCGCCGCCGGTTTTCTCGCGGTCTTCGCCGCCGTGGGGTTGCCGCTCAGTCTCGGGCTGAGCGCGATCGCCGACGCTGTCCCCTGGCTCGGGTTTGCCACCGGCGCCGCGCTCGCCTGCACCGGGCTGTTCGCACTCGCCGGCGTCTTCGTTCACCTGCCATCCTCCGTCCAACTGCGACCGCGCGCGCGGCGCGGCCACACCGCCGGCGCGATGTTCCTGTTCGGAGTCGGCTACGGCGCTGCCTCGCTCGGCTGCGCGCTCCCGATCTTCCTCGCGCTCGTCGGCGCCTCACTCGGCGCCGCAAAGCTGACGATCTTCGCCGCCTACGCGGCCGGGATGTTGCTCGTGCTGATGGCGCTCGCGGTTACCGTCGCATTCGCGCGACAGGGGATGACGCGCTTCCTGCGACGGCTGCTGCCGCACATCGGCGTGCTCGCCGGACTACTGCTCGTCGCCTCGGGCGCCTATCTCCTCTACTACTGGTACCGAGTCCGTTTTGGCGATCAACTCACGCTTGCCGACGACCCGGTCGTCGGCTTCGCGAGCCGCTACTCCGGCCAGCTCGAGAGCTTCGCACGACAGCACGGCACGCCCTTCATCGCTGCCGCGGCGGTAGCGGTCGCACTCGCGCTCGTCTTCGGCCTGCGCCACCACTGGCGCCTGCTCGCCCGCACACGGTGAACGCTGCCGGAATGACCCGGAACAGGTGGTGGAGCACGATCGCACTGGCTGCTTCGCTGCTCCTTCTCGCTACCGGCTGCGGGGCCGGGAAGACAAGGCATGCCGCCGCCGGCGCGAACGCCGCCAACTCTCCGCCGCAGCTGAAAAGCATCCAGGAGCTCCGCAGCGCGTTCAACTCCGCGTCGCGCGAGCCGACCCTCGTCGTCCTTGTCGCACCGACCTGACCGACCTGCCGCATCGGCGCCAGTTGGGTCCGACAACACATCCTCACCGCCCACCCGCACGCCAAGCTCCACATGATCGTGCTCTGGGAGCCGATGTACCCCGGTGACGCGCGCGGAAAAATACCGACCGCGTTCTTCAATGACCCACGCGTCAAGAGTTTTTGGGACCCCACCGAGATCTCCGGCCGCTGGTTCGGTGCGCACTCCCTCGGCGGCCTGCAAGGAATCGTCTGGGACGCCTACTACGCCTTCGCCTCCTCGGCGCACTGGGGCACCGGTGTACCGACCCATCTCGTCGCCGCGGGCAGCGACATCATCGGCAACACGACCGGCCTCGAGCGCTCCTTCCTCCCGCTGCTGGGCTGATGGACGAGACGCCTCTGGCCGGCGGACGCGTCACGGAGGATGTCGTTCGCGTCGAAGACACGGTTCGCCGTCCCACGAAGGCAAACTCGCCGTTTGTCCGTGACCTTCTTTCCTACCTGCAGGCGCAAGGCTTCGACGGCGCTCCCCGCTATCTCGGCGTCGACGAACAGGCCGTGAAATGTTCAGCTACCTGGAAGGCGACGTGCCGTCGGAACTCGACGCCGGATTCTCCGACGAGGTTCTCCTCGAAGCAGCGGGTCTCATCCGTCGCTTCCACGACGCCACCGCCGGTTCCGCGCTCACAGGCGAGCACGAGATCGTCTGCCACCACGATCTCTCACCGTGCAACTTCGTCTTCCGCCACGACCGACCGGTCGCGATCATCGACTTCGACGCCGCAGCACCCGGAAGCCGACTCCAAGACCTCGGGTACGCCATCTTCCTCTGGCTGAACCTCGGCACCGACGGCCAGAGCCCAGGCGAGCAAGCGCGACGGATCAGCCTCTTCTCCACCGCCTACGGCAGAGCGGCCGACCGCCCGATGATCGACGCGATTTCCCAGGCGGTGCTTAGGAACATCGATCGACTCGACCTTGAGGGCCGACTGGCGGATGTCGAGTGGTGGCGCGCACAGCTCCACTGGTTGCAAGAGCATCAGCGCGAGCTCGCTCCCCACTGACCTCCACCGGATTCGTGGGCCGTCCACTTGACAAATCGACATCCATCGATACATTTACGCTCATCGATATGAGAGGTGGACGGATGCTGAAGTTGTTCAAGCGGACCAGAGAACTGGCGGTCGAGTTCTGCGAGCGCTGCTCGCGGGTCTGCGACGCGAGCTGCCGCCGCGCGGCGCTCCGCGAGCGGGCGCTTCTCCAGCCGTGGCGGTACGGGGTGCGGGTCTGATGGCCGCGGTCGACACAGCGATCGCCTGCTGCGCGCCACTTGGGGCGCCGGCGCTCGATGAGGACGAGGCGGCCGCAACGGCGGAGCTATTCAAGACGCTCGGGGATCCGGGACGCGTGCGGATCGTCAATCTGCTCGCGACGAGCAGCGAGCCCGTCTGTGCGTGTGAGCTGTACGAGCCGCTGGGCTTGTCGCAGCCGACGGTCAGCCATCACCTGAAGAAGTTGACAGACGCCGGGCTGCTCGAGCGGGAGCAGCGCGGCAAGTGGGCCTATTTCTCGTTGAAGCGCGACGCAGTCGAGAAGCTGGCGGCGGTCGCCGATCTGAAAGGAGTGTGCTGCTGATGGCGACGAGCCCGAATGCACTACGTGAGGAGGTCCGCCGCCGCTACGCCGAGTCCGCGCGTGCGGTGACGGACGGAAGCGAAGGCTGCGGCTGCGGCAGCGGCTCGTGTTGCGCCGACGGCGAGAGCGACGCCGCCAAGTTCGGCGAGGCGCTCTACGACGCTGAGCAGCGGGGCGAGCTCCCGGAGGCGGCGACGCTTGCCTCGCTCGGCTGTGGCAACCCGACCGCGGTCGCCGAGCTGAGGGAGGGGGAAACAGTGCTCGACCTCGGTTCCGGCGGCGGTATCGACGTGATCCTCTCGGCCAAGCGTGTCGGGCCGACGGGAGTCGCCTATGGGCTCGACATGACCGATGAGATGCTGGCGCTCGCGCAGCAGAACGCGCGCGCCGCCGGCGTCACGAACGTCCACTTCCTTAAGGGAATCATCGAGCAGATCCCGTTGCCGGCGGACTCGGTCGACGTTGTGATCTCGAACTGCGTCATCAACCTTTCGACCGACAAAGCGGCCGTACTGACGGAGATCGCGCGCGTGCTCAGGGCCGGCGGCCGGGTCGGCGTCAGCGACGTCGTCGCCGAAGACCGGCTGACGTCGGAGGAGCGAGCCGAGCGCGGGAGCTACGTCGGCTGCATTGCGGGTGCGCTCTCGATGAGCGAGTACGTCGCGGGACTTGAGGCGGCTGGGTTCGAGGACGTGAGCGTCGAGTTCACGCACCAGGTCGCAGACGGAATGCACGGCGCGATCGTCAAGGCACGCAAGACGGAGACCCCAGCCGCGAAAGGGCTTCCAGTGATCCAGCCGGCGGCGAAGGTCGGTTGCTGCTGACGAAACGGTGACAGGGTGGTGAGGGCGCTTGCGCCGTGCCACCTAATCCACCAAGATCGCTTTGTGCGTCGTCTGGTGGCCGATTGCTGCACGCCCGTCGCTGGCTCCTCCCTCGGCGATGCGGAAGCGATAGAGCTGGAGCGGCTGCTGCGGTCGGTTGCCGATCGGCAGCGGCTGAAGATCCTGAACATGCTCGTCCGCGCCGGGGCGCCGGTGTGCGTCTGCGAGTTCGCGGCAGAGCTCGAGCTGCCGCAGCAGAACATCAGCTACCACCTGAAGCAGCTGGTTCAGGCCGGCGTGATCGTGCGCGAGCGACGCGGCCGATACTCCTACTACACGCTCGTCGACGGCGTCCTGAACCAGATCGCCGCGCTCGTCGCTCAACCGGAGCGAGCGGCTGCGTGAATCGCGAGCTGCTGCGCGCACTGACCGCGGAGGCGATCGGCACCTTCGCGCTCGTCTTCGCCGGCTGTGGCGCGATCATGGTCGACGCGAAAACACACCAGCTCGGCCACGTCGGCGTCGCGATCACCTTCGGGCTGGTGATCATGTTCGGGATCTACGCGGTCGGCCACATCAGCGGCGCCCACTTCAATGCAGCCGTGACCTTCGCCTTCGCGCTGACGCGACACTTCCCCTGGCCGCGCGCGCTCGCCTACTGGGCCGCGCAGTTTGTCGGCGCGGTCTGCGCCGCCGCGTTGCTGCGCGCGTCGCTTGGGAACATCGCTCACGTCGGCGCGACCTTCCCATCGGGCTCGCAAGGACAAGCGTTTGTCTGGGAGCTCGTGATGAGCGCCTTCTTGATGTTCGTCATCCTGGCCGTCGCCACCGACACACGGGCGGTGGGGGAGGCGGCGGCGATCGCGATCGGCGGCACGATCGGCCTGGACGCGATGTTCGGCGGTCCGATCACCGGCGCCTCGATGAATCCGATGCGCTCGCTCGGACCGGGACTCGTCTCGGGCGACCTGCACGCGATCTGGGTCTACCTTCTCGCCCCGATCGTCGGCGCCTCAATCGGGGGGATCGCCTACCAGTTCGTCCGCGGCGAACAGACACGGCCGGCCGAACTCCAGACTGACGTCGAGCAGGAGGAGCAGGCTGCGTGAAGGTGCTATTCGTCTGCGTCGCCAACAGCGGCCGCTCGGTGATGGCGGAGCGCATCTTCCGCCGCGACGCGGATGGTCGTCATCAGGCTCGCTCGGCCGGCAGCAATCCCGGACCGGCGGCGCATCCGCAGGTGCTCGAAGCGTTGAGGGAGATTGGCATCGATGCTGCCGACCATCAGCCGCGCATGCTGGACAACGAGGCATTGGAGTGGGCGGACGTGATCGTCGCGACCTGCGACGACGCCTGCCCGGTGATTCCCGGCAAGCGCTACATCTCCTGGCACCTCCCCGATCCGAAGAATCAGCCGCTCGAGCGCGTGCGCGAGATCCGCGACGAGATCGACCGGCACGTCCACGAGCTCCTCGACGAGCTCGACCAGCAGGCCGCCTAACGAGGAGGCATCGATGAAATACGTGCTCTTCGTCTGCACCCACAACGCAGGCCGCTCGCAGATGGCGCAGGCATTCTTCGAGCGCTACGCGCCACCCGACCTGCGCGCCGAGTCCGCCGGCCAAGAACCGGCAGATGCGATCTGGCCGAACGTCGTCGAGGCGATGCGCGAAGTCGGCATCGACATCTCCGACCGCAAGCCGAAGAAGATCGAGCTCGAGATGCAACTGCACGCCGACAAGGCGATCACCCTCAACTGCCAAGGAAGCTGCCCCTACGTGATCGGCGGCATCGAAGACTGGGAGGTCGACGACCCTGCCGGCCAGCCGCTCGAGAAGGTGCGCGAGATCCGCGACGACATCGAACACCGCGTCCGCGACCTCGTCGAAGCGCGCGCCTACGAGATCCGTGCCGACCGGAGCGGCCACGCCCGACGCCTCGCACAGCTCCTTCCCAACCTCGCGACCGAGTTCGACGGTATGCGCACGCCGGAGGAGATTCGCGCCTGCGCCGACGCGATCCTCAACAAGTACGACGACGCCCCGGTGCGTTCGTTCGTACTCACACTCGCAGACCGCGACGCACGCGCCTGCCTCCGCGCAGACCACTGCTACGCGCTAACTGGTTAGCCCGCCACACCACCGAGGACGCCGCGTCGCGCGGCAGCCACACCCTCATGTGGTAGGAGCGGGCACGAGACCGGCCGGAGGTCATTGTTGTCCCCTGGCGACTTGCAAGCGGACCACGCCACTGTCGGCGCGTGCAGAAAGCGAAAATGTCCCTTTGCAGGCATTTCATCGTCTCTCCGCACAGTACGGTGCTGCCCGAGTGCTGCCCAGAAATCCTCTTCACACGCCTAGACAGGCAACAGAAGCGCCAAATAGCAGGCACTTTAAGAAAACGGGAGCGACGGGACTCGAACCCGCGACCTCCGGCGTGACAGGCCGGCGTTCTAACCAGCTGAACTACGCCCCCGTAGCCGGCGCAGTGTAGCGGCGCCGGTGCCGTCTCTACCCTGGCGGGGTGACCCGCGTGGACTGGATCGCGGTTGGGATCGCTGCGCTGTCTGCGCTCAGCGGCCTCCGCCGCGGACTGATCGCCACGGCGCTCTCGCTCGCGGGGCTCACGGCGGGCGCGGTCATCGGAGGCCGGCTCGCTCCGCAGTTTCTGCACGGCGGATCGAGCTCGCCGTACACGCCGCTCGCAGCGCTCGGGGGGGCGATCGTCGGCGCGTCGATCGTCCAGGGAATCGCGTCGCTCGTCGGCGCGTCGCTGCGCCGCGCGCTCTTCGTGCTGCCGCCGCTTCGCATGCTCGACTCCGCCGGCGGCCTGCTCGCCGGCGCGGCGCTCGGGCTCGTCTTCGTGTGGGTCGCGGCGGCCGTCGTCCTGCAGCTTCCGGGTCGGACGAGCTTCCGCGACGACGTCCTCCAGTCGCGGATCGTCCAGGAGCTGAACCGGATCGCGCCGCCGCGGACCGTGCTGCAGGCGTTCGCGCGGATCGACCCGTTCCCGTCTATCTCCGGGCCGGCGCCGCCGTCGGCCCCGCCCGACACGCGCGTGCTCCAGTCGGCGCTCGCGCGGCGCGCCGAGCCGAGCGTCGTCCGCATCACGGCGACGGCGTGCGGCTTCGGCGTCGAGGGCTCCGGGTGGGTGGCGGCTCCGCACCTCGTCGTCACGGCGGCGCACGTGGTCGCGGGTGCGTCCGGGATCCGCGCGCAGGGGCACGCGGCGCAGCCGCTCGTCGTCGACCGCGGCCAGGACGTGGCCGTGCTGCGCGTGCCCAGGCTCCGGGCGCCGCCGCTCGCGCTCGTGGACCCGCACGACGGCGACTCCGTCGCGATCCTCGGCTTTCCGGAGAACGGGCCGTTCGACGCGCGCCCGGGCCGCGTCGGCGCGACCGCCGACGTCCTCGTCAGGGGGTCGCTGCGCGAGGTGACCGCCGTCAGCGGCCTCGTCCGGCACGGGAACTCCGGCGGTCCTGCCGTCAACGCGCAGGGCCAGGTGGAGCTGACGGTGTTCGCGGCCCGGATCGGCGCGCCCGGCGGCTACGGGATCCCCGCCGCCGTCGTGCGCCGCGACCTCGCACGTGCGCACGCGCCGGTGGCGACCGGCTCATGCGGCGACTAAGACCTCGAGCACGCCGAGCGGGCGCCGGAACGGTGCGACCACGTACACGCCCGCAGCGAGCTCGCGCGCGCCGGCGATCAGCTCGCGTGCGAGCGCGACGCCGACGGAGGCCGCGTCCGCGCCCGCCGCGCGGTACCGCTCCTGCACGTGCTCCGGAACGACGATCCCCGGCGTCTCGTTGTGCACGCGCACCGCGAGCTCGAGCGACCGGATCGGCCACACGCCGACGAGCAGCGGGATCGGCGAGCCTCCGATCCGGTCGAGGAACGACTCGAGGTACGAGAGGTCGAACAGCACCTGCGTCATCGCGAACCTCGCGCCTGCGTCGAGCTTGCTCCGGAACCGCTCCGCCTCCAGGTCGAGGTCGTCAGCGGTCGGATTGACGGCGACGCCGGGGAAGAACGACGTGGGGGCGTCGATCGCGCGGCCGTGGAAGTCGCCGCCGTCGTTCAGCCGCGCCATCAGCTCCACGAGCCCGATCGCGTCGACGTCGTAGACGGCGCCGGTGCCCGGGTAGTCGCCCTGCTCGGGCGCGTCGCCCGTGACCGCGAGCACGTTCCGTACGCCCTCGGCATGCGCGCCGAGGAGCAGCGCCTCGAGCCCGCTGATCGTCGCGTCGCGCGGCGTCAGGTGCGGGACGACCTCGATGCCCGCGTCGCGGCGGATCCTCACGGAGGCCATGAGCCCGCTCATGCGCGCCCGCGCGCGCGGGTTGTCGTTCACGTCGACGACGTGCGCCAGGCCCGACGCGCGGATCTCGGCGGCGGCGTCCACGAGCCCCTGCGCCGAACCGCCGAGCGGCGGGTCGAGCTGCACGGAGACGACGAACTCGCCGGCCTCGAGCAGGCGCTGCAGCTCCGTGGGCTGCGACGGCTCGCTCGGCGCGGCCGGCGCCTCGCGCTCACGCGGCCGGACGGCGACGCGCGCCTCACGGTTCTCGTCGACCGCGGCGCGAATCGCGGCGATCTGCGCCGGGATCACGCCGCAGCAGCCGCCGATCACGCGCGCGCCGAGGCTCCGCGCCCTCGCGGCGAAGTCGGCGAAGTACTCGGGCGTCGCGTGCGGGAAGGCGAGCCGGCCACCGCTGAACGTGGCGAGGCCGACGTTCGGCAGCGCCGCGAGGCTCGCGCCGTCCGCGGCCATCTCCTCGAGCGCTGCGAGGGCGGCCGCGGGGCCGCGTCCGTGGTTCGCGCCGAAGGCCTCCACGCCCAGCGTGCGCAGCCGCTCGCCCGCCGCCCGCGCGGGCACGCCGGCGAGCGTGCACGCGTCGCTGTCGAAGCTCATCAGCGCCACGATCGGGAGCCGCGACACCGAGCGCACCGCGTCGACCGCGAGTGCGAGCTCGTCGAGGTCGTAGAAGGTCTCGAGGACGAAGGCGTCGGCGCCGCGTCCTTCGAGGATCCGCGCCTGCTCGGCGAACGCCTCCGGCGCGTGCTCGCCCACCGGCCCGATCGAGCCGCCGATGAAGACCTCGCGGCCGGCGATCTCGCGCGCCTCGCGCGCGAGCTTCACCGCCGCGGAGTTGATGCGCTCGAAGTCGTCGTCGAGGTAGTGCTGCGCGAGCTTCGGCCGGTTCGCCCCGAATGTGTTCGTCTCGATCAGCTCGGCACCGGCCTTGACGAAGCTGACATGCACGGAGACCACCGCCTCCGGCGCGCGCAGGTTCGCCTCCTCCGGGACGCGCAGGGCGGGCACCGCCGCGGCGAGGAGGACGCCCGTTCCGCCGTCGGCGACCACGGGCGGTCCCTCGCGGAGTCGGTCGGCGAAGGTCGCGGGCACGAGCCGTAGTGAAGCAGCGCGGTGAACCACCCTTTCAGTGATGGATCAAGCGACCCCCGGTCCTGCACACTCCGGGTGTCCTCCGAAGGGGCCCGATGCGGCGGGGCCCCCGGAGCGGGGGCAGACTGACAAGGAAACGGCGCCTGCGGCGGGCGCCGTTTCCACGTTCGGGGAGCGTCGCGTCAGCGGACGCGGAGCCGACCGACGTACGTCACCCAGCCGTGCCGCCCGGTGACGGTGACGGTGAGGCCGCCGCCGGAACGTGCCCGCCACGTCACGTCGTCGCCGTGGATCAGCGCGCCGACGAGCCGGCCGCCGACCTCGACGCGGGCGCGCCGCGGCGCGAACGCGAGGTGCACGGTGACGGCGGAGCCGAGCGGCGCCGCAGCGTTCCGCCTCGAGGCGGTGAACGGCGCGCCGCAGCGCGAGCGCCAGCACCACGACGAGACCGCCAGGGGGACGGTCTGCGACGCGGTCTGGAGCGTCGCCTTCGGCGGCCCGGCGAGCGCGACTGCGAGTGCCAGCGCGACCACGGCCAAACGCTAGCGCGTCGCACGGCGGTGAAATTTTCGTCCCTCTTTCGTGAATCCTGATGTAGAGTCCGCTCCGTCAGAGGGTGAGCCGGATCGTGCAGTACCGGCTCGGCGTTTCGGTTGTTCCCCCGTCAACCCACGCGAAGCCGGAGGTCGTCCCCAGGTGCTCACTGTCGACATTGCTCTTCCCGACGTCGAAGAGCTTCAGAAGCTGGTCGCGTCGGGACAGGAGAAGGGGTTCCTCACCTACGACGAGATCGTCAAGGGGATCGAGGAAGTCGAGCTCACCAAGGAGCAAGTCGAAGACTTCACCACGTACCTGATCGATCACGGGATCGAGCTCGTCGAGGGCGAGGAGCACAAGCGCCTGCCGCACGAGCAGCCGCTCGTCGAGGAAGAGGTCAAGGCGGCGCCGAAGCTCGACCTCACCGTCGAGCCGTCGCTCGACTCGCTCCGGCTCTACCTGCGCGAGATCGGCAAGGTGCCGCTGCTGACCGCCGACCAGGAGGTCTACCTGGCGAAGCGGATCGAGCGCGGCGACATGAACGCGAAGACGCAGATGATCGAGGCGAACCTCCGCCTGGTCGTCTCGATCGCGAAGGGCTACCTCGGGCGCGGGCTGTCGTTCCTCGACCTGATCCAGGAGGGGTCGCTCGGGCTCATCCGCGCGGTCGAGAAGTTCGACTACCGCAAGGGCTACAAGTTCTCGACGTACGCGACGTGGTGGATCCGCCAGGCGGTGACGCGCGCGATCGCGGACAAGGCGCGCACGATCCGGATCCCCGTGCACATGGTCGAGAAGCTGAACAAGGTCGTGCACATCGAGCGCCAGCTCGTGCAGCGGCTCGGCCGCGAGCCGCGGCCGGAGGAGATCGCCGACGAGCTCGAGATGACGACGGAGGAGGTGCGCGAGATCCTGCGGATGGCGCAGCACCCCGTCTCGCTCGAGAAGCCGATCGGCGAGGAGGAGGATTCGGAGCTGGGCGACTTCGTCGAAGACGAGAACACGGAGACGCCCGACGAGGCCGCGTCGCTGACGCTGCGCCGCTCCGACATCGAGAACGCGCTCAACGCGCTCCCGGAGCGGGAGCGGCAGGTGATCGAGCTGCGCTTCGGGCTGACCGGCGGCCAGCCGTGCACGCTCGAGGAGGTCGGAAAGGCGTTCGGCGTCACGCGCGAGCGCATCCGGCAGATCGAGAACAACACGCTGAAGAAGCTGGAGAGCCTGCCCGAGGCGCAGGCTCTCAGGGACTGCGTCTAGCCGAAACGGTGTCTGACACCAATGGTGTCAGACACCCCTAGGGCGTGACGCGGGCCGCCGGCACGAAGAGCCGGCAGTGCGGGCACTTGAAGCCGCGGTAGCGCTCGGCCGAGCCGGCGATCAGGCTCGCCGTGAACCGCTTCTTGCAGTGCGGGCAGACGACCTCGGTCGTCTCCTCGCCGCGTTCCTCCTCGGCCACCTTCTCACGTTAGCTGAGGGCGATCGACTCGATGCGCACCTCGTCGCGCGGCCGGTCGCCCGGCCCCGTGTCGACCTTCGAGATCGCGTCGACGACATCCATCCCGCCGGTCACGCGCCCGAAGACGGTGTGCTTGCCGTCCAGCCACGGGCACGCGTCGGCGGTCACGATGAAGAACTGCGAGCCGTTCGTGTTCGGCCCGGCGTTCGCCATCGCGAGCGCGCCGCGGACGACGGCGTGCTCGTTCGGCTCGTCCTCGAACTGGTAGCCGGGGCCGCCCGAGCCGGTGCCGGTCGGGTCGCCGCCCTGGATCATGAAGCCCTCGATCACCCGGTGGAAGATGACGCCGTCGTAGAAGCCGTCCGAGGCCAGCTTCCTGAAGTTCTCGACCGTCTTGGGAGCGTCCTCGTCGAAGAGCTCGAGCTCGATCGTCCCGCGGTTCGTCTGCATCGTCGCGTTGGTCATCCCGGGACACTACGGAAGAGATGCGGGCGGCGATGCGTTTGAGCGAAGATAGGCACGCCCCCGACCCCAGCAGGAGGGTTCACATGGCATTGCAACTCGGCGACACGGCACCCGACTTCGAGGCGGAGACGACCCAGGGTCGGATCCGCTTCCACGACTGGATCGGCGACTCCTGGGCGGTGCTGTTCTCGCACCCGAAGGACTTCACGCCGGTCTGCACGACCGAGCTCGGCTACATGGCGAAGATCAAGCCGGAGTTCGACCGGCGCGGGGTCAAGATCCTCGGCATCTCCGTCGACCCGACGGACCGGCACGCCGACTGGGTCAAGGACATCGAGGAGACGCAGGGCGCGAAGATCGACTATCCGATCATCGGGGATCACGAGTACCAGGTCTCGAAGCTCTACGGGATGCTGCCCCAGGACGTTTCGGGCGACCCGGCCGCCCGCACCCCCGCGGACAACCAGACGGTGCGGAACGTGTTCGTGATCGGGCCCGACAAGAAGATCAAGCTGATCCTCGTCTACCCGATGACGACCGGGCGCAACTTCGACGAGGTCCTGCGCGTGATCGACTCGCTGCAGCTGACGGCGAACCACAAGGTTTCGACGCCCGCCCAGTGGCAGCACGGCGAGAACGTGATCATCTCCGGCTCCGTCTCCGACGACGAGGCCAAGGAGCTGTTCGGCTCGTGGGAGGCGCCGCGCCCCTACATCAGGATCGTCCCGCAGCCGAGATGACGAACCGGGGGGTCTGACCCGTGCGGCGTCAGGCCCCCGTCCGGCTCGAGCTGGAGGCGGGCGCGGTCGTGTGCGAGCGGTGCGTCGTGGCCGACCGGCCGCTCTCCCGCATGCGCGGCCTGCTCGGGCGCAGCGCCCTCGGTCGCGACGAGGGGATCCTGCTCCGCCCGTGCAGCTCGATCCACACGTTCTTCATGCGCTTCCCGATCGACGTCGTCTTCTGCGACCGCGACCTCCGCGTGCTCGCCGTCGCCGCCGACGTGGGCCCGTGGCGGGTCAGGGCGAAGCGGGGCGCGCGGGTCGCGGTCGAGCTCGCGGCGGGCGAAGCCGAGCGCCGCGGCGTCCACGCGGGCGCGCAGCTGCGCGTCGTCTAGTGGGTCCCGCCGCCGAAGTCGTCCAGGACGCTCGACCTGAACTCGACGGCGAGGTTGCCGGCGGTGTACTTCGTCGTGTCGCCGGAGGTGTCGTAGCTCGTCACCTGCTGCCAGCCGCTGCCGGTGTCGTGCCACGCGGTGATCACCGTGCCGACCACGGTGATCCCGATCCGGTCGCCTGACGCGAGCGCCTGCGTCGGCCCCGACTTCAGCGTCACCGGCGAGCCGCCGTTCGTGATGCGGATGATCGACCAGGCGCCGGCTGTGCTGATCGAGACGAAGTAGCCGGAGTACGACGCCGTTCCGCCGTTGGTCACGCGCGCGCCGATGCGGATGGTGTCGGTCCCGCTGTAGGTCGCGACCGTCACGTACGCCTCGCTGTCGCCGAACGTCGTCGGGTTCCAGAAGTTCCAGGCGTACAGGGTGCTCGACGAGTCGACGGCCTGGCCGTTCGAGATGTTCATGGGTGCGAACGACGTCGGCTTCATCACCGACCAGCTCGAGCCGACCGGGCCGTTCGGGCCGTTGAAGCCGTCGAGAACGGCGTCGGTCGGCGGCGTGCTGCCGCCGCCGCCTCCGCTCGTCACGACCGCGGTCGGCGCGGACGTGGCGGACGTGCTGCCGCCTCCGTTGGTCGCGGTCACGGTGACCTGGATCGTGTTGCCGAGATCGGTCGTGGCGACCGTGTAGCTATTGCTGTTCCCGCCGACGTTTCCGCAGGACGAGCCGTTGCAACTCTGCCACTGGTACGAGTACGAGGTCGGCGAGCCTGTCCAGGTGCCCTGCGTCGCCGAGAGCTGGCTGCCGACCGTCGCCGAGCCGCTGATCGTCGGCAGAGCGGTGTTCGTCGGCGGGCTCGTGCCGCCTCCGCCGCCGCCGACCGTGCCGCCGCCGAAGTCGTCGACCGTGCTGCCCTTGAACTCGAGCGCGATGTTGCCCGCGGCGGTGTACCTGGTCGCGTCGCCGGACGTGTCGTAGCTCATCACCTGCTGCCACCCGCTGCCGGTGTCGCGCCAGGCGGTGATCACGGAGCCGATCACCTGGATGCCGATCCTCTGGCCGGAGGCGAGGCCGAGGCTCGGGCCCGTGGCGAGCGTCGTCGGCGAGCCGCCGTTGGTGACACGGATGATCGACCAGACGCCGGAGGAGCTGACGGAGACGTAGTAGCCGCTGTACGAGCTCGTGCCGGCGCCGCTGACGCGCGCTCCGATCCGGATCGTGTCGGTCGAGACGTAGTTGGCGATCGTCACGTACGCCTCGCTGTCGGGCCCGAACGTGGACGGCTTCCAGTAGTTCCACGCGTAGAGCGAGGACGAGGAGTCGACGGCCTGGTTGCCCGACACGTTCATCGAGGCGAACGAGGTCGGCTTCATCACGGACCAGTTCGAGCCGGCGCCGCCGTTCGCGCGGTTGAAGTTGTCGAGCACCGGTGACGTCGGGCCGCCGCCGCCACCTCCGGAGCCGTTGACGGTCCACGTGTACGAGTCGGTCGCGGTGTTGCCGGACGCGTCGATCGCCTCGACCGTGAAGGTGTGGCTTCCGCTGCCAAGCCCGCTGTAGCTCGCCGTCGTCGCCGAGGTGCAGAGGCCGAAGGCGGCGCCGTCCAGCGAGCAGCGCACGGTCGAGACGTCGTCGTTCGTCGAGAAGGTGAACGACGCCGTCGTCTGCGTGGTCGGGTTCGGCGGCTCGGACGCCGGCGCGATCGTCACCGAGATCGGGTTCGGATCGAGGTCGATCGTCGTGACGGTGCCGGTGATCGTGGGGCCGTTCGGCTGGCCCGGGTACGGCGGGTAGTCGACCCTCGACTGCGTCGAGAGGTACGGCGACACGACGGCCAGGTAACGCCCGCTCGGGTCGACGTCGAGGCCGGTCGTCCTGTTCAGCGTCGCCGAGTTCGCGTAGCCGCCGACGAAGCGGGGGTTCTTCGGGTCGGAGACGTCGACGGCGCCGATGCTGGCCGAGTAGACGCCCGAGACGTACGCGAAGTTTCCGCCGAGGCGAACACGGTACGCGCCGTTCATGTACGTGCTGTTCGTCGCGGTTCCGGCGATCTTCGGGTTCGACGGCTTGCTCACGTCGACGACGGCGAGCCGCCCGAGGCCCGAGGCCTGGTCGGCGACGTACGCGTAGTTGCCCCTCACCGCCACGTCGACGTCGAAGTTGAGGTTCGTCACGTCGTGCAGGGAGGCGACGATCTTCGGGCTCGACGGGTTCGAGATGTCGATCACCGTGAGCCGGTTCGAGTACGACGCGGTCACGTAGGCGTAGTTGCCGGAGATCGCGACCGAGGTGGCGTGGTGCAGCGCGTTCGTCCCCGTCCACGGCGAGGGCAGCGCGGAGTTCTTCAGCGTCGCGACGAGCGTCGGCGCGCGCGGGTTCCCGATGTTGACGACGGCGAACGAGTCGCCGACGTTCGGGTTCGGGCACGGCTGGCCGGCGAGGCAGCCCTGCGCAGCGATGTAGGCGTAGTTCCCGGAGATCGCGATGCCGTACGCGCCGAAGAGGTTGACGGCGTCCTTGAGCGTCCCCACGATCTGCGGCTGCGCCGGGTTCGACGAGATGTCGAGGACCGTCAGGCTGTTGCCGGTGCCGTCGTCGTTCGACGTCGAGGATGCGTTCCGGTTCTTGCTGACGACGTACGCGTACCCGCCGGAGACGGCGACGTTGGTGCCGTTGAAGAGCGACGACGCGACCTGGCTCGCTCCCGCGACGGTCGGGCTGGCGGGGTTGCTCGTATCCACCGCCACGAGCTGGCCGGAGTAGTACGCGGCCGCGTAGGCGTAGTTGCCGGACGTGGCGACCGCGGTCGCGCCCGCGAGGGAGCCCGAGTTGTTGACCGTGCCGCTCTGGGTCGGGCCCGTGCCGGCGAGCGCATGCCCGGGCGCGGCAAGCGCGAACGCGCCCGCCGTCGCGGCGGCGAACGCCAGAGCACGTCCAAGCGTGGTCTTACCTCTCCCCATGACGCAATATGCCCCCACCGACCGGCCTACTCGACCAGATTCGCAGCATACGCGCGAATCGGTCTTTCCGCCACCTTGCGCTCCGGAGCGATCGCGGCCAAGATCGGACGAGCAGGTCGACGCGTCCGGCGAAGGGGGAGAGGCTCGATCGTGACCTGGCAGTTCGTGCTCACCGGGCTTCTGGTCGGCGCCCTCGTCGGCGCGACCGGGATGGGCGGTGGGTCGCTGATGACGCCGATCCTCGTGCTGGTGCTCGGCTTCCAGCCGCTCACGGCCGTCGGCACCGACATCGTCCACGGCGCCCTCTTCAAGACCGTCGGAGCGCTGCGCCACCGCCGGCTCGGGACGGTGTCGGGGCAGCTCAGCGGCTGGATGTTCGTCGGCTCCGCCCCGATGTCGCTCGTGGGCGTCGCCGTCGCGTCGCACGTGATCGGCGGCGGGTCGAGCCCGAAGGGGACGGCGGCGTGGGTTCTCGGCGGCGCGTTCCTGCTCGGCGGCACGGGCCTGCTGGTCAAGAACCTCGTCGGCTCACGGGCGATCGTGCGCGACCCGTTCGTGCTGACGCGCCGCGACAAGGTCGCGGCCGTGCTGATCGGCGCGTTCGGCGGCTTCGTCGTCGGCCTCACGTCCGTCGGGAGCGGCGTCTTCTTCGGGCTGACGCTCCTGATCGCCTTTCCGCTCGGCGCGTCGAAGGTCGTCGGCACCGACCTTCTTCACGCCGCGGGGCTCCTGTGGGTCGCCGGCATCGGGCACCTCGTGGCCGGGAACGTCGACGTGCACGCCGTCCTCTGGCTGCTCGTCGGCTCCATCCCGGGCGTGCTGATCGGCAGCGAGTGGTCGGTGCGCGCGAAGGACCGCACGCTGCGCGTCGCGCTCGCGGCCGTGCTGCTCGTCAGCGGGCTGAAGCTCGTCGTGCCCGGGACGACGTTCTGGTACGTCGCCCTCGCCACCTGCGCGGCCGTCGCCGGGAGCACGCTGCTCGCGCGGCGCCGCCGGCGCCGTCAGGTCGACGGCCGCGCCGTCGTGCCCGTCGAGGCGTAGCGGCCGACCGCCGCCGAGACGGCGAGCGCCAGCATCGTCGCCGAGAGCTCGAGGCCGCCGAAGCTGAACAGCTCGATGAGCGTGATCGAGCTCGCGACGACGGCGATGATCCAGATGGTCGCGCCGAGACGCAGCCATTCCTCGCCCAGCGCCGCCTCGCGCTCGCGCGGCCGTCTCGTCAGCGCGCGCAGCACGATCAGCGCGGGCAGGTAGACGAGGATCGCCCCGACGACGCCCATCAGCATCACGGCGTTTAGCACGCCGAGGTCGGGATCCCTGATCGAGCCGCTCGGCAGCGTCGGGTAGGGATGCGCGCTCGGGTGCTGGAACCCGAGGCCGACGGGCCAGTCGTTCCCGAGGACGCGCAGCATCTCGTGCGCCACCTGCGTGCGCACGGCCACCGTGCCGCTCGTGTTGCTGACGTCGCTGTAGCCGCCGACGGCGCGTGTCGCGACCTTCGAGATCAGGTGCCGCTCGCCGGCCGAGACGGCGGCCGTGGCGCCGACGAGGAACGCGAGCAGCACCGGCACGAGGATCAGCTGCTTGCGGACGACGTCGCGCAACGTGCTGCGGCGGAACCACCAGACGGCGCCCGCGAGGAGGAACCCGACCGCTGCGCCGAAGTAGGCGGCCCGCGTCAGCTGCAGGATCATCGAGAGGCCGAACAGGACGGTCGGCGCCACGGCCCGGCGGCGCGCGCGCGGGGTCGGGCCGAGGATCAGCGTGCCCAGCGAGAGCGCGAACGCGGCGCGGACGAGCATCGTCATCGGCGAGTAGACGCGCGTCGACCCCTGGAACGTCGTCAGCAGGTGCGAGTGGAGGATGAAGTTCAGGTTGTGGCTCGTCTGCGAGCGGATGATCTGCGCGGCGGCGAAGATCGACGCGGCGACCCCCAGCGTCCAGAAGAGCTGCCGGCGCAGGCGCGGGTAGGTCACGAACACGTCGGCGAGGAGCGGAAGCGTCACCGCGAAGTAGAGGAAGTCGCGTGCGAAGCGCGCCGCCAGCGAGGCCGGGATGATGTTGAAGATCACCGTGCGCGCCCACGTGAGCAGCCACCAGAACGCGAGCGCTCCGCAGGCAACGTAGAGCGAGCGCTGGAGCTGCGTTCGCGGCGCGACCTTGCCGGACGCGACGACGTAGAGCGAACCGAGGATGATCGTGACCGCGAAGACGTCCTGCGCGTGGCTGATCGCGTTTCCGCTCGGGTTGACGTCGACGCCCGGAAACCCGTTCAGTGCGCCGACGAGCGCCAGCCCGAGCAGCACGCCGAACGCGCGCAGCCGCACGAGGAGCGCGAGGAACGCGGCGGCGGCGGTCGCGGCGACTGCCTTCGTGCCGTAGCGCGTGTCGAGCCACGCGCAGGCGACGCAGACGACGAACCACAGCACGAACGCGCCGCCGCGGCCGACGTGAGGACGCCGTTCCGCGAGGCCGCTTCCGGTCGAGATCTGTGGCAGTGAGCTCGTCACGACGCGCACTCTCTTCGTAGCAGACGCGGCGTGCGGACGCCGGTCCGGGAGAGGCGGTTGCGCATGCGCGCGATTCGTGGAGAATGCGGCTGAAGCCCGCAGGGCGCAGGAGGAAGGGGGAGAGAAGTGGTTTCGCCGTTGGCCGGTCCACGCCCGGTGGACGACGCCGGGTCGCAGGAGGCAGGGCAGCGCGCGGCCGCGGGCGCGAAGCGGTACGAGCGCCGGAGCCGCCTGGCGCGCGCGAACGACGCGGTGCTCATCGCGGTGCTCGTCGTCCCGCAGCTCGTCTGGCTCGCCGTCGTCGTCTACCTGCTGCACCGGCATGCGTGAGGTGACGCCGTGACGTACACCGCGGCGGCGCCGAGGCTCGAACCGGATGCAGCAGGCGCGGAGCCGGCGCGCGTCGTCGTGCTCAACTTCGGCTCCGTCGCCGTCGGCGACACCGAGGCGGTCGGGCGTGTCGCGGCGACGATCGTCGCCGAGCGCGCGCACGGCGTCGACGTCGTCGCGGTGCTGCCTCCCTACGGACGCGCGGCCGACGAGCTGGCGCGCCTCGTCTCCGCAGTCTCGGCGTCGCCGCACCCGCGCGAGCTCGACATGCTCGTCTCGTCGGGGGCGTCGATGGCGGCCGCCCTCTGCGCGATGGCGGTGCACCGTCGCGGCTGTCGCGCCGTCTCGCTCGAGGGCGCGCAGGCCGGCATCGTCACCGACGGTGCCCACACGTGCGCGGAGGTCGTCGAGATCCGGCCCGAGCGCATCGAGTCGGAGCTGCAGCGACACGGAGTCGTGCTGGTCTCGGGTGCGCACGGCGTCTCGCGCGACACGGGCGAGCTGACGACGCTCGGAGCCGGCGGTCACGACGCCGTCGCCCGCGAGCTCGCAGCCGCGCTCGGCGGCGAGGCCGTCCACGTCCGCGAGCTCGACGGCGACGGGCCGTTGTGCTCTCGGGAATTCGATGCTTCACTGCGAACGCGATGACTGCGATCAACGACGTGCACTGGCAGACGGTCGACGTGGACAAGCTCGCCCGCTCCGAGGCGAAGGGACAGCGGCCGTGCGTGCTCTGGCTGACGGGCCTGTCCGGGGCCGGCAAGTCGACGATCGCGAACCTCGTCGAGCGCCAGCTCCACGCTGCGGGCTGCCACACGTACCTGCTCGACGGCGACAACCTGCGGCACGGCCTCAACCAGGACCTCGGGTTCACGGCCGCCGACCGCGTCGAGAACATCCGGCGCACGGCCGAGGTCGCGAAGCTGATGGTCGACGCGGGCCTGGTTGTGATCGTGGCGCTCATCTCGCCGTTCGCGCACGAGCGAGAGATGGCGCGGAGCCTCGTCGAGGAGGGCGAGTTCGTCGAGATCTTCGTCGACGCGCCGATCGAGGTGGCGGAGCAGCGCGACCCGAAGGGGCTCTACAAGAAGGCCCGCCGCGGCGAGCTGCGCAACTTCACCGGGATCGACGCGCCCTACGAGCGCCCCGAGGCGCCCGACCTGCGCCTCGACACCGCCACCCTGTCGCCGGAGCAGGCCGCCGACGCGATCCTCGCTCTGCTGGCCAGGAACGGGCTCGCTGCGTGAGCCCGGACGACGGCGCGCTCGCGCGCCGCGTCGCCGCAGCCGCGGGCGACCTGCTGCTCGAGATCCGCGCCGCCCTCGGCCGCGGAGCCGACCCCGGCGAGGTCCGGCGGGAGGGCGACCGCCGCTCGCACGAGCTGATCCTCGCGCTCCTGGCCGAGCACCGTCCCGGCGACGCCGTCGTCTCCGAGGAGGGGGCCGACCCCGACGCGCCGCCGTCCTCGAGCCGCGTGTGGATCGTCGATCCGCTCGACGGCACGCGCGAGTTCGGCGAGGAGGGCCGCACCGACTTCGCCGTCCACGTGGCTCTGGTCGAGGACGGCGCGCTCGCCGCCGGCGCAGTGGCCCTACCGGCGCGCGCCGGCTCGCCGACCTACGCGACCGACGACGTGCCGGCCGTCGCGCCGCGCGCCGACGGCGCCGTGCGGGTGGCGGCCTCCCGGACGCGGCCGGCCGCCGAGGCCGCCGTCCTCGCCTCGGAGCTCGGTGCGGAGCTCGTGCCGATCGGCTCCGCGGGCGCGAAGATCATCGCCGTGCTCGAAGGGGACGTGGACGTCTACGTCCACTCCGGCGGCCAGTACGTCTGGGACTCGGCGGCGCCCGTCGCCGTCGCGTCGGCGGCCGGCTTGCACGCCTCGCGGCTCGACGGATCGCCGCTCGACTACGGCGGCGTGTCGACGTGGCTCCCCGACCTGCTCGTGTGCAGAAGCGAGCTGCGCGACCCGGTCTCCGCCGTCTTGCGCTCGGCTGCGGTCCGATTACGATGACCTGAAAGGGGCTTCGTAGGAAGCACCGAATACGAGGGGGGAGAGAGAGTCCTTTGCGTCAGATCCTGCTCACTGTTGCCCTGCTCGCGGCCGTCGCCGCCGGCGCGACGGTTCCGGCGCGCGCGACGTCGGGATCGGCCGCGCACGCGACGGCGAGCCAGGCGAGCTCGAACGTCGTCGTCATCCCGGGCTTCAACCCGCCGCCGTACGGCGGGTTCAAGGGCGTCCCGCCGTTCCCGGCGGGCGACCCGAGCCTGTCGTCGTACCACTTCTCGCAGCTCGGAACGTCCGCGGTCGCCTCGGCGGCGCTCCAGCCCTACGACACGGTCGTCCTCTACGGGCTGCGCTGGGGGTCGCTGTCGTCGACGGCGCAGGCTGCGATCAACCAGTTCGCCCAGACCGGCAAGGTGATCATCTGGGACGCGGACGGCACCGGCGCCCAGAACTACGCCTCGTTCATCCACCCGTTCTCGACCGCCGCGAGCGGTGAGGTGACGAAGAAGCAGAACGGCTCCGTCGTCACCTTCCCGTCCGGCTCCGACCCGCTGGCGAGCTCGAGCTCGTCGAGCCCGCTCTACCTCGACCCGGCTGCGCTCGTCGCGTCGAACCATCTCGTCCAGGACATGAGCGTCATGAACCCCGGCGCGGCCAACTGGTCCGCGGCGCTGATCGCGGCGAACGCCACGCTGCCGAGCGGCGGCTGGATCCTCGCGTGGGCCTACGGCGACACGGCGAACCAGACCGGCATGACGATCTACTCCGGGATGGACGCCGACGCGTTCGACGACCAGGTCTCGCCGAACTACGCGGTCAAGGAGCTCGGCATCCAGCTCGGCGCGCAGTTCTCGCGCGGCGGCGGCTCGTCGGGCGGCGGCGGTGGCGGTGGTGGTGGCGGCGGCGGGAGCACCGGCGGCGGCAGCGGCAGCGGCTCCGGTCTCGGGGCCCCGGGCTCGTCGACCTTCGCGCAATGCGCCTTCGCGCACAAGCCGACGACGTCGTGGGTCCGCGGGAAGGTCTTCTTCTTCCTCGACCTCTCGATCGCCACCGGCATCCACGGCGAGGTGCGGACGACGGCAGGCAAGCTCGTCGCCACGGCGACGGCCGACAACGCCGACGGCAAGCTCGCGATCCCGGTCGACACGAAGCGCCTTCCGTCGAACAAGAAGTCGGCGCTGCAGGTGCTCGTGTACGTCAACGCCGCGAAGGCGTGCACGCTCTCGACGAGCCTGAGCGTCGACAACGCGGCGGCGCACCTGCTCAAGAAGACGGTCAAGGCCAAGACGTCGAAGCGCTGGACGATCACGCTGCGCGCGAACGAGGCCGTGCACGCGTTCGTCTATCGGAAGCGCAAGGTGGTCAAGGTCGTCATCCTGCGCGCCGGCAAGACGGTGACCGTCACGCTGAAGTCGAAGCCGACGTCGGTGATCCTGCGCGACCGCGCCGGCAACATCTCGCGCATCAGCCTGCTGAAGACGTAACGGTCAGCCGGCGGCCTGCTGGACCCGCCCCGAGCGGGCCAGCAGGCCGCTGACCCAGCCCGCGACCTCGGCCGGCCGCTCGAGCGCTGCGAAGTGGCCTCCGGCGAGGACGCGGGTCGACGCCTGCCCGTCGAAGAGCGCGGCCCACCGAGCCGCGTCGTCGGCCGAAGCCAGGCCGTCGTGCGAGGCGAGCAGGATCGAGACGTCGGACGGCAGCCTCGGGCGCTCGACGTAGCGGTAGTCGTACAGCGCCCGCAGGTCCGCCCGGAGGATCGGCGCGAAGAGCGCGACCGCCTCGTCGTCCATCACGATCTCGTCGGGCGTGCCGCCGAGGTACGCGAGCGACGAGAGAAGCGTCCGGTCGCCTCCGGAGAGGTCGAACCCGAGGCCGCCGATGCGGTCGGGCGAGCACGAGCTGGACAGGAACACGTGGCGCGGCGCGGGCAAGCCGCGCGCGACCAGCAGGTGCGCGAGCTCGTAGCCCAGCACGGCGCCGAAGCTGTGGCCGAAGAGCGCGTAGTCGGCGGGCACGCCCGACCGGGTGACCTCCGCCGCGACGTCGTCGAGGACGTCGTCGAACCGCTGCCGGAGCGGCTCCGAGATGCGCCGGCCGCGGCCCGGCAGCTCGACCGGCGTCAGCTCCACCGACCCGTAGAGGTGCGGGCGCCACGCGAGGTACACGTTCGCGGAGCCGCCCGCGTGCGCCAGGCAGAAGAGCTTCACGCGGTGACGGACGTCAGGCGGCGGCGACCTCGGCGATCGCCGCGCCGAGGATCTCGAGCGCCTGGTCGAGCGTCCGCCTCGTCACGTTCAGCGGCGGCAGGATCCGCACCACGGCGTCCTGGCGGCCGCCGAGCTCGACGATCAGCCCGCGGTTGAGCGCGGCCCGCTGGATCCGCCGCGCCGACGCTCCGTCCCTGACCTCGAGCCCGAGCATCAGTCCGAGGCCGCGGACGTCCACCACCAGCTCGTGCTCGCGCTGCAGCTCTTCGAGCGCCGCGCGCGCGTACGCGCCCTGCTCGCGCACGTTCTCGAGGATCCCGTCGCGCTCGATGATCCGCGCGGCGGCCACGCCGGCGACGAACGCGAGCTGGTTCCCGCGGAACGTGCCGGTGTGCGCGCCCGGCGACCAGCGGTCGAGCTCCTCGTCGTAGAGCACGATCGCGACCGGCAGGCCGATGCCGCCGATCGCCTTCGACGCCACGACGACGTCCGGCTCGATGCCGTGGTGCTCGAACGCCCACCACGTGCCCGTCCGGCCCCAGCCCGTCTGCACCTCGTCGACGATCAGCGGCACGCCGAGGTCGCGTGTGACCTCGCGCACGCCCTGCACGAAGACGGTCGGCGCGGGCTCGGCGCCGCCTTCGCCCTGCACCATCTCGAGGATCACGGCCGCCGGCAGCGGGATACCGCCGAGCGGGTCGCGGAGCGTGCGCTCGAAGTACTCGAGGCAGCGCTCGCCGATCGTGTCCGGGTCGCCGCCGAGCGCCGAGTGGCGGCGCGACGGGTACGGGAAGAAGTGCACCCCCGCCATCGCGTTCCCGATCGGCCGCTTCTGCGACACGAGGCCGGTGAGCGCGAGCGCGCTGTGCGAGCTGCCGTGGAAGCCGCCGTGGAACGAGACGACGTCCGCGCGTCCGGTTGCGGTCTTGCAGAGCTTGAGGGCGGCATCGACGGCGTTCGCGCCCGTCGGGCCGCAGAACTGGATCCGCATCCGGTCGCGCATCGGCTCCGGCATCAGCCCGAGCTGCAGCGACGTGAACTCGTCCTTCGGCTCCGTCGGGAAGTCGAGCGCCGCGACGAGCAGCGGAAGCTGTCGCTGCACCGCCTCGACGACCTCCGGGTGGCTGTGCCCGAGCGCGAGCGTGCCGGCGTTCATCAGGAAGTCGATGAAGACGTTGCCGTCGAGATCCTCGACGTACGAGCCGAGCCCGCGCGCGATCGCGATCGGCAGGTTGCGCGGATACGAGCGGGCATTCGACTCGCGCGCGTTCTGGCGTGCGAGCGCGCGGGCCGACGTAGGCCCCGGCAGCTCGCCGCGCACCGACGGCGCGTCGAGGACTGTGGGCGATTCGACGATCACTGTCGCCTCATCGTACTGACGGCATCTTGATGCGCAACGGGGCTACCAATGGAGCGGTCGTCGTTCACAATGGGAGACGTGGAGACCGGAGCGGCGACTGCGTCGGGGGAGACCACTGAAGGGACTCGCGCCGGTGACACCGGCGCAGCGGCGCGCCTAGCGGCGCTCGACCTGCCCACGGACCGGACGCGCCGGGCCGCGGCGAGCGGCCGGCGCGGCCTCGCACGCACGCTCGCGAACGAGCTGGGCGACGTCCCCGCGGGCGATCGCGACGCGGTCGCGATCGCGGCGTTCGCCGCAGTGCTCCACCGGTATGCGAACGCGGAGACTTTCGCGCTCGGCGTCGTCGACGCACGCGGCCGCGGCGTCGTCGAGCTCGACTTCGCCGACGGGCCGACGTTCGACGACGCGCTCCGCAGCGTTCGCGCGGCCGCACGCGTGGCCGGCGCCCTGCCGCAGGCAGTCGTCGCCGTGGCGGGCACGCAGCGACCGGAGACGGCCTCGGGCATCGACCTCTGGCTGTCCGTCTCCGATGCGACGGAGCTCGCTCTCGACTACGACGCGGACCTCTACGACGCCGAGACCGCCGAGCGCCTGCTCGGCCACCTGCGCACGCTCCTCGCGGCGGCACTCGCCGATCGCGGCACTCCCGTCTCCGACCTGCCGCTCCTCGGCGAGGCGGAGCGTGCGCTCGTCCTCTCGCAGTGGAACGCGACAGCGAGGCCGTTCCCCGCGGCGTGCATCGACGAGCTGGTCGTCGCCCAGGCGCGGCGGACGCCGGACGCCGTCGCGGTTGCGAGCGGTACCGAGTCGCTGACCTTCGCGGAGCTCGACCGCCGGTCGACGGCCCTCGCGAACCACCTGCGAACGCTCGGGGTCGGGCCCGACGTGCTCGTCGGGATCGCGCTCGACCGCTCTGTGCACCTCCTCGTCGGGTTGCTCGGCATCCTCAAGGCCGGCGGCGCGTATGTGCCGATCGACCCCACGTACCCGCAGGACCGGCAGGCCTACATGCTCGAGGACGCCGCGGTCTCGGTGCTCGTCACCGAGTCATCCGTGATCGACCGCGTCCCGCGCGGGAACGCGAAGGCGGTCCGGCTCGACGCCGACTGGGAGCAGATCGAGCGCGCGCCGGCGCCGTCCGCCGAGCAGGAGCGGAACCCGGAGCAGCTCGCCTACGTCATCTACACGTCCGGCTCGACGGGTCTCCCCAAGGGCGTCGAGATTCCGCACCGCGCGCTCGTGAACTTCCTCTGGACGATGCGCGACCGGCCGGGCCTCTCCGCCGACGACGTCCTCGTCGCCGTTACGACCCTGTCCTTCGACATCGCCGGCCTCGAGCTCTACCTGCCGCTCGTCGTCGGCGCGAAGGTCGTGGTCGCGCCGCAGGGCGTTCCCTCCGACCCGCGGCAGCTCGCGGCGCTGATCGCGGACAGCCGCGCAACGGTGATGCAGGCGACGCCGACGACGTGGCGGATGCTCCTCGACTGGGGGTGGCAGCCGCCGGTCGGCTTCAAGGCGCTCTGCGGCGGTGAGGCGCTCCCGGTGACGCTCGCCGAAGAGCTGCTCGACCGCGGGCTCGAGCTCTGGAACATGTACGGCCCCACCGAGACGACGATCTGGTCGACGGTCGCGCCGCTCTCCCGCGGAGAGCCGCTGACGATCGGGCGGCCGATCGCGAACACGACCGTGTTCGTCCTCGACTCGCGCCTCCAGCCGGTGCCGCCGGGCGTCGCGGGCGAGCTCCACATCGGAGGCGACGGGCTCGCGCGCGGCTACCGCAACCGCTCCGACCTCACCTCCGAGCGCTTCCTCGAGAGCCCCTTCGGACGGATCTACAAGACGGGCGACCTCGTGCGCTTCCGCCCCGACGGCGACATCGAGTACCTCGGGCGCCTCGACCACCAGGTCAAGGTGCGCGGCTTCCGGATCGAGCTCGGCGAGATCGAGACGCTGCTCGCACGCCACGAGTCCGTGCAGCGGGCGGTCTGCGTCGCGCGCGACGACGGCAACGGGCCCGAGCTCGTCGCGTACGTCGTGCCGCGCGGCATCCCGGTTGCCGGCGCACAGCTCCGCCGCTACCTCGCCGCGCACCTGCCGCCGTACATGGTTCCGAGCGCGGTCGTCGCGCTGCCGTCGTTCCCGCTCACGCCGAACGGGAAGGTCGACCGGAAGGCGCTGCACGCGCCGACGCGCGAGCGGTCGAGCGACGAGGAGATCGTCGCGCCGCGCACGCCGCTCGAGCGCCGGCTGACCGCGACGTGGGAGCGGGTGCTGGGGATCAGCCCGATCGGCGTCACCGACAACTTCTTCGACCTCGGGGCGACGTCGCTCGTCGCCGCCCAGCTCTTCGCGCAGATCGAGCACGAGCTCGGTAACGCGCTGCCGCTCGGCGCAGTCTTCCGCGCGCCCACGATCGCCGAGCTGGCCGAGCTGATCGAGCGCCCCGACGCGAGCTCACGGTGGTCGTCGCTCGTCCCCATCCAGCCGCACGGCGACCGCACGCCGATCTTCTGCGTGCACGGCGGCGCCGGGACGATCCTCCACCTCGAGCCGCTCGCGCGCCGGCTCGGCAAGGAGCAGCCGTTCTACGGCCTGCAGTCGCGCGGCCTCTACGGCGGCGCGCCGCCGCTCCGCACGGTCGAGGAGATGGCGTCGCACTACCTCTCGGAGCTCCGCGAGGTGCAGCCGCACGGCCCGTACGTCTTCGCCGGCTACTGCTTCGGCTCGATCGTCGCGTACGAGATGGCGCAGCGGATGCTGGCGGAGGGGGAGGAGGTCCGGCTGCTCGTCTCGTTCAACGGCCCGAGCCCCGCCTGGATCAAGCGGTGGGGGTGGTTCGGGAACCAGCCGTCCCACGCTGCGCGACGGCCTCCGCGGCCCCCGCGGCTCTCGGGGTCGGACCGGCTGCGGCGCGCGCTGCGCGAGCCGTACCGGTTCCGGCGGGCGCTGGTGTACCGCAGCCGGCGCCGCATCAACCCGCTGCGCGCGCGGCTCGCGCTCGCGCTCGGGAGGCCGATCCCCGAGGAGTTGCGCGAGCGCTACTTCCTCAACATGCACGGCGTCGCCGAGCGCGCGTACGAGCCGCGCCCGTACCCGCGCCGCATGGTGACCTTCTTCGGTGAGGGGCTGTACGAGGATCCCACGCTCGGCTGGGGCGAGGTCGTGACGGGCGGGATCGAGACGTACGCGGTCCCCGGCGACCACGGCAACAACCGCCAGGTGATGATGGAGCCGTACGTCGAGTTCGTGCAGGACCGGCTCGCGGAAGAGCTCGAGCCGTGACGGCGATCCACCGGGTGAAGCGCGAGCTGCGCGAGCACCTCCCGCCGCCCGCCTTCCACTTCGCGCGGCGCCGGTACTACGACGCGAAGGCGCTCGGCCGCGGACGGATCCTGCCGGACTTCCTCGTGATCGGCACCGCGAAGTCCGGCACGACGACGCTCTACGGCTGGCTGTCCGAGCATCCGTTCGTCGCGCCCGCGACCAAGAAGGAAGTGCATTTCTTCGACTACGAGTGGTTCCGCGGCCTCGACTGGTACCGGTCGCACTTCCCGCTCCGGCGCGACCGCGAGACGTTCGAGCGCGAGCACGGCCGTCCGTTCCTGACCGGCGAGGCGAGCCCGACCTACATCTCGCACGCGCGCGCGCCGTCGCGCATCGCGCAGGTGCTGCCGCGCGCGAAGCTGATCGTGGCCTTTCGCGATCCGGTCGACCGTGCGTACTCGCAGTTCCAGATGTCGCGCCGCGAGGGAGTCGAGCCGCTGGAGTCGTTCGCCGAGGCCGTCGCGGCCGAGGAGGAGCGCCTGCGTCCCGAGCACGAGCGCGTGCAGGCCGACCCGTACTACTACGGCTGGTGGATCGGCTGCTGGTCGTACCTGTACCGCAGCCAGTACGCGGAGCAGGTCGAGCGCTGGTTCCAGCTCTTCCCGCGCGAGCAGTTCCACTTCCTCGCCACCGAGGACCTCGAGTCCGACCCGCAGCGCGTGCTCGACGGGGTCTACGACTTCCTCGGGCTGCCGCCGCACGAGAACGTCGACCTCGAGCACCTCCACGTCGCGCCGCGGTACGAGCCGATGCCGGACGACGTGCGGGCGCAGCTCGTGGAGTACTTCCGGCCGCGGAACGAGCGGCTCTACGAGCTCGTCGGCGCCGACTTCGGCTGGGACCGCTGACGGTGCCGCACACGGCGGCGGTCACCGGCGCGGGCCGGGGAGTCGGGCGTGCGGCGGCCGAGGCGTTCGCCGCCGAAGGCGCGGCGCTGCTGCTCGTCGACGTCTGCGACGCGATCGAAGGGCTCCCGTACCCGCTTGCGACGCGGGACGACCTCGAGCGCACCGCCGAGCTCTGCCGCGGCCGAGGTGCGAAGGTCGTCACCGCGGTCGCCGACGTGCGCAGCGCCGACCAGGTCGAGGAGGCGGTGCGCCGCGGGCGCGCGGAGCTCGGGCCGTTCGACGTCCTCGTGAACAACGCCGGCGTGGTCGGCCCGGCCGGCGTCGTCGCGCACGAGCTCGACGAGGCGGCGTGGGACGTCGTCGTCGACATCGACCTGAGCGGCCCGTGGCGGTGCGCCAAGGCCGTGCTCTCGGACTTGATCGCGCGTCGCGGCGGCTCGATCGTCAACGTCGCGTCGACGGCGGGGCTCGTCGCGTTCCCGCACTTCGCGAACTACGTCGCGGCCAAGCACGGGCTGATCGGGCTCACGCGCGCCCTCGCCCTCGACTACGCGCCGTACGGGATTCGCGTCAACGCCGTCGCGCCGACGTCGATCCGCGACGAGCCGCGGCTCGATTCGGGCATGCTCGCCGGGGTCGCCGGCATGCTCGGCGTCGGCGCCGACGACTACGAGGCGCTCTCGCTCCCGCACCATCCGCTCGGCGCGCTCGTCTCGGCCGACGACGTCGCGCAGGCGATTCTCTGGCTCTCGTCGGACGCCGCGAAGCACGTCACCGGCGCCGTGATCCCGGTCGACGCCGGCTTCACCGTCCGCTGAGCGCGGCTCGGTTGCCGTGCAGGTACCAGGTACCTGAACAGGTACCTGGTACCGGTTCGGGTCGCCCGTTTCAGCGGCCGCGGGTGCGGAAGCCGCGGATGCCGCCCGCGGCCTGGGCGGGCGCGGTGTCCTCCGGTAGCTCGAACGCGAGCAGGCGGCGGTCCGGGTCGCGCAACGCGTCGTGCAGCAGCGCCTCGAACGCGCCGGCGAGGCGCTCGATGCGGTCGGCGTCGAAGAGCGCCGTGGCGTAGAGCAGCTCTGCGCCGATGCCGTCGTCGCGCACCTGCGCCTCGAGCGCGAGGTCGAAGCGCGCCAGCCCGAGGTCGATCCGGATCGGCTCGCTCGTCGTGCCCGCGAGCTCGAGCGTCGGAGGCGCGCCGACGCGAGTCCGGAAGTTCACCTGGAAGAGCGGGTTCACGCCCGGCCGGCGCGGCGGCCGCACCGCGTCGACGACCCGCTCGAGCGGCAGCTCCTGGTGGTCGAGCGCCTCGAGGACGCTCCGCCGCACCCGCGCGAGCAGGTCGCGGAACGTCGGGTTCCCGGCGAGCTCGACGCGCGTGACGATCGTGTTCGCGAAGAACCCGACGATGCCGTCGAACTCGGGCCGCACCCGGTTCGCCGAGGGTCCGCCGACGAGGATGTCGTCCTGGCCGGTCTCGCGGTAGAGGAGCGTCGCGAAGACCGAGAGCAGGAGCATGTACGGCGTCACGTCCGCGGCGGCGCACAGCGCGCGCGCGTCGTCGGCGACGTCGCGTGGAAGCTCGAACTCGAAGCGACCGGACTCGACCGTGTCGTCCTCGGGCCGGGCGCGGCCGGGCGCGAGCGGCAGGAACGTCGGCGCGCCCGCGAGGTAGCGGCGCCAGAACGTCTCCTCCTGCTCGAGCCGCGCGCCGGCGAGCGTGTCGCGCTGCCACGCGGCGAAGTCGCGGTACTGCAGCGGAAGCTGCGGCAGCGCGGGCGGCAAGCCCGCGCGAAGAGCTTCGTACGCCTCGGCGAGCTCGTGCAGGAAGATCTCGACGGCCCAGGCGTCGAAGACGACGTGGTGCGTCTGGAAGAGCACGACGTGCTCGTCGTCGCCGACGCGGACGAGCACGGTGCGCAGCAGGAGGTCGCGCCGGAGGTCGAACGGGCGCAGCGCGAGCTCGCGCAATAGCGCGAGCAGCTCGTCGCCCTCGCGCCCCCGCGCGTCGAGCTCCTCGAGCCCGACGCGCCACTCGTCGAGCAGCACCTGCTCGGACGCGGTCTCCGTCAGCCGCAGCACCGTCCGCAGCGCCTCGTGCCGCTCGACGAGGGTCTCGACGGCGCCGCGCAGCGCCTCGCGGTCGATCGCGCCGCGGACACGGTAGGCGAGCGCCGCGTTGTAGGTGGCGCCGCCCTCCGAGAGGTCGTCGAGGAAGAGGAGCTGCCGTTGCTGGAACGAGAGCGGCGCGCCGGTCTCCGCCGCGGCGGAGGCGGCGGCCGGGCGTGCGTCGGCGGCGGCCGGGGCTTCGTCGCCGCGCCGGCCGTCGACGTGCGCCGCGAAGTCGCGAAGCACCGGGTGGTCGAACAGCGCGCGCACCGAGAGCGGGATCCCGAAGCGCTCACGCACCTTCGTCGCGACGCGTGCCGCGAGCAGGGAGTGCCCGCCGAGATGGAAGAAGTGGTCGGCTGCGCCGACGGACTCGAGCGCGAGGATCTCCTGCCAGATCGCGGCGATCTGCTCCTCGGTCTCCGTCGCAGGCGCGACGAAGTCGCCCTCGCCGTGCTCGTCGTACACAGGCGCCGGCAGGGCGGCCCGGTCGAGCTTCCCGTTCGGGGTGAGCGGCAGCCGCTCGACGGTCACGAACGCCGACGGCACCATGAACGCCGGCAGCCGCGACTCCGCGAGCGCCCGCAGCGCCTCCACGTCGACCTCGGCGCCGCGCTCGGGCACGAGGTACGCGACGAGCCGGCGGTCGCCGGGGACGTCCTCGCGCACGATCGTCGCGACCGACGCGATGCCCGCGTGGTCGCCCAGCGCGGCGTCGATCTCGCCGAGCTCGATCCGGAAGCCGCGGATCTTGACCTGGTCGTCGACCCGGCCGAGGTAGAGCAGCTCGCCGCCGACGTGCCGCGCGCGGTCGCCGCTGCGGTAGAGCGTGCCGTCGCCGAACGGGCTCGGGAGGAACCGCTGGCGGGTCAGCTCCGGGCGGTTGAGGTAGCCGCGCGCCACGCCCGCGCCGCCGACGAACAGCTCTCCGGGGACGCCCTCCGGGACCGGCTCGAGCCGCGCGTCGAGCACGTACGTCTGCAGATCGGGAATCGGCTCTCCGATCGGGCTCACGTCGCGCTCCGCGTCGGCCGCGGTGACGGGCCGGTAGGTCACGTGCACCGTCGTCTCCGTGATGCCGTACATGTTCACGAGGCGCGCGTCGTCCCTCCCGAAGCGCTCGTACCAGGGACGCAGCGCCGCCGGCTGCAGCGCTTCGCCGCCGAACACGACGACCCGCAGCGAGAGCGCGTCGCGCGCGTCGACGAGGTCGTCGAGCGCCGTCAGGAAGAGGCTCGGCGTCGCGTTCAGCACCGTCACGCGCTCCGCGACGAGCAGTTCGCGCAGGGCCGAGGGCGACCGCGTCGTCCACTGCGGGACGACGATCAGCCGGCCGCCGTAGAGCAGCGCGCCCCACAGCTCCCACACCGAGAAGTCGAACGCATAGGAGTGCAGCAGCGTCCACGTGTCGCCGGGGCCGAACCCGAACCACGCGTCGGTCGCGGTGAAGAGGCGCGCGACGTTTCGATGCTCGACCGTGACGCCCTTCGGACGGCCCGTCGAGCCCGAGGTGTAGATGACGTAGGCAGCGTTCTCGGGCGAAGCGCCCGCGGCCGGGTTCGTCGTCGGCGCCTCCGCGAGCAGCGCCGCGTCGCGGTCGACGCAGATCGCGCGCGCCGCGTGCGGCGGCAGGCGCTCGAGCAGGTGCTCCTGCGTGAGCAGCACGGCGGCCGCCGTGTCCTGGAGCGCGAACGCGATCCGGTCGGGAGGGTACGCGGGGTCGAGCGGCACGTACGCGCCGCCTGCCTTGAGCACGCCGAGGATCGCGACGACGAGCTCGAGCGAGCGTTCGAGGCACAGCGCGACGAGCGACTCCGGCCCCACGCCGTGCGACCGCAGCACGTGCGCGACGCGGTTCGCGCGCTCGTTCAGCTCGCCGTAGGAAAGCGAAGCGCCCTCGAACGTGACCGCCGTCGCGTCAGGCGTGCGCGCCGCCTGCTCCTCGAACCGCTCGTGCAGGCAGAACACCGGATACGACGCGCCCGGGCCCGCGAACTGCGCGACCAGCGCCGCCCGCTCCTCCGGCGTGATCAGCGCGAGCTCGCCGACCGCCCGCTCTGGCTGCGCGAGCGCCGACTCGAGCAGGCGCACGAACTGCCGGTCGAGGCGCTCCACCGTGGAGCGGTCGAAGAGGTCGGTGCTGAACTCCCACACCAGGTCGAGGCCGTCCGCCTCCTCCTCGACCCAGAGCGTCAGGTCCAACCGCGCCTTCGTCGGGCTTGCGTCGAACGGCTCCGCGCCGTCGAGGGCGAGCGGCGCGTACGGCACGTGTGCGAAGAACACCTGGAAGATGGGATGCCGGCTCTGGTCGCGGTCGGGCGCGAGGTCTGCGACCAGGCGCTCGAACGGGACGTCCTGGTGCGCGACCGCCTCGAGCACCGTCTGCCGCACCTGCGCCACGAGGTCGCGGAACGGCAGCTCGTCCGCGATGTCGGCGCGCAGCGCGAGCGTCGCGGCGTACAGCCCGACGCTCTCGCGCAGGTCAGAGCGCTCGCGCGCGGCCGACGTCGAGCCGACGACGAACGTCTCCTGGCCCGAGTAGCGGTGCAGGAGCAGGTCGTAGACCGCGAGCATCGTCGAGAACAGCGTCGCGCCCTCGGCGCGGGCGAACGCGCGCACGCGTTCCGCCGTCTCCGCCGGGAGGTGCGTGCGGAGCGTCGCGCCCTCGTGGCTCGGGTGCGCCGGCCGCGGGCGGTCGGTCGGCAGCTCGAGCGCGGCGGGGATGCCGGCGAGCCGCTCGCGCCAGTAGCCGAGCCGCTCCTCGATCACGTCGTCCGTGAGGCGCGCGCGCTCGTGGCGCGCATGCTCGTCGTACTGCACCGCCGGCGGCGGCAGCTCGTCGCCCGCGTACAGCCTCGCCAGCTCGTCGAAGATCACGACGTGCGACCAGCCGTCGCAGATCGTGTGGTCGAAGACGAGCTCGAGCACGTGGTCGTCCTCGCCGAGCCGCAGGAGCAGCGCGCGGAGCAGCGGGCCGCGCTCGAGGTCGAACGGCGTCGAGACGAAGGCGTCGAGGGCAGCCTGCGCCTCGCGCTCGTCCGCGACCTCGCGGCGCTCGAGCACGAGCCGCGGCTCGTCCTCCACGACTTGGAAAGGCCGGCCGTCGCGCGAGCAGAACGTGGTGCGCAGCGCGTTGTGCCGAGCGACCACCTCGCGCAGCGCGCGCTCGAGCGCGTCCGCGTCGAGCGGTCCGCGGATCCGCGCGCCGAGCGGCATGTTGTACGCACCCGTCGGGCCCGTGAGCTGGTCGAGGAACCACAGCCGCTCCTGCGCGAACGTCGCCGGCGGCGGCCCCGCAGGCGCCTCGGCGGATGGCGCCGGCGGCGCGCCGCGTCCTCGCGACCGCTCGACCGCCGCCGCCAGGCCGGCGACCGTCGGCGCGTCCAGGAAGTCCGGGAAGTCGACCGCCGTCAGGAGCAGGTCGTCGACGGCCGCGAGCATCTCGACGGCGCGCAGCGAGTCGCCGCCGAGCGTGAAGAAGTCGTCGTCGAGGCCGACGTCGTCGCGCTGCAGGACCTCGCACCAGACGCGCGCGATCGCAGCCTCGAGCCTCGATGCATCCCGGACCTCTCCCACGTTCCGATCGTAGTCGGATTTGCCCGAAATGCACCGCTTCCGGGCCGTGCGGCCTATTGTGGGTCGGGAGAGGCACGTTGGAGACGACGGTGAGACTGCAGGCGGAAGGCGTCCGCGCGTCGGTGCGCGCGCTGCTCGGCGAGCGGCGCTTCGACGACGCCTGGGCGCTCCTTCGTCCGCTGCTCGCCGCCGACGGCGACCGCGGCGCGTGGGACCTCGCGCGCACCGTCGTGCGCAGCGGCGGCTCTGCGGGGTGGACACCGCCCGCGGCACGGCAGATCCGGCTCGCGATCCTCTGCTCCTACGAGGGCGCAGAGCTCGCCTCCCACCTCGAGCTCGCCTGCCGCGCGCTGCGCCTCGACGCCACGGTGTACGCCGCGCCGTTCGGCCAGCTCGAGCAGGAGGCGCTCGACTCCCGTAGCGGGCTCGCCCGCTTCGAGCCCACGCACGTGCTCGTCGCGCCGACCACGGCAGACCTCGACTTCCCGGAGCTCGCCGACGACCCGGCGGCGCTGCTCGAGCGCGAAGAGGCGCGGTGGCGGCGGCTCTGGGAGGCGCTGGCGCCGCGGCGCGTCGTGCAGCACGCGTTCGTCGTGCCGGACGCGACGCCGTTCGGGCACCTCTCGCTGCGGCTGCCCGGAAGCCGGCCGAGCCTCGTGCGCGAGCTGAACGCGCGCCTGGCCGCGGCGGCGGGCTCGTCGGTTCTGCTCGTGGACTGCGAGCGGCTCGCGTCGCGGCTCGGCAAGGAGCGGTGGCTCGACCCGCGTCTCTGGTACGCGATGCGGCAGCCCTTCTCGTACGCCGCGCTGCCGCTGCTCGCGCGGGAGACCGCGGCCGTGCTCGCGGCCGACGTCGGCCTCGGCGCGCGCTGCCTCGTGCTCGACCTCGACAACACGCTCTGGGGCGGCATCGTCGGCGAGGAGGGGCCGCTCGGCGTCACCGTCGGCACCGGGCCCGACGGGGAGGCGTTCGCGGCGTTCCAGCAGTACCTGCACGACCTGACGCGGCGCGGGCTTCTGCTCGCGGTCGCCTCCAAGAACGACGCGGCCGCCGCGCGCTCACCGTTTCTCGAGAACCCGGCGATGCGGCTGAAGCTGGAGGACTTCGCGGCGTTCGTCGCCGACTGGCGCCGCAAGCCGGAGCAGCTCGTCGAGATCGCGAAGGCCCTCGACCTCGGGCTCGACTCGCTGGTGTTCGCCGACGACAACCCGGCCGAGTGCGCCGAGGTCGCGGCCGCGCTGCCCGCCGTCGACACGCTTAGGCTCGACGTGCCGTCGTCGGAGCTCGTGCGCACGCTGTCGGCGAGCCTCCGCTTCGAGCTGCCCGCGCTGACGGCCGAGGACGAGGCGCGGCGAAGCTCCTACCGCGGCCGTGCCGCCGCCGCCGAGCTGCAGGCGTCGGCGGCCTCGCTCGAGGACTTCTGGCGGTCGCTCGAGATGGTCGCGCGCGTGCGCGACGTCGACGACCGGTCGCTCGAGCGCGCGGCGCAGCTCACGCAGAAGACGAACCAGTTCAACCTGACGCTGCGCCGCCGCACGCTCGACGAGGTGCGCGAGCTCGTGTCGCGCGAGGACGCGATCTGCAAGACGCTGGAGCTCGACGACCGCTTTGCCCAGCACGGGATCGTGGGGCTCGTGCTCGCGGTGCCCGCACCCGACGAACGGCGGACGCTCCTCCTCGACACGCTCCTCCTCTCCTGCCGCGTGATCGGCCGGACGGCCGAGACGCACCTCCTCTCGCACGTGAGCCGCGAGGCGGTCGCGCAGGGCTATGAGCGGCTGCGCGGCTCCTACGTCGAGGGGCCGCGCAACGAGCTGGTCGCCGACCTCTACCCGAGGCTCGGGTTCGAGGCGGTCGCCGGCGACGACCGGGTGTGGGACTACGATCTCGCCGCGCGCGGGCCGATCGAGAGCGCGTACATCGCCGACGAATGACGATCACGCAGGACTTCGACCAGCAGTTCCGCGAGGTGCTCGAGGACGTCCTCGGCTTCGACGTCGAGGTCCGCGACGAGGACGGTCCCGGCACGGTCGAGGGCTGGGACTCGCTCTCGCACGTGAGGCTCGTGCACGCGCTCGAGACGCGCTTCGACGTGCGTCTGCCCGACGACGCGCTGCTCGGCGAGCAGACCGCGGCGTCGCTGAAGCAGCTCGTGCAGGACCGCCTTGGCGGCGGGTAGGCCGCTCGCCTTCGACGAGGCGGACGTCGCGGCGTTCGCCGCGGCGAGCGGCGACCGCAACCCGTTGCACGTCGACCGCAGCTACGCGCGCACGACGCCGTTCGGCGAGCGCGTCGTGCACGGGTCGCTGCTCGCGCTCGAGGCGCTGCGCTGCCTCGCCGACGACCAGCTCGCCGAGGTGCGCGCGCTCGAGGTGACCTTCGGAGGAGCGGTCCTCGTCGGCGAGACGGTCGAGGCGGAGGTGCGGGAGGTGCCGCAGGCGGACGGCTGGCAGGTGCGGGTCGTCGGCCGCGGCCGGCTGCTCGCGCGCGTCCTCGCGCGGCGCGCGCCCGGGCCCGCCGAGGAGGTCGACGTCCCGCCTCCGGCGCGGCCGATGCGGACCGAGCCGAACGACCCCCCCGCGCCGCCGCAGGCGGGCGACGTGATCGGGGGCGCCTATGCTGCGCGCGGCCTCTCGGCGGGCGCGCTGGCGCCGCCGCTCGCGGAGGGGCTCGCGTGGGCGAGCTACGTGGTCGGGATGGAGGCGCCGGGGCTGCACGGGGTCTTCGCCGCCCTGAAGCTCTCGCTGCTCGACGGCGGCGGCGGCGCCGGCGCCTACGCGCTGCGCGTCACGGAACACGACCCGCGGACTGAGCGGCTCGTGCTCACAGGCGTGCTCGAGCCGGCCGCTGGGGGCCGCCTGGCGGCGGTGATCGACTGCTTCGGCAGGCCGGCCGTCCCCGAGATCGACGCCGCCGCCCTCCTGCCGGCCGAGCCGGCCGCCGCGTCCGGACGCGCGGTCGTCGTCGTCGGCGGCAGCCGCGGGTTCGGCGCCGCCGCCGCGCTCGCGCTGCTCGCCCGCGGCCACGAGACGCACGTCGTCCACTCCTCACCCGCGCGCCTCGCCGACGAGCGCCTGCGGGGCCACCTCGCCGACGCGCGCGACGCGGAGGCGATGGAGCGGGTCGCGAAGGAGCTCGAGGAGCGCGGCCTCCCGCTGCACGGCATCGTCCTCGCGGCGTCGCCGCCGCCGCTGCCGATGGCGGTGACCGTGTCGTCCGCGCCGTCCGTCGCGGACTACGTCGCGACCGCGCTGCGCCTCGCGGTCGTCCCGCTCGGCGCCCTGCTCCCGCTGCTCGGGCGCGGCGGCTTCGTCGTCTTCTGCTCGTCGACCGCGGTGAGCGCGCCGCCCCGCGACTGGCCGCACTACGTGGCCGCGAAGGGTGCGCTCGAAGGCGTCGCCGCCTGGACGGCTGCGTCGACCCCCGGCGTCCGCAGCGTCGCTGCCCGGCTCCCGAAGATGCTGACGGCGATGACGAACTTGCCGAGCATGCGCGTGTCCGCGGCCGCGCCCGAGCCGGTCGCGAAGCGCCTGGTCGAGCTGATCGAGGCGGACGAGCTGTCGCCCGGGCTGACCGTGCTGGAGGAGGAGCTCACGTGACGCCCGACGACGCGCGCTGGGCCGAGCTCGCCGCTCTCAGCGAGACGTACACCTGCTACAGCGCGGCGGTCGCGGCGTGGACGGCGCTCGGCGGCGGCGACTGGCGCGCGGCGGTGGACACGGGGCTCGAGCTGGCGCTGCTCGACGAGGGCGACGGCCTCTTCGGGTTCGTCCATTTCCCTGCGGGCCTGCGTGCGCGGCTCGGCCTCGCGCGCCGCAGCGCGGCCGAGCCGGGCGCGGCGGTCGGGGCGATCCTCGCGGAGCTCGAGAGGAGCGGGCGCGCGATCGTCGCCGGCGACGGGTTCTTCCTGCCGTGGCACGTCGCGCACGGCAAGCGACACGTCCCGCACTGGTTCGTGCTCACGGGCTCGGCCGCGGGACCCGTGGTCGCCGACCCGTTCTCGGCGCGCAACAACCTCGGGCTGCAGGAGGCGGTGCTGCTGCCGGTCGAGCCGTCGTCGCTCCGCGATCTCGCGCGGTGGGGCCTCGCCGACGACGAGGTCGTCCTCCTGCGCGAGGCGTTCGCCCTCGGCGACGACACGCGGCCCGTGCCTCGCGAGCCGTTCCAGTGGTTCGTGCACGAGCCGGTCGAGGACGTGAGCCCCGTCGCCGGCGGCGCCCGCGGGCCCGACGCGATCCGGCGCCTCGCGCGCCACTTCCGCGAGCGGGGCGGGCGGGCGGACGCCTACCGGCAGGCCGACGACATCTGGTCGGTCGCGCGGCACCGGGCGTTCCTCGCGCGACGCGCGGCCGAGACCGGCGCCGGGGAGTGGGCGCGGGAGCACCTCGACCCGCTCGCCAAGCGCTGGTCGCACATGGCCCCGCTCCTCATGCAGGCCGTCCTCGCCGTCGGCGCCGGGCGGGAGCCGACGGGAAGCGTGGCGACGACGCTCGACGAGCTCGCCGGGCGGGAGGAAGCGGCGGCCGCAGCCGGGCCCTGAGCCGGGATCTCCCCATCTGGCCAACCCCGGCCTCCGTCACTAACATCAGGACGAGCCTTGTGCGGGGGAGACGCCGAGGGAAGGCCAGGCTTAGGTGACGAATCAGACTCAGGACATCCCGAGTTTTCTGCTTGCGCCCCAACAGGAGCAGGCGTTCGCCGGCGGCGACACGGCGGTGACCGAAGTCGTCCTCCGGCTCCCTGACGGGATCGCCGAGGACGACCTCCGCAGCGCGCTCGCGAAGCTCGTCGAGCGGCACGAGATACTGCGGACGACGTTCGTGCGCCTGCCCGGGCTGCGCGTCCCGCAGCAGGTCGTGCACGACGACCTGGCGCCGGCCTGGGGCGAAGGCGAGCTCGACCTCGAGCAGGGCCCAGTACTGCGCGCGAGCGTGCAGGACGGGAAGCTCACGCTCACCGCGCCTGCCGCGTGCCTCGACGCGCAGTCGGTCACGTTCCTGCTCCGCGAGCTTCTCGGCGCCGCCGCGGGAGAGGAGCCGCTCCAGTACGCCGACTACGCGGAGTGGCGGCGCGGCCTCCGGGAGGACGATCCGGCCACCGCTGAGGCTGCGGCGGCGTGGTGGGAGCAGGAGCCGGCTCCGCTCGAGCGGCCGCTCTTCTTCGGCCGCGTGGCGGAACGCTCGGGCGCGCGGGAACGACATCAGTTCGCGCTCCGCGACGACGGCGCCGTTCGCTCCGCCGCCGAGAGCTCGCGCGCGACGCCCGCGGTCTTCCTCGAGGCGTGCCTGCACGCTCTGGTCGCACGCGTGACGGGCGAGCACGAGCTCGCGCTCGCGGGGCTCGCCGACGGGCGCGCGCAGCCGGACCTCGCCGGAGCCGTGGGGCCGTACGCGCAGCTCGTCCCGGTCCGGTCGCGCGTGGACGAGCAGACGACGTTCGCCGAGCTCGTCGACCAGGTCGGCCGCGCGCGCGCAGACGCCGCGCGGTGGCAGGACTTCGCGACCGCGAAGCAGCTCGCCGACGCGGCGCGCGCGGCGGTCGCCTTCGCGTACGTCGAGCTCGGCGTCGACGGCGTCGAGCGCCTGACGACCGGCGCGGCGACGCCGCTCGAGCTCGTCGCCCACGACGGGCCCGACGGCCTCGCGCTCGAGCTCGTCCGCGACCCGGCCGCCTACGATGCCGACGACGCCCGGCGCTTCGCCGCCGCGTACTCCGCGCTCGCGGCCGCGGCGGCTGCCGATCCCGCGCGGCCCGTCCTCGAGCTGCCGCTGCTCGGCGCGCCGGAGCGGGACGAGGTGCTTGCGCTCTCCGACGGCGGCTCGGCCGAGCCGCCGACACAGACGTTCCGGGAGCGGTTCGAGGCGCGCGCCGCCGCCGCCCCGCAGGCGCTCGCCGTCACCGACGGGTCGACGCGGCTTACGTACGAAGAGCTGAACGCGGCGGCGAACCGGCTCGCGCACCACCTCGCCGCGTGCGGCGTCACGCCGGGCGGCGCGGTCGCGCTCTTCCTCGACCGCTCGCCGGACGCGCTCGTCGCCCTGCTCGGGGCGGTGAAGGCGGGAGCGTCGTTCGTGCCGCTCAACTTCGAGCACCCGGCTGCGCGCCTCGAGCACCAGCTGCGCGAGGCCGACACGCAGGCGGTCGTGACGCGGAGCGACCTGCTGGACCGGCTGCCGCAGAGCGAGGCCGCGACCGTCTGCCTCGACCGCGACGCCGAGGCGCTCGCGGCCCTGCCCGGGGCGAACCCGGACGAGCCGTCGGACGCCGACGACGTCGCCTACGTGATGTACACGTCCGGCTCGACGGGGCTCCCGAAGGGCGTCGCCGTCACGAATGCGAACGTCGCGCACTACACCGCGCGCATGCTCGAGCGGCTCGGCGACGTCGAGGGCCTCCACTTCGCCGTCGTCTCGGCGCTCAGCACCGACCTCGGCTACACGAGCGTCTTCCCGGCGCTCGCGGGCGGCGGTGCGGTCCATCTCGTTCCGCCGGACGTCGTGATCGACCCGGACGCGTACGCGGCGTTCGCGTCGACGCACGGAATCGACGTCCTGAAGGTCACGCCCTCGCTGCTCGGCGCGCTGCTCGCCGGCCGCGGCGCCGACGTGCTGCCGCGCCGGTGGCTCGTCTGCGGCGGCGAGGCGTTCACGTTCGACCTGCTGGCGCGCATCCGCGAGGCTGGAGCCGGCTGCCGCATCCTCAACCACTACGGCCCGACGGAGACGACGATCGGGACGTGCGCGCTCGAGCTCGACGGCGACGTCGATCCGGCCGCCGCGACCGTGCCGATCGGCCGGCCGTTCGCGAACGCACGGGCATACGTCGTCGACACGGCGGGCGAGCCGCTGCCCGTCGGCGTCGCAGGCGAGCTCTGGATCGGCGGGGCCGGCGTCACGCGCGGCTACGTCCACCGCGCCGACGAGACGGCGGAGCGGTTCGTCGACGACCCGTTCGTCGCCGGCGGCCGCGTCTACCGGACGGGAGACCGAGCGCGGTTCCTGCGTGACGGGACGATCGAGTTCCTCGGCCGCATCGACGAGCAGGTGAAGATCCGCGGCTACCGGGTCGAGCCGGGCGAGATCGAGGCGGCGCTGCTTCGCCACCCGGCCGTCCGAAACGCGGCCGTCGTGGTGCAGCAGACCGACGCCGAGCCGCGCCTGGTCGCGTACGTGTCTGCGTCGCCGCAGCCGACCGCCGACGAGCTCCGCGGGTTCCTCGCCGACTGGGTGCCCGAGTACATGCTCCCGGCGTTCGTGCACATCGACCTGCTCCCGCTGACGCCGAGCGGGAAGATCGACCGCCGCGCGCTGGCGGAGCTGCACGTCGCGGAGGACGGTGCGGGCGAGTACGTCGCGCCGCGCAACGACCTCGAGCGGGAGATCGCCGAGATCTGGCAGGAGCTGCTCGGCGTCGAGCGGGTCGGCGTGACGGACGACTTCTTCGCGCTCGGCGGGCACTCGCTGCTCGCGACGCAGATGATCACGCGCATCCGCCGCCGCCACGGCAACGTGCCGCTGCGCGCGCTCTTCAACGAGCCGACCATCGCCGGGCTCGCCGAGGTCGTCGGCGCGTCCGCCTCGCCCCTGCTGCCGGAGGCGTCGTGACCGCAGAAGCGAGCAGGACGACGTAACCGGACGGCTAACCCGAGGGGGAGAGGGATGCAGGAACCAGCAAGCTTCAGGATCTCGCCGCAGCTCGAGCGGCTGTGGCTCGCCGAGCCGGCGGGTCCGCAGGGGCGGATCCAGGCCTTCGTCGGCGCAGAGGGCGCCGCGCCGGACGCGCTGCGCGCCGCGCTCGAGCGGGTCGTCGAGCGGCACGAGATCCTGCGCACGACGTTCGCGCGCCAGGCCGGCATGCGCGTGCCCGTGCAGGTGATCCACGACTCCCTCGCCCCCGGCTGGGAAGCCGTGGAAGCCGGCGCGCTCGACGACGCCGCGGAGAAGGCGCTGCGCCGCCCGTTCGACTTCGAGCACGGCCCGCTCGTCCACGCCCTCTACGACGGCTCCGCGCTCGTCCTCACCCTCTCCACGCTCGTCGCCGACGAGCCGTCGCTCGAGGTGATCCTGCGCGACCTCGCCGCGGCGCTCTCCGGCGGGCCGACCGCGGACGAGCCGCTGCAGTACGCGGACTTCGCCGAGTGGCAGCACGAGCAGCTCGAGGACGGCCCGAGCGACTTCTGGCAGCGCACGCTCGACGCACCCGCGGCGCGCATCCCGTTCGCCCGCGCCTCGGCGAGCGGCGGGCCCGGCTTCGCGGAGCTGCCGGTGGCGGAGGACGCGGCGCTCGCGTCGTCGGCCGCCGAGGTCGCCGCACGCTACGGCGTCGGCGACCAGGTGCTCGTCGAGGCTGCGTGGCACGCGTACCTCGGGCGCGCGACCGGCCGCGACGAGGTCGTCGTCACCACCGTCGGCGCCGCCCCGCGCCACCCCGACCTCGAGGGTGCCGTGGGCCTGCTCGCGAGCCCGCTTCCGATCGTGACGGAGCTGGCGGGCGGGACGTTCGCCGAGCTGGTCGACCGGCTCCGGCGCATGCTCGCCGACGCCGCGGAGCAGCGCGACCGGCCGCCGCAGACCGTGCCGGCCGCGCCCACGTTCGTCGTCCGCCCGGCCTTCGCGTCCGGCGGGCTCTCGCTCCGCAATGTCGTCGACACGGCGCTCCCCGCGCCGCTTGCGCTCGTCTTCCAGCCGGACGGCGAAGGCTTCCGCCTCGCTCTCGCCCACGACCGCGCGTGGATCGAGCCGGAGCATGCGGCGATGCTCGCCGCCCAGCTCGACCGGCTGCTGCGCAGCGCCGTCGCGAACCCCGGCGCGCGGCTCGAGGACCTCGAGCTGCTGGGCGACGACGACCGGCTGCTGCTGCTCGAGACGTTCAACGACACCGCCGCGACGTTCCCCGACGTCCGCGTCCACGAGTTGTTCGCGGCGCGCGCGGCCGAGACGCCGGACGCGGTCGCCGTCACCGACGGCCGCGAGTCGATCGCGTACGCGGCGCTCGACGCACGCGCGAACCAGCTCGCGCGGCGGCTGCGCGACGCCGGCGTCGGCGCGGGTGACGTCGTCGGCCTCTGCACCGACCGCTCCGTCGAGATGGTCGTCGGCGTGCTCGGGATCCTGAAGGCGGGCGGCGCGTACCTGCCGCTGAACCACGAGCACCCGGTGCCGCGCCTCCGCCACCAGCTCGTCGAGACCGGCGCTCGCGCCGTCGTGACGCAGGAGCCGCTGCTCGCCCGGCTGCCCGACGTGGGGCTCGAGGTCGTCTGCCTCGACCGCGACCGGGCGGCGCTCGACGCGCTCGACGCCTCGGCGCCCGAGCCGGCGGGGACGCTCGACGATCCCGTCTACGTGATCTACACGTCCGGCTCGACGGGCACGCCCAAGGGCGTCGCGGTCACGCACCGCAACCTGTCGAACTACACGCAGGACATGATTCGCCGCCTCGAAGCCGAGGGGCAGGCGTTCACCTTCGGGATGGTGACCGCGATCTCGACCGACCTCGGCAACACCGCCTTCTTCCCGGCGCTCGCGTCCGGCGGCACGCTGGCGCTCGTGCGGCCCGAGGTCGCGGCCGACCCCGGCGCGTTCGCCGCGCGCGTCGCCGACGAGCCGCTCGACGTCCTCAAGATCACGCCGTCGCACCTCGGCGCGGTGCTGCGCGCCGGTGACGCGCGGGTGTTGCCCCGCCGGTGGCTCGTGGTGGGCGGCGAGCGGTTCGGGTGGGACCTCGTCGAGCGGATCCGGAGCCTCGCGCGGTGCCGCATCCTCAACCACTACGGCCCCACCGAGACGACGGTCGGCTCGACCACCCTTCGGCTCGAGGACGGGCCGGGCGCGTACGCGAGCGCGTCGGTGCCGATCGGCCGTCCGATCTCGAACACGCGCTGCTACGTCCTCGACGAGCGCGCGGAGCCGGTGCCGGTGGGCGCGCCGGGCCGTCTCTTCATCGGGGGCGCCGGCGTCGCGCAGGGCTACGTCGGCCAGCCCGACCTGACGGCGGAGCGGTTCCTCGCCGATCCGTTCGCCGGCGGCCGGATGTACGACACGGGCGACCTCGTCCGGCGGCTTCCGGACGGGGCGCTCGAGTTCCTCGGCCGCGCGGACGAGCAGGTGAAGATCCGCGGGTACCGCGTCGAGCCGACCGAGGTCGAGGCCGTGCTGCGGCAGCACGCCGGCCTCCGGGCGGCGGCGGTCGTCGCGGCCGGCGAGGGCGAGGACGTCAGGCTCGTCGCCTACTGCGAGCTGCACCCGGGCACGACCGACGAGGAGCTGCGCCGCCACGTCGCCGATTGGGTGCCCGAGTACATGGTGCCGTCGGCGTTCGTCTCCCTCGACGCGCTTCCGCTCACGGCGAGCGGCAAGGTCGACCGGGTGGCGCTGGCCGAACGAGAGGTCGCCGGCCCCGGAGACGACGGCGCGTACGTCGCGCCGCGCACCGCGGTCGAGGAGACGGTGGCCGCGATCTGGGCGGACGTGCTCGGGCTCGAGCGAGTCAGCGTCGAGGCCGACTTCTTCGCGCTGGGCGGCCACTCGCTGCTCGCGACGCAGGTCGTCGCCCAGGTGCGCACCGACTTCGCCATCGAGCTGCCGCTGCACAGCCTGTTCATGTATCCGACGGTGGCGTCGCTCTCCGCGGAGATCATCACGCTGATGAGCTCGGCGGAGGAGGACGAGGCCGCGAGGCTGCTCGCCGAGCTCGAAGGCGTGGCGGAGGAGGCGGGGTAATGGACGAGCGCGTCGTCGAGGTGTGGCGCGCGTCGCTCGACCAGGAGCCGGACGTGCGCGCCCGGCTCGAGGCCGTGCTCGACCGCGACGAGCGCGAGCGCGCGGCGACGTTCCGGTTCGACCGCGACCGCAACCGGTACGTCGTCGGCCGCGGGCTGCTGCGGACGCTGCTCGCGCGCTACCTCGACCGGGCGCCGGAGGAGCTGCGGTTCCGCTACGGGCGCGAGCGGAAGCCGTCGCTCGTCGGCGACGAGCTGCGGTTCAACCTCGCGCACGCGGAGGGGACGGTGCTGTATGCATTCAGCTCGGCGTTCGAGGTCGGGGTCGACGTCGAGCTGCTGCGGCCCGACGCCGCCGACACGCGCGTCGCCGAGCGCTTCTTCTCGCCGCGCGAGGTCGCGGCGCTCCGCGCCCTGCCGAAGAGCGACCAGCCGCACGCCTTCCTCGCGTGCTGGACGCGCAAGGAGGCGTTCCTGAAGGCGCGCGGCGACGGGCTCATGCTCCCGCTCGACAGCTTCGACGTGACGCTGGCCCCCGGGGAGCCGGCCGAGCTGCTCCGCACGGCGTGGGCGCCCGAGGAGCGGACGCGCTGGCAGCTCGCCGACCTCAGCGAGACCGCACGCGGCGAGATCGCCGCGCTGGCTGCGTCCGCACGCGGCTGGACGTACGCCTGCCGCGACCTCGACATGACAGTCGTACTCAACTGACCGAAGGAGAGCTGCAGATGAGCGAGACCACACAGGCCGGCGGGATCCGCGGGATGCGCCGCAGGCAGGTGGCGACGACGAAGCTGGTCGAGACCGGCTTCCTCCCGGGCCACGAGGAGAGCATGCCCCTGATCGTCCGGCCGGCGACCGAGAACGTCGACCTCGCCGAGTGGATCGCGGCCAACCACGACGAGCTGAACTCGTACTTCGACAAGTACGGCGCGATCGTCTTCAAGGGCTTCGGCCTGAAGGCCGCCGGCGACTTCGAGCGGGCGGCCGCAGCCGTCAGCCCCGAGCTGTTCGCGGAATACGGGGACCTGCCGCAGGAGTCGACGACCGAGCGGATCTACCACTCGACGCCGTACCCCGAGGACAAGATGATCCTCTTCCACAACGAGAGCTCGCACCTGCCGCAGTGGCCGCTCCGGCAGTTCTTCTTCTGCGTGGTCCCGTCGCAGGAGGGCGGCGCGACGCCGCTCCTTGACTGCCGGCGCGTCTACGAGGCGCTCGATCCCGAGCTGCGGCAGCAGTTCGCAGAGAAGGGGCTCATGTACGTCCGCAACTTCGCCGAGGGCATCGACGTGCCGTGGCAGGACTTCTTCCACACCGACGACAGGGAAGAGGTCGAGCGGATGTGCACCGAGGCCGGCATGGGCTGCGAGTGGACGTCGAACGGCCTTCGCATCACGCAGGTCTCGCCTGCGGTCGCCGTCCATCCGCGCACGGGCGAGAAGCTGTTCTTCAACCAGATCCAGCTCCACCACGTCTCGTGCCTCGACGACGACACGCGCTCGGCGCTCAGCCAGCTCTTCGCCGAGGAGGACATGCCGCGGAACGTCTACTTCGGCGACGGCACCCCGATCCCCGCCGAGGTCGTCGACCGGATCGGCGAGCTGTACGAGGAGCTCTGCGTCGAGCCGCCGTGGGAGGCGGGCGACATGATCGCGCTCGACAACATGCTCGTCGCGCACGCGCGGCGGCCGTTCAAGGGCGAGCGGAAGATCCTCGTCGCGATGGCGGAGATGGTGAACGCGTCGGATCTCGAGCCGGCCGCGGCATGACCGCGACGCACGCGCCGACGATCCCGCGGAGGGAGGGCGGCCGGCCGCGGCCGCTCTCCTTCCCACAGGAGCGGCTGTTCCTGCTCGACCGGATCATGCCGGGGCTCGGCGCGTACAACGTGCCCACGCTCGTGCGCGTGCGCACGACGCTGGACGAGGACAGGCTGCGGCGTGCCTTCGACCTGGTGGTCGCGCGGCACGAGATCCTCCGGACGCGCCTCGATCTCGTCGACGGGGCGCCCGTGCAGGAGACGTTCGAGGCGCCGCCGTTCGACCTGACGGTGGAGGATCTCCGCTCGCTGCCGCGCGCGGAAGCGCAGGCGCGCGCCGACGAGCTGGTGGGGGAGCTGGCGGGCCGCGCGTTCGCGCTCGGCGGCGACGTCCTCCTTCGCGCAGCGCTCCTGCACCTCGACGACGACGAGGATCTGCTGCTCGTCGTCTTCCACCACATGGGGTCCGACCACCTCGCCGCGGGGCTGCTGTTCGCGGAGCTCGACGAGGCGTACCGCGCCTTCGCGCACGGGCGCGACCCGCAGCTGCCGGAGCTGCCGATCCAGTACGCGGACTTCGCGGAGTGGCAGCGCAGCGAGCTCGACGGCGATCGCGTCGACGAGCTGCTCGACTACTGGACCGAGCAGCTGCGCGGGGCGCCCGACCGGCTCGACCTGCCGAGCGACCGGCCGCGCCCGAGCGTCCAAAGCTACCGCGGCGCCTGGAAGGAGTTCCACATCGCGCCGGAGGTCGTCAGCCCGCTGCGCGAGCTCGCCCGCACGCGCGGCGTCTCGCTGTTCATGGTCCTCACGGCTGCGTTCAAGACGCTCCTGTACCGCTACAGCGGCGCCGAGGACCTCGTCGTCGGCGCGCCGTTCTCGGGGCGCCACCACGAGGAGACCGAGAAGCTGCTCGGCTTCTTCTCCAACACGCTCGCGCTCCGCACCGACCTCTCGGGCGACCCGACGTTCGCCGAGCTGCTCGGCCGCGTCCGGGCGACGGTCCTCGGCGCGCTCGCCCACCAGGAGCTGCCGTTCGAGAAGCTCGTCGAGGTCCTCAACCCGGAGCGCTCGCGCAGCCATTCGCCGCTCTTCCAGGTGCTGTTCGGCTACGACATCGCCGGCGGGTCGCAGAGCATCGGAGGCCACGAGCTCGAGCGGCTGCCCGTGCCCGGCTGGAACTGGTCGCGCTTCGACCTCGACATGGTGCTGCGCGACAACCCCGACGGCTCGCTGCGCGCCGACGTCGGCTACGCGTCCGACCTCTTCGACTCCGGAACGATCGACCGGCTGCTCGGCCACTTCCAGACCCTGCTCGAGTCCGTCGCCGCAGACCCCGAGCAGCGCATCTCGCGGCTCGAGCTCCTGACTGCGGACGAGCGCGAGCTGATGCTGGTGCGGTGGAACGACACCGCGCACGCGTATGACGCGCGGCCGGTGTTCGTGCAGATCATGGAGCAGGTCGCGCGGACGCCCGACACGGTCGCCGTCGTCGACGCGAACGAACGGCTCACGTACGCCGAGCTGCAGGCGCGCGCGAACCAGCTCGCACACGAGCTCGTCGAGAGCGGCGTCGAGCCCGGCAGCCTCGTCGCGATCCTGATGGACCGCCAGATCCCGCTGCTGGTCGCGATGCTGGCCGTGTTCCAGACCGGCGCGGCGTACCTGCCGATCGACCCGACGTTCCCGCCCGAGCGCCAGGAGTTCATGCTCGCCGACAGCCGCGCGCCGGTCCTGCTCACCGAGGAGAAGTACCTCGGCACGGTCGACTCCGGCGCGTCGGCGGTGATCTGCGTCGACCGCGACTCGGAGCGCATCGCGCAGCGCTCGACGGAGCCGCTCGGCGTCGAGGTCGATCCCGACGACCGCGCGTACATCATCTACACGTCTGGCTCGACGGGCCGGCCGAAGGGCGTAGAGACGATCCACCGCGGCGTGTCGAACCTGCTCGCCTACATGCGCGAGTGGCCGGGGACGACGGCGGACGACGTGGTCGTCAGCGTCGCAACCCACGCCGTCGACCTTCCGGTGCCGGACTTCTACCTCACGCTGATGACCGGCGCGCGGCTCGTGCTCGTCCCGCGCGACGCGACGATGGACGGCGTCGAGCTGGCGGACTGGATGGCGCGCAACGGCGGGACCTCGATCGCCGCGACCGCGACGACGCTGCAGCTGCTGGTCGATGCCGGCTGGAAGGGCAGCGCGGCGCTCAAGATCTCCGCCGGCGGCGAGGCGCTGCCGCGCGCGCTCGCCGAGGAGCTGCGGTCGCGGTGCGCGTCGCTATGGAACGTGTACGGCCCGACGGAGACCACGGTCTGGTCCTCGGTGCTGAAGCTCGAGCCCGGCGAGGGCTCGCCGCCGATCGGCGGCCCGCTGTGGAACACGACCTTCTACGTCCTCGACCCGCGGCAGCAGCCCGTCCCGATCGGCGTGCCCGGCGAGCTGTACATCGGCGGCGACGGGCTCGCGCGCGGCTACCTCAACCGCCCCGAGCTGACGGCCGAGAAGTTCGTCCGCGACCCCTTCTCCGACGATCCGGCGTCGCGGCTGTACCGCACGGGCGACCTCGTGCGCTGGAAGGAGGACGGCACGCTCGAGTTCCTCGGGCGGGTCGACCTCCAGGTCAAGCTGCGCGGGTTCCGCATCGAGCTCGAGGAGATCGAAGCGGTGCTCGCCTCGCATCCGGGCGTCGGCGGCGCGGCGGCCGCCGTGATCGAGCGCGCCCCCGGCGACCAGAGACTCGTCGCGTACGTCGTCGCGGCCGACGGCGAGTCGGTGGACGTGGAGGAGCTCCGGCGGCTGTGCAAGACGCGGCTGGCGCCGTACATGGTCCCGTCGGCGTTCGTGCAGCTCGACGCGTTCCCGACCACGCCGAACCGGAAGCTCGACCGGCGCGCGCTGCCGGCCCCCGACTCGATCCGCCCCGATCTGGAGCGGTCGTACCGTGCGCCCGAGACGCCGGTCGAGGAGGCGCTGGCCGCGATCTGGAGCGAGGTGCTCGGCGTCGACCGGGTCGGCGTCGACGACGACTTCTTCGACCTCGGCGGCCACTCGCTGCTCGCGGTGCGGATGCTCGCCCGCGTCGAGCAGAGCCTCGCCGTCGACCTCGCGCTGCCGACGATCTTCGAGCACTCGACGGTGCGCGAGCTGGCGGCGGAGATCGCCGGCGCGCTCCGCGGCGAGGCCGGCGACGACGAGCTCGCCGAGCTCCTGGCCGAGGTCGAGGCGTCCGAGCTATGACCGCGGCCGTCGGCGCGGCGGGCTCCGCGACGCGCGCCGACGCCGCCGCGGCCCGCCTGGAGGAGGTCGGGACGCCGTTCGCGCTCGTCGACGGCCGGCGGCTGCGCGCCAACGTCGCCGCGATGCAGGAGGCGGTGGCTGGCCTGGGCGCCGCGCTGCGCCCGCACTTCAAGACCCACCGCACGGTCCCGCTCGCGCGCCTGCAGCTCGACGCCGGCGCGATCGGGCTGACGGTCGCGACGACCCGCCAGCTCCAGACGGTCACCGGCGAGCTCGGCTGCCCGGTTCTCGTCACGAGCCTGCTGGAGGCTGACCCCGCAGCCGCGGCGGCGCTGCGCGAGGCGTGCGCCGACGGCGAGGTGATGTTCGCGATCGAGTCGCCGCGGTCGGTCGAGCTGCTGCGCGCCGCGCTCGGGCCGGAGGCACGCGCGGAGGTCGTGATCGAGATCGAGGCCGGCTGCCTGCGCTGCGGCGTGCCGCCGTCCGAGTGCGCGGCGCTCGCGCAGTCGGCCGCGCGGGAGGGATTCGACGTCGCCGGCGTCTTCAGCTACCCAGGGCACTCGTACGCTCCCGGCCGCTCGGCGGAGGCCGCCGAGCAGGAGCGGGCGGCGCTGAGCGAGGCCGTGGCCACCCTCGAGCGGGCGGGGTTCGAGCCGCGCCACGTCAGCGCGGGCTCGACGCCGACGATGCCGTACGCGCGGGCGGGCGTCGCGACCGAGTACCGGCCCGGCACGTACGTCTTCGGCGACCGCCAGCAGCTAACGCTCGGCGCGGTGAGCCGCGACCAGCTCTCGCTGACCGTAGTGGCGTCCGTGATCGCGGTCCACGGCGATCGCCTCGTGCTCGACGCTGGCGGCAAGGCGCTGGGCCGGGACGCGCCGCGGTGGCTCGAAGGCTACGGTCAGCTTGCGAATGGCTCGGACGCGCTCGTGGCGCGGCTCTACGACCACCACTCGGTGATCGAGCCCTACGCCGGCGAGGCGTTAAGCGTCGGCGACCGCGTCGCGATCGTGCCGAACAACGCCAACTCGACGATGGGTCTCCTGCGCTCGGCGTGGCTGACGGACGACGGCGAGACGGCAGCCGAGCTCAGGCCGGTGCCGGACCGCTGAGCTGATGTCCGACACGCTGGAACGCCGGCTCGCGGGCATCTGGGAGGAGATCCTCGGCGTCGAGGTGCGCGCGGGCGACGCCGACTTCTTCGAGCTCGGCGGCACCTCGCTGCACGCCGCGCGCGTGCTCACGAAGACGCGGGCAGCGCTCGGCATCAAGCTCTCGCCGGCGACGCTGTTCGAGCATTCGACGCTCGCCGGCTTCGCCGCGCAGGTGGGTGCGGCCGCTACTTCGCGGCCGGAAGCGTGACGGTGCGCGCGGTCGTCGCCGTGCGGCCGTACGGGTCGGTCAGCGTCAGCGTCAGGACGTAGCGGCCCGCGGGCGCGACGGCAGGCAGGCGAACCGTCAAGCTGGCGGTCGCCCCGCGCCCGAGTCGAAGCGCGATCGTGCGCGCCGCGGCACCCGGTGCGGCGCGCCGCAGCGTCAGCCGCGCCGTGACGCGCGACCCTGCCGCGGCTACGACCCCCTCGACCCACCGCTTCGTCCCCGTCCTGTGCACCGACACCGTCTTCAGCGACGCCGACGGCGCCGTCAGCGACGTCGGCCCGGGATGGGCGGTGAAGAACGCCCACAGGGCGTTCGCAGCGTCGAACTTCGCGTCCGCTCCCGACGACCTCGGGCCGCCGGGCCACTGGTGGTTTCCGTTCTGGACGACGTCCAGCCCGACGGCGGCGCGGTCGTCGCAGCTCGTCCACACCGACTCGTCGACGGGCCCCTCCGTCGACGTCGCCGGCGGTCCCGTGCATGCATCGAGTGCGCGCCACTTGGCCGCGACCTGGTTCGCCGAGAGGAGGATCGGCGTGCCGTCGATCGGGATCACGTCCTTCGTCCCGATCACGAGGAGCTCCGACACGGGATGCGCGAGCGTGCACGTATCGGTGAACCGCATCGCGCCCGAGACGACCGCGATGCCCGCGACGTACTTCGAGAGCAGGCAGCCGACGAAGAACGACATCGTCGCGCCGGCGGAGAACCCCGTCGCGTACACGCGCTTCGGGTCGATGTTCTGCGAGACGACGAGCTGCTGGATCTCAGCCCGGATGTACGCGAGGTCGTCGGCCTGGTTCGCGAATCGCCACGCCGGCGCAGTGGGCGTGTGCGACGACAGGTACGCGACGACGAAGCCGTAGCGGTCCGCGACGGTGTCGAGCTGGGACACCTGCTCGAACCAGCTCGGCGAGCCGCCACTCGCGTGCAGCGCGATCAGGAGCGGCACCTTCTGCGCGGCGCTCGGAGGCGGCAGCGACGCGCCGCGGTGCACGATCACCGGGTAGCGCGGCCCCGTCGCGGGGCTGCCGTCGTCGCCGGCGCCGAGCGCCGTCGTCACCACTACGAAGGCGCAGACGATCGCAACCACGATCGCCACCGCCCGCCCGCGCGACGCCTTCATCTCCCCGGCGCGGAACACCGGCGGCATCGTAGCGGCGGAATCCGTCTGTCGGCGCCGAACAGGAACGGGCCGTGTTTACAAGCCCGGGTCCTGTCAGTATGTAAGTGGGGGGAGAGATGGACGAGGCGAAGCACCGGAGCATCGAGCAGCGGCTCGAGAGCCTGACGCCTGCGCAACGGGCACTGTTCGAGCGGCGTCTCATGGAGAGGCGCCGCGAGGCCGCGCGCGAGCGCACCATCCCCCGGCGCGACCACGACGGCCCGGTCCCGCTCTCGTACGCGCAGGAGCTCCTCTGGCTGCTCACGCAGGTGTTCGACGACGGCATCGCGTACAACGCGCCCGCCGCCTTCCACCTCGAGGGTCCGCTCGACCTCGATCTCTTCCGGCAGGCGCTCGACGCGCTCGTCGAGCGGCACTCGATCCTACGCACGACGTACTCGCTCGTCGATGACGTGCCGATGCAGCTCGTCGCGAAGCACCAGCCGGTCGAGCTGAATCTCGTCGACCTCCGTCACCTGCCGCCCGACGAGCGCGAAGCGGAGTCGCAGCGAATCCTCAAGGAGGAGTCGCGCTTCCGCTTCGACCTCGTGACGGGTCCGGTGATGCGCCCGACCGTGATCGTGCTCGGCGAGGACGAGCACATCCTGATGATCAACATTCACCACATCGCGACCGACGGCTACTCGCGGACCGCGATCTACCGCGACCTCACGGTGCTGTACGAGTCGCTGCAGAACGGCGTGCCCGCGCCGCTCGAGCCGCTCCGCATCGAGTACGCGGACTACGCGGTGTGGCACCGGCGGTGGCTCGACGGCGGCGTCGCACAGGAGCAGCTCGAGTACTGGAAGCAGAAGCTGCACCGCGCGCCCTCGCGACTCGACCTGCCGACCGACTTCCCGCGACCGCCGGTGCGCTCCTGGGTCGGCGACCAGATGAGCGTGATGGTCGACGTCGCGACGCGCGAGTCGCTGCGCGCCGCCGCGCGCAGCGCCGACGCGACGCTGTTCGTCGCGCTGCTCGCGACGTTCGGGCTGCTGCTCTCGCGCTACTCGGGCCAGGACGACCTCGTGATCGGCACGCCGTTCGCCGGTCGCAACCGGACCGAGCTGGACTCGATGGTCGGCTACTTCATCAACCCGCTCGCACTCCGGCTCGACCTGTCGGGCGACCCGACGTTCGACGAGCTTCTCCGCCGCGTCCGGCAGACGACGCTCGAGGCCTTCCAGCACGCCGACATCCCGTACGAGGACGTGGTGCGCGAGGTGAACCCGGCGCGCGACCTGAGCCAGACGCCCGTCTTCCAGGCGATGGCCGTGTTCCACAACCCGCGCTGGCAGACGGAGCGGCCGAAGTTCCAGCCGGAGGGGATCCGCTGCGTCGAGATCACGCACGAGAAGGGGTGGTCGAAGTTCGACCTGCTGCTCGGGATGAGCGAGCGCACGACCGGCCTGAACACGACGTGGGAGTACAGCACCGAGCTGTTCAAGCCCGAGACGGTTCGCCGGATGACGGAGCACTTCCGCGCGCTGGCCGAGAGCGCAGGCGGTGCGGCCGACCGTAGGATCTCGCGTCTCTCGATGCTGTCGGAGGGCGAGCGCGCGAAGCTCGTGGTGAGCTGGAACGCGCACGCCGAGCCGCTGCCGGAGCGCGAGTCGATCAAGGAGCTCTTCGAGGAGCAGGCCGCCGCGACGCCGTCTGCGGCCGCGGTCGCGTTCGCCGGCGAGCACCTGACGTTCGACGAGCTCAACCGGCGCGCGAACCGCATCGCGTGGCTGCTGCGCGAGCGCGGCGTCGGCCCCGGCGACTTCGTCGGGATCCTGATGGAGAAGTCGCTCGACCTCGTCCCGGCCGTGCTCGGCGTCGTCAAGGCGGGCGCCGCCTACATCCCGCTCGACCCGCTCTACCCGGCGGACCGGCTCGAGTTCATGGTCGCCGACGCCGCGCCGCGGATGCTGCTCACGGAGCAGCGGCACCTGGAGACGATCCCCGGCGCCGCGGCGCCGCGGGTCGCCGTCGACGCGCCGGGAGCGCTCGACGAGCTCCCCGACACCAACCCGCCGGCGGTCGCGACCGGCGACGACCTCGCGTACGTCATCTACACGAGCGGCTCCACCGGGAAGCCGAAGGGCGCGATGATCGCGAACCGCAGCCTCGTCAGCGCGCACTACGCGTACGAGCGCGCGTACCGGCTGCGCGAGCTGAAGGCGCACGCGCAGCTCGCGAGCTTCTCCTTCGACGTCTTCACCGGCGATCTCGTCCGGTCGCTGCTCGCGGGCGCCAAGCTGGTGCTCTGCCCGCTCGAGACGGTCGTCGACCCGGCGGCGCTGTACGAGCTGATGCTCGCCGAGGGGATCGACGCCGCCGAGTTCGTCCCGGCGAGCGCGTCGCTTCTCTTCGAGTGGGCGGAGCGCGAAGGCAAGACGCTCGACCACATGCGCCTCGTCGTCGTCTCGAGCGAGGCGTGGCGCACCGACAAGTACGAGTTCTTCAAGAGGCTCTGCGGCCCGAAGACGCGGCTGATCAACGCGTACGGGCTCACGGAGGCGACGATCGACAGCACCTGGTACGAGCCCGACGAGGACGCCGAGCTCGTCCCCGGGCGGTTCGTGCCGATCGGGCGCCCGCTCGACAACACGCGGGTGTACGTCCTGGACGCGGCGCTGGAGCCGCAGCCGGTCGGGATCCCCGGCGAGCTCTGCATCGGCGGCGTCGCCGTCGCGCGCGGCTATCTCAACCGGCCGGAGCTGACCGCCGAGCGGTTCGTGCCCGACCCGTTCGCGCCGGACGACCCGAACGCGCTGCTGTACCGCACCGGCGACCTCGCGCGCTGGCTCCCGGACGGGACGATCGACTTCCTCGGGCGCACCGACCGCCAGATCAAGATCCGCGGCTTCCGGATCGAGCCCGGCGAGGTCGAGGCGGTGCTCGAGCGGAGCGCCGAGATCCGCGCGGCCGCGGTGGTCGACCGCGAGGACGCGCGGGGCGAGCCGCGCCTCGTCGCGTACCTCGACACGGCCGGCGACGTCGACGCGACCGCGCTGCGCGACTACCTCGCCGAGCACGTCCCGAACTACATGATCCCGAGCGCCTACGTGCGCGTCGACGAGCTGCCGCTGACCCCGAACGGCAAGGTCGACCTCGACGCGCTGCCGGCGCCGGAGTGGGACGAGGCCGTCGCCGCGGAGGTGTTCGTCGCGCCGCAGACCGAGACGGAGGAGCGCGTCGCCGAGGTCTGGCGCGCCGTCACGTCCGCCGACCGCATCGGGATCAACGACAACTTCTTCGCGCTCGGTGGGCACTCGCTGCTCGCGATGCAGGTCGTCTCGCGCCTGCGTGACGAGCTCGGTGTCGCGCTCACGCTGCGCGCGATCTTCGACTTCCCGACGGTCCGCGAGCTCGCGGCGGAGATCGACCGCGCGCGGGCGGAGGCCGCTCCGGCGCCGGCCGCGCCTGCGCTGACGCGCCTCGCGCGCCCGGGCGCAGCTGCGCTCAAGGTGTCGCGGCAGTGACGGCGGAGGCGATCGAAGAGACCGCGGAAGCGGTCTTCCCGGCGTCGTACGCCCAGCAGCGCCTCTGGTTCCTCGACCGGTTCGAAGGCGGCGCGGTCTACAACGTGCCGGTCGCGAACCGGCTCCGCGGCCCGATCGACGTCGCGGCGCTCGAGCACGCGCTCGAGGCGCTGGTCGAGCGGCACGAGGCGCTGCGGACGGTCTACGCGCTCGTCGACGGCGTGCCGCACCAGGTCATCCGCCCGTCCATCGACTTCTCGCTGGAGGTCGTCGACGTGCGCGATGCGGCCGATCCCGCCGCGCGGGCGGAGGAGCTCGCGGCGGAGCAGGCGCGCACGCCGTTCGACCTCGAGGCGGAGCCGCCGTTCCGCGCGCTGCTCGTGCGGCTCGCGGACGACGACCACGTCCTCGCGCTGACGCTGCACCACATCGCGACCGACGCCTGGTCGATGGGCATCCTGAGCCGCGAGCTCGCCGCGCTCTACGAGTCGCTCGTCGACGGCCGCCCCGCCGAGCTGCCGGAGCTGGAGATCCAGTACGCGGACTTCGCGGTCTGGCAGCAGCAGTGGCTCGAGAGCGGCGGCCTCGACGCGCAGCTCGACTACTGGACGGAGCGCCTCGCCGGCGCGCCGCCGGTGCTCGAGCTTCCGACCGACCACCCGCGCCCTCCACGGCAGAGCTTCCGCGGCGCGACCGAGCGGCTGATGCTGCCGCCGGAGCTGCTCGCGCAGGTGCACGCGCTCGGCGAGCGCGAGGGCGTGACGTCGTTCATGACGCTCCTCGCAGTCTTCGCCGCGCTCCTCGCGCGCTACAGCGGCCAGGACGACGTCGTGATCGCGTCGCCGGTCGCGAACCGCGGCCGCACCGAGCTCGAGCACGTGATCGGCCTGTTCGTGAACACGCTGCCGCTGCGCGTCGACCTCGACGGCGACCCGTCGTTCCGGGAGCTGCTCGGCCGCGTGCGCGAGGCCGCGCTCGGCGCGTTCTCGAACCAGGACCTGCCGTTCGAGAAGCTGGTCGAGAGGGTCGCGCCGGCGCGCCACCTGAGCCACGCACCCGTCGCGCAGGTGATGTTCGTCGTCCGCAACGCGCTCGAGCGGACCGCGCGGCTGCCCGGCGTCGAGCAGGAGCCGATCCTCACCGACCGCGGCACCGCGAAGTTCGACGTCACGTTCTTCGCGACCGAGACGCCCGACGGGCTCAGGCTTTCGCTGGAGTACTGCACCGACCTGTTCGAGCGCGACACCGCGCGCCGGATGCTCGAGCACTATCGCGTCCTGCTCGAGGCCGCGCTCGCCGACCCCACGCAACGCGTCGGCGAGCTCCGCCTGCTCGGCGCCGACGAGGAGCGGCGCGTCCTCCAGGAGTGGAACGAGACCGCGGCCGAGCTTCCGGGCGCGGCGCTGCCGATCCACGAAGCCGTCGCGGCGCAGGCGCGCGCGACTCCGGACGCCGTCGCCGTCGCGTCGGGGGGCGTCGAGCTCTCGTACCGCGAGCTCGACGCGCAGGCAAACCGCCTCGCCCGCCACCTGCGCAGCCTCGGCGTCGGGCGCGAGACGCCGGTCGCGATCTGCGCCGACCGCTCCGTCGACACCGTCGCCGCCGTCCTCGCGGTGCTGAAGGCCGGCGGCGCGTACGTGCCGGTCGACCCGAGCTATCCCGCCGAGCGCGTGGCGTTCATGCTCGAGGACTGCGGCGCGCCGGTGCTCGTCACGGGGGCCGAGATCGCGCAGACGCTCCCGCCGCACGGTGCGCGCACGGTTCTGCTCGGCGACGAACGGGCGGAGAGCGACGCGCCGCTCGAGAGCGAGACGTCGCTCGACGACCTCGCGTACGTCATCTACACGTCGGGCTCGACCGGCCGCCCGAAGGGCGTCGCGATGCCGCACCGCCCGCTCGCGAACCTGCTCGCGTGGCAGCGGGAGGAGTGGCGGGGGCGGCCGCCGGCGCGCACGCTGCAGTTCGCGTCGCTCTCGTTCGACGTCGCGTTCCAGGAGCTGTTCTCGACGTGGACGTCCGGCGGCACGCTCGTGCTCGTCGACGACGACGTCCGTCGCGACTCCGCCGCGCTCCTCGACCACCTCGCGAAGCTCCGCGTCGAGCGCCTGTTCCTGCCGTTCGTCGCGCTCAACAACCTCTGCGAAGCGGCCGAATACGTCGGCGCGTCGCTGCCCGCGCTGCGCGAGGTGATCACGGCCGGCGAGCAGCTCAAGGTCACCGCCGCCGTCCGCGCCTTCTTCACGCGGCACCACGGCTGCGCGCTCGTGAACCAGTACGGCCCGACCGAGACGCACGTCGTCACCGCGCACGACCTCGCCGGCCCTGCGGACGCGTGGCCCGAGCTTCCGCCGATCGGCCGGCCGATCGCGAACGCGCGCGCGTACGTCCTCGACCGGCACCGGCGCCCCGTGCCCGTGGGCGTTCCCGGCGAGCTGTGGATCGGCGGCGTGAGCGTCGCGCGCGGCTACCTCGGCCGCCCGGAGCTGACGGCCGAGCGCTTCGCCTCCGACCCGTTCGCGCCTGCGGGCGGGCGGATGTACGCGACCGGCGACGTCGTCCGCCTCCGGCCCGACGGGCTGATCGAGTACCTCGGGCGCGCCGACCACCAGGCGAAGATCCGCGGCTTCCGCGTCGAGCCGGGCGAGGTCGAGGCCGCGCTGCGCGCCCACCCGGAGATCCGGGAGGCGTTCGCCACCGTCCGCGACGACGGCGGCGAGAAGCGCCTCGTCGCGTTCGTGATCGGCAACGGGCACCGGGTCGAGAGCGCGGAGCTGCGCGACTTCCTGCGCCGGAGCCTGCCCGAGTACATGGTCCCGGCGGCGGTCGCGACCGTCGACGCGTTCCCGCTGACGCCGAACGGCAAGATCGACCGCGACCGGCTCGCGCGGCTGCCGCTCCCGGAGGAGACGCGCGACGCCGAGTACGTCGCGCCGCGCTCGAACGTCGAGGCGCAGCTCGCGGCGCTCTGGCAGAAGCTTCTCGGCGTCGAGCGCGTCGGCGTCACCGACGACTTCTTCGAGCTCGGGGGCCACTCGCTCCTCGCGGTCAAGCTGTTCTCCGAGATCGAGCGGAAGCTCGGCGTGCGCCTCTCGCTCTCGTCGCTCTTCGAGACGTCCACGGTCGCCGGCCTGGCGGAGCTCGTCGAGGCCGAGCGCGTCGAGGCGAGACCGTTCTCGACCACGCTCGAGCTGCGGCCGGGGAACGGCGAGGCCCCGCTCTTCCTGATCGCGTGGGCCGGCGGCGAGGTGCTTCCCTACCGCGACCTGGTCGAGAACCTCGATTCGCGCATCCCCGTGTACGGGCTACGGGCGCGCGGCGTCGACCGGCGGCAGACCCCGCTCTCGACCGTCGATGCGATCGCCGACTACTACGTCGAGGAGGTGCGGCGGGTCCAGCCGCACGGCCCGTACCGCCTGGCGGGCTTCTGCTTCTCCGGGATCGTCGCGTACGAGATGGCGCGCCGGCTGACGGCGGCGGGCGAGGACGTCTCGACGCTCGCGCTCATCGACTCGTACCCGTGGCGCCCGCGCCGCCGGCGCACGCTCGCGACGGCGGGCCGCGAGCAGGCGAAGGCGTTCCGCGAGGCAGGGCGCGAAGGCCGGCGCGAGTGGTTCCGCGCGCGCCTGAACGGGATCCGCGGCCGCCTCTACCGGCTGCTCTACCTCCGCTACGGGCCGCCGCTGTACGCGAGGCTCGAGGAGCGGGGGTGGGAGGGCGTCGCGCTCCGCGGCCCGTGGAACCCCGTGCTGATCGCGAGCAACCTCGCGCGCCGCAGGTACGTGCCGAAGCCGCTCGACGTGCGCGTCCAGTGGTTCCGCGCGCAGCAGGCGCCGAAGCCCATGCCCACGCCGTGGGACGACCTCGCCGACGTCGAGAACCACCCGATCGTCGCGCCGGGCATCAGCCACTCGTCGATGATGCGGGAGCCGCACGTCAAGCTCCTCGTGGACGCGCTCGGACGGGAGCTCGGCGCGCCCGTGAGCTCCCCGGCCGCGACGGCGTAGCAGCGCCTTGGCGACGATCCCGCGCCGCGCCCCGACGCAGGAGGTGCCGATCTCGTCGGCGCAGGCGCGCCTGTGGTTCCTCGAGCAGCTCCGCCCGGGAACGAACGCCTGGAACGTCCCGATCGCCGTCCGCCTGCGCGGGCCGCTCGCGGTCGAGCCGCTCCGGCAGGCGCTCGAGCTGCTCGTCGAGCGCCACCGGACGCTGAGGACGGTCTTCCCCGCACCGGGCGGCCGTCCGGCGCCGGTCGTCCTGGACACGCCGCCCTTCGAGCTGCCGGTCGAGGAGGGCCGCGAGGAGGACGTGCAGCCGTTCCTCGACGGCGAGATCGGCCGCCCGTTCGACCTCGAGCACGACCTGATGCTCCGCGGGCGCCTGCTGCGCGTCGGCAGCGACGAGCACGTCCTCGCGCTCGTCGCGCACCACATCGCCTGCGACGGCTGGTCGAAGGCCGTCCTGCTCGACGAGCTGGGGCAGGCGTACGCGGCGCTCCGCGACGGCCGCGCGCCCACGCTCCCAAAGCTGCCGGTCGACTACGCCGACTACGCACTGTGGCAGCGCGCACGGCTCTCGGGCGAGACGCTCGAGCGGCTGACCTCCTACTGGAAGGCGCGCCTGGCCGGCGCGCCGCCCGCGCTCGAGCTGCCCATCGACCACCCGCGCCCGCCGCGGCAGGCGTTCGAGGGCGCGGTGGTCTGGCTGTCGGTGCCCGCCGAGCTGACCCGGGCGCTCCTCGACCTGGGCCGCGGCGAGCGAGCGACCTCGTTCATGACGCTGCTGGCGGCCTTCAAGGCGCTCCTGTTCCGGTGGACGGGGCAGGAGGACGTCCTCGTCGGCTCGCCCGCGGCGATGCGCACGCGGCGAGAGCTGGCAGGGCTGGTCGGCCTGTTCGCGAACACGCTCGTCTACCGCACGAGCCTCGCGGGGCGGCCCAGCTTCCGCGAGCTCGTCGGGCGCGTGCGCCGGACGGCGCTCGGCGTCTACGAGCACCAGGACCTGCCGTTCGAGCAGATCGTCCAGGTCGTCGCGCCGCCCCGCGACCTGAGCCGCAGCCCGCTCGTCCAGGTGAACATGCGGGTCGAGGGCCGCGAGCCGCAGCTTCACCTGCCGGGCGTCGAGAGCGAGCGGCTGGAGGTCGATCCGCACATCGCGCGCTTCGACCTGGCGATCGAGCTCGGCGAGCAGGAGGACGGCGGCTACGCCGGCTACCTCGAGTACGACACCGCGCTCTATGAGCCCGCCACGGCGCAGCGGATCGCGGACGACTTCGTCGCGGTCCTCGAGGCCGTGGTCGCCGCCCCGGACGAGCCGCTCGAACGGAAAGGTGTCAGGCACTTCCGTGCCTGACACCTGTTCGCTACTCGGCCGCTATCGACCAGCGAGAGTCGACGTGCACCGGCGAGAGCCGGACGATCGCGCGCGGCGCGGCGTCGAGCTCCGGCCCGTAGACGTCGAACTGCGCCAGCGGCTGCCACGCGAGGAGCTCCTCGCCGTTCGTCCAGTTCCGGTACGCGGCGCCCCACAGGTAGTAGCGGCCCATCGGCAGCGGAACGCCCGTGATCGAGCACGACACCTGCGTTCGGCCCGGCTTCAGGTGCGCCTCCTGGCCAGGGTTGACGAGGAAGATCGGCGTCGCGGCGCCCTCGCTGACGCCGAGGTAGATCCACGCGCGGTACTCGTGGTCGCTTTCGAGCGCGAAGTCGATCTCGAGCGGCTGGCCGGTGCGGACGCCGGCGCCCTCCGGGGAACCGAGCTCGAGGTTCCGCAGGCGGATCTTCCCGTCGCGGGCCTCCGCGACGGCGATGCCCTCGACCGAGCGGCGGTACTCGCCGAGCACGTCGCGCACCGGGCCGGCGCTCTGGACGGCGCCGTCCGCGAGCCACACCGCGTTCGCGCACGTCGCCTCGACGGCCGCGAGGTCGTGCGAGACGAAGACGAGCGTCGTCCCCTGGTTCAGCACCTGGCGCATCCGCTCGAGGCAGCGCTGCTGGAACGCGGCGTCGCCGACGGCGAGCACCTCGTCGACGAGCAGCACGTCGGGCTCGAGGTACGCGGCAACGCCGAACCCGAGCCGCATCTGCATCCCGGACGAGTAGAACTTCACCTGCCGGTCGACCGCCGTCTGCAGCCCCGCGAACTCGACGATGTCGTCGAAGCGCCGGTCGATCTGCTTGCGCTTCAGGCCCATCAGCGTCCCGGTGAAGTAGATGTTCTCGCGGCCGGTGAGGAGCGGCGCGATCCCTGCGCGCACCTCGATCAGCGCGCCGACGCGGCCGGCGACGCTGACGCGTCCCGCGGTCGGGTACATGACGCGCGTCAGGATCTTCAGGAAGGTCGACTTGCCGGCGCCGTTCGCGCCGACGAGCCCCCACGACTCGCCGGGGTTCGCCTGGAAGTCGATGTGACGGAGCGCCCAGCGCCAGCCCGGGCTCTTCTTGCCCTTCAGGCGGTCGGCGACGCGCCCCATCTGGTCGTGTAGGTACGTCGGCCGCGAGTCGACGCGGAAGCGCTTCCACACCTCCGTCGTTGCGATCGTGCCGTCACGCAATGTCGGCGAGCCCCGTCTCGAGGCGCTTGAACAGGAGGTACCCGCCGACGAGCACGACCAGCGAGCTGCCGATGCCGATGCCCTGCAGCGTCCAGTCGGGGCCGTGCCCCAGCAGCACCGTCTCGCGCAATCCGTTCATCACCGGCACGAGCGGGTTGAGCACGGAGTAGATGAGCAGCTCCGTGCGCGTCTTCGCGATCGTGCTCGCTGCGTAGGCGACGGGTGTGACGAAGAGCGCGAGCTGCAGCACGAGCGGCAGCGCGACGCGCAGGTCGCGCATGTACACGACGATCGCCGACACGGCGCACGTCACGCCGATCGTGAACGCGATCAGCGTGAACAGCATGATCGGCGCGTACAGCGCCTCGATCTTCGGCGCGCGGTGCTCGATCGGGAACAGCGCCACGAGCACGAGCGTCGCCACGACGCCGTCGAACGCCGCGACCGCCATCGCACCGAGCGGGAAGACCTCGCGCGGGCAGTAGAGCTTGTTCAGGAGTGGGATGTTCGCCATCAGGCTCATGCCGCCCGACAGGACGGAAGCCGAGAAGAACCCCCACGGGATCAGCGCGATGTACGAGAAGAGCGGGTACGGGATGCCGCCGGTCGCGACGTGGCCGACCTTCGTGAAGACGAGCGTGAAGGCGAGCATCATCACGATCGGCGTGAACACCGCCCACGCCATCCCGAGGACGGCCTGCTTGTACCGGACCCGGATGTCGCGCTCGGCGAGCGAGCGGATCAGCGCCCGGTACTCCCACAGCTCGCGGAACGCCGTCCGCACGTGGACGCGATGCTTGAACCACAGGTCGCGGCCCGGCTCCTCCGGGAGGGCGGCGGCCGCGGCCCGCCCACCCGGAGCGCGAAGTTCGATCTCGTCGATGCTTGATTCGAGCACTTTCCTGATCGTAGAGGGTATCCGCGGAAACGCGAGCGCTTTCGCGTCCGGCGCCCTACCGCAAATTCGTGAGGCGGCCGTTTGCGCGCTGTTCGATTGCGCCTATGATCTGAAAACTGGTCGTTGAGTCGTCGAAAAGGCGGGGGGAGAGGCCTGGGCCTGGCGTCCAGGCGTTCGCATGACGCTTCGTGAATTCCTGCACGTTGTCCAGCGGCGAAAGTGGATCGTCCTGCAGACGCTGGTCCTCGTCGTCGCCGTCGTCGTCGGCATCTCGATCCGCCAGCCGAAGCTCTACCAGGCGCAGGCGCGCGTCCTCCTGTCCTGGCAGAACCTCGCGAACTCGCTCACCGGGGTCTCGACCGGGCCGACCGTCGGCAACCAGCCGGACCGCGCCGCGCAGACGCAGGCGTCCGTCGCCAGGACGACGGCCGTCGCGTCGCAGGTGCTCGCGCAGGTGCCGCATTCGGGGCTGACGACGGGGCAGTTCATCGCGGACTCGAGCGTCACCCCGAACCCGAACGCGGACGTCCTGATCTTCGAGGTCACGAGCCGCAACCCGGCGCTCGCGCGCCGTCTCGTCAACGAGTACGCGTACCAGTACACGGTCTACCGGCGCCAGCTCGACACGGCGTCGATCCTCCGCGCCCGCGCGGGCATCAAGGCGGAGCTGGCGAAGCTCGCGACGCAGGGATCGTCCGCGTCGGGGCAGCTCAGGGCCGACCTCGAGAACCGCGACCAGACGCTCGCGACGATGGAGGCGCTGCAGACGTCGAACGCGTCCGTCCTGCAGACCGCGCAGGGCGCGCACCAGACGCAGCCGCGAACGAAACGCAACGCTCTGCTCGGCGTCGTCGTCGGGCTCGTGCTCGGCATCGCGTTCGCGTACCTGTGGGAGACGCTCGACACCTCGGTGCGCAACGCCGACGACATCCGCAAGCACCTCGGCGGCCTGCCGCTCCTCGCGCGCCTGCCGCCGCCGCCGAAGCGCCTCGACGCCGAGAACCGGCTCGTCACGCTCGCTGCGCCCGACAGCCCCGAGGCCGAGGCGTTCCGGATGCTGCGCACGAACCTGGAGTTCGTGATGCTGGGCCGCGGCCTGCAGACGATCATGGTCACGAGCGCGATCGAGCAGGAGGGCAAGTCGACCACCGTCGCCAACCTCGCCGTCGCGCTCGCGCGCGTGGGCCGCCGCGTCGTGCTGATCGACCTCGACCTGCGCCGTCCGCGCGTCGACCGCTTCTTCCGCGTCGACGGCCCCGGCGTCGTGCAGGTCGCGCTCGGCCACGTCGACCTCGACTCCGCGCTCACGCCGGTCGACCTGCCCGGCACCTCGAGCTCCTCGCTGCGCAGCCGCCTGAACGGCGGCGGCGCCGGCGCGACGTCGCTCGTGCGCGGCACGCTGCACGTGCTCCCGGCCGGCGCGTTCCCGCCCGACCGGAGCGCGTTCTTCGAGTCGCAGGCGCTCGAGACGATCCTCGGCCTGCTGCGCGAGCGCGCCGACATCGTGCTCGTCGACGCGCCGCCGGCGCTGCAGGTGGGCGACGCGATGGCGCTCTCGCGCAAGGTCGACGGCATCCTCGTCGTGGCGCGCGTCAACCGCGTGCGCCGGCCGATGCTGCTCGAGCTGGAGCGGCTGCTCGCGATGACGCCGGCGCAGGCGATCGGCTTCGTCGCGTCCGTGACGACGAGCGAGGTCTACGAGACCGCCTACGGCGGCTACGCGGTGATCGAGGAGTCGGACGTGATCCCGGCCGAGACGGGGAGCTCGACGCGATGAGCGCCGAGGTGACGTCGCTGCTCGAGTCGCTGAAGGCGCACGACGAGCTGGCGCTCACCATCGACCCGAAGACGCTCGAGATCCTCGACCGCCGCCGGCGCACCGCCGTCGTGAAGCGGCGCGGCTGGCTGATGCGCCGCATGCTGCTCGCCGCGGACGTGATCGGGCTGACGCTCGCCATGGTGCTCGCCGAGCTCACGCACGGCTCGAGCCGCGGCACCGACATCCGCACGGAGTTCCTGATCTTCGCGCTCTCGATCCCGTTCTGGGTCGTCGCCGCGAAGACCTACGGGCTGTACGAGCGCGACGAGGAGCGCACCGACCACTCGGGCGCCGACGAGTTCAGCGGCGTCTTCCACATGATCACCGTTTGCACGTGGATCTTCTTCGCGGGCACCTACCTGACCGGCCTCGGCCACCCGACGGTGCCGAAGCTCGTCTCCTTCTGGGCGGCCGCCGTCACGTTCGTCGTCACGGGTCGCGCGATCGCGCGCGCGATCTGTCGGCGCCGCATCAACTACCTCCAGAACACCGTGATCGTCGGCGCCGGCGAGGTCGGCCAGCTCGTCGCGAAGAAGCTGCTCAAGCACCCGGAGTACGGGCTCAACCTGATCGGGTTCATCGACTCCGAGCCGACGCAGCGCAAGGGCGTCCTCGAGCAGATCGCGGTGCTGGGCGGCCCCGAGCGGCTGCCGGCGCTGATCCGGCTGTTCGACGTGGAGCGCGTGATCATCGCGTTCACCAACAACTCGCACGAGGAGATGCTCGACCTGATCCGCTCGCTCAAGGACTACGAGGTCCAGGTCGACATCGTCCCGCGCTTCTTCGAGCTCGTCGGGTCCGAGGTCGGGATGCACGCCGTCGAGGGGATCTCGCTCGTCGGCCTGCCGCCGATGCGCCTCTCGCACTCGTCGCGGCTCCTCAAGGTCGTGCTCGACCTGACGCTCGCGATCCTCGGGCTCCTCTTCCTGCTGCCGCTGATCGTGATCGTCTCGATCCTGATCAAGGTCGACTCGCCGGGCCCGGTGTTCTTCCGGCAGGTGCGGATGGGCTACGGCGGCAAGACGTTCCGGATCTTCAAGTTCCGGACGATGTACGCGGACGCCGAGGAGCGGAAGGCGGAGGTCGCGCACCTGAACCAGCACCTGCTCGCCGGCGAGGACGCCCGCATGTTCAAGGTGCCGGACGACCCGCGCGTCACGCGCGTCGGGCGCTTCCTGCGGCGTTACTCGATCGACGAGCTGCCGCAGCTCTTCAACGTCATCCTCCTGCAGATGTCGCTCGTCGGCCCGCGGCCGCTAATCCTCGACGAGGACCAGCACGTGCGCGACTGGGGCAAGGCGCGGCTGCGGCTGAAGCCGGGCATCACGGGTCTCTGGCAGGTGCTCGGCCGCAGCGACATCCCGTTCGAGGAGATGACGCGTCTCGACTACCTGTACGTCGTCGACTGGTCGCTCTGGCGCGACGTCACGCTCATCTGCCGAACGCTTCCGGCGTTGCTGCGCACCCGGAATGCGTACTGACAGCGAGAGCGTCGGCGACACCGCTCCTCCCTCGGTGACGCCCGCAGCGGGGCTGCAGCTCGCGCTCGTGCACTGGGACGGCGGGCTGGGCGGCGCCGAGGCGATGATGGCGATGCTCGCGCGCGAGTGGCGCCGCGCGGGCGTCGACGCGTCGGTCGTCCTGATCACGCGCGGCGGCGACCTCGTTCCCCGCCTCGACCGCGACGGCGTGCCGCACACGACGCTCGGCTTCGCCCGCGGACGCGACGTGCTGACGCACCCGCGCCGGCTCGCGCGCGCGGTCGCGGCCGCCGGCGCGGACGGCGCGCTCGTCCTCGACGGCGGCTACCTCTCGGCCGTCCTGCGCGCGGGCGGCTACCGCGGCCGGATCGTCGGCGCCGAGCACGGCAAGCTGCTGATGGCCGCGTCGCTACCGCGTCTGCGGCGCGTCAAGGACCGCGTCGAGCGCCTCGTCGGCGCGCCGTTCCGGCAGGTCGACGTCGGCGTGTCGGAGTTCATCGTGCGCGAGATGCGTCGCCATCCGCACGCGCGGCGCATCGAGAAGATCTACAACGGCGTCGACCTCCAGGCGTTCTCGCCGGGCTGGAAGGCGTCGGCGCCGCACGGCCGCCTCCGCGTCGGCTGCGCCGCGCGGATGGTGCCGGGAAAGGGCGTCGACGTGCTCCTGCGCGCGGCCGCCGCGCTGAGCGACGCCGGTCTCTCCGTGTGCGTCGCCGGCGACGGCCCCGAGCGGCCGGAGCTCGAGCGGCTGCTGGACGAGCTCGACGTCCGCTGGTTCGTGGAGCTCGTCGGACGCGTGCCGTCGATGCCGGAGTTCTGGCGCGGGTGCGACATCGCCGTCGTCCCGTCGGACGAGTGGGTGGAGTCGTTCTCGATGTCGACCCTCGAGGCGATGGCCTGCGGCGTGCCGGTGGTGGCGACGGACGTCGGCGGGATCCCGGAGGTGCTCGCGGACGGCGAGAGCGGGACGATCGTGCCGCGCGGCGACCCGGACGCGCTCGCGGCGGCGATCCGCCGCTACGCGGAGGATCCCGAGCTGCGCGAGCGGCACGGACGGGCAGGCGTGCAGCGTGCGCGTCGATGGTTCTCGATCGAGACCACGGCCGCGCGGTACCTCGAGCTGTTCACGTGAAGCCGAGCCTCGACTTCATCGTCGTCGGGGCGCAGAAATCCGGAACGACGACGCTCTTCGAGTACCTGCGGCGCCATCCCGAGGTGCACCTCCCGCCGGGGAAGGAGGCGCCGTTCTTCAGCGACGAGGAGCAGTGGAGCGGAGGCTGGGAGCTCTACGTGCGGCGGTACTTCGGCGGCGCGCCCGACGGTGCGCGCTGGGGGACGGTGACGCCGCAGTACATGTACGGGACGCTGTCGCGCGGGGAGCCGGACCCCGGTGCGCGGCCGGAGCGGATCGTCCCGGAGCGGATCGCGTCGCACAGCCCCGGCGCATGGCTCGTCGCGATCCTGCGCGACCCTGTCGAGCGCGCGCTCTCGCACTACCGCATGGAGGTGATGCGGGACGCCGAGCAGCGGTCGTTCGCCGACGCGATCGACGAGCTGCTCAGGCCGGAGCAGCTCGAGCGGTCGCGGCGCTCGTTCTCGGAGACGGCGGCGTACGTCACGAACGGCGAGTTCGGCCGCATCCTCGCGCCGTACTTCGAGCTGTTCGGCCGCGACCGGGTCCACGTCTGCTTCTCGGCCGACCTCGAGGCGGACCCCGCGGGGACGGTGGCGGAGGTGGCACGCTTCATCGGCGTCGACGGGAACTTCCGGCCGCCGAACCTGGGCGAGCGCTACCGCGTCGGCGGGAGCCGGCGGCGGCTGCGGCGCCTCGACCTGTATGCGCTCCAGGAGCGCGTCGCGTCGACGCGCCCCATCCGCGCCGCCTGGCGCGCGCTCCCTCGGCGCGTGCGCACGCGGGTCGACGAGACCTTCAAGGAGGCGGCGTACCAGGTCGACGTGCGGAACCGCGTCGCGGTCGCCGACCCCGAGGCGCCGCCGCCGGAGGTCGCCGCGCGCCTGCGCGAGCACTACGCCGCCGACCGCGAGACCCTCCGCGCGCTGGTCGGCAAGGAGCCGCCCTGGTGACGGCGCGCTCCGTACAGGTGTCAGACACCTTCACGGTGTCTGACACCGTTTCCGGCCCGCCTCGCCGTCCCGACAACGTCTCCCCCCGGTGAGCGTGCCGCTCTCAGCCGTCGTCGTCACCTACAACTCCGCGCACTGCGTGGGCGAGTGCCTGCGCAGCCTGCGCGACGTCGTGGCGCCGGCGGAGATCGTCGTCGTCGACAACGCCTCCGCCGACGGTTCCGCGGACGCAGTGCGGGGCGCCGCACCCGACGCGATCGTGCTCGAGCCGGGTGCGAACATCGGCTTCGGGCGGGCGGTCAACCTCGGCGTCGAGCACGCGAGCTCGCCGCACGTGATGCTCGTCAACCCCGACGTCGTCTTCGTGCGCGCCGACCTCGCCGCGCTCGAGCGCGAGCTCGCCCACGACCCGCTCGGCCTGCTGGCGCCGCTGCTCGTGACGCACGGCGGCCCGCCTCGCCACTACGTCTACCCGTACCGCTCGTGGCAGCGCTGGGTGCTCGAGGAGGCGTGGATCTACATGAAGCCGCGCGAGCTCCGCCGCCGCGCGAGGCTGGCGCAGCCCGGCGAAGACGGCTGGCCGGTCGCGACGGTGCTGATCGCGAGCCGCGAGGAGCTCCGCTCCCTCGGCGGCTTCGACCCCCGCTACTTCCTCTACGCGGAGGACGTCGACCTCGCGCGCCGCTACCGCGCGCACGGCCTCCCGCTCCGCCGCACGGGCGCGCTCACGGCCGAGCACGCGGGCGCGTCGTCGTCGGCGAGCGAGGACGACTCGAAGCCGATCCCGCACGCGTGGTCGATCCTCGGCACGCTCGAATACGTCTCGATCTGGGAGGGCGAGCGCGCGGCCGCCCGCGCCGCGTGGTTCGCGCTGCGCAGCCTGCAGCTCCAGCGTGCGTTGCTGCGCGCATTGCCGGGCGCGCGGTTCGCGCGCAAGCGCGCGCAGATCGAGGCGATCGAGGCGTTCCTCGTCGCGCACGCGCGCGGCGACGCCGTGGACGGGTCCTACTGCCCCGGCGCGAGGGTCCCACTGCGATCCCTGATCTGAGGGATCCACATCCCTGAGAAGGGCGTTCAGGCGGCGGAGGGTGAGCCGATGGCAAGGGCATGCCCATCATCAGCCGCAAGATCGCAACCTATTCGCTCGCCTGTATCTGTGCGGCCGCGGGGTTCGTCGGCGCCTACATGGCGACGGGCACGCGGGCTGCAGAGAGGCAGTGCAAGCCGAACACCGAGCACTGCTCGACCACGACGACCGAGACCACCACCACGACCGACACGACGCCCTCGACGACGACGACCGACGAGGGCACGACCACGACGCCGCCGCCGACCACGACCACGGACGGCGGCCCGACCACCACGACCGATGAGAAGCCGCCGCCGCCGCCCACCACGACGACGGACGACGGCGCCACCAACCCGACGACGACGACCGCCGACGGCGGCCCGAAGCCGACGAAGTCCGGCCCGGGCCACGTCAAGGGCGCGTCGATCGCAGCGAAGGTGTCCGGTGAGAAGCAGGTCATCGGCGGGCAGCTGCTCTTCAACGGGGCCTTCAACGGGGGCTACCAGCCCTGGGGCACGCCGCAGTGCCACAACTACGGCAACCCGGTCGACAACAGCCAGGTCCACTTCGGCGACTTCTCCGTCGACACGCAGAACGTCGGCGAGGGGACGTCGAGCGGGCTCTTCACGCTCCCGGCCTGGTCCGGCGGAAAGACGCGCTGCCAGGTGATCACGCACCGCGGCATCAACGTCGGCGGTGACGACTACTACTCGCTGATGTTCTACGTGCCGGCCGGCGGGTTCCAGCCCGGCACGACGTCGAGCTCCGCCTCGCAGTGGGGCGTCTCGATCGCCGAGCTGAACTTCCAGAACCTCGGCCACGGCGGGCCGACGATCGCGCTGCACGCGCAGAGCGACCACGTGACGCTGGTCATGAACACCGGTGTGGCAACGAACACGTGGCCATACCACCAGTACCGGTCGAACGCCGACGCGGGCGGGAGCGGGACGAACCTGCCGCCGCTCTACGCCATCCCGGCCCCGATGCAGACGGGCGTGTGGCACGAGCTCGTCGTCCACTGCCACTGGGCCACGAACTCGAGCGGCCTGGTCGAGGTCTGGCACCGGGTGAAGGGCCAGACGACGTGGACGAAGACCGTCTCCCTGAGCGGGTACCCGACGCTCGAGGTCAACCCGGACGGCTCGTACTCGACGGGGACCCTCGACGTCACCGGAGCCTACCGCGGGCCGTCGTCCGCCCCCGCGACCGTCAACCTCGACGGCTTCGGGCGCTGGCAGTCCGTCGCGGCCGCCGAGTCGTTCCTGCCCTAACGAAGCGACCACCCAACGAGCCTCGGCCGCCCGCGCGGCCGGGGCTCGTGGCGTCCCTACGGCAGGTTCGCCGCGGCCGCGGCCCACGTCGAAGCCCGCGCGAACCCGTCGACCCAGACCGTGACGGGGGCGAGCGACGGCCCGCGGTAGGCCTGGATGACGTCGAGCGTGTCCTCGTCGTACGACCCGTCCGGGTTCACCTGCAGCGTGGGGTAGCCGGAGAGCGATGCCGTTCGCGTCCAGCGCGTCTCGCCCTTGAGGCGATGCCAGACGACGACCTTGCCGGTCTTGTCGGTTGCCCAGTGGCAGCGCACGACGAGCTCGTGCCAGACGCCTTTCTTCATCGGCGGCGGGATCGCGTAGAGGGCCGGCAGGTTCGAGCTGCCGCCGAGGTCCGCGTTCGAGCGGTACTGGTGGAACGGGAAGGACTTCGTCACGACGCCCGTCTGCAGGACGAGCGTGACGTGGTTTCGGTGCGCCTGCAGTGAGATCGTCGGCCCGCCACGCCCGAGGTTCTGGAAGTTGAACTCCGCGATCGAGACGCCCCAGTTCGTGTCCGGGGTCGTCCCGGGTTGGAAGCCGCCCGGCGGCACGTAGAACATCAGCGAGTAGTAGTCGTCGTGCCCGACGTCGATCGTGCGGTGCGTGATCAGCTGGCAGCGCGTCTTGCCGCCAGGCCACGCGGGCAGCGTGAACTCGGCGCCGTAGGTTCCCTCGCCGGCGTGCTGACGGTCGACGTAGAAGTTGCCGAAGTGCGTCGTGCTGCTGTCGGAGGGGTTCGCGTAGTTGTGGCACTGCGGCGTGCTCCACGGCGTGTACGTGCCGTGGTCGAGGCCGCCGTCGAACAGGATCCCGGGCGTCGCCGCCGCCTGCGCACCCGCGACGGCAGCGGTGAGCACCGCGGCGACGACGGCCCAGCGGCGGAGGCTCACGAGCCGCGCACGGCCATCAGGCTCTTGGCGAGCCCGGCCACTCGCTCGCGGGCGATGATCGCGTCGGGGAAGAGCTTCTGCAGGTCGCCCGCCGAGAGCAGCGTGATCTCGGACCACGTGCCGCGCGGCATGTACCCGACGCCGATGTGCTCGTTGAACCTGCGCCGGAGGCTCTCCGGCACGAACTGGAAGAGCGGCAGCTGGTAGTGCGGCTCGATCGGGAAGTACTTGTTCGGCGTCTGCACGAAGTAGCGGTGCCCGACCCGCCGCACCTCGCTCGCGAACGCCTGCCGCCGGTCGCGCGGGATGTGCTCGATCACCGAGTTCGAGAAGACGACGTCGAACGAGCGGTCCTCGAAGGGCAGCGCGGTCGCGTCGGCGACCATGGTCGTCACGTTCGGCTGCTCGAGCCACTCGCTCTTCGCCTTCCGGAACTTGAGGTCGACGGCGACGATCTCGTTCGTCTTGTTGAAGCGCGCGAGCGCCTCGCCGCGCCCGGCGCCGAGCTCGAGGATGCGATCCTCGGGCCGCAGGTTGCAGAGCTCGACGAACAGCCGGTAGCGCTGCTCGCGCCAGCGCCGGACGGTGTCGCTGTTCGCGGCCCAGGCACGGGTGCGCGACCAGAGGAGCTGGCGCCGCCTGCTCATGGCGCGGCCGGCACCGGTGTCGACGTGACGGTCGTCTTGAGCCGCTGGTAGTCGACCTTGCCGTTCGGCAGCGTCGGGATCGCGTCGACCCGGTGAAAGCGGAACGCGAGCGCGGGGATGCCCGTCAGCTCGGTCAGGCGCCTGATGCCGTCGGCGGCGTCGAAGCCGTCCTGCGTGTGCGCGACGTGCACGACGTCGTCCTGCTCCACCGCCGCGAACGCCGCGTGCTCGCTGAGGAGGTGCTCGATGTCGTCGAGGCTGACGCGGATCCCGAGCGGCTTCGCGAACCGCGCCTCGCGGCCCGTCACCCACAGGTAGCCGTCGTCGTCGAGGCGGCCGACATCGCCCGTGTCGATCCACTCGCCCTGCTCGTCGCCGCGCGCGAGGTCGTCGGCGTCGTACGCGTACCCCATCATCACGTTCGGGCCGCGGTACCAGATCCGGCCGATCTCGCCGGTCGGGAGGTCCTCGGCCTCGTGCGAGCGGATGGCGACCTCGCCGCCCTTGAGCGGCAGCCCGACGCTGCCGAGCTTGTCCGGCGGCGCGTCCGGCGGCATGCACGTGATGCGCGCGCACGCCTCGGTCTGGCCGTACATGTTGTGGAAGCGGAAGCCGTACTCGGCCGCGTCGTCGGCGATGCGCCGGTTCAGGTCGACCGGCAGCCGACCGCCGGCCGACGTCACGTAGTGGAAGCCCTCGAGCGCGGCGGGCGCGATAGAGGCGCCCCAGAGCACGCGCAGCCCGGTCGGCGTCGCGTGCAGGGACTGGACGCCGTGCTCGGCGCAGACGGCCCAGAAGCGCTGCTCGATGATCGGCGCGTCGACGACCACGATCGTCGCGCCCGCGAGCATGTGCGAGTGCACGACCGACAGGCCGTACGAGTAGCTGAGCGGGAGCGACGTCACCGTCCGGTAGCTGTTGTCGATCCCGAGGCTCGCGCACACGGCGTACGCGTTGGCGAGGAGGTTCCCCTCCGACAGCCGGACGAGCTTCGGCGTCCCGGTCGACCCCGAAGTCGAGAGCAGCAGCGCGAGGTCCTGATGGAGCGCCACGGGCTCGTGTCCGGTCGGCGCAGGCTCCCACTCGGTCTCGGCGGAGACGACGATCCCGGGGCGGTAGCGCTCGGTCAGGCGCGCCTTCGTCTCGGCCGGCGAGTCGGGGTTCATGACCGCGACCGGGTTCCGCGCCTCGATCAGCGCCAGGTACGCGACGAGCGCGCGCGCCGACCGAGCGGGGTAGACGAAGCTCAGCATGCGCTCGCGCGGCAGCTTCCCCGCGAAGCGGTCGACCGCCCGCCGCAGGTCGCGGTACGTGAGCGTCTCGCCGCTGTCGGCGTCGACGACCGCGACCGCCGAGTCGGAGCCCGAGATCAGCATCCGTGCCTCATGCCCTCGCCGGGGCGGTTGGTATCGTGCCGCGCGCGATGGCCGCGTCCCAAGACAGGCACAACGATACGCACGGGGACGCGGCCCTCGAGGTGCTGCGGCGAAGCTGCCGCGAGGCGCTCGCCACCGACCACGTCGACGCCGACTCCGACTTCTTCCTCCTCGGCGGCGACTCGCTCGCCGCGGTCAGCATCGCGAACATGGTCGCGACCGAGCTCGGCGACGACGCCGAGCTCGAGAACGTCGTGCTCAGGGCGCTGTTCGAGGAGCCGACGCTCGGCGCCGTCGCGGCGAGGATCGACGAGCGTCTGCGCGACCGCGGGCGCGCGTAGAGACGGGCGTACCGGGTCGGACCCACCAGTCCCATGGAAGAGGATCGGAGTCCGATGGTCAAGCGTCTCGCTCAGCCGCCGCCGGGCTGACGGAGCGGAGGCGACGCCACCTGCGTCGCCGACCACGTCGCCAGGCCGATGTCGTGGATGAGCCGGAGCGAGACGTCGTCGCCGGCGTGGATCGCCGCGAGCGTCGCGGCCCTGTGGTGGACGAGCACCGGCGCCGCCGGCGGCACCGAGACGTCGAGGATCTGGCCGTTCAGGTCGGTGTCGGTGGGGCCGGTCGCCGTGACGTGGACGGTGAGCGCGTACGGCTTCGCCGCGGTGACCGTCCCGGCCGCGTAGAACCCGCGCACCACCACCGGCGGGATCGGGCGCAGCGGCAGGATGAACGGCTTGCGCGGCTTCTGCGAGAAGTCGAAGTCGCTGATCAGGTTCCCGAGCACCTTCGCGTTCTCGCGCACGTCGGGGCGCCGGTCGGGCCGCCCGTCCGTCAGCGGGTCGATGCGCTCGCCGCCGAGGAAGTCGTCCTCGATGAACTTCGCGTACGCGTCGAAGCTGAGCGTCTGGTGGTCGACGTACCCGCGCTTTGCGTACGCGCTGATCACGAGCCCGGGCACGCGCAACCCGTAGCCGGCGTTGTCGACGACCGGCGGCTTCACGTGGTCGTAGAACCCGCCCCAGTCGTCCCAGGCGAGGAAGATCGCCGTCGACTGCCAGTCCGGCCCGCGCATGATCGCGTTGATCAGGCTTGTGACGTAGTCCTCGCCGATCGCGACGCCCGCGGGCGGGTGCTCGCTCACGGCGCCGGCAGGCGTCACCCACGACACGGCGGGCAGCGTCCCGGTGCGTGCGGCGACGTAGAAGTCGTGGATCGGCCGTATGTTCCCGAGCTGGCGGTCGTTGCGCACCGTGTCGAAGTACGGCAGCGGGTTCCAGATCCCGGGCGTCTTCGCGTTCTGCGGGAGTTGCTTGCACGTCAGCGCGTCGTCCTCGCAGTCGGGCTCCGTCCCCGGGTACACGAAGTAGCCCCAGCTCACGTGGTGGCGGTAGAGGAGGTAGGTCAGGTCGGTCCAGGCGTAGTCCGGCGCTGGCCCGCCGTTGTTGCCGGGGTAGTCGGGCGGCAGCGCGGGGTTGTCGAGCGCGGTCGTGCAGCTGCGCGCACGGTGCGGGCGCGAGCAGAGCGCCGACCACTCCGAGACCATGAACAGGTGCGCCGGCAGGCTCCACGAGAGCGTCGGCTCGAACATGTGGTCCTGGAGGACGAAGTTGTGCGCGTACGCCCAGTAGTTCGGGATCTCGTGCGCCGTGTGGTAGCCCATGACGTCGACGCTGCCGACGAGGTGGCAGCTCGGGTCAGCCGGGTTCGCGCAGCCCGACTGCGCGCGCTCGGCCTGCGCGACGAAGCCGTCCATCTTGCCGCCGGCGATGTCGGCGATCGCGTCGTGCGACGTGTGCGGGCCGCCCGCGTTGATGTCGGCGTTGTCGTGGAAGGGCCGCTGGCAGCCGCCGTTGTGGGGGTCCGGTAGGCACACGGTCGGCACGCCGTTCCGCATCGGGATCCCGTCGGCGCCCGGGAAGGTGCCGAAGTAGGAGTCGAAGCTCCGGTTCTCCTGCATGATCACGACGACGTGCTTGATCTTGTGGATCGACTGCGGGATCGTCGACCGCGGTGCGGCGCCGAAGCCGATCCCAGCCGCCGCGAGGACGGCTGCGGCGAGGCCCGCGAACGTCAACACGCGCAGGTGCCGCACGCGGCGATTAGAGCAGAGGTTTTCGCGACTCCGCGCTAAGGGCGTGTAAAAGGCGTGTGATGGCACGCAAGCGCGCAGCCGCGTTCGCCGGCGCGCTCGTCGCGGCGGGCGTCGCCGTCGGGATCGCGGCGGCGGTGCAGACCGGCCGCCTCGCGCATTTCGACCAGTACAGCGTCTACCACCTGATGCCGTGGCTCGAGCCGACGCACCACACGTCGCGCTGGCACTTCGCGGTACCGGAGAAGCGCGTCTCGCGCTGGGGGACGCTCGTCGCGCTCGTCACCTACCCGGCCTCCATCCTCGTCTCGGCGCTGATCGTGCTCGCCTGCGCGGCCGTCCTCTGGAGCCGCGGCCGCCGCCGGTCGGCCGCCGAGGTGTGCGTGCTGATGGTCTGGGCGAACGTGATCGCGTACCTCGGCAAGGCGACGATCACGCGCGAGACGCTGCACGCCGGCTTCCGCAAGCACGGCCTCACGCACGGCTTCGACCATTCGGTTCCGAGCGGTCACGCGATCCGCGCCGTCGTCGTCGCGTTCGGGCTGGCGCAGCTCGGCCGCGCCGGTCGGGTCGCGTGGCTGTGGGCGCTCGCGGTGCCGGTCGCGCTGGTCGCGATCGGCGACCACACGCCGAGCGACGTCGTGTGCGGCTTCGCCGTCGGCGTCGCGCTCGTGCTCGCAAGGCGCGTGCTCCGTCGCTAGGAGACGAGCGCCGCGTCGTCGAGGCGGCGCCGCAGGCCCTCGCACAGCGTGGCGATCTCCGGGTCGACGTCCAGCTCCGCGGGCGTCGGCGGCGGCCTGCGCTCGATCCCGCGGACCATCTCGGCCCGGTAGGGGATGCCGGCGAGGTCGCAGAGCCGCCGCATGAACGGCTCGGGGTCGGCGACGAAGCGGTCGTACGAGACGAGCACGACGTCGGATCGCCGGTCGAGGCCGAGGTCGAAGTAGAGCCCGTTGCGCAGGTACCAGTAGAGCGCGGCCGCGGAGCCGGCGCTCAGGTCGGCGCCGCCGAGGCGGTGGACGAGCTCGAGCCGCTCGTCCGAGAGGCCGCCGGTCTCCCAGCCGCGGTGGCCGGCGGCGATCCGCGGCACGACCGTTCCGGTCGCGTCGCCGAACTTCGCCCAGCTCGACTTGATCCGGTCGCGGACGTCGCGGTAGATCCAGATCGCGCGCCCCGGCGTCGGCGTGCCCAGGCCTTCGATCAGGTGCACGACACGGTGCGAGTCCACGAGCGGCTTGAAGACGACGACCCGGTGCCGGCTCTGCACGACGATCGAGCGCACGACGTCGTCGTCGCGCAGCGCCCAGTTGCGGAACGCATGCGAGCTCTCGCTCTCGTTGTGGATCTCGGCCTCGGGCGCCTCGGAGAACGCGCCGAGCAGCATGTTCGTCCCCGAGCGCTGCAGCCCGACGATGTAGAGCGGGCGCGCGTTCGGCCGGCAGTCGTGGCGGAGCGCCCAGAGCCGCCGGCGCGCGATCGCGCGGGCGCGCCGCGCGTCGTCGGCGACGAGGTCGCGTGCCCCTTCGCGCCGCAGCCGCGCTAGGTGGTCGCGCGCGCGGTCCTGCAGGCCGCGCGGGGGCGGCTCGGGAGCGTGCGAGGTCACGGCGGCCGATCGTAACGACGCGACCCGAATTAACACCACCTCTACGACATTCGTGTCACTCTTCGCCGTGCAAGCCCGCTCGCGTCGAGCGTTGACCCCCTCGGCGCTGGAGCGCGTACTTGCGTAGGGCCGCCGCCCGCCGCCAGGCGGTCGACTGGCCCTGCCGCGGGCGCACGAGGAGGCGCCGGCACGGCGACCCGCGAGGAGCAGCCGACGGGCGGCTGACCCTCTCGACCCCAGGCGCAGCCGCCGTGCCGCAGCTTGGACCTTATCGCACGCGCCGCCTTCAGTCAGCACGCGTGCCGCGGGTCGCCCAGGCGCTCCCGCCGAGCACGAACGGCCCCTGCGGCTCGCTCAGCTGCCGGTGCACCTCCGCCCGTGCGGCCTCGCGTTCGTCGGCGCCGAGCCGCGCGATCCAGGCACCTGCGGGGCCGACGCCTCCGGAGAGCGCCTCCCAGAACTCGTCGTAGCCGGAGTAGCTCGACTCGACGTCGAGCCGCTCCGACGCCACGTCCGCGAAGCCCTCGGCGAAGAGGCTTTCGATCTCCTCACGGGTCCGGTAGCGCATCGCTCCCTCGGCCAGCGGGCCACCTGACCGGAGCGCGTCCTGCGCGCGACGGACAGCCCGCAGCATCTCCATCTCGTCGCGGTCCCACATGCACACCGCAACGGTGCCGCCGTTCTTCGTGACGCGCCGCATCTCGGCGATCCCTTTGGGCGCGTCGTTCATGAACGCGACGACGAGCTGCGCGAGCGCGGCGTCAAATGTCTCGTCCTCCCAGGGAAGCTCCTCGGCAGGCGCGGGGCGGACGTCCGCCTCGGGAAGCCGCGTGCGCAGCGTCTCCACGAACGCGGGCGAAGGGTCTGCCGCGGCCGCGGCTGCGCCGCGGCGGACGAGCTCGGCTGCGAGCGCTCCGGTCCCGGCGCCGACGTCGAGCACTCTCCTGCCGGCGTCGACGCCCGCGAAGTCGGCGAAGAGCGGCGCGAGTCGCGTCGAGTACCGGCCCATGAACCGGTCGTAGGCGGTGTCGGACTCGAAGAACGACACTCAGTCGAACACGGGCTCGAGTGCGCGGAACGCAGCCGCCGTCGCGAAGCCGTGGATCAGGTGCCTCGCGAAGTCGGCGGCGAGGGTCGTCGCCGGGTACCGCCACGGCGGGCGGTAGAGCTTCATCGCGGGGAGGAGCGTGTAGTCCGTCGTCATCACCGCGCCGGTCAGCGCGACGCCGCTCACGAGCGGCTTCTGGATCGACTCCTCGATCAGGCCGTAGACGGCGCCCCAGCTCGTGCCGTACACCCAGTGCACGAGCTGCGTCAGGAGCCCGGACTTCTCCAGCGGAACCTCTTCGTGGAAGACGCCCTCCGCGACGCGCTGTCCGACCTGCGCCGGCTCGGGCGCCTCGCTCCAGTCCTTCGGCTCCGGCTTCGCCTCGGCCTTGCCGGTTGCCATCTGGTAGGCGGTGAAGACGGCGGTGCCGATCAGCCCCGCGCAGAGGCCCTGGGCGACCGCGGTGAGCGGCGTCTTGCGCGGCTTCGCCATGCCTCGTGGTGTTTCGCCAGCGTCCGCATCTAAACGCGAACGCCGCCTGAGCGCCCGGGAAACCCCTTACCCATTACGGCCGTGGGTCCGAGAGTGCTTCCGACTCTCAGGCGGCCGATACGTAGTAGCGCGGTTTTGGCGCGCGCGCGACAAGCGAAGCCGCAAATTGCGGCTTCTCTTCGAGGTGCCCTCAAACGACGAGATACGTGCCGTATGCGAGCGCCGCGAGCCAGGTCAGCTGCACGACCGCCACGAACGCAACCAGAAACGGTGCCATGTGCTGCCGCGAGCGCACCCGAATGTCCCGCCTCGACCCCGCGAGCACGGCTGGTCTGCGGTTCGCCCCCGTGCTCACCGCCGTGCGCCTTCGTCTCCCACAGACACTCGACCCCTATTCCTCGTGCCGAACCGTCTCCCAGGATAGGACGAGCGTGGATTGCGTACCAAACGCGGCCGCCGCACGTTCTCCGCTCCGAGCGAAGACAGTGGCACTCATTTGGTTCCGAAATGGACCGGCAGACCTATTTGCCAGCCGGTTGAACGTTGCGAGGATGGTGCCACCGGCAGCGGTCGACGACGAGCTGTAGCTCGCAGGTACGAAGGAGGGGTCAGCATGGATGCGCGTCGGGCGGCAGTGCGCGAGACCATGGGTGGCGGCGCCGCGGCAGCGGCCTCGTTCCCTGGAGCTTCGAGCGACGAGATCGTTGCTCAGTTCGTCGAAGATTCATTGCGCGCGGGAGTTGTCCCGACAACACGGCTCGTGCAGCTTGGCTATCGACGCTTTGCGAAGGCGCAGGCGCTGCCCCTGCGCAACCGCTCTACGGCACGCGGCAACGCGGGCGCTGCTTCGTACTGGGTCACGGCGCCGCCCCTACGGTGGTCACGGTTCGAAACAGTCAGTGAACCGGTCATGCGCAGAACGCTGCTCGGACGGCGGGTGCCGAAGACGAGGCGTGGAGACGATTTCGAAGCTCCGCGCGTTCCCGTGACGCGGTCAGTGACGGTGTGGCGTCCCGAAGAGGTTGTCAGCGGCGTCCATATCTTCCGTTCGGGCACCGGCGCGCGCAGGCAGTCGCCGATGATCGACACCCGGGTCGAACCCTCGACCGTCCTCGGCAACGTCGTGCGCATTCTTTCCGCGCTCGCTCCGTGAAGCGCGACCCGCTCGGCGACCCGAAGCCGCTGATCGAGAAGGTCTACGCCTACGTCGCGTACCGGCTCGGCGACGGCGCCGACGCGGAGGACGTGACGAGCGAGACGTTCGAACGCGCGCTGCGCTATCGCGCGAGCTTCGACGGGCGCCGCGGCGAGCCGATCGCGTGGCTGATCGGCATCGCGCGGCGCTGCATCGCCGACGCGTCGCTGCGCGGAGAGACTCCGACCGCGGAGGTGCCGGAGCGCGCGGTCGAGGGGCACGAGGAGCGGGCGGTCGGCCGGCTCGACCTCCGCGCGTCGGTCGCACGCCTCGACGAGCGCGAGCGCGAGCTGATCGCGCTGCGCTACGGCGCGGACCTGACGGCGCGTCAGATCGGCGAGCTGCTCGAGATGCAGACGAATGCCGTCGAGGTCGCGCTCCATCGCGCCCTCGCGCGGCTCCGCGGCCTGCTCGAGGAGCCCGCGCGCTCGCGCGCGCCCGCGGTCTCGCCGGCGCCGAGCTAGCGATGGCGACAATCGCCGCCACGGCTGCTCCCTCGATGCGTACGTGGGCCAGCCGCGGCTCCGACGCCGCGTTCGCGACGGGCGCCTGCATCTCACTCGCCGCCGTCGCCGCTGCCAACGGCGGCTACTTCCCGACCTCATGGGGCTGGGCGGCGCTTGCGTTCGCGTGGGCGACGCTGATCGCGCTCGTCGCCGGCCGCAGCCACGTGCTGAGCCTCGAGGGCGCCGTGTTCCTGCTCGCGACGCTGGGGTTCGCGGGCTGGACGTTCGCCTCTGCGTTGTGGTCGTGGGACACCGGCAAGAGCATCCAGGAGGGAGAGCGGGCGCTCGTGTACGCGTCGGCCGTCGCCGCGCTGCTGCTGCTCCTCCGCGGGCGGCGCGCGCTGCTGCTCGGGTCGGTGCTGGCGGCGATCACCGGGATCTGCTCGTACTCGCTCGCGACCCGTCTCTTCCCGGAGCGGATCGGCCGCTTCGACGCCACGGCGGGCTACCGCCTCTTCACGCCGGTCGGGTACTGGAACTCGCTCGGCCTCTTTGCCGTGATCGGTTGTCTGCTGGCGCTCGGGTTCGTCGCGCGTGGACGCGCGGTCTGGACGAGAGCCGTCGCCGGAGCCGCGCTCGTCGTGCTCGCGCCGACGATCTTCTTCACGTTCAGCCGCGGCTCGTGGCTCGCGCTTGGGATCGCGCTCGTCTTCCTGCTCGCGCTCGATCCGCGGCGGCTGCAGACGACGGTCGCGCTCGCGTTCGCCGCGCCTGCGCCGGCGGTCGCAGTGCTGCTCGCGTCGCGCGCGCACGCGCTCACGACGATCGACACGCCGCTCCGCGCGGCGGTTCACGACGGCCACCGTCTCGCGCTCGCGATCCTGCTGCTCGCGCTGGTCGCGGCGGTGCTCGGGGCTGGATTCGGTGTCGCCCAGCGGCACTACCTGCCGCGGCGCGGTGTCCGGCTCGCCTACGGCGCCGCGCTGGCCGCTGCGGTGCTCGTCGCGGTCGGTCTGATCTCGGTCCACTGGGGCTCGCCGCCGACGCTCGCGCAGAAGGTGTGGCACGGATTCGCCTCTCCTCCGCGGGCGACCGGGGCCGACCTGAACCAGCGCCTGTTCCAGTTCTCGAGCAACGGGCGGCTCGAGCTGTGGCGGTCGGCGATCCGCGAGTACCACACCTCGCCGCTGGTCGGCACCGGCGCCGGCACGTTCGAGCTGTGGTGGGACGAGCATCGAGCGCAGGCGGAGCAGGTCGTCGACGCGCACAGCCTCTACGCCGAGACGCTGGGCGAGCTCGGCGTCGTCGGGCTCGCGGTGCTGGCGCTGATGCTCCTCGCCCCGCTGGCCGGCGCCTGGCGGGCTCGGCATTCGCCGCTCGTCCCGTTCGCTGCGGCCGGGTTCGTCGCGTGGGCGGTCCACGCGGGCGCCGATTGGGACTGGGAGATCGCGGCGGTGACCCTCGCCGGGCTGGCCTGCGCGGTGGCAGTCGTTCAGCCGGAGGCGAGCCGCCTTCGGCTGGGCGTGCCGCTGCGCGCGGCCGGCGGCTCAGTCACGGTCGCCGTCGCCGCGTTCGCCGTCGTCGCGATCGTGGGCAACCGCGCGCTGGCGCAGGCAGGGACCTCGCTGGCCGCCGGCGACCGCCATGCGGCCGAGGCGCAGGCGAAGCGGGCCGCGCGGTGGATGCCGTGGTCGGGCGAGCCGCTGGTGCTGGTGGGCGAGATCGAGGCGACGAGCGGGAGGAGGCGCCTCGGCCTTGCGACCCTGCGGCGCGCGGTCGCGAAGGAGCCGCACGACTTCATCGCGTGGTACGCGCTCGCCGGGGCGGAGACGGGGCGCGCGCGCCGTCGTGCGGCGGCGCGCGTCGTCCGCCTGAATCCGCTCTCCGACGAGGCCACGGAGATGCGGCAGCTGCTCGCACACCGCCCGTAAGGGTTTCGACCCTTTCGCCGGTAGTGGGGGTGCAAGGACTTCGTTCCCGGCCGAGGGGAGAACGCATGACCTTCTTCAAGCGCGACCCGCACTCCAAGATCGAACGCGCGCTCCGGCAGGCGCGTCCGCAGCCGCCGGCAGAGCTCGCCGAGAGGATTCAGGCGGACGTCGGTGCGCGCCGCCGGTCGGGCCGCGGTGCACCGATCCGTCTCGGGCTCGCTCTTGCGGTGACGGCGGCGGTCATCGGAGCGACCGCGGCAGTCGGCGGAGCGACCTACGCGACCTCGAGCGCAAGCCAGGCGATCAAGGCCGTCGTGCACGTCGTCGCGCCCGCGAAGCACGTAGCGGCGGCGGCGCATCCGACGAAGGGCCTGAGCGCTGCGAGGCACCAGTACCACAAGGTCCACATGTGCCACGACAAGCACGAGAACATCGAGGTGGCCGAGGACGACGTGCCGGCGCATCTGGCCGAGGGCGACACCCTCGGGAAATGCAAGAAGCACCACCACGAGCACCACGAGGAAAACGGCAAGAACCAGCGCCGCTAGAGCGGCTGATTGATCGGCGAGACGAGAGGCGGCCGGCGTGGCCGCCTCTCGGTCGCCCCGCAAATAGCGGAACGAACCATGGTCGAACCAGGACCGTGTGCCGCAAATTCCGCTGGTCCCCCGGTGTCACGATAGGTCCGCCCGACCCGACATTTAGGGCGGTCGACCCCTTGCCTCCATCGTAGAAGGTTGAGACGATGGTGCCTCCAATTACGGGAGTCGCGGGTAGCGGCTCGGGGTCGAAAGGGGAGAATTGGGCACCGGGGGTCACGCCATTCAGGCGACGACGCTGCGCGACTACTTGCACGTCGTCCGCCGGCGCAAGTGGATTGTGCTGCAGGCCGTCGTGCTCGTTCCGCTCGCCGCGGTTCTCGTTTCGCTGCATCAGCAGAAGCTGTACGAGGCCTCGGCGCAGGTCTTCCTCAGCTCGCAGAACCTCGCCGCGCAGCTGACGGGGACGCAGTCAACTGGGATCAACCTGACGCCCGACCGCATCGCCCAAACACAGGCCGATCTCGCGCGCGTGCCCGAGGTAGCGCAGCGCGTCCTGCGCGCCGTCCCCGATAGCCGACTGACGGCGAGCGAGTTCCTCGCCGACTCGAATGTCTCGACCGAAACGAACGCTGACTTGCTCACGTTCCACGTGACGAACCACGTGCCGGCGTTGGCCGAGCGACTCGTCAATGCGTACGCCGCCGCCTACACGGTGTACCGTCGTCAGCTGGATACGGCGTCGATCGCCAAGGCGCTCGACGGTGTGAACGCGCGCGTGAGGAATCTGCAGCTCTCGGGCGACCAGCATTCGGCGCTGTATTCCAGCCTCGTAGACCGTCAGCAGACGCTCCAGACGATGGAGGCGCTGCAGACGGCGAACGCGTCTGTTGTCAAGGATGCAAGCAGCGCAACGAAGACGCAGCCAAAAACGATCCGGAATGCCTCGTTGGGGCTGGTGCTCGGGATCTTGCTCGGTGTCGGCCTTGCGTTCCTGTGGGAGGCACTCGACACGCGCGTCCGAAGTGGCGAGGAGATCTCGGAGAGGCTCGGCGGGCTGCCGCTTCTCGCGCGTCTGCCAGCGCCCGACAAGAAGCTCCGCGCGAAGAACCGACTCGTGATGCTCGACGACCCGTCGGGCGCCCGCGCGGAGCCGTTCCGCGTCCTGCGGACGAACCTCGACTTCGTGAGCCTCGACCGCAACGTCCGCACGATCATGGTCACGAGCGCGGTCCAGCAGGAGGGGAAGTCGACGACGGTCGCAAACCTCGCCGTTGCACTCGCTCGGGCCGGGCAGCGAGTCGCCTTAGTGACTATCTCAAAACCCGCGCTGATGGATGCTGGCGCCGCCCGCGGCAAGACGACCCGAACCGCTCGATCGAGCGATTGACGCTCGCCCTGCCTTCGGGCATAACCGTCCTCGAGCAGTCTCCGGGTCGCAGGCATCCCGCGAGGTTAGTCGCGAGTCACCGCCTTGCCGATCTACGTCGACCTAATGCCCCCTTCGTCTCTTTAGGGCCTCACCCGCTCGACGGCAGCATCGCGGACCAATACCGTCGGACCCATCTCATGAGAGGACATCGCCGTGGCGGATATGACGATTACAAATCAGACGAACAACCAGTACACGTTCGGGCCGTATTCGCTGCCAGCGGGTATCGGGACAGACCGGTCAGGTCACGATCGACACAACAACGAACGCATCTTTGTACCTGACGGATGACGCTTTCGCCGACGTCGTCAACTCGCTGTACGCGCTCGGCTACATCACGGTTAGCAACGCGCCGACGCCGTTTCCGCGTGTAACCGGGGTTCCACAGATCCTTCATGGCGACGGTGCCCCCGAGGGCGTCGTCTTCGGTCCTCAGGGCTCGTTGTTCATGCGGCGTGATAACTCTGGTGCCGACAACGCCCTATTCGCGAAGACGACGGGGCCATCGCTGAATACTGGTTGGCAGGCTTTCTCGACCGCGGCCGCGCCAACGCCCTCAACAACGCTGCCGGCAAGCCCCAGTAACGGCCAGCAGGCGATCCTCGTCGACTCGACGTCAGCTCCAACCTACGCTTGGTTCTTGGAGTACAGCACGACGGCGGCAAAATGGATCTTCATCGGCGGCAGCCCAGCGATCGCCGAAGTGACGACGCCGGAATCAACGACAAGCACGACGTACACCGCCCTCACGACCGCGGGGCCGTCGTTCACCGTACCGCGTGCGGGTGACTACTACGTCACCATCGGCGCTCTTATGACTGCGCCCGGAAACATTGGTGCATACATGAGCTATGACATCGGCGGGACCGGTGCAGTCGACGCGGACCGGGTTGAGGTTGACGCTCCATCGGCGTCAGGTCGGGCATCAGTCTCCCGCACACGCATGAAATCCGGCCTCGCGGCGAGCACTGCACTAGTTGCAAAGTACAAGACGACCTCGGGAACGCCAACGTTCGAGAACCGCTTCATGACGGTTGTGCCGCGAACGGTGACGTAAGCGTGCCTCTCCTTGATCCAGCACTGCAGAGCGGCAGCGCGATCGCGTTCCAGCCACCTCGCGTCTCGGCGCCCGCCGCCGGGGCGCAACCTCATCCTGTGCAGCCGATTCAAGCGCCGTTTGCCCGGCAGACACTCGCGGCGCAACATCCGACCCAACCCATTGCAGCATCTCTGGCACAACTGCGAGCGCCCGCGCAACTTCCCACTCTTGATTCCGCTTGGCTTACGCGCATTGAGGACGTGTTGACCGGGGTACATCCCTTTGCCGTTGAGCCGGGAGAGCCGGCAGGCCATCCCGCGATAATCGGGAAGCAACCGCAAAGGCCGAAGAGGGCGTTTCCACCTCCACCCGCGAAGCCACCCCCGGGAGCTCAGGTTGGATGGCGAGACCCGGGCGCGCACGCCCGGGCACGGGAGATCTACCGGTTCTTCGTCCGCAAAGGCTTGAGTCCCGTCGCTGCCGCGGCGATCGTCGGGAACTTCCTCGTCGAGTCCTATTGGAGTTTGAACCCCAAGGACCCGATACTTGAGCGAGGGCCGACCCGCGGCATCGGCCAGTGGTTAACGAACGCGTCGCACACTGGACGATGGGATCAGCTCACAAGCTGGGCGGGTCGGCGAGACGTCCATTCGCTCCAAACACAACTCGGGTGGACGTGGCACGAGCTCCACGAGCCCGAATTCCGCCGGGTCTTGAAGGATCTTCGCGCCGTCCACTCTTATAAACAGTTGATCTCAGCTACAGACGAGTTCGGACGGTCGTACGAAATCGCGACCGCGAAGCGCGTTTTGCCCGGTCAGCCGGGGTACAATCCAAACGATTATCGACAGGACCCGAAAGGGATACAGAGATCGGCGTGGCGTGATTACGAGGCCGAGTTTGCTCTCTGGGCGCTTTCCCGCTCGGGGTAACTCTCTTTTGGGCGTGCTTGTCGCGCTCATCGTCCCCCTGGGGGCAGGTTGTGGAACGAACTCCCATGCTGACGGGGGGCAGGCACTACATATTCTCGAAGTACCCACCCCGAAGATCGCAATCGACAACTTCGTGACATCCGGCTCGTTTGTCCAAGTGGCCGGCGAAGGTAAGAGACTGGCGGCGGTAAATAGCGCACTGCGACGGTCGATCCAGCATGAGGAAGCAGTGTGGAAGCTGATCGCCACTTCGGCGTATGCGCAAAACCCAGCGCTCCGGCGTGCGCGGCAGGAGGGTGTGTTCAGAACGTCGATCGACCGCCGCCTCCTCTTCGCAAACACCCGCGTCGTCTCCGTGATGATGCCCGAGGTCGCGATGATCCCCGATGGAACAGGGGGCGGCAGTTGGCTATCAGTGACCGTCGATGTGACAACCGGGCAGTCGATCATCCTCAGCGAGCTCCTCAATGGAATGAAGGGGCTGCGCGCTATCGCGCGTCGTGTCTACGAGGAGATATCGCGAGGCAACCCCTGCTTCGCCCGTGAGCGCTCCCTCTACAAGGGGGCAAGCGGCGACTTCTCGCCGACATGGTCTCACTACGCGAACTTCGCGCTGACCCCGACTGGACTCGCTATCGGCTTCCCGACCGCAACCGTTGCACCGCCACCGTGCGGCCGAATCTCGACGGTGGTGCCCTACCGCATCGTCACGCCCTATCTCACGAATGTTGGCGCGCGAATGGTTCGCGCCGTGACCGCATCGACGCCTGACCGTTCCACCGGGCTCATGCGGCGATAAGCGCAGCGCCCGCGGCTGACCGGACCTCCTGCCAAAGCTGAAGCTTCACATTGTTCCCATGCCGCCGAGGCGTGTGAGCTTGTCGAGGCGCCGATACCAAAGGAGAGCGCAGGCGAGCTGGAGCAGCCCGAGGTAGTTCGCTGACTTCTTGTCCCAGCGAATCAGGATCGCGCGGCACTTTTGCAGCCACGAGAGGGTGCGTTCGACCACCCAGCGGCGCGCGGGATAGCGTCTGCGCCCGCGTTTGTCGAGTTGCTCTTCGCGGATACGTTTGATGTGCGGTTCGTATCCGGCCGCCTTGGCGATTCCATGTCCGGTCTTGTTGTCGTAGCCCTTGTCGAGACAGAGGTTCTGCGGGTAGGTTCGCGCGTCGGGGCGGTCGACGACGATCGCGTTGATCGTTGCCTCGAGGAGTTTGTGGTCGTTGACGTTGGCGCCGGCAACCTCGACGCCGAGCGGACCGCCGGAACGCTCGACGAGGAGGCTCTTCTTGACGCCGGCCTTGCGGCGGTCGGTCGGGTTTGGCCCTCGTTTGTCGCCGCTCATTCGGCTCTTCCCGAGGCAGCAGTCGGCTGCTTGCCAGCGCCAGTCGACGCCGCCTAGTTCTTCGCACTCGCCGAGCAGGACCGCCCACAGTTCCTCTAGCACCCCGTCCCGGACCCATCGCTGGAACCAGCGGTGTATCGTGCTGTCGTCGCCGAACTTCTCCGGCAGGTGGTTCCATTGGCAGCCGGACCGGAGCCGGTGAATCACGCCATTGAGCACCCGCCGGAGGTCAGTCCGCGGTCGTCCCGTCCGTGCGACCGGATATCGCTCCTTCAGGATTTTCTCGAACCGCTCCCATAGCTCGTCTGGAACTTCCCAGATCGTGGGGAGTGGGTTGACTTCACGCGCGGCGTTGCCTCTCGCTGCAGACGCGCTAGACTTGCGGGACTGACCTTGGGGCATGGCGTTCCTTTGGTCATCTCTGGCCCCCGAGACGTTCGCGCGTCCGGGGGTCAGGCTGTTTTTGGCTGGTTCGCGTGCGTCGTTCGCGCGACGCACAAGCTGCTAGGGCTGCGTCAGGCGGTCTCCTCCTTCGGCGCCGCCGGCATCGTCCGCTTTCGGTAGCGGGTGCCGCTGCGGGTGCGGTAGTCGTCGCTCAGAGCGGTCTTCATCAGTCGCCGGACGTGCCCTTCGTCGTACGGCTGCTGGTGATGGCGGTCGATCCACACGTGCAGCCGCCGTTTGGCTTCAGCGACGAGACGCTCTGGTTCGGCGTCACCTGGATGAGCTGCGAGGTGACACGTTGCGGCTTCCAACGCCACCCGGTCGAGCAGTTCCTCGGTCAGCCACTGATCGTCGGCCGGCCGCGTTTCGTCCCGGCGCACGAGCGCCAACACGCGGCCGGCCGAGTTAGTCGATCGGGCAGCGAAAGCAGTCGAGCCGACGAACCTGTATGTGCCGGTGCCGACCTTCTCGAGGAGCCCCCCGGACGCAGCGGCGCGCTGGAGCGTCGAGTTTACGCTCGCCCTCGTGATGTCCTGGTTGCCCCGGCGGCGGAGCTCGTGGTAGAGAAGCTGCGGCGTCCATCGCCGGCCGGGATCGCTCGCCATCAAGCGCAAGATGCGCTCTTTCGCGGTTGCGGGTGCCGTCGGATCTTCGACGACGTCGTCATCGACGATGGCGTCCTGCCGGGCCGCGCGAGCCGCTGCCGCGGATCGTGTGACGTCTTTGAGCACGCGGGCCACGCGCTCGGCGTAGTCTCGGCGTTGCGCAGCCTGGGCAGCGCGTTCCGCGGCGGCGGCGGCCTCCTCACCCAGCGCCTCGACGTCGTACTCGATGTCCGCCAACTTTTCGTGCAGTTCCGCCCTGGTGAGGCCGAGCAGGCGCGGGAGCTCGTCGCCGAGGGTCTCGTACAGCGCTGCGGGGTCCGCTCGCGCCGGTGCGTCCATCCGCTCGAGTGCATCCAGGAGCCGGCGCAGGGTTGCATCCATGCGAGTGGCGCGACGATAGGTCTGCCGATTCGGCTCGTCCAGGCGTTGCCATCGGTTTTTCGCGCTCGTTGCGGACACTGTCGATAGGCCGGGGCGTAAACCCCGGCGACCTCCTCACCCTCCGACGGTGTCGATCTCTTGCATCCACCGCAGCAGATAAACGGCGTGCTGGTCGAGTTCGCCGAGGTCGGGGAACAGCACCGCGGCGCCGCGCCAACCTGCGCAGCCGTCTCCTGGGCGGATGAGCAACTGCAGACCCCACTGCTCGCCCTCCATGCGGGAGAGCTTCAGGACGTGGCCGCCGTCTCGTGCGGCAACGCAGAGACGGGAGTACGACGGCCGCCGTGCTCTGCTGACCATAATGGTCAGCATAACACGGCTGCGCGCGCTGTGGGCGTTCAGTCGATCCGTCCGGCCCGGCCGTCACTCTGACGGCGCGATGACCGCAAAATGGGCCAACGATCCGTTCGGCGTTGAGCTGCCACGGCTCCTCCAGGCCCGCGGAATGAGCCTGCGCCGACTCGCCAAGCAGGTCGGTGTCAGCGACTCGCATCTCTCCCGCGTCGTCCGCGGAGTCAACTACAAGTCGCCGAGCCTCGAGCTCATGGCGAAGATCGCGCAGGCCCTCGATCTCCCGCCCGACTACTTCGTCGAGAACCGAGAGGCCTACGTCGTCAGTCGCGTCAAGAGCGACGCGCGCCTGCGCGACTCGCTCTATCGCCGGCTGCGCCGCCGATAGGAGCAACAACCACCGATAGGTGCCGTCGCCGACCCGCACGGCGACGACGGCTTCCAGAATCGGGCTATTTGCAGGATCTACTCGTAGATGAGCGTCGACGTCCGGAGTTTCAAGATAGTTTCTTAGTAGGACTTTGTTACTCACGGCGGTGGAAGAGTGTGAGTTGGTCGAGGTCGACGGGCTGGGTGCAGGTGCGGCAGCGGCCGGTCCAGCAGCGCAGGACGGGCTGCAGGAGCAGCACCGCCTGCGG
>Ga0209810_1000397_pt1 | contig 99302 bp, 102 predicted proteins | sample Coa_R1_7_FD_187159 | JGI IMG/M metagenome (GOLD analysis project Ga0209810, IMG submission 187159) | Surface soil microbial communities from Centralia Pennsylvania, which are recovering from an underground coalmine fire - Coalmine... | ecosystem: Environmental > Terrestrial > Soil >... | reverse complement strand
GGTCTCGTTCGGTGTCGGTCAGGGTAACAGGATACTTCTTGTGCATAATGCCCAGCATACCGACCTCGCTCCAAACGGTCAAATCAGGAGTAACAGTATACTAGGCGCGGATAATCGTTTCCTGAACCATCCGCAGCAGGACTATGACGACCATTCCGACGACAACGGCGTAGATGCCGTTCATATGCCCGAAAATACCGGCTATGACCATCAGCGGAATCGCCAGCGCAATAATGCCTTCTATCCCATCGTCCTTGCGGCCCTTGGCCAGCCTCTTGACATGACGGCGCGACAGGTTTCCGACCTGCTGCTCGACCTGCTCGCTGACACGCCGGTCGACTTCTCGCTGCATACGATCCAGAAAGGCGCCGATCAGCTCGTCGTCCATCTCCGGGCCAAGCTCACGGCGAGCCGCCACGGCCGCTTGCAAATCCTTCTGAAGCTCAGCCTTGTTCGACGTCTCCATGCCCGAGATTGTACGGCAGACGACACAGACGCGCAACGCTCGCCGGCCCGGCTGCCGGGGCTCGTGCATTAACGGTATCGCCGGGTCGTCGTGGCCGGCACTCGGGCCGGCCAGCCTGACCCAGGCGTAGACCACACCGGGCTGGTCGCCATGCCGGGCGACCACGACGGGATAATGCACGAGCCTTAGCCCGGCTCCACGGCACCAAATACCGCATCTTCTATACGCCGAATTTTCATGATTTTCATGCCCGTTTTTTGGCTTCTACAAGCCAAAAAACGGGCTCCTTGATTTGACAGTAATCCCCGTATCCCTTACTATTAGGACAGGTGTTCAAGGTCATCGGAGACAGAGAGGAACGGCCATGAAGAAGGACTACATCATCACGCGACAGGGGAAGGAGTTTGTCCTCTACGAAGGACTGCTCGATGAGGCGCACCAGCAAGGGCTGAAGCGGATCACCACGACCCTGATCCAGATTCCGCACGACGACAACGGAAACGTTGCCGTAGTCGCGGCGGAGGTGGAGACGGGAAAAGGCTCCTTCTCCGGCATCGGTGATGCCTCGCCACAAAACGTCAACCGCATGATCGTTCCCCATCTGATCCGGATGGCGGAGACGCGAGCCAAGGCGCGAGCACTCCGCGATGCGGTCAACATCGGGGTGACGGCTCTCGAGGAGCTCGGCGATGTCGAGGAGCCGGAAGAGGTCCGTGAGCCGGCCGCCGCACGCGAGAGCCGCGGTTCCTACCGGGCCGCCGAGCCGGCGCGGCCCGACTTCCCCAAGGCCTCGCCCTACAAGCCGGCGAGCGCCAATCAGCTGGCGACCATCGCCAAGCTGTCCCGCCTGCTGGGTGAGCCGGATGCGGCCGATGAGAGCATGACCTCGGCCGAGGCGTCCGATCGAATCACCGAATTGTCGCGGCTGTACAACGAGCGCAAGGGCGGCGAGCAGCGCCGATCAGCGTAACTCCCTGCGCCCCCTCCTTACTCCGGGCCCCGGTTCCTGATGTAGGAACCGGGGCTCCGCCTTACCAGAACCCGAGCTCGAGCCGAGCGTCCTCCGACATCATCGACAGATCCCAGCGCGGCTCCCAGACCAGGTTGATCCTCGGCGCCACGCCGAGCGGCTCCATCGCCAGCTTGACACTGTCCTCCAGGATGGGACCGAGGGGGCAGAGGGGGGTGGTTAGCGTCATGGTGATGTCGGCGACGTTGTCCGCGACCTCGATGCCGTACACCAGGCCCAGGTCGACAATATTGATGCCGATCTCCGGGTCGATCACGTTCTCGCGGAGCGCTTCCCGCACGATCTCTTCGGTCACTGTCGTCTCTGTCATCTCTCTCTTCCTCGTCAGTGATCAGCGTCCCGCCAGCCGACGTAAATGGTGTCCCCCTCGACCTTGACCTCGTAGGTGGGCAAGGGGAAGATTGCCGGGAGGCTCAAGACCTCCCCGGTACGCACATCAAATTGTGCGCCATGCAGTGGGCACTCGATGACGTTGTCCCAGAGATCCCCGTCGACCAGGGACGTCTCTTCGTGGGTGCACACATCGGAGGTCGCGTACAGCTGCCCATCAACGTTCCAGATGGCGATCGGCTGACCATTGATCTCCACGAGAAACCCTTCCCCCGGCGCGACGTCTCCGACCCGCGCCGCGGGCACCCACTCGCTGACGGCCATTAACTCTCGTCCAGTTTCCGGCCGATGAGATCGCGCAAGTTATCGCGGATAGACGCGACCGGCTCACGCTGCAGCACGTCCTCGAAGAACCCTTCCACGACGATCCGCGTGGCCATGTCCCTGGGGATCCCCCGGCTCATCAGATAGAACAGTTGGTCCTGATCGATCTTGCCGACGGTCGCCCCGTGCGTACAGCGCACCTCATTCGCTTCGATCTCGAGGTTGGGGCTCGGGAAAGCGGCAGCCTTCTCGCTCAGCAGCACGTTGCGGTTTGCCTGGTAGGCGTCGGTCCCCATCGCCCCCTGCACCACACGGATGCGGCCCGAAAAAACTGACTTCGCTTCATCAGTGAGCGCGCTCTTGTAGAGGAGATCGCTCGTCGTATGAGGCGCGATGTGATCCTGCACCGTGTGGTAATCGGAATGCTGGTTGCGCGCCCCCCAGATGATGCCGAGCATCTGGGCGAACGCTCCCTGGCCTTGCAGGCCAGTTTCGATGTTGGTCTTGGTTGTCCCGGTCCCGACGTTGATGACCAGCCAGTCGATCCTGCTGTCCCGTCCCAGCAGAGCCCGCTGCGTCGAGACGTCCCAGACCTTGCCGGCCCAATCCTGCAGGGTGATGAACGTGAGATGCGCTCCCTGGCCCACATACGCTTCGACCACACCGGCATTGAGCGATTGGCGGTCGATCTCCGGCGAGACGTACTCCTCGATGTAGGTGGCACGGGCGCCGTCCTCCAGCACCAGCAGCGTGTTGCCGAAGGTAGCGATACCTCCCTCCGTCAACCCGTAGAGGGAGCGCAGCGGCAGAACCACCTCGACCCCGCGTGGCACATACAGGAATGTGCCGCCGCTCCAGTAAGCGGCGTTGAGGGCAGCGAACTTGCCGATCTCGGGATTCACCGCCTCCGTCATGAAGTAGCGCTGGACCAGATCGGGATGCTCGCACGCCGCCGTCTGCAGATCCGTAAAGATCACGCCGTCCTCGGCGATGTGATCTTGCAGCGAGCGGTCCGTCGTCACCGAATTCATCTGCGTGATGAGCCCGCCGACATTCCCGTCCAGGCGGAGCGGAGATTCGATCTGTCCGCTCGGCTCGGCGAAGGGCACCAACTCGTCCAGGCGAAGACCACCTGGGTTCGTTCGCCGCCACTCCTCGTCCTGCCGGCTCGGCATGGGACTCATCTCGAAGATCTGCCACGCACGGAGGCGGGCGTCCGCCAGCCAGGCGGGCTCGTCGTACTGCCGCGACAGCCGTTCGACAGCCTGCCGCGTCATTCCAGGTGCATATTCTGTAACCATAGCGTTGCGTGCGGCGCTCCGAACTTTGAGCTATGAGCGCGGAGGGAGACGCGTGTGTGGCGCTCGATCCTCAAGGCTCATAGCTCATTGCTCTCGGCTATCCGACCGATCCCTCCATCTCGAGCTCGATGAGGCGGTTCAACTCGATCGCGTACTCCATGGGGAGTTCCTTGGCGATCGGCTCGATGAAGCCGCGCACGATCATGGCACGAGCTTCGTCCTCCCGGACACCACGGCTCATCAGGTAGAACAGCTGATCCTCTCCGATCTTGCTGACCGTCGCCTCGTGGGTGACGGCCACGTCGTCCTCTTCGATCTCCATGTATGGATAGGTATCGGAGCGAGACTCGGTGTCGAGCAAGAGCGCGTCGCAGTTGACGTGTGTCTTGCAGCCGTTCATGCCGGGATAGATCTTGACCAGGCCGCGGTAACTGGTGCGGCCCGTGCCCTTGCTGATGGACTTCGAGCTGATGGTTCCGGTGGTGTGCGGTGCCGCGTGCACGATCTTCCCGCCGGCATCCTGGTGCTGCCCATCGCTCGCAAACGCCACCGACAAGACCTCGCCTTTCGCGCCCGGCTCCAGCAAGTAGCAGCTCGGGTACTTCATCGTCACCTTGCTACCCAGATTGCCGTCCACCCACTCCATCGTGCCCTCGCCGTACACGGAGGTGCGCTTCGTCACGAGGTTGTAGACGTTCTTGGACCAGTTCTGGATCGTGGTGTAGCGGACCCGCGCCCCGCGCTTGACGATGATCTCCACAACGGCGCTGTGCAGCGAGTTGGTCGTGTAGATCGGGGCGGTGCAACCCTCGACGTAGTGAACGTAGCTGCCCTCTTCGGCGATGATGAGCGTCCGTTCGAACTGCCCGGCGTTCTCGGCGTTGATGCGGAAGTACGCCTGCAGCGGGATTTCAACGTGGACACCGGCCGGCACATACACAAACGAGCCGCCGCTCCAGACCGAAGAGTTGAGCGCCGCCAGCTTGTTGTCTCCGGGCGGAATGACCGTCCCGAAGTACTCCTTGACAATGTCGGGGTGCTCGCGCAGTCCACTATCCATGTCCAGGAAGATCACGCCCTGGTTGGCAAGATCCTCGCGCAGGCTGTGATAGACGACCTCCGATTCATACTGGGCCCCCACGCCGGCCAGGAACTTGCGCTCGGCCTGCGGGATCCCGAGGCGGTCGAACGTCGTCTTGATGTCCTCCGGAACCTCATCCCAGGTGCGTCCCTGCTTTTCCATCGGTTTGATGTAGTAGAAGATGTTCTGGAAATCGATGTCCGCCAGGCTCGCGCCCCAGGTCGGCATCGGACGGTTCTCAAAGATGCGAAGGGCGCGGAGGCGGAAGTCACGCATCCACTGCGGCTCGCCCTTCATGTAGGAAATCTCTTCCACGATGTCGCGGTCGAGCCCCCGGCGGGACTTGAAGTGGTAGTTCTCGGGCATGCTGAACCCGAACTTGTAGTCGCCGAGCTGATCCAGCTGGGACTGCTGAGAAAGTGCCATGGGTGTCTCCTTTAGGCCGCCGAGGGCGGCTCGAACTTCTCGTACCCGGATCTCTCAAGCTCAAGTGCAAGCTCGGGACCGCCGTTGGCGACGATGCGGCCGCCCACAAGCACGTGGACATAGTCGGGCTTGATGTAATTCAGCAATCGCTGATAGTGCGTGATGACGAGGACCCCCATCTCCGGGCCGAGCAGAGCGTTGACACCGTCGGCCACAATGCGAAGCGCGTCGATATCGAGTCCGGAATCCGTTTCGTCGAGAACCGCGTACTTGGGCTGCAGCATCGCCATCTGAAGGATTTCAGCGCGCTTCTTCTCGCCGCCCGAGAACCCCTCGTTCACATAGCGCCCGGCAAACTCGTCCTTCATTTTGAGCAAAGCCATCTGCTCGCGCATGGTCTTACGGAAATCACGGGGCGAGACCGGCTCGGGGCGCGTCGCATTGACCGCGGTGCGCAAGAAGTTCGCCATGGTGACGCCGGGGATCGAGTGCGGATACTGGAAGGCAAGGAAGAGACCCGCCTTCGCGCGCTCGTCGGGTGCCATTTCCGTGATGTCGGTCCCGTCGAGAAGAATCCTGCCCTCGGTGACCTCGTATCCTGGATGTCCCATCAAGGTATACGCCAGCGTGCTCTTTCCGCCGCCGTTCGGCCCCATGATGGCATGGACTTTTCCCGGCTCGACCGTCAGGTCGATTCCCTTCAAAATCTCCTGATCCTCCACGCGCACGTGGAGGTTTTCAATCTTCAGCTCTTGCTGCTCACTCATGCCTGTGCGGTTGTCCTCCCAGTTGTTTTCGTTCGCGGGGCCATGGGTGCCTTCGGTGGAACCAGGTCGGCCAGTGTGAGGGAGTCAAGGGCCTGCGCCACACTGTCGCGTACCCGTTCCCAGACGAGACTCGCGCTGCAAAATACCTGGCGCTCACACAGGAGATCCGTCTCGCCCTCGGTCGCGCACACCATCGGAGAAATGGGGCCCTCGAGCACCCGCAACACGTCGCCAACGGTGATCTCGGCCGGCGGCCGAGCCAGCTCATATCCCCCGTGGGCTCCTTGCCGGCTGACCACAAATCCCGCACGACGCAGCTTCCCGACCAATTGCTCCAGATATGCGGCCGGAAGGTCCTCGTGCCGTGCGACCTCAGTCAGCGGCTGGGGACCCTGGCCATAGCGCCGCGCCAGATCCATCATCATGCGCAGGCCGTACTCGCCGCGTGCCGAGAATCGAATCATGGCACCCCTAAACCCGACTTATTTACTCGGATTTAGTATACCTTCCGCGTGCTGGTCCGCCGAAATCATAGGACTAATATCCTGTTGACTGTCTCCCCGCGCCCGGCTACGATTGCGCCGAAAGAGGCGTGCACCCGGGGAAAGGTCGGTGGTCGGCAAAATGAGATGGCTGCTGGTGGTAGCGCTGTTTGGCGCCGCGGTCGCCGGCTGCGGATCACCGCACGCTGCGTCGCATGCATCCCACGTGGCTGTGGCCGTCGGGACGGCAACACCCGAGGCGCAGGTCATCCACATACGGACTCTGTCCGCTTCCTCTCGCCAGTATGTCTGTCTGACGCAACCGGCAGTCTCACAACTGCGGGCAGCCGCCGGCTACCTGGGCGCCGCCCGGCAAGCTGTGGTGGACCAACTCATGGATTCCGCGCGGCTCGACGCGCAAGACGTCGCCTGGGATGCGCTCATCGCCACTTTCATCCTGAACCACGTCACGGCAACCACCGATATGGCCGTGTCGGCGAGTGACTTGATGACGTCCGGTCAGTGGTTCCGGCAGGCCGGGTCCGTCCTGGACGGCGACTATGCGCGCGGTGATCTACGGGCTGCCAACCGGGATATGGCCGCAGTGTCGCGCGGACAAACGGCCCTCCGCGCCGGGCTCAAACTTCGCGCGTCCAACACCCCGCTTGCCGGGTGCACTCTCTCCCACCTTCAGGCCGTGCTGGCAGCGCAGAATATCTTCCTTCCGTCGCGGTACCCGACCTTTCATCATCCGAAGGCGCGCAAGAGGGCAACGAAACGTGTCGTCCGTCGGCAGCCGAAAGCCCGCAAGACAACGCGGCATCATTCGTCCAAGTCCCGAGGATCCTCTCGCCACGCGACGCACCGACCCGCCTCTTATCACGCCCGGCTCCGCTCCTTCCTCCACGATACGCAGCACGCCACGGCCGCCCTCGAGCTGGCAGCCCAGGCCCTGGAAGCCGGCAACACGTCCGGTGCCGCTGCTTCTCTCGGGCGGGCTCAGTCCCAGCTCACGCAGGCCCAGCGCGAGGGGCATGGCTTGCACGCACCGTCATCGGGCGATGCGACAAACCAGAGCACGATCCAGCGCGCCCTGACGAGCGACACCAATGCCGCCCGCGAGCTCCGCAATGACCTTCACGATCTCACAACGGGATCCGCCCCGCCGTCCATCGCCCAGACGCTGCAATCGGTGTCCTCCGGCCTGCAGCAGATCGCCGGCGGCCTGCAAACCGTCTCGACGCGTATCGGCTAGCTACGCGGCCCCGGCCGCCGCTTGTGCCGCCAGGTCGAGCGTCGCCTGCGCGATGACGGCCTTTTGATGCGCAATCAGCAGCGGAGCATGAACATCCTGCAGAGCGAGTTGTGCCGGATGAGGGTGCTGCAGCGCATCGGCCAGGACGAGACCGTCCATGCGGTGTGGATTCAGTCCGAGGAGAGCGAACACTGTCGGGGCAACATCCATGAGACGCGCCGGGAACGGCGACGTGAAATTGCGGCGCACCCCCGGTCCGCTGATGACCAGCGGAACGTGCTGCGCGCCCCAGGTCGCCCCTCCGTGCTCGCCGTGCCGGTCCGCCGCCGCCCGGCTGATCATGTTCTCGGGATAGGAGAGCACAATGTCCGGCGCCGAAAGATTGTTGAAGGTGCCGAAAAGATACTGGTAGGCGGCCTCCAGATCGGGTGAAAGGGACGTCCCCGGCGCGACGACCGGATCGTAGCGATAGTGCCCCGCGACGAGATGCCGGTAGTGGGCGAAGGTGATCGCATCGGAGGGAGTCGTGCCGTTCGTGGGGAGCGTCGGCAGCACGGAGAGGATGTTCGCCGCGACCGCTGCGCTGTCGTGTGGATTGCGCAGCCAGATATACGCGCTGCTTCCACCGACATGAAAGAAGAGGTCTCCGCCCGCCTTTTTTACCGCGGTTTTGATCACGGCGTCATCAAGCTGGTAGGTGTTCTGCACCATTCCATGGTCCGCCGTCACAACGATGATCGTCTGGTCGAGAATGCCGCGCCGCTGGAGGTGCGAGACGAGACGGCCGATCTGCTGGTCGGCATGTTGAACGATATTGGCCATGACCTTCGGTGCATCGGGACCGCCGATGCGGTGGCCGTAGATGTCGGCACCGGGCAGGTTGATGAGCAAGACTCGCGGATCGAGGAGATGCAGCGCCTCGATCGCCATCGTCATTGCCATCTCGTCGAATTGCCCAAAGGTCAAAGGCCAGGGCCAGGTAAGACGCGGAGCTTTCAAGAAGGACGCCGGTGGCTGGTGATGCGGGATCCCTTGCGTGATGATCTTGGCGCCCATGGGGCGTCCAAACATGATGAAGTCGGCAGCCGGGCCGCCCATCGCGTCGGCGGCGTAATACTTCTCGCTGCTCAGCGACACGACGCGCGCCGACGGATCGAGCCGCTTCACGGCTTGCGGTATGGAGTCGACGCCATGGGCCCTCAGGGTCGCTTCCAGACGGCCCGACATCACTCCGTTCCACCAGGCAGTGAGATCCTCGGCGCCGGTCTTGGGATCACGCCACTGAAAGCCGATCACACCGGTCCGCGCCGGAGAAGCGCCCGTGGTGAGCGTCGCGTGCCCGGCCGGCGTGTACGATTCGAGCTGGCCGACCCAGGCATTGGGGTAGCGAACCCCCCGGGAGGCGAGCCAATCAAGGTGCGGCATCGGTGCGAGGTCGGCATAGTCGGCCCGGAACGCATCGAGGACCACCATGACGACAAACGGCGTGCGAGGACGGAGCGACTGTGGATCAGCCAGGGCGCGAGAGACTCCGGGCCCCAGCAAACTCTCGGCGAATCCGAGTCCCGCCCCGGCAGCCAGAAGACGGCGCACAAATGTCCGGCGGCTGAGCCGGCGGCATGCGTAATCGTCAAGAAGGGTTTCGATCTCGGACACGCGGTATTGTACGCACGTTACAGTCGGCTGTGGAGGGTAATCAGCCCGCCGTGATCCGAGCGCGCCTCGCCGCGATGCGGTCTCACCTGCTGATGCGTCTGGTCGGCCGGCCGCGTCGGGATCTGGAGGAGGCCGGCGCCGATGGCGTCTCGCCCGCCGATGCCCTGGTGGGTCTGGCCGCCGGTGACTGGGCCGCCGCCCGCCGGCTGAATCCGGCCATCCCGGGACGCACATTCCAGCGAGTCAACCGCACCATAGAGGAGGCGGTTGAGCACGCGCATGAGGCGCGGGCGTCGCTGCTCGCCGCCTATGCTCTTCTCGCCGAACCACTCGCTCCCGGCGTCGCGGAGATCATGGGGGAGCGGGCGGCTCGAGATGCCGCATGGTCGGTCCGGCTGGGAGCCGAGTCCGGTGACGTCGGCCCAGCCCGTGTGCTGAGCTCAGCGATGCGAGCGGCCCGCAAAGAGCTCCTGACCGTGATCGCCTTGATTCCTCTGACGGATCGGCCGGAGCTGGCACCCGATCTCGCCCCCATCGCCGTGACTGAGGCCCAGCTGCTCGCAGCACTGACCGGGCAGACCTCGGAGACCTGCGATTCCTGGCCCGAGTTGTGGCGGGGTCTGCACCGCACGCATCACTCGCTGCTTGAGGAGGTTGATCGGCTGACCGAGCCCGGCCTTGCGCGGCGAATCGGTCCGGTAAGCCTGTATGGACGGCTGGGGCGCGTTGCCTACTCCGACATCCGGCTCGCCGCCCTCCTGCGTGCCCGGCTCTAGCCGATGGGCACACCGTTCGCTCGCCTCTGCAGGCTCGCCACGTTATAGAAGGCGGCCCATCGCGGGTACACGCCGCTGTCGTCCAGGTCGTCCTCAATCAGCATCAGCTGGTTGTACTTCGCCGTCCGTTCGCTCCGCGCCGGCGCGCCCGTTTTGATCTGGCCTGTGTTCAGCGCCACCACGAGGTCCGCGATCGTGGTATCCTCCGTCTCGCCGGAGCGATGTGAGATCACGGCGGTGTAGTTGTGCTGCCGGGCCAATTCGATCGCCGCCACGGTTTCGGTGACCGTCCCGATCTGATTGAGCTTGATAAGGATGGAGTTGGCAACCCCTGCTTCGATGCCGCGCCAGAGACGGTCCGTGTTGGTCACGAAGACATCGTCCCCCACTAATTGCACGCGGTCACCGAGACGCTGCGTGAGGGATGACCAGCCTTCCCAGTCGTCCTCGGCCATGCCGTCCTCGATAGAGATGATGGGGAACTGATCACAGAGATCCGCGTAGAAGTGGACCATCTCCTCTGCGGACAGACGCCGCCCCTCTCGCCGCAGCACATAAACGCCGTCGTCAAAGAGCTCGGTCGCCGCCGAATCCAGAGCGAGAGCGATCTGGTCCCCGGCACGATAGCCGGCCAGTTCGATCGCGTCCATAATGACCCCAAAAGCGTCACTGTTCGACGTGAGGCTGGGAGCGAATCCGCCTTCGTCGCCGACCGTCGTGCCAAGACCACGCTTGGTCAGCACCTTGGCCAGCGCGTGATAGACCTCCGCGCCCATGCGGATCGCCTCGGCCTCCGACTCCGCACCGACCGGCATAATCATGAATTCCTGCAGGTCGGTCGATTGCCACTCGGTATGCTTCCCGCCGTTGAGGATATTCAACATGGGAATGGGCAGAATGCGGCCGAAGGGGCCACCGAGGTAGCGGTACAGAGGCAGCCCGAGATCGGCGGCGGCGGCGCGAGCGACTGCGATGGACACGCCGAGGATCGCATTTGCACCCAGATTGGCCTTGTTGGCGGACCCGTCCATGTCCACCATCAGATGGTCGATCTCTACCTGTTGCGTCGCGTCCATCCCGAGGATGGCGTCGGCGAGCGTTGCGTTGACATTCTGGACCGCCTGTAACACGCCCTTGCCACCGTAGCGGCTCTTATCGTTGTCGCGCAGCTCGACCGCTTCGTGAGCTCCGGTGGAGGCGCCGGATGGGACGGCAGCCACACCCTCCGCACCGCTCGCCAGGACGACGCGCACTTCCACCGTCGGGTTGCCGCGCGAGTCCAGAATCTCACGTGCCTGGACGCCCTCGATCACACTCATGCCGGCTCCTTCTCGCCCTCAATCAAGCTCTTCCCTGTCATATCACTCGGCGTCTTGTATCCCAGCAACTGGAGGATAGTGGGAGCCACATCTGCCAGCGCGGCGCCCTCGCGCAAGTGAGCGGCGCGGAGTGCCGGGTTGGCGCTGACGAGGATGAACGGCACGGGATTGAAGACGGTGTGCGCCGTGTATGGCCCCCCCGTGTTGTAGTCGATCATCTGCTCCGCGTTTCCGTGATCCGACGTGATCAGCACCACCCCATCCTGCCGCTCCACGGCGTCGACAATGGCGCCCACCCCCCGATCCACCGTCTCCACCGCCGTGACGGCCGCATCCATCGCCCCGGTATGCCCCACCATGTCGGGGTTGGCGTAGTTCACCAGGATGAAGTCGTACTTCCCGCTGTTTATCGCCTCGACAGTCTGCCGCGTGATCTCGGGCGCGCTCATCTCGGGCTTGTGATCGTACGTGCCGACATCGCGCGGGGAGGGAATGAGTATGCGGTCCTCGCCCGGAAAGGGCTCTTCACGCCCACCGTTGAAAAAGAAGGTGACGTGGGCGTATTTCTCGGTCTCGGCAACGTGAAGCTGGTGTAGCCCGTCGTCGGACAGCACACGGGCGAGCGGCAGCGGCACGTCCTCGGTGAGGAACGCGACATGAACGGGCAGGTCCTTTTCGTACTCGGTCATGGTGACGAAGTAGAGGTCGTTCAGACGTGGACCACGGTCGAATTCCTGGAAATCCGCTCCAACAAAGGCTCGCACCAACTGCCGCGGACGGTCGGTGCGGAAGTTGAAGAAGACCACGGCGTCGTGGTCGGCGACTGTCGCCACCGGGCTGCCGTCCGGACCCGTGATGACGGTTGGCAGGATGAACTCGTCGGTGATGCCCTCGGCATACGAGGTCAGCACTGCCGCCTCGGCATTCGTGGCCGTCCGGCCCGTCCCGTGCACCATGGCATCGTATGCCCGGGCGGTCCGATCCCAGCGGCGATCTCGATCCATGGCGTAGTAGCGGCCGGAGACCGTCGCGATCTGTCCCACGCCGATGCGCTTGCCTTCCTCTTCGACGCGATTAACGGCGTAGATGCCGTCCTGGGGCGGAGTGTCTCGGCCGTCGGTGATGGCGTGGATATAGACACGCGGCACGCCCGACCGGCGCGCCGTTTCCATGACCGCGAACAGGTGCGTGGGATAGGCGTGAACACCCCCGGAGCCGACTAGGCCGATGATGTGCAGCGCGGAGCCACGTTCCAGGACGTGCTGCATCGCGCCCTGCAGAACAGGATTTTCGTAGAAGCTGCCGTCCTCGATGGCCCGGGAGATCTTGGTGAAATCCTGGTAGACGACCTTGCCCGCACCCAGATTCAGGTGCCCGACCTCGGAGTTTCCCATCTGTCCTTCGGGAAGTCCCACCGCCAACCCGGACGCCCGTAGCTCCGTGTGCGGGTAGGACTGCCACAGCCGTCGCAGGACGGGACGCCCGGCTGCCTCGACGGCATTACCCTCCGGTCGAGGATTGCATCCATAGCCGTCCATGACGACGAGGACGACCGGCCGGATCGTGGGACTTTCCTCCTGTACCATCCCTCCCCCTCTGGACATCCCTCATGACAGGGTATACGCTGACAGATAGCGCCGAGTCCGGCGCCATTCTACGAGACTTACTCTTGAGGGGGATAAGAGATGCTCGGATTCATCACGCGCCGCAGGCTGGGCGCCGGGGCAGGGGCCATTCTCCTGGTTGCCGGCCTCGCGGCCTGCAGCCCGGGGACCGTACGCGGCACCATTCCCAGCGCGAACAACCAGTTCGCAGGGGTCATCGTCCTGAATTGCGGCATGTCCGGATACAACACGTCGACCGGTAACTGCCGTGGCGTCGTGGTGGGCCATGCAGGAGGCCAGGCGTTCGTTGCCGTCGACGGGTCAGGCGGCTTCGGTATACCGCAGGAGGGGCCGCCGCAGGACTGCACGTCGGCGCCCTGCCCGACGAATGAAGCATTCCAGGTCACCGGCACCGGTCACCTGGGTGGAGTGACAGGACAGTACACGTTGACCGGTTACTCCTACGGCACCGATCAGTATGGGACGCTCTACTTCAGCCCGGCCGGAAGCGAGGGCACCTCGTACAACTTCTCGTGCAACGGCTGCTTGACTCTCAATGTGCAGCCGGGTCACATCCCGGGATCCTACTGATCCACCACACCGAACACCGGGGACCGGTGAGCTGTCCTTCTCCCTGACTACCCTGTAACCACCGCACGCCGCAGCACCATCACGACGAGTGCTGCGGCGTGTTCTTTTCGTTTGGGGATTCCCCCCAGGGCATCGGCGATAGACTCGGCACGCAGACGTCGAACCGCGTCTATGTCCATGCCACGCACCATCTCGCTCGTGACACTGGCGGCGGCGATGACTGGCGCACACCCCTCGGCACGCCAGCGCATCTCCCTGATGTGACCATCCGTCATTCGCAACCAGATGTGGAGCCGGTCCCCGCACACAGGATTCTCGCCCGTGGCCTCGCCGTCGGCATCCGGCAGCTCTCCGGCGTTGCGGGGGTGCTGGAAGTGATCGAGCAGCGTCTCGGAGAACACGTCAGACCGGGGCCAGCCGCCGGAGGCGAGAGGCGGCGCCGGCGATCGTCTCGGCCGCCCGAACCATCTCCGTCTCGGTGTTCTCGCGACCGAGAGTCAGCCGCAACGACGAGCGAGCCTCACTCTCCGATAGTCCGAGCGCAAGCAGCACATGCGATGGATCGAGGCTTCCCGACGTACATGCCGATCCACTGGACGCCACGACCCCCGCCAGGTCGAGCGCGACCAGGAGAGACTCACTGTGACAGCCGGGAATAGTGACGTTGAGGTTATTGGGAAGACGGTCGTGGAGCGAGCCATTGACCCTCAAATCGCGGATACGGCTCTGCAACTCCTCCAGGAGCCGGTCGCGGAGCCGCCGCGCTCGCGCAGCCGCCACCGGCCGATCCGATGAGCACAAACCCAGGGCCTCAGCAAACCCCATGATGCCTGCCACGTTCTCCGTTCCGGCCCGCCGGTTGCGCTCCTGGCCGCCGCCGGTCAAAAGAGGAAAGAAGGAGGTACCGCGGCGGATATACAGCAGTCCCGAGCCCTTCGGACCGTATATCTTGTGCGCCGACAGGCTGAGCAGATCAATGGGGGCGGTCGCCAGATTAATGGGCAGGTAGTTCACCGCCTGCACGGCATCGACGTGAAACGGGATGCGGCGCGCGCGCAGTATTTCCCCGATCTCCTCGATCGGCTGAAGAGTACCGATCTCATTGTTGGCCCACATGACGGAGACAAGAGCCGTATCGGGCCGCAGCGCGGATTCTATGGCGGCTGGGGCCACGCGCCCGTCGGCGCCGACGGCGACGACTGTCAAGTCGAATCCCCACCGCGCGGCCAGCTCCTCCATGGGATGCAGGACGGAGTGGTGCTCGATTGCCGTCGTCACCAGATGCCGTCTCTGACCGGCGAGTGCGACACCCTTGATCGCGGCGTTATTGCTCTCGGTGGCCCCGCTCGTGAAGATGATCTCGCTGGGGGAGGCACCGAGAGCCCGCGCTACCGCGTCTCGGGCCACGTCAAGCTTGGACCGTACCGTCTGCGCCACTCGATACACGCTGGAGGGATTGGCGTAGAGATCATCCAGAAACGGCGCCATAGCGGCGCGTACTTCGGGACGCAGCCGGGTCGTGGCGGCATGATCGAGATAGATGAGGTCCGGCATGGTGCCTCAGTATAGGGACGCCCGGTAGACTGTGAGAGCGCGCGGGGAGGGTATTGTGGCGGGCAATCTCGTGGTGGGTCAAGCGGGTGGGGCAACCGCCGTCATCAACGCCTCTCTCGCCGGAGTTGTCGAGCAAGCACAACGCAGTGGACGGTTCTCGACAGTCTGGGGCATGCGCCGTGGAGCGGAGGGTGCGCTCGCCGGCGACTACATCGATCTCTCCCGGGTGGCGCCGGCTCAGCTACCGGCGGTCGCGGCGACTCCCGGCGCCATCCTCGGCTCATCACGCCACAAGCTCGACGACGAGGAGGCGGAGTCCGTTCTGGCGGACCTGATCCGGCGCGATGTACGGGCCTTCCTCTACATCGGCGGAAACGACTCAGCCGATACCGTGCATCGTCTCGCCCAACTGGCCGCCGCACGGGGCTACGATCTCAGCGCCATTGCCGTCCCCAAGACGATCGACAATGACATCCCGGAGACCGACCACTGTCCGGGCTACGGCAGCATCGCCCGTTATGTCGCGAATGCCACCCTGGATTCCGCCCAGGACACGGAGTCGATGCCCACGATGTATCCGGTGAAGTTCATTGAGGTGATGGGCCGCGACGCGGGTTGGGTAGCGGCCTCCGCGGGACTGGCGGCGCCGGATCCCACATCGCCTCCTCATCTCATCTACATGCCCGAGTTTCCTTTGTCCCGACAGGATGTGCTCGCCGACGTCGAGCGTGTCTATCGGGAGCACGGGTACGTGGTCGCGGTCGTTGCCGAGACCGTCCGCGACGAGACCGGCGCTCCGTTCGCGGATCCTGGCGTCAGCGCCGAGGTCGACGCCTTCGGCCATCCGCTGCTCCGCGGTACAGCCGACACGTTGGTGCGGCTCGTCCAGGCAGAACTGGGATTGCGGGCGCGTTTCGACAAGCCGGGCTCGCTCCAGCGCATGTCGTCCCGTTTCGTCTCTCCCATCGACCGGGCGGAAGCCGAGGAAGTGGGGCGGGCCGCGGTCCGGCTCGCGCTGAATGAAATGACAGATTGTATGGTGAGCATCATACGAGCAACCGATGAGCCATATACGTCCGCCACGTCCTACGTTCCGTTGGCAAACGTGGCCAATCGGCAGCGGCTGGTACCGGAGGAGTATGTCACGGCGGACAGGCGCGGGGTTTCCGAGGCTTTCCGCCGCTTTGCTCTGCCCCTCCTCGGCGCCGGCGCCCTTCCGCATTATGTTCACCTGCGCGATCTCGTCCCAGCGTGAGGTGATGGGGAATCAAGATTACATCCGCCTCAGCAAAACCATCTCGCATGCTCTTCGCCACAAGCCAGAGCAGTACGGTTTGACCCTCGACGGAGATGGCTGGGTGTCGGTGATCGAACTACTGGCGGCCCTGGGGCGTCGCCGGCTCGACGTCACGCAGAACGACCTCGTCGCCATGCTGGCGGCATCCGACAAGCAGCGGTTTGAGATCGAGAACGGACGCATTCGAGCCCTCTACGGACATTCCGCCACCAATTCGATAGCGCGGGCCCCGGCCATGCCTCCTCAGGTCCTCTATCACGGGACGCCGCGCGTGACCCTGGACGCGATCACGCGGCACGGTCTGCTGCCCATGCAACGTCAGCATGTCCATCTCACCGCGGACGTTCGCACCGCGATGACCATCGCTCGCCGGCGGCCCGGCCCGCACGTCTTGCTGCTCGTCGATGCGGCCGGAGCCGCCGCGGCCGGCGTGCCGTTCTACCGAGGCAATGCCGACATCTGGTTGTCCGGTCCGATACCACCTCAGTTCATTCGCGTGGAAGGACAGACATGACAGGAGCCCCCAGGACCCTCGCGTTTCGGGACGACGCTCTCTACATCCTCGATCAGACGGCGCTTCCCGCCACCGCGACCTACATCGAGGCGCGGGACGTGGCCACGGTCGCAGGGGCCATCCGCCGTCTCGCCGTGCGCGGGGCACCGGCGATCGGTCTGGCCGCCGCCTACGGCGTCGTGGTCGGGGCGCTGGCAGCGCAGCGGGCCGGTCTGCGCGGCGACGCCTTGCGGTGGCAACTGGAAGCGGACATCGCCGAGCTGCGGAGCACGCGTCCCACCGCCGTCAACCTCTTCTGGGCCCTCGAGCGGATGCGCCGCGTGGTGGACGCGCAGCGGGACGACACCGACATTGTGCCCGCGCTGCTCGGCGAAGCCGACCGCCTGATGGCCGACGATGAGGCCACGAACCGCCGCATGGGCGAACACGGCGCGGCGCTGATCCCGGACGGAGCAAATATCGTGACGCACTGCAATACCGGCATGCTCGCCACCGGCGCGTTTGGGACGGCGCTGGGGGTGATCCGCAGCGCCCACGAGTCGGGCAAGCAGGTGCACGTGTGGGTGGACGAGACCCGTCCGCTCTTGCAGGGCGCGCGCCTGACCACCTGGGAACTCGAGGGCCTCGGGATTCCGTACACGCTGATAACGGACAACATGGCCGGGCACTTCATGAAGCAGGGCCGCATCGATCTCGCCATGGTCGGGGCCGATCGCATCGCGGCGAACGGTGATGCCGCCAACAAGATCGGGACCTACAGTCTGGCCGTGCTTGCTCGGTTCCACCGGCTGCCCTTCTACGTCGTCGCTCCGACCTCGACCGTCGACCTCGACGTCCCGGCCGGCGACAGCATCACCATCGAGGAACGCCGGCCGGAGGAGGTGACGCAGCTACGAGGTGTGCGGATCGCTCCGGAAGACAGCCGTGCCGCTAACCCGGCCTTTGACGTCACCCCGGCGCATCTGATCTCCGGCATTGTGACCGAAGCAGGTGTCGTCCGGGAGCCCTTTCCATCGGGCTTGGTGGAAGCCGTCCGGAGGTCGCGATGACGGCAGGTGGCAAGATACGAGCATGAGCACCGACATAGAGATCCTGTGGCCGGCCGATCGCGTCCCGATCACGGTCCTGCTCGACGATCCGCTCCCCGGTCGTAATCCCCTCTGGTATGAGAACCCGGCAGCGGGACACGCCAGGGAGATCCCGAACGCGTTTGTGGAACGTTTCGCCGACGTCATCGACCGCACGGGAGCAGCCGGCAAGTTCTCGGTTATTCCGTGTCCGGGAGCGACCGGCTGTCTGGATAGCGGCGTGCTGGATGTTCCGAACAGCGTTATCGGCGAGTTCCTCGACATTGTACGGACGCGAATCGCGCCGCGGTGGGATATCTCGCCGGAGATGCTGACGCACAATCGGGCGCTCGACCTCACGACGATGCGGCCGCTCGATGAGCGGGAGGACGTGTGGGCGGCGCACCAGACCGAAGAGACGCTGTATCCGTATATCGCGCGCGCTCTCCGGATCTTGCGCGACGTCCGACTGGAGCCGAACGGCGTCACCTCACCGTGGGCGTTTGCCAAGGAGGTCGAAGCAGACTATCAGCGTGCGATGAGCCGCGCCCTGCATGACGTCTGCGGGGTCGATGTCGGCTGGTACTTTCTCGATGCGGACGGGCAGAGTGCGGCCGCGGCCCCAAGGGTGGTCCTGCTGGACGCGTCGCGCGGCCGCTCACTCGTCAGCCTGATCTCGGGAAACCAGAGTGACTTCCTGTGGCGCACGCAGATGGGGGAAGAGGCGCCTCTCGACGCCATGCTGACCGCGGATCGGTCGTCCGGTCGCTTCGCGGAACTCTTCGCGTCCGGGCAGGCATTCGCCTTCCACACCCACTGGCAATCGCTGTTCTCGAACGGCTCGGAGGCGGGGCTGCACGCCTTCGAAGAGCTCTGCGGGCGCATCAATGGGTGGGGCGACCGCATCCGGTGGACACCGGCGCGGGAGCTTGCTCTTTATGCGACGGCACGCGACGCGACTCAGATTGATGTCGCTGACGGCACTATCAGGTTTTCGGCTCCATTTGCCTGCCCCGAGTTCACGATCTCAGTCCCTCATCCGGACGCAGCATCGACGCTCACGGCCGGCGGCACCGAGCTTCGAAAGCTTGCTCCCGATCAGCCGCTCGAAGAGGGCGCCTGGCATAGCGATGGTGATCGCGCGCTGGTATGCCTCGGCCTGTTGGATGGTCTGACTTTGAATTGGGAGTCGGGTTAGGTCGCGCCGCGGCCCCCGTGTGCGTTTCGGGGCCGCCGTAGGGACGACGCCGTTGCCGCTACACCGCCGAACGCGCGTCCCTCAGGAAGATCTCCTGGAGGAGGTCGCCGCCCAGGTTGAAAATGAGGGCGGTGACAAAGATCGCCAGACCGGGAAATGTCGACTGCCACCACGCGGTCAGAATGTTCGGGGCGTCGGTACTGACCATGAGACCCCACTCCGGCGTTGGGAGCTGGGCGCCCAGGCCAATGAAGGACAGGCTCGCGGCCGTCACCAGGACGGCGCCCATGTCGAGCGAGAGTTGAACCAGGACGGGCGCGAACGAGTTCGGCAGAATGTGGCGCCGCACTACCTGACGCGATGACACGCCGAGGGCCCGGGCCGCTTCCACATACTGGTTTTCCTTGACGCTGAGTACCTGACCGCGGACCAGCCGCGCATAGGTCGGCCACCAGATTGCGGCAATCGCCAGCATCCCGTTCACAAGACTCGGACCCAGAGCGGCCGCCAGGGCGAGGGCGAGAATGAAGCCCGGAAACGCCAGCACGATATCCGTCACCCGCATCAAGACCTCGTCGACCAGACCGCCCGCGTAGCCGGCAATCGATCCGACGAGTGTGCCGAGCGTCAGCGCAAGCGACAGGACGATCACGACGGCCAGCAGGGAGTACCGCGTCCCGGCCATGATCCGGCTCAGCACATCACGTCCGAGATCATCTGTGCCCATCGGATGCTGCCAGCTGGGACCGAGGAATTCGTGCAATGGATCAGGCGTGATGGGATCGTACGGAGCCAGGCGGGGACCGAGCACAGCCAGCACGATCAGCAGCAGCACAGCAACCAGAACGACAATCGTGAGCGGACGCAGCAGAACACGACGCAGACGACGTCCCGCCTCGTCGAATTCGAGCTCCTCAGTACCCGGCGTCTCGGTAACGACCACCCCGCCTGACCCCGGCGTGGGCTCAAGCATAGGTAATCCTCGGATCCAGCACGGCGTAGAGGAGATCGACCACGAGGTTGATGACGGTATACGCGATGGCCACGATGATCGTGATCCCCATGATGGCCGCGTAATCGAAGTTGCGAATCGCCTGCACCGAATAGAAGCCGATCCCGGGCCAGGAAAACACGATCTCGACGAGAAACGCGCCTCCCAGGAGATTGCCGAACTGCAATCCGACCAGGGTGATTGTGGGTATCAGGGCATTTCGCAGAGCGTGCCGGACGTTGACGCGCCAGCGGGCGACTCCCTTCGCGCGGGCCGTCCGTATGTAGTCCTTGCCCAGCGCCTCGATCATGCTCGAACGGGTGACGCGGATGACGGTCGCGAGAGTCGCGAAGGCGAGAGTCGCCGCCGGCAAGAGGACATGGTCGAGGCTACTGAACAAGGCCGGCCAATTTGCGGTAAGCAGGCTGTCGACCGTGTACATGCCGGTGATGTGATGGGGAGCGGCCACATTACCGTCGAGCCGGCTGTCGGACGGAAGGATGTGCAACCACCCGAAAAAGATCAGCTGGAAGAGGAGTCCCAGCCAGAAAAGCGGGATCGACACGCCGAACAACGAGGTGACGCGTGTGAAGTGATCGAGCCAGCCGCCGCGCCAGACGGCGGAGAGAACACCGAGCGGAATGCCCACCACCAGTGCCATCAACATCGCGTACAGGGTCAATTCCACCGTGGCCGGGAAGTAATCCAGAAAGTCGGACAGAACGGGGCGCCGGCTGGAGATGGACTGCCCAAAGTCCCCGTGGAGCAGGTGATCCATGTAGATCAGGTACTGGACGGGCACGGGCTGGTCGAGACCCAACCCGCGGCGAATCTGGGTTATCTGCGCCGGAGTTGCGGTCTTCCCGAGTAACAAACGCGCCGGGTCGGCGGGCACCAGATGCGACATGGCGAAGGTCAGCATGCTCACGCCGATGACGACGATGACCAGGAATCCGAGTCGGCGGATGACAAACGCAAGCATCCAGGCGGCCCTCCGTGGCCCATGGTAGACCGCCGAGCGGCGGGGCTCGGGCCCCGCCGCCCTTCGCCTTTACTTGCGATACATCGAGTAGACCGGCCAGTAGAACTTCGAGAACAGGAAGCTGTACTGATAGCCGCCGATATTACTGCGCAGAGCGATCTGCTCTCTGGGCTGAACGGTCCAGATCTCGGGAGCGGCCTGGTAGATCCGATTCACGGCCGCCTTCCAGTAGGGAGCCGCCTTGGCTTCGCTTGTCGCGTGCTGCGCCTTGAGCAGCAGCTCGTCGACGACGTGGTCCTTGTAGTACATCACGTTGGCGCCGTTGTTGGGCGTGTTCTTTGAATAGAAGTACGACCAGTACATCTCGGCGTCGTCGGCGTAGTCCATCGTCCACTGTCCAAACCAGATATCAGGGTCCGTCGACGGCTTGGTGACGATGTTCGAGTAGGTGGCGATGGGGATACCTTGCAGGTTGATCTTGATGCCGATCTTGGCACAGTCCGCCTGAAAGATCTGCGCTGCCTGGATGCTCGGCGTGTCATCCGGCAGGTAGGACACGGTGAATGTCAAGTTTTTGCCGGCGCTTCCCGCAGCCTTGAGCTCCGCCTGTGCCTTGGCGAGATCGAACGTGTACGGGTGACTCGCCGGGAAGAAATTCTTGAGACCGGTGGGCCCGACGCCCCGCATCTTGGCGGCAAGGCCCCGGAAGACGCCCTGCACGACGCCGTTGTAATCGTAGGCGTAGCTCAGCGCACGCCGCACGTGGACATTGTTCAGACCGTGCTTGGTCGTGTTGATTCGCACGTCGAAGATCGTCTGCGCGGTGTGGGTCTGCACCTGGATGCCGGAGCTGTGGCTGACGGCGGCGAAGTCCTCGGGCGTCATGGTAATCGTGCCGTCCAGAGTCCCTTGCTGCAGGCGCAAACGCTGGGTACTCGACGAGGCCGGCCACTGCAGCACGACCTTCGCGAAGTGCTTTCCTTTCCATCCTCCCCAGTAGCCGGGGAATGCCTTCAGCACGATGCGCTGATTGTGCAAATAGCTCACCAACTCATACGGACCCGTCCCGGCGTCGTGACTGTCGAGGTACGAGGCGCCGTTTGACGCGATCTGGTGGCTGCCGACCGTCTTTGGGCTCACGATCTCGGGTCCGTCAATCATGGCAAGCGTTTGCGGGAAGGAGGCAAATGGGTAGGTCAGGACAAATTTGACGGTGTGCGCGCCGACAGCCTGCACCCGCTTGATCTCGGAGAAGATGCCGTATGATCCCTGCTTGGCCTTGAGGAACCGATCGAAGCTGAACTTGACGGCCTGGGCGTTGAGCGTCGAGCCGTCGTGGAAGTGGACGCCGGAGCGCAGGGTCACAGTGTAGGTTTTTCCGTCCCTGGACACGCTCCAGCGCGTCGCGAGGCCAGGCTTGAGCGACACCCGAGTGGCCCCGACCGCCCTGAACAGGGTGTCGTACACGGCGGCGATGTAGGTCTCACCACCTGTATCCCAATCGACGGCAGGATCGAGGGATGCCGGTTCGTATCCCACATTAACGGTCAGAGTACCCGAGACGGAGGGCGCGGGGGCCCGCGTCCTGCTCGCCGCACTGGTCCGCAGCGCCGGCGCCAAGAGTAGCGCACCCACAGCTGCGATCAGGACAAGCAACCGCGGAATAGATAGATGAGACATCCTTCTCCTCCTGTTATCCGCGGTCCGTAATCGCGCTCACTTGACACCCGCGGATGCGCTCATAGTGCGGTACCGACCGAAGACGTGTCAAAGCCGCTAGCGCCCCAGATGGGGAATCTCGTGGCCGACGGGCGCGACGCCGAGAGCCTTCGCCTCTTCCCAGTACTTGTCCAACTCCGTGGGCGTCAAATCTCGCAACGTCTTGCCTTCCGCGGACACCCGTGACTCCACGTATTGGAATCGAGCCGCGAACTTGCGGTTGGCCAGCCGTAAGGCCTCTTCCGGCTCGATCTTGAGGTGGCGCGCCACGCTGACCAGCGCGAAGAGGATGTCACCGAATTCTTCACGCTCCCGTTCTTTCGGCGCCGCTTCCGTCACTTCCCGGCGCAGCTCCTCCAGCTCCTCCTCAACCTTGTCCAGGACTTCAGAGGTCGACGGCCACTCAAACCCCACGCTCGCCGCCCGTTTCTGAATGAGGCTGGATTGGGGAAGGGCGGGAAGTCCGCGAGGAATGTCCTGGAGAACGGACGCCCGCTTCGGCTTCTCTTTCTGCTTGAAGGTCTCCCAGGCATTCCGCACGTCCTGGGCACTTTCCAGCGCGAGCCCGTCGAACACGTGGGGATGGCGTCCGATGAGCTTGGTCATGATGCCCTGGATCACGTCCTCGATGGTGAAGGTGCCCTCCTCGGCCGCCAACTGACTGTGGATCGCCACCTGGAAGAGAAGGTCTCCCAACTCCTCACGCAACATCTCGCTGTCACCTGCGTCGAGAGCCTCGATGACCTCGTATGCTTCCTCCAACAAGTGCGGCTTGAGAGAGGTGTGTGTCTGCTCGCGGTCCCACGGACATCCCTCGGGAGCGCGCAACGTGCGGGTGAGATTCATGAGTCCCGCGAAGGTACGCACGTTCTCGACCTCCGGTAAGGGCGGGACGAACAGCGCGGTTCGGTGATCAATCTCGGCCCTCCTGTCGAGGTCGTAGATCGGCAGATCGTCGATGCGACAGTCCGACGTACCGGCTCCCGTCACGACCCGCACCAGGTGACCGTCAGGATAGAACCGGGACAGCCAGAGCTTGACTCCGGACGCGATTTCGCGATCGTAGAGGTACGACACAATGAGCGGCGCCGTCGGCACCGGGGTCCGAAAAGGAAGCCGCTCTCCCTCTCCCGGAACCTGGCCCAGGGCGCTCTCTCGCGACATGAAGTCCATGTCCGCGGCGTCGATTACCTCGACCCACCCCAGGTCGGACGCGCCGACCGCTTCCAGAACCGGCTCGACGTGGCTGATCCCCTGCACCAGCCGTGTGGGCACGTCAATCCTGTCGAGAATCAAGCGCACGCTACTCTCTCCCAGGGAGGGACTGCCCGGCACCGCGTACACCGCACCCTGTGGACGACGTGCGAGGCGGGCCAGCTCGCGCGCGATCCCTTCGTACACATCGCCCAGCGTGGGTGATTCCTCATACAGGGCGTCGAACGACCGGATCTGAGTATCAGGAAGATGGTCCGCAATCGGAGCAAAGGTGGGGTGCACGGTCGTCCGGACGTAGACCTCCGGGGCGGCGCGCAAGATCTCCGCCGCCTCCACGGTCAATGACTCCCATCGTCCCGGTCCCAGACCAACGATGGTCAAACCGCTTGGCATTCACGCCTCCTTAGGCGATGAGGCTCGAATCGAACTCTTTGGGAATAATGGCCCGCAAAGCGCGCGGGGCAATGTCAAACTGCACGGGAGTCCGTCCGGCCAGTTCCCCATCGACCTGGAGCGAGAGTGGCGGCTCGGTGCGGACAGAGAGGGTCTTCACTCGCAGCAACTCGACGTCGGAATGGGAGATCGTGCCGGAAAGAATCAGGGGCAGCGACTGCCGGATCACGGCCAGCGGTCCACGTCCACGCACTATGCAGAGATCAAGCCAGCCGTCGTTGGCCACCGCGTTCGGAGTGAGACGGAAGCGGCCGCCGTACAGTCGTGTATTGCCGACGATCAGCAGGAGAGCCTGGACGCGTCGAATGACCCCGTCGTAGCGGAGCTCCATATCCGCGCCGCGAAATCCGGGGACGGCCGAGAGACCCGCCGCCACGTAGGGAAGGACGCCAAAACGATGCTTGTGATGCTCGATACCCCGCGACCTTCGCACCACCTCGCCGTCGAAGCCGATGCCGGCCATCAACAGGAAGTGGCGGCCGTTGGCCAGACCGAGGTCAACACGCTCCATACGACCCTCGACGATCGCATGCGCCGCCGTGACCGGGTGCGTCGGCAGGCCAAGCTCTCGGGCCCACACATTGACCGTCCCATAGGGCAGATATCCAAGAGACGTGTCGGAGCCGGCCAGGCCCTGCACGATCTCGTTCACCGTCCCGTCTCCGCCGGCCGCCAGGACCGCGTCAAGCCCTTCCTCGGCCGCCTCACGCGCCAGCCGGGTCGCATCGCCGGGCGCCGAGGTGAGCACCAGGCCCACGTCCCACCCGCACGCCTGCAACACGCCGAGGGCGGGCATCAGATCCTTCTCAATCCGGCCGCGTCCGGCGCGAGGGTTGGCGATAACAATTGCTTTCACAGCAGGGCCTCAAGTGCTTGCCGCGCGACTTCCACGTCGTCCCACGGAACTTTCCGTCCCCCCACGACAATACTCTTTTCGTGACCCTTGCCCATGATCACCACGGTATCCCCCGCTTCGGCAGAGGCAATGGCGCGCCGGATGGCGCAGCCGCGATCGACTTCCTTCGTGAAGATGGTTTCCGCCCCTGCCGGGATGCCGGATAGGATTTCGTCGATAATCGCCTCAGGATCCTCGCTGTACGGATCTTCATTGGTGACGAAGGCGAGATCGGCGTGTTCCGCGGCGATTCGGGCCAGAACGGGCCGCTTTGCTCTATCCCGATCGCCGGTTGCGCCAAAGACAGCAATCACGCGTCCCGCGGAGTGGGCTCGCACATCGGCGAGGAGCGACCGGAAGGCATGCATGGTATGGGCGTAGTCCACGAGCACGGCGAAGTCTTGCCCGCCCTCCACCCGCTGGAAACGCCCGGGCGGCGCCGCGGCCTGCGAGAGTCCGTCTGCGACCTCGCACAGGGAAGCACCGGAGAGGAGGGCCAGGCCGGCGGCTGCCGTGGCGTTGGCGACGTTATACCGAGCAGGAATACGGAGATCAACATCCACCGACTCGTCCGCCCAGCTCAACCGGAAGCGTGTTCCGCCAGGGCGGGGAGTCAGATGCGACGCCTGGAGATCGGCCGCCGCGTCGATGCCGTAGGTCAGGGCATCCGGCCGCAGGGCGCGGAGTCGCTCGACACTTGGATCGTCCGCATTGAGGAGAACGGGACGTCCCGCTGCCAGCTCGGTAAACAGGGAGGTTTTGGCCGCGACATACGCCGCCCAGGATCCGTGGAACTCCACATGGTCGCCGGTGATGTTGGTCAGCGCCGCGGCCTCAATGCGACAGCCGCGCAGTCGGTCGAGTGCCAGGGCATGGCTCGACGCCTCCACCGCGACATCGGTCACGCCGGCCTCCACCATGTCCCGGAGGAGTCGCTGTACATCGACCGCCGGCGGCGTCGTCATGCGGTCGAGGTTGGGCTCGCGACGCTCGCCGACTTTGACTTCCACCGTGCCGATAAGTCCGGTGCAGCGCCCGGCATGACTCAGGATCTGTTCCAGCAGGTACGTCGTGGTGGTCTTCCCGTCGGTACCGGTGACGGCAAACAGGCGCAGCTTCTGACTCGGATGGCCGAAGAAGGCGGCAGAGAGATCCGCCAGGGCAGCGCGCGGGTTCGGGTGTGTGATGACCGTGGCGCCGCTCGCCGCTATGCCTGCCGGGAGAACGACGGCGGCTGCGCCACGAGAAACCACGTCGGCCACAAAGCGCTCCCCGCCTGGACCGCCGCTCAAACTGGGTAGTGCCACGAACAGCGAGCCGGGGCGCACCTGGCGCGAGTCGTCAGTGATGTCGCAGATGGTGGCACTCGTATCTCCGGTAACTGACGCGTCGGGAAGGGCGGTCAGCAGTGAAGAGAGAGGAACCGCGCGTTGCTTCATACGCTGAGGCGTGTCACCTTCTTGAAGAGCGGCCTGGCGACACGCTCGAGAGCCAGGTGCTGGAGGGGTGCCCGAATGAGATCGAAGGCCCCAATATATCGCACTACCTCGCCTCCGTAGCCGCGCTTGTGCCGGTACACGCCCCAGAGATCCTCTCCCTCGTCGAGGCGGTCCGGGATGCCCCACAGGTCGTAGACCTCTGCACCGCGCGCTCTCGCCCAGAGCATGCCGCACCACTGGAGAAGATAGGGCGCCATCAGGTTGCGCTTCTCGTTGCCTGATGCCCCGTACATGTATTGAGCCTGCGGGCCGAAGGAAAAGACGATGATGCCGGCCAGGAGGTCGCCTTCATGGTGAGCCAGGAGGAGAGTGGCCATGCCCCGGGGTTGCAACGTCTCCAGAATCAGACGGTAGTACGACCGGTCATGAACCGTGAACCCGTCGCGCTGGGATGTGATCCGGTACAAGTCGTACCACGCGTCGAGGTCGGACAGCATTCCTTCGCGCACCACGACGCCTTTCCGCTCGGCGAGGCGGACGTTGTAGCGCGTCTTCTGCTTTTGTCGTGCCAGCATCTCCTCCTCGCTCGCCGTCAGATCCACCCAGATAGAGGACCTCATCTGCACAGGCGGTGCGGGCACTAACCCGAGACCGGCCAGCCGCTCGGGTAGCGGACTCGGCTCAACAACGTCGGGCTCGAGCTTCACGGCGATGACGCGCGTCTCAGCCGCCAGATCACGCAGCGCACTCAGTACCGCGACCGTCAGATCGTCGTCGGCATAGTCGAGTACCGGTCCGCGCGGCACGTAGGCAAGGCGGCCGACGCCGTACGGCAACCAACGTACCAGCACCTGCGCGGCGGCCTGAATCTTGCTTCCGTCGCGGAGAGCGAGACGAAACGGCTCCCACCCGCTATACCGCTTGATTTCTCCCCACTCCCATGTCTGAAGGATGTGGCCGGAGCAGGACGCGGCTACAAAGTCATTCCACGCATCGCGATCATGCACAAGGAGTGTGTCGTGCGTCATTGGACCCCGCCAGTATACGGGCACGTTGATATAGTGAGTGGAACGCCGTATCGGGAGGCACATCGTGGGCGGTAAGGTTGTCCTCGGCGGTATCGCGCTCGTTGTCGTCATCATTGCGCTCATCGTGGCGTCCTTCTTCATCGGGACGCAGCTCGTCGACATCATGCTGATTCTGACAGCGTTGATGGCTCTGATCGCGTTCGCTCTCCTGGGCTACGCAGCACTACAGATCGTCGGTCTGGTGAAAGAGGTCCGCGGTGAGATGGGAACGCTGGTCGGGACGGCGCGGGAGACAATGACTGAAGTGCAGGGCACCGCGCGCTTCATCAGCGACAACGTCGTGCAGCCCGTGTCACAGGCGGTTAGCCTGATGAGCGCTGCTCGCGCCACGGCGCGCTCGTTCACCGAACCGCTCTACAAGAGGCGCGGACCCTCGTGAGTGTGCTGAATCACCTCGGTCAGGCTGCCGCCGTGCTGCTGTTGATCGACCTCTTTGTGCTGGTGATCATCTTCGCCGGCGTGGCGGGCGGTCTCGCATTTGGCCTACGCTGGGGCCGCGGTAAACTCGGCCCGCTGATCTCCAAAGGCGAGGAGCTGGAGAAGCGCGGAGCCCATTACGTCAGCATCGGGACGGACTACGGAGCCCGCCCGGTGATTGGGGCGGGAGGACTCGCCGAGCGCGTCAAGGGAACGGTCGACGCGCTCCGAGCGATGGTCCGCCGCCAACGAACCGGCACGAGGGTGTAACCAGCTACGTTTGTCGCGACTCCACATGGCGAAATTCCCCCCTTGACGCCGAGGGGATGATGTACCATGTAGCAGCCAAAAAGGCACCGGACGTGCGGCGTCCGGCTATTAGGAGTCGACAATGAACGGACCAGTTTTGGCCGTTATAGCGGCTGTTGGTGGCCTCATAGTGGGGGCCGCCGTTGTGTATTTCTGGGCGCGCCTGCACACGTCCGGAAAGGCAACGGCGTCCCGCGAGGAAGCCGAACGCGCTGTAGCGGACGCACAGGCACAGGCCAAAGAGCTGATCCTCGCGGCCAAGGAGGAAGCGCACGCCTTTCGCGCCACCGTGGAAGAAGACGCGCGGGAGCGCCGGAGCGAGGTGCAGCGCCTCGAACGGCGCGTCCTCCAGCGTGAGGAGAATCTTGACCGCCGCTCGGAAAGCCTCGAAAAGCGCGAGCGCCAGCTGACGCAGCGCGAGGAAGAACTGGAGCAGCAGCGCGAGAAGATCGACGAGCTGATCGCCCAGCAGCGAGTGGAGCTGGAGCGTGTCTCCGGTCTCAACCGCGAGGAAGCGACCGAAATGTTGCTCCGCTCGATTGAAGTCGAAGTGCGCGATCAGGCGAATCGGATGGTACGCCAGATCGAGGCGGAAGCCAAGGAAGAGGCCGACGAGCGCGCGCGCCGCATCATCGTGAACGCGATCCAGCGGTGGGCATCGGATCAGGTCTCGGAGTCCTCCGTCTCCGTCGTCCCGCTCCCCGGTGAGGAGATGAAGGGACGCATCATCGGGCGTGAGGGCCGTAACATTCGTGCCCTGGAGATGGCGACGGGCGTCGACCTGATCATCGACGACACGCCGGAGGCGGTCATCCTCTCGGGCTTCGATCCGGTGCGCCGGGAAATTGCCCGTCAGGCGCTGCAAAAGCTGATTCAGGACGGACGCATCCATCCGGCCCGTATCGAGGAGATGGTGGAGAAGGCCCGCTCTGAGGTCGAGACCATCATCAAGGAAGAAGGGGAGCGCGCGGCCTTCGATGCCGGCGTCCCGGGCCTCAACCCGGATCTCATCAAGGCGCTGGGACGTCTCCACTTCCGCTACAGCATGGGCCAGAACGTCCTCAAGCACTCTGTCGAGAGCGCGCATCTGGCGTCGATGATGGCCGCCGAGATGGGCGCCGACGTTAATGTGGCGCGGCGAGCCGCGCTTCTGCATGACATCGGCAAGGGCGTCTCGCACGAGGTAGAGGGACCGCACGCTCTGATCGGGGCCGACATCGCGAAGCGCCTGGGCCAGCCGGCCAAGGTGGTGCATGCGATCGCGGCCCACCACTTCGAAGAGGAACCGCAGACGGTCGAAGCCTTCCTGGTCCAGGCGGCCGACGCCATCTCGGGTGCCCGTCCCGGCGCGCGGCGCGACTCGCTCGAGAGTTACGTCAAGCGGCTCGAAGCTCTGGAGAACATCGCCAACTCCTTCGAGGGAGTGGAAAAGAGCTTTGCTATTCAGGCCGGACGCGAGGTGCGCATCGTCGTCAAGCCGGAAGATGTAGACGATCTGATGGCGGCGCGCATCGCCCGCGACATCGTCAACAAAATCGAGGAGACCCTCGAGTACCCCGGACAGATCAAGGTCATGGTGATCCGCGAGAAGCGGGTCGTCGACTACGCCAAATAGACCCCTCGCGAGAGCCGGCGCCGCGCGGCGCCGGCTCTTTTGTTTAGAGGGGAATCGCTCGGACGTCGATCACCGGGAAGGGAAACCCGTCAAGCGGCTTGCCGACCATGGCGACGTTGAATTTGTCCACCGCCAGGACCGCTTCGACGTCGTCGGCAGGAAAATCGCTGTCGTCCCCAAAGCCGGCGTAGCGACCGGTTTCCTCAAGGCGGCGTAGCCCCGTCTCGAGCACGTCCCTCGCTTCTTCGGGACGGAGGAGGAGCGCTTCGAGGTACCGCGCGCACACCAGGTCCTCGATCGCGTTGTCAATGTCCGGCAGGGCCGTCGGCACCAGGGTCACAGATGAGAGCCCGAGCCGGCGAATATAGGCCGCGGTCGCCGCCGCATTGACGAGGGACGCCACCACCAGGTGACCGGCGCCGGACGCTGCCACCGCACCCTGCGTGCCGGCTCCGGTGCGCTGGATGATGATGCGGCCGGCGACGGTGCGACGCTGTACCGCCGACGGCGAGTTATTGAGGTCGAATCCGGGAATGAGGCGCCCGCCCACTTCACCGGCGAGCAAGGAACCCGGCAGCGAGTCGTGGAGGCACAATGCGTCGTCCACGCCGCGGACCATCAAAATCCGCTCCGCACCGCCGGCAAATGCGTAGGCAGCGACGGTGAAAGCACGGATGACGTCGATGACGACGGCCGCTTCCGTGGTCCCGTTCAGGTCACGGTAGTGAAGGATCTCGATCTGCATGAGCCAGGATACCCACGCCCTGGGCTAGCGGATGGATGGTAGAATGAGCCCGAAAGCGAGGTCGTGTACATGATGGTTCCGGTGGTCGTCGAGAGCGTCCGCATGAATCCGCAGAGCGGACAGCGGGTCGTCATCCTGAAAGACGAGAAACTGGACCGGTACCTCTTGATCTGGGTCGGTCAAAGCGAATCCACGGCGATTGCGCTCGAATTGCAGAGCGAGAAGGCGCCTCGTCCCCTGACGGCCGACCTCCTGAAGTCCGTCATCGACGAACTCAAAGCCCGCGTCGCCGAGATCAACGTCACGGAACTGAATGACGACGTGTACTACGCGCGCATCGGCCTCGTCAACGAAAAGAACGAGCGCCTCGACATCGATGCGCGTCCCAGTGACGCGATCGCTCTGGCTGTCCGTACCGAGGCGCCGATTTTTGTGGATGAAGACATCCTCGATCAACATTCGATCAGCCTGCCCAACCAGGACGACGAGCGCCTCGACGTCTATCGGGACTTCGTGAACCAACTCTTCCACGGCCACGGCTCGGAAGAGGGAGAGCGTCGTCCGGACGCGTAGGCATGCCCGATTTTCCCGTCGGCCAGGAACGGTTCCTCCGGCAGTTGATCAGTACCTTCCGGTGCCAGGTCTGCCACTGTGGCTACGAGCGCGACCAGGTCCGCGTGGCCGCTCGACATGACGAGTTGTGGATCGTCAGCGTGCGCTGCCGGCGCTGCCGCAATCAGCAGGTCTTCGGCATCACGCTCACCGACGACGAGGCCGATGATGACCTGGAGATGGAAGAGGAGTTCGACGAGATTGCGGTCGAGCTCGAGCTGGAGAGCGAGGAGCCGGTCTGCTACGACGACGTCCTCGACATGCACCTCTTCCTGACAGAGTTCAACGGGGACTTCAGGCGGCTCTTCCGTTCCTGACGCGAATTCCTCCGGCGGTGCAGAGCGGCGAGACCCTGCTGCTTTGTAGCATCGAAAGCTCGTGAACGAGAGCGCGGTGCGCGCCGTGCAGCGCATTCGACCGTGACGAGACGGCTGCCCTACCTGCTGTCGCGTTTCGCGCGGCGCTGGGCGGCGGTCTCACGTTGGGGCTTGACCTCGGGCTCATAGGTTTCGTCCCAGTTGAACTCGGTTTCCCCGATCCGCACTTTGCTTCCTTCGCGGGCGCCGGCGCGGGTGAGGGCGGCAAAGACCCCCATCCGTTTCAGCCGCTTCTGGAGGCGGTACACCGCCTCGTCGTTGTCCAGATCGGTCATCACCACCAGCCGCTCAACGGCGTGGCCGGTCACGTAAAACGTCCCGCGCTTCCGCTCTATCTCGAAGTACTCGGGATTCGGCGGGACGGTGATCACTTCGACCTCGTCGGATCGCGCCGCCTCCACCTTGCTCGCTTCCGATCGGACCAGATCTGCCGTGCGGTACACCAGCTCGCGGACGCCGCTTCCGGTTGCCGCCGAGATACCCATCACCGGGTACCCCGCAGCGTGGAGCTCGCGCTCCAGTGCCGGCCACCGCTCGGACGCCTCGGAAAGGTCCAGTTTGGTCACCACCACGATCTGTGGCTTCTCGAGCAGGGACGAAGCGTGTGCGCCCAGCTCGGCATTGATCTGCCGGAATCCGGCTAAGGGGTCATCGGCGCTGCCGTCAAGGAGATGGAGAAGGACCAGGGTCCGCTCGATGTGGCGGAGGAACTCGTGGCCCAGTCCCACTCCCTCATGGGCGCCCTCGATGAGCCCCGGGATATCGGCGGCGACCAGGGTGTAGTCTTCGTCGACTTCGACCACGCCCAGATTCGGCGAGAGAGTGGTGAACGGATAATCGGCGATCTTGGGGCGCGCCGCGCTGATGACCGACAGCAGCGTCGACTTGCCGGCGTTGGGCAGACCGACCAGCCCGACCTCGGCGATGACTTTGAGCTCCAGGTCGAGGGTGCGGCTCTGGCCGGGCTCACCTTTCTCCGCGAATCGAGGCGCCTGATTGGTCGACGACTTGAAGTGGACGTTGCCGAGGCCGCCGATGCCTCCCTTGGCCACGACGAGCATTTGATTGTCCTCGGTCAGATCGGCCAGCGTTTGTCCCGACTCGGCGTCTCGCACGACGGTACCGACCGGAACGGGAATCACGAGATCCTGCCCGCTCTTGCCCCGCATTCGGCTGGGCCCTCCCGGCTGACCGTTCTCGGCAGCGAAGCGGCGGCGCCGCTTGAACATGAAGAGCGTGTTGATCGACCGGTCGGACCGCAGGATCACGTCACCGCCCGAGCCGCCGTCTCCGCCATCCGGACCGCCCAGGGGAACGAACTTCTCACGGTGAAAGTGCATGCTGCCGTCACCACCGTTTCCGGCTTGAACGAAGATCTCGGCCTCGTCAAGAAACGTATTCACGGGCACATCCTACGAATGGTGTGTGGCTTCCGAGCGCGACGCCGAGACCAGCGATCTGCTCCATGAGCGCCTGAATGCCGATGGCGGGGCCCGCGGGAAAGCCAACCTTCTCCTGCAGCAACTCTCGGTCCATATTGAGGGTCCTCATCTGAACCATCTGCACCTCCGCCCTCTGAAGGAAGGCAAGGAGCGCCTCTACCTCTGCCGGCGTGTCGGTGTAACCGGGATAGGTGAGCAAGTTCACCGATGTGTGCAGTCCCTGCCGGCGAGAAAGACGCAGCGATTCCTCCATCTCGGTAAGGCCATAGTTGCGCGGACCGTAGTACCGACGGTGCCCTTCGTCCCGGGCCGAGAACATGCTGACGCGTACGCTATCTAGACCCGCATCGATCAGGTGCTGCAAGGCGCGCGGGTTGCTGCCGTTGGTATTGATATGGAGCTGGCCGCGCGAGGTGCGGGCGCGTACTGCCGTGATAGCGCGGCCAATGAGCCGGGCACGGAGGATCGGCTCGCCTTCGCAGCCCTGGCCAAACGACACAATCGGATTCGGGGCCGTTTCGAGGTGGGGCAGGACAAGCGCCACGATCTCGTCGACGGTTGGCGTGAAAGCGATGCGGTCGTGGGGCGCGGTAACATCGTCCAGTTGCTCGGAGATGCAGCCCACGCACTGAGCATTGCAGGCGACCGATACAGCGATCGCCATCTCATCACGTCCATAAAAGAGGTTCTGGGCGGTATAACAACCGTAGTCGAGGGCGCAACGCCCGTGGTGCGCCAGTAAACGGTTGTCCGGGTTGGCCCGGATGCGCTTCTGTACCAGCGCCGGCAGATCCGGACTGTTATGGATCGCAGGATCCCAGCTCCCGCCGGGATCGAGCGGGAGGGCGGAGGCGAAGAGCGCGCCGTGCAGCGACGTGACGGCGGTATAGCCGAAAAGCGGGAGATGGTCTGCACCCGGCTCCTTGATATAGGCCGGGGTGAGCAGACGCGTGTAGCCGGTGGGCAAGAGAGCGGCCACCGGCCGTCCCGGCACTTCGACGATCGCTCCCAACCGATCGCGCCCCAGAGCGCGACAGCCGGGAAGCTGAGTGAGAGTTGATCCATCCGGCAGGGGAATCAGTCGCCCCAGGGGCTGTGACTCGAGCCCGCTGCTTCCCAACGCCTCGTACTCCGGTTCTTCGCGCAGCGTGCCGTCATCATCGGCCACCAGCAGGCGGCGACGGACGGTCACGATTTGTCCTCGGCCCAGGCGAGGGCCAGACGTATGCCGGCAGCTAGATCGGGCGGCACAGCGTCCGAGGGCAGATCGTCAGGCGCCATCCAGCGGAAACCTTGCCGCACTCCGACGTCGGGGATCGTGCCGGTGGGGGCGAGGGCGTAGTAGATCATGTCCACATGTTGATGGTACGGGTTGATGTCCTCGACGAGGATGTGGGCCGGTTGGGCGACCACTCGAACCGTTAGCTCCCGCGAGAGGGCGGCCGCCTCGTCCTCGCTGTGCAACTGAACCTCGAGGCCGGTCTCCTCAAGCACCTCCCGCCGCGCCGCATCATCGGGCAGCTCGTCACGCTCCACGTGCCCTCCCGGGGGGAGCCAGAGACGTTGCTTGGGATGGAGGTGAAGCAAGACACTCCCGGAGTGAATGACAAAAGTCGTGGCCGTCAGGTGGCGCGTGATCTCGGAACGTGGCGTCGGCATGCTCATGGCGCTGTCCCTACTCTAACCGCCCGCACCGTCACCGGTCCGGAAGGTCTTCTCGCAGCCCGGCCCGGACACCAGGGGGTCGTCCACGCTTCCCAGACTTTCGGCATGCACCTGCCGCCGAGAGACATCCGACAAAACCGGCCGAAAGTGGGTGGCCGCGCTTGGTGTAGACATGGTAAAGAAACGGTAACTCTGGAGTGGACACATGGACCGAGACGAGATACCGGAAATCTTTTGGGACGCACTGAACGCGCTCTCGTTTGAGGGCCTGCCCGAGATGCCCGGGAGTGACGACTCCGCGGGCGACGATGACTGGACCCCCCCACTTCCTGACGGACTGACGGACGAACTACTCGTCGCGGACCCCACGGTCAGCTTCGGACGCATGGTCCACCTCGTCGGGGATCCTGCCAGTCCGACCGTGGCGTATACGCACGTCATCCTGCGCCAGGGCCTGCTGGGAATGCGCGTCTATTTCCCGGCCCAGGCAGTCCCCGGCACGATCGGCATCCCGGCATTCCTGGTGGGGTTCCGGGACATGCCGCAGGTGCGCCGGATGTACGACGTGCAACGCGTGCTCGAGCGTCTGCACGGGGCGAGCGACGAACGCCTCGCCTACGGCCGTGCCGTCTCCAGCGCGACGGTCCAGCAGGCGATCAGGGCACTGGCCGGACTGGCGGCGCTGGAGCGGATGCCCTTCGCGCTGCTGCCACTGTACGGGGCCTGACGCGAGCGGGAGTCCGGCAGGTCCAGTACACTGGGTGGCGCGCGCACCTGTAGCTCAGCGGATAGAGCACCAGTCTTCGGAACTGGGTGTCGGGGGTTCGAATCCCTCCAGGTGCGCCATCCTTTTTTGGCTTGTACAAGCCAATCCCATCGCGTTCCTGCGCTGCCTGTCCAGGCGCTCCGGGCGATTTGACCACAATTTGACCACAATTTCGGTCATGCGTGTTCCCGGTGGGCGGCAAAAAGGGCATCGAGGCGGTTCGCAGCGTCGCGGTGCATCGCCGGCATAAGGTGTCCGTAGACGGCGAGCGTAGTCGTAACGTTCGCGTGACCGAGCATCTCGCTCACCAGCTTTACCGGCAGTCCCAACTCATGGAGCAGGATACTCGCCGCGGTGTGGCGGAGATCGTGGGGGCGCATGTGCGGCAGGTCAGTCTTCTTCAGCGCGTTCCGAAAGTTGTAGTGAATACGCCCCCGATCGAATGGTTTCCCGGTCTCGGTGCTGAAGACGAGATCGTTGTCCTCCCATGTTGGCCCTGCTCCTAGCTGGACCTTCAACTGGCGTACACGCTGGTCGCGCAGCGCTGCAACCGTCTCTTCGGGCAATTCAACGGTGCGCCTGCTTCCAGCCGTCTTGGTGTCCTCAAAGACCAGGCCGGCTTCCTGCTGTCGCTGGACCGTACGCCGGACCAGGAGGCTCTTCCTGTCCCATTCGATATCTGACCACTTGAGCGCGAGCGCCTCGCCGATCCGCAGTCCGGTCGTTCCCAATAAGACCCAAAGGTTGTGGAAGCGATCTTCTTTGGTGGCATCGAAGAGAGCCATAAGTTGATCGGGAGTGAGAATAGTCATCTCGGTCGTCCGCGGTTTCGGAGCAACCACAGCCTCAGCGACATTTCGCGGCAAGATGTTCCAGAGGACAGCTTGCTTGAGAGCGGCGTGCAAGAGGCGGTGCGCCTGGCGCACGCTGTACGGAGCGAGCTGCTTGCCCAGTTCGGCATAGCACCGTTGCACGTGCACTGGCTCGAGTGCATCTAAGCGAACAGAGCCGATGTGAGCGATGAGGCGACCAACGTTGAGTTCGTAGATCTCAGCGGTTCGCGGTTTGATATTTGGACGCTTGGTCTCAAGCCAGCTACGGAGATACACCTCGACCGTGTCGCTGCGTTCGATAGATAGGCGCCCGAGGCTGCGCTCTACGTGCGCCTCCTGTAGCTTTTGAAGTGCTTCCCGCCTCGTCTTCCCGTAGAAGTACTTCGGCTTCCCTCCCGGCAATCCAAGCCGAGCTTCCCATCGCCCATCTCCCCGTTTGCGGACAGTGCCTTCACCATGTCCGCGGGTCTTAGTCATCCTGCTTCTCCTCGCCGGCATTGCCCCGGTCAGGGGGCATAGGCGAGATGCGGATCCGCTCTGCTTCTGCCAAGATGCGAAGCGCGAGCCTGATTGCATCACTATCGGTTGAGACGCCATATCGCTCCTGAATCGTGCGAATGGCGTCACGATCTCGGTCTCCCAGGAAGATGGAGGTTCTCTGCACGTGATTATATATCATGGATACTTACCTTGCCACAACGGATTCTGCTGCCTGCCGGTCCCTAATGCATCAGAGGACGCGGAGCATCTGCCTCCATCCCGGGCACCGAATCGTGAGCTTGACGGGCAATCCAATCATCCAGTGCCGACTCCGGGATGCGCCGAGCGCGGCCTATCTTGACGGTGCGGAGTTCCTGCCTCGCGATCAGTTGGTACAGCATCGTCCGTCCAATCGCCAGACGAGCCGCTGCTTCATTTACGGTGAGCAACACGTCTCCCACGTCAACCTCCTGTCTGATTTGAATCGTGTCCGGTGCAGTCGCTCAGTCTTTTGCCCATCGCCCGCTGAGCACCGGGTAGCCAGGGGCGCCGATCACCGAGCGCCGCGTTGGGCTCCCGCCAGATCGGACTGAGAAGTCCGAGCTCGTTCGACGGATGGTCAACCCGCCAGCGTGTGGTGAGGAGAAGCGGCAAATCGAGGTTCCTGCCCTTGGCCATCTGTCGGACGACAGAGGCGATGCGCTCCTCGGCGGTGTTGTTGGCCGTAACGACCAGGATCGTGGGATAGCCGTGGTAGTCCCACTCAAAGCGACGGGTGATGGCGTAGTCGTAGTAGGCGGCGAACTTCCGGAAGTAGTCGCGCCGATTCATGGTGCCGCGATCGTATTCGAGGAAGAAGCCGTAGAACTGGCCATGCCGACGGTACGTTCCGTATCCGTCCGGACGTAGGTGACGACGGCTGCAGGCGGCGGCATTGTGCCAGATGATCACTGAGTCATCCGCGCCATCCCGGGCTCGATCGTGGGCCGTTCGATAGAGTCCGACGAAAAGCTCGTCGGCGCCGGTAGTATGCGCCAGATTCCTGATGAGCGAATCGCGGACACCTATTGGTTGCTCCGGTCCACCGCCGACCAAACCATGGACCCGGACGGCTGCGGCGACGCTGAGCCCTAGTTGCGCCGCCACGAGCCGAAGGCCGGCACCCGTAACCTCCGTCAACCCCTTCGGTGCCTCCGCTCCGATCTCATTCGGCGTCAGGAGGCGCACCAGTCCTGCTGCCCTGAGCTGGTTGCGCCGTCGTCGAGCCGCCTCTACCCGCCATCCCAGCACCGTGGCCATGTGCTGGGGTCGTAGAAATGGGTGTCTCGCTACCAGGTCGAGAAGCAGGCGCTGGGCCGGTGAGAGCTTGAGTGCGACGGCGTTGCCGTCGTGGTGGTTGGGAGAGTCGTCGAGAGATGAACCTACAAGGTGAGGCAATGGAGTATTGCCACGCCGATGCCGTAGTGGTGGCAGGTGTATCGGTGGCGCCGTGTTGTCAACGTGCTGCACCTCAGCTGAGTGCTGCGCGGTGACATGCTCGAGTGCCGTAGGAAGGTCTTGCCAGGCGACGACAGACGCAACCAACGGGCGGTCCAACCGCTCCCTCGCCGTCTCCCGCAGCAGCTCGTTCCATCGGGCAACTCGTCCCTGTCCCGTCACAACGACTAGAGGGGGCAGAGGAGAGCCTTGTGCTCGGCGAAGGAGGAGCAGACGATCGAGAATCGTGCGATAGAGGCGCATCGGAAAGGCCTCCAAATCCGGGATAAAGAGGTAAGCCTGCGGTCTACCGTCCCAGGACAGCCGGGCACAGGCGGGAAGGGAGACGGAGTTCCACGACTTCCTGGTCGGACTTCGCCACCGAGCGTGCCAAGGGCGCTCCCAGGCCAACAATGAAGGTCGCCGCGGTTGAGAGGCAGCCAAGGCTCCGAGGACTTCATAGGCGGCTGTGAGTTGTGGAAGGCCGGGGAGCAGGGCGAACAGATCGGCACGACGTAAGTGAAAGCGACGTGCCAAAGCTGACGGCTCACAGCCCGAGTCGAGTGCAAGCGTCGCCAGGCCCAGATCCGTGAGGTGGAAGCGATGCGGCGAGGAGCCGGGACCCAAGGGGATACGGGTTGCCGCGATGAGGCCTGCCCGATGCAGCAGGTTTAGGTGGTGATACACGGCGGTCTCCTGCTCAAGTCCGTCGAGGCGGGCGAGCAGGAGGGCATCGGCAAAGGGCAGATGCATGAGAAGGGAGAGGAGGTAGTGCGGCTGCGCTCTGTCCTGCAGCCAGGTGCACGTGTCCTCCGCGTCGCGCCAGCACCAGCGGCTGCTCATGCCGGTTCCCCTTCAACAGCGCGTTCACGCTCCCGCTCGTTCGGCGATATAGCCGTTTTGGTCACGGTCGGAGCGTCGGGGAGGGGAAGGGAGGGTTGCTGCGCGTCGATCAAATGTCGGCGGTTCCGATACTGATGACGTGCGTACTGCGGACCGGGCGGCGCCGTTGCCTTGTCCTCTGGCGTTTCATCCTTGTACTTCCCTGCCTCGCCCCGTCCTTCATCCCGCAACGCCCCCTTGCTGTCGTCAATACGCGCGATTGCCGAATGCAGGTCGCGTTCGACTGCGAGGCGATCGCGCCCAAAGCGCCGGGCCGAGATATCGGCAAGCTCCCGAGCTTGCATAGCATCGCCCCCTGGCGGTGGGTCGAGGCGGACGGAGAAGGTCGGCATCCGTTCACCGGCCACTGACAGCTTGACGTAGCACTGGTGCTCGCCCAGCGCCACCAGGTCCTGTTCGTCGATCTCCTGCCCCAGCTCGGGCACAAGATAGCGAGCATCCTCGGCGCTCGTGTGGAAGGCGAACAGACCGTCCAGATTGGCGAAGACCATGGAGCGGAGGGAGCGGCTCTGCTCGCGGTCGAGAGTTTCTAGCCTGGCCAGGCTTTGCGTAGCCAGAACCAGGTTGGCCCCGTACTTGGACAGCTCGGCCAGGATGCTCTCGTAGTCGGCGCCCGGCATAGTATGGAACTCATCGACGATGATCGTGACTGACCGGCGTTCTCGCACCGGCAGCCGCGCCTGCTCCTCGATCGCCAGCGCCACCAGGTTCAGGACGGTTCCACCCAGCAGCGCCGATGTCCCTTCACCCACCGTCCCCTTTGCCGTGTTGACGATTACGATTGCGCCGGAGTGGACCCACCCGAGGGGATCGATCGTGGAACGTGGTTGTCCGACGATAGTACGGGCCGCGACCGAGCCAGCGTACCGCTGGATTTTGGTGGCTACCGGATTGACAATTTCGATCTGGAGGCGCCGGTCGAGAGTATCGAAGTAACGCCGCCACCACGCTTTGATGACGGGATCTTTCACGCGATCGAGCAGGCTCTGGCGAAAGGCGTAGTCCACGAGGACGGCCGGTATGTCCAGCACCGTGTGCTGCCTGCTGCGACCCGTTGGATCGAAGGCACAGATTGCCTCATTCACTTCATAGAGCGTGAGCAGGGCAAAGCGGAATGCGTCCTCCATGCGTGGCCCCCAGTACTGGTCGAACTCGCGGCGGAAGATGGTGAGCGCGTTGGAGACGGCCTTGTCTCGATCCCAGCCCAATCCCACATCCAGCAGGTTGAGCCCGAAGGGACGGTCTCGCCCCGACACATCGAGAAAGATCGCATCACCCTGCCGGGTTGCCGGCACGAGACCGAGGGCAGCCTGTGCGAGGTCCTGATGCGGGTCGATGAGCACGAGCGAGGGAGTCGTCGTGTCGGGTCCTTGCGCCTCCATCACATACTGCGCCAGGTGCAGGAGCAGCGAGGATTTTCCGCGCCGGGTCTTGGCGACGAGGAGCAGGTGACGCCGCAGGACCTCATCGGGGAGGGAGACCGAAACGGCTCTACCCTGGTGGGCGGAGACACCGATTCGGCAGCCGCGGGCAACAGAAAACGGCAGAGGAAGCAGACGACGCGCCGTTGTGCGCTCCACGAGGGAGACATCCGCGCCAGACTGTGGCAGGTGCCAGAGGCCAGCAAGCTCCCGACTGTTCAAGATGCCGGCCGAACGAGCCGACGGGACAGGATCCAGAACGCGAATGTCACGCCGGCGTAGATCAATCCGTCGCGGGACGAGACTGTTCCCCGAGGCGAGATTGTATTGGCGGTAGGCCGCCGCCAGACGGTTGAGGTGCTCCTGCACCGGACCGCCAGGAACATCGGCCGGTGCAATGATAGCCAGACGGATCTGGGCGACATGGGCAATGCGGCCGACCTTTTCCTGAACGAGCCGCATATCGTAGATCGGTCGGGCGGTTAGACGTCGGAGTAGCCAGAGGAGCGTGGGCCCGCCGACCAGAATTGATCCGGCGAGTTCCGCGAGGTGGGTCCAGTCGCCATACAGGTACCAGTGATACGCCTGGAACGCCAGGATGCCGACCACGAGCAGTGCTGCGAGCGCGAACACCTGGGTCAGCGACGTATCGGCGCCACCTGTCGTTCGCTCACGGGCGAGCGGGTGCTCGACGGCGAGGCGATGGTAGCCCTGAGACCAATCGTCAGGCGCCGGGCGCAGGACGAGCTGGGAGAGAGCCCGCCATCCCTCAGGTAAATCGTGCAGTGCTGCGAGGATGCCGAGCACAGGATCGGCCTGGGCGCGACGGACGGCATCGACATCCTCATCCGAGAACGTGCGAAGCGGGAGGTAGGCAGGTGCGCGAAGCACGAGAGAGCAAGCTACCACCTGCTCCTCTGCCCGGACCACGGCAGGGTCGAGCCCCGGGTAACGTTCGAGATCGAGAGGCCGCAGCTCGGCCTGTGGGTAGGCCACGCCTAGCTGTGTCTCCAGGTGCCGGCGCATGGCCGGGGTGCCCGCGCGCACCAGGAACCAGCGGACGCTGCGAGTGGCCGCGATCTCCAGGCTGAAGCTTTGCGGTAGCGCGATGGCCGCGATCAAGTTCTCGGCAGGCGTGATGGTCGCGGTATTCGTTCGAGGTGTGACGATCTCCACCAGCTCGCGCGCAGGCTCTTCCCGCCGGCTACCGCGCAGCCACACGGTGTTCGCCCTTTCCTTCGATTCGGTCCAGCTCCCGTTGCCGCGCGCGCTTCTCCTCGATCACACGGCCGATGGCCCAGTACTCCTCCACCACGCGCTCGAACTCAGCGCAGCCACATCGCCGCCACGGTCGATCAGTGACGGCCTCGGCAAAGGCGATGACGTCGCGTGAGCCCCATCCCAGTAGTCGACCGAGACACAAGACCGTTGTGCGCAACTCTGCTCGGCGACGCCGCATGTCCCGGGTATCGGCATCACGCATGGCTATTCTCCTTTCCCTGTGGGTGCCGTGCTGCCGCGAGGAGGCGGAAGAAGGCCGGTCGACCACCCGGACGGCGCGCCAGATCGTTGAGGTCACAGCCGTCCGGGAGGCGAAGCGGATGGAAACGTGGACCCAGCTGCTGACGGAACCTTTGCCCGGCCGCCTCGCCAGCCATGTCTCCATCGAGGACGCCATAGATCACCTCTGCCCGCGCCAGGAATCCCAGACGATCTGCCGGCAGGTGCGTGCCACAGGGACTGAAAGCCGCAAGCCTCCACGTAATCGCAGTCAGGTAATCAAACACGCCCTCAACGAGGAAGGCGGTTCGCTGGCCGATAACGCGCTCAAAGCCGAGCACCGGTCGCTCCCCGCTTAGAGCAAGGTACTTGGGATGGTGCGGGGAATCGCCGAGATCGCGCCCGATGAGCCAGACACACTGTCCGGCACGGATCTCCGGCACGACGATGCGCCCGCTGAAGAACTCGGCGAGAGGCTTCCCGCCGTCCCTCTGTCCCGGCTTCCGCAGCAGGCCCAACTCCTGGGCAGTGCGAAGACCGGACCGGTGCCGCAGATAGGCTTCGAGTGAATGACCATCGGCATAGCCGAGGCCACAACGTCGGATCACCCAGTCAGGGATTCCTCGCTCGCGCAGGTAAGTGAGGGCCCGTGGCTCCCGCCACAGCGCGTGCTGGTAGAGAGCGCAGGCCGTGTTCATCAGGATCTGTTCTTCGAGCGTGAGCCGATCCCAGCGTCGCTCTCGTCTTGCTCGACTCACTTTGGCTTTGGTGAGCGGATGTGCCGGGACCGCCATTAACCGCTCGCAGGCCTCCACGAAGCCGAGGTGTTCCTGCCGACGCACGAAGTCGATGGCATCACCACCGGTCGAGCAGCGGTAGCAGAACCAGCGGGCGCTGTCTGGGTACACGTGCAGGTTGGGACGGTCGGAGTCGGGATGGAAAGGGCACCGGCCGACCAGGGCCTGCCCAGCCTGACGCAGTTCGATGCCGTAGCGGGCAATGACGTCGGCGATGGGGTGCTCGCGGCGCAAGCGCTCCACGTCGTGCCGTCGAGTGGTGATGCTCGTCATGCCACACCGTCCTCTTGGCCTAGCCGCCGCCGCACGGGGGCTGACACGTCGCCGGCCGCTCGGTCTTCAGACGCGAGGCGTCGCTGGGCCAGTTCCCGTGGTGCCGTCGTGGCGAGACGATGCTCGGCGGGGCTGGCCTCGACCTTGAGCGCCACGTGGCTGCCGCGGGCGAAGAAGAGCCCTTCCCCCTTGCCGGCAGCGAGCAGGAACTGACGCTCCTCGACCGAGAGCCCAAAAGCCTGGACCACCGGGTCGATGATGGCGCTGTCCTGCTTCATCAGGAGCTTGAGCGCGGCATTGGCGAGCACAGTGCGGCCGTGGTCCACCTCGAGGAAATCGGCTACGTCCTGCGTGATGGTGACCAGCCCCAGATAGTACTTGCGCGAACGCCGGGCCATACCGGCGAGAAACGCGCCGCCTTCCGGGTACTGGACGAGACTCCAGGCCTCGTCGATGATGAGTAGCCGGGGACGGCGGGCGCGGCGAACCTGGTTCCAGACGAAGGTGGTAATCAGGTGAATGCCCAGCGGTCGCAACTCCGGCTCGAGTGCCTGGATATTGAAGACAACGAGGCGGCGATCGAGCGCCACGTTCGTTGGAGCGGAGAAGAGACCGGCGAGGGAGCCCTCCACGTAGCGCTGCAGCCGTACGGAGAGGTCTCGCGCCACCTCATCCCGTGTGTTCGTCAGGACCCCGTGGAGGTCTCGAAGGAGGGGCGGTGGATGATGGTGTGTGCCGGCATCCGGCGTGATGCCGGCCGCCGCATACGTGCTGTACAGAGCACGATCCAGGACGGCGCGTTCCTGGGAGGTGAGCCGACGCCCCGGTTCTGCCAGCATGATCTCAAGCAGGGAGAGGAGGCCGGCCACGCGCTCCGCCAGCGGGTCACGGGCCTCTTCATCCTCATCCGAGGGCGGAAGGTCGAAGGGGTTGAGGTGCTGGCTGGAGGTGCTGGCCAGCCGGATGTACTGCCCTTCGACCGCCTGACAAAGCCCCCGGTACTCGTCCTCCGGATCGATGACCAGAAAATCGACGCCGAGGAGCAGGTTGCGCAGCGCCATGAGCTTGGTGAAGTAGGACTTGCCGACGCCGGAGGTGGCGAAGACCACCATGTTGGCGTTTTCGAGGCTTTCATCGAAGGGATCGACGATGACCGGTGAGTGGTTGTGCGTGGCGATACCGTAGAGGACGCCCCGCTCCATCGTGAGGCTGCTCGACGAAAAGGGGAACATGGTGGCCACCGACGAGGTGTCGAGATTGCGGTAGAGAAGCAGCCGATCCTGGCCCTGGGGCAGGCAGGACTGGAACGCCGTGTCCTGCTCGAGGATGGCGGTGCGGGTGTGGGCCAGCATGCTGCCGAGCGTGAGCTCCACCTTGCGTGTCAGGGCGTCGAGGGCGCCAAGCGAGCCGGCCCGGAGCAGGATGTACAGGGCGACGGAGAATATTTTCTCCTCGCCCCGCTGCAGTGCATCCCGCAACCGTTCCGCGTCTTCGTAAGCAACCTCGCGCTCCGGATCGGGAAGACGGCCGCCGCGGGCGGCCAGCAGGCGAGAGGAGTGGAGCTGGACCAGCTTATGGGAGAGGGTCGAAACCATCTGAGCGGTTTCCAGCGGGTAGAGGTGCAGACTGAGCTCGATCGGCTCCTCGAAGTCGACGAGGGGACCGAGCCAGCCGGGGCTGACCGAGCGTGGGTAGCCCGTCACGACGAGTGTGCGGACAAACTGGCTATCCAGCCGGAGGTGATCGCGCGCGACTTCCACCGCGGCCGGAGCCACGAGATCCGCGACGGTACGGGTGCCGCGCGCAAATCGTTGTTGGTCTGGACTCGGCCCGGACGGCCGCTGCGGTCGGCTGCGGCTAAGACGTGTTGTCATGGCAGATTCCTTTGCTTGCGTATCGACGAGGCAATGACCGGAGTGATGCTGTGCCCGAGATCGGGCTGTAGACGCTGGACGCGTGCGAGGTCCGGGCACCAGCAGGCGTAAAAGAGATGGACGAGCTCGCGGTTGCCCAGTCGCCGGGCCGTGAGGCCGCAGCGGCTGAGCTGCCGCTCGATCTCTTCACAACGAAAGGTGAGCTGGCGGCGGATGGCATCGACACTCGTGGTAGAGTGTGCTCGGCGGAGAGGCCAGTGCCACCCGTGCTGTGACGCATCCGGATCGACCTGAGCCGGAATGACGAGGTAGAAACGACGTTCGAGCAATGTGCGATTCCTGGCCAGCCGCTGCAGGAACGTCACGTAGTCGCGCGCCAGATCGCCGAGCGAGTCCGGCAGGTGACGCGCCCGCTCCTGCAGATCGCCGAGGTAGCGCTCCATGTCGATGGGCAGCACGCGCGCCACGATCTGGACGGGGAAGGTGAGGCCGTTGAGGAATGCCGCGAAGCTGGCGACCACTACCTCTTGCTCTGCTTCCCCTTGCAGCCCGAAGTTGAGACTCCCCACCTCAAGCACGGCGCGGTACTGCCCACCGATCAAGCACACGATGTTGTCCTCAATCGACTCGAGGCGGAGGTGTGCAGTCTGGATGCCGCCTTGCCGGGTCACAATCTCCCCTCCCGCCAGGCGATCGTGGGCGCAAGCTCCTCCCAGGCCACGGCCTCTCCGCCCTCCGGCTCATGATCCCGTGGTTGCCAGACGCTCAGCTTTGGCACGGCGGCATAGTGAAGGGCAACGAAGAGCCACTCGTCCAGACCCCGCCCGTAGGGACGCACCAGGGCAAAGATGATGGCCAGCAGGAGCGGCGGAACAGCAAGGAGCACGCGGATGACAAGCGGCAGAGCGGGCCACTGGTTCCAAAGCTCGTACCCTCCGGCGGCCCCGACCGTCAGGTACATGACCTGACGAATGGTGAGGCCGTAGAAAGCGCGGTCTTCGACGTTGAGGTGCGTGGGTATCTCGTGACGGCGTGTCATGGCAATCTCCCTTAATGCCCTCCACCGATGGCGGACTTGATCAGCCCGGCGATGATGCGAGCGGAGAGCACGATGGCGAGGCCGGCCAGGGCGTTGACCATGGCGGATTTGCCGCGCTCCATGTGATGGGGGTTGCCGCTGGCGGACATGTAGAGGAAAGCCCCCCACATGAGGAAGAACGCCGCCACGGTGACCCCGACGCCAAGGCCGATGTTGAGAAGGTTGGTGAAGAGCGAGTTGATCGATTGCACGATGTGGATCTCCTAACGGACAGAGTGGATATCGTTCAGGGACGGGGAGAGCGGCGGTCATAGGGGAGGGCCTCGTTCCGGTCGCACCATGGCTCAACTCCCTACCCGGCCGGCGCCGGCATAGTGAGCACCCCAGTAGCCCGTGAAGACGGGCATCACGCCAACTCCGTCAGTCGGGTTCGCGGCGTTGACCATCAGGCCATCGCCGACGTAGATGCCGACATGGGTAATGGGATCAGCCGAGGGATAGGTGTTGGCGAAGAAGACGAGATCGCCCGGTTCGACCTGATCCTGCGCCAGTCGCTGTGTGGCGTCGTACTGCGCCTGGGCAGTGCGTGGAAGGTTAATGCCAACCTGGGCATAGACCCACTGCACAAGACCGGAGCAGTCGAACCCGACGCGAGGATCGGAGGCACCCCAGACGTAGGGCATGCCGATTTGAGAGCGGGCCAGCGCAACCACCCGGTTGGAGGGAGCGGAGGACAGGCCATAGCCGTAGCGGATCGCAACGGCGAGCACCTGATTGACGTACCACTCGGCATGGTTGTAGGCGAAGAGGGCAGCGCGGATATCTCCCGGCGCTCCGCTGGCGCAGAGGTAGCGCGCCATGGCGGGGAGGGCGTCGTGATAGTCGTAGGGATTTCCGCCGTTGCCATAGATGGCCCACGTACCCGGCTCGAACTGCCCGTAGCCGATGGCACCGGCCGAGCTGGTGGCCATGTTCTGGCCGAAGTCAGACTCGACCTTGGCCACGGCGGCGAGAATTTGCCAGGGGAGGCCGCAGACAGCGGCGGCTTGCTGCATAATGGCGAGCTGATCCGGCGGTATCTCGTCGAGATGGGCGCCGACCACCGCCTGGCCCGGGGCGGAGACGCCGGCAAAGGACGTCAGGCTACTGACTGAGAAGGCGAGCGTGATCAGACAGGCGAGACCGAGGCCCCCGACGACCCTGAGGGCATCACGACCGAGCCCGGAGAGCGCGAGCGAGGCAACGAGCATCACGCACCTCCCTTCGTCCCGCCGGCCCCACCTCGATTGCTGAGGGCGCGGGATGCCTGCTGGTAGGCCAAGTAACGGACGAAGCCGAATCCTTCGCCGGCGTGGTGGCGCATGAGGCTGGGGATCTTGAGCGTGAGGACCAGGACGGCGATCCCCAGGAAGACGGAGAGCAGTGCGGCATCGGCGGCCATGGGAGTCAGGTCGGTCATTAGAGAGCCGCCGAGCTTGAGGGCGACGACCTGGACGAACTGGACGAACACGACGGAGAAGAATGTGGTCGACCAGAGCCGAGCCCAGGAATTGGTCTGAGGCAGGATCCAGCAGAGCAGACCGATCGGCGCCGTGATGAGGAGGACATCGACCAGAGCGAGCCGCATCAGCATCTGGATAACGAGCAGCAGGCTGGTGATGAGATAGATCAGGGTGGCGATGACGTTGACCAGCGCCTGGGTGACGGTGTCGGCGTGCTGCCAGGCAGGGAGGCTTGTCTGACCGAGCGCCTCGCAGAGGGCGTTGTTCACGTCGATGGCGAGTTGTCCCCAGGAGAGGCTGGTGTTGACCAAAAGCGCGCCTAGAATGAGACGCGGAATCACCTCCATGGCCTCGTGGTAGGGAGACCCGAGGTGCTGGCGAGCCATGACGTTGAACCCGGCGAGGAGCGCGACGAGGACGAGGGCGGCGTCGGCGATGCCCCGGACGACATTCCAGAGGGTGTGGACGGTCGGGCTATTGTATGAGCCGGCCGGCGGGGTCCGGGTGATGAAGTTGAGGGAGCTAGCCATAACCCCTTTCACAAGGGAGTGCAGCCCATCGGCGATGCTGCGCAGGAAGGTGACGAGCACCTGGGAGAAGATGTCCGCCGCCCAGGTCTTGGGATCGGGGAGCCAGTTTGAGGGGTTCAGAGCACCGAGTGGATTGCCAGAGCCATGCAAAGGGGACGTGCCGGATGGACCGGGTGTCGGCGTGATGACCGGGGTCGGGGTTGATGTCGCGCCGTGGGCTGCGTGTGCAGATGGGGCTGCGAGGAGCGCGGTGCCAACGACCAGAATGACGAAGGCAGGGATGACGTGGGCATGAACACGGCGCTGGGGACTAACAAGGGCACGGATCGGGGTAATGAGACGGCGGAGCTGCATGGCAACCTCTGACTGGCAGGTTGCCTTCAGTCTCCAGAGCGTCTGTGTCGCGAGCGTGTTTCCACCGTGTCGCCAGCGTGTCTTTGGCGTGACTTCCCCAGCCGGCGAAAGCTCAGCGGGCCTGAGACATGAGTACCGGGCAACTGGCGCCGCTCAGAGTCAGCCGGGCACGGCGGGCGCGGCGCCAGGCGGAAAGGATCCGCTCGGCTTATGCCGCAGCACAATGTATTTGCGGTCTGCCTGGAAAGCTGGTGCCTTGGCCCCGGTTACGCCGGAAGCGGTAGGGCGCCCACCTGACACGAGTCTGCGTTTGGCCCGCTATAACGGCTCCGGCCCGCCACTTGACGGCCGATAACTCTCGATTATCCGGGTTAGAATGGCCCAAGCACCGACATCGCGTCGACTCGGAGTCCTCTTGCACGACACTCGCCCGGAACCGCGCTACACAGTGCTGCTCACGTGCTCGACGACAGCACGCCTGCCAGAAGGAACAGCGTTCACGGTTGAGCGTTTCCCGGTCTCGACTACGCCTGTCGATGTCCAGTTCTGCACGCGCTATGAGGACATCGGCATGGAGGCGCCTCTCCCCCGTGAGCTATACGCCGAGACGTCCGTGACCGGCGGCGACTTCCAGGACGCCATTGCCGCGTCCGAGCAGGCAGCCAACGTCCTGACGCCCCTGATGTCGCTAGCCTCCAACGCCTTCGTTCCGGAGTTCCAGCTCCAGCTCGCCTACGAGACCACGCCAGGCGCGGCCCGTCGTCAGTTCAAGCAGTGGTTCTATGGCGACCCCGTTCCCGTGCTGCCGCTGTTGCCGGGGCGTCTCCTCGACCCGGACCTCACCTGGGTCGTCGTCGGCCATGTGCTGCAGCACCCCGAGGGCGAGCGCATCCATCGCGCCTGTGTGCAGTACCAGGAAGCACTGCGGTCATGGCTTCCGCAACGCGAGCTGCGAGCTGTGGCGCACCTGTTCATGGCCGTGGAAGCGCTGACCAAGGCGCTCCTCCGCCAGGAGTGCGAGCAGCGGTCGATCGATGCCGATGGTCTCTGCGCCGAATGGGGCATCGAAAAGAAGGAGCTCGACGGCGAGATTCGTCGTCGTCTCATCTTCCATGGCGACAGACAGTGCTACAAGACGATGAAGGACGTCAGCGATGGTCTGGAGCACGGATTCCTTGCCTTCCCCAAGCTCCACGACATGGCGGCGCGGTGCCGTGACACCGGTGGGCGCCATATCCGTGAGGCAATCCTGCAGTTCCTCCATCTCCCCTCCGATGCGTACGAGCGGCTCGTGAGCGCAACGTACGAACGGCCGGTAAGTGGCCATGGCGTCATCCGGGCCATCGAGGGAGTGTTTGTCGGGGAAGGGGTCCTTGCCGCGCCCGGCGCCGCGCACCCCTTCTTCGAGTGGACAGTGCCGATCAAGGCCGTCGAGCGACGCGGCACCGATCACGTCATCACCATGCAGGACAACGCAACGCTGCACTGTGCCGACGGCATCCAATTCACGGCAACCGGACACGGGGCCAACGTCCCGATTCCCGACGCGACCGTCGATGTTGTGCGAGGAAAGACCAACCTGTCCTCGTCAGACGAGGAGGCGACCCATCGGGTGGATACGAGTGGATCCTGACGGTTGTCTCGCACCCGCTCCGGCGTGGCCGGCGATCTGTGCCTCCACGCGCCTGACCACGGCGGCCCGCCGCCGTGACGCCTGTCGTCTCTGCCAGCGCTGGGAACCGCTTCACCACCCCTATGGCCTCTGTGAGCGCTGTTTGCCTCGCACACAGGCATTTTTGGAGCTGCACGGGCCGCTCACGATGCCGTTGGGAACGGCATGAAGGGCGCCCCAGCGAAGCGGGGGCACGCCCCGACAGGGGGGCCGAGAGTCTCCCCGTCAGAGAAGCGGCTGCGCGCCTCGGCGCATCCACGTCGACGATCCGCTGGCTCTGGCTGATCGCCGCCGTTCCCGCACCACTCTCAGGAGACGGCGCGCTCCCCTGGCGAGCCCGACTGGAAGTGCACCGTCAGCTCGACGCCGAGAGCCTGGGCGACACGGTCCAACGTGCTGAGCCGCGGCTCCACTCCGCCGGCCTCCAAGCGTGCAACGACGGACTGAGCAACGCCCATGCGCTCGGCCAGCTCCTGCTGCGACACCCCGCGGTCGGTACGCAGACGGCGCACTTCCTCACCGAGCTGGAAGGCGCGCATGGCTGCGTCGTACGCCTGCCGCGCCTCCGGCTGCGACAGCCGCTCCGCCCGCAGATCACTCCATGCTCGTCGCTTGCTCATCGACTCAATTCTCCGCTGTGTGCCCTTCCAGCACACAGCGCTCCATCGCGCGCTCCGCTCGCTCGATCTCGGCGCGCTCCCGTGCGCGCTGCTTGCGAAACACCGTGAGCAGGATCGCCCGCTGCCCACTCGCCAAGTAGTACGAAACGCGCTGCCTGTCCCGACCCATGTAGAAGCGCAGCTCCCGGAGCTTGCCGCGGAGCTGCCTCGTATACGGCTCGTCGAGGAGCGGGCCACGCTCGGCGAGCAGGTCGATATAGAACGCGGCCTGACCGAAGTCCGCGTCGCTCAGCGAGAACAGCCACTCTTCGACCTCCGGTTCCAGCTCGACGGTGCCCCATGCCATAGCATATATGCTATACGCTGACGTGTCGAGTATGCACGCGAAGCCGGGTCCAAGGGACCGTTACCGCTTCCGCGGGCGACTCACCTTGATCTCTCGAGGAGCGCGATGCACGTCCACTCGGTGAGGTGCCACCGCACCTTCGATACGGTGCGCAACGACCATCCCACCCGGAACGGGCTGTAGGGCTGCGATCCTCGCTGGATGTCCCTTGGCCAACTGCCGAGCGTTCTGGACGCATTGCTGCGTCGGACCGAAGTAGTGCCGCCATGCGTGGGCGATCGAACGGAGGTTGATCTCTTCAGCCTGGCGCCGGTCCATGCTCTCCTCGCGATAGGACGGTGGACCAGCGCGGTGGTAGAGCATCAGGCAGAAATCCGTTGCGAGCGGGAGCGTAACTTCCACAGTTCCGGACGACAGCCACGCCACGTGCTCGTCGGGCCCGCCATAAGGATCGTGCATCACGATCGGGTGGTCGCTCAGCACCAACATGTTTTCCGACGCCCGCACGCCAACCCAGGCCATGTCATAGATGATGTGTGCAAGCTCTTCGAGACCGCTCAGACCGCCGCCAGCCTCCAAGTCGTGCGATGCTTGCACGCGGACCTTTCCGCTTTCGAGCGCGTTGACCACATCATTGATGTAGGCATCGACGGCTTCCTCGGTCGGTTCCTCGCCATTTCGCTCGGTGAGTTGGGCCCGCGCGCGGCCGCGCAATACTTCGCGCTCGATACTTGCCGACGCGATGAGCTGCAAGGTGCGGCCCTTTTCCGCGACATACCGAATCGCAGAGCGTGCACGCGGAGTGCGGACGTACTGCGCTGCAATCATCCGCGCGAGCGCTCCCCTATCGCCCTCGTCGCAATGCTCGCCTCGGAGCATCTTTCGCAGCGGCTCGGCCGCCGCCGATTCCATGTACGCGTACACGCCTTCGATCGCGTTGGGTGGCGGCGTGGCCGCTTCCAGTGTGTTGTGGTGGCGAATCGCACACTCAGCTCCGACGCGAGATCTGCGCGGCGCCCCACGGCCAACTGGCTGACACCAAATCTCGGGATCATCTTCCCGCGGGTGCAGCGTGAAGTTACGCAGGACCATCCGCGGGACCCAATGGTGGCTGGCCGCGGCCGCCGACCCCTTCATGATGTCCCACGCTTCAGGTGGAATATCCGCCGGACGCCCTTCAGGGTCAGGCTTGGCCACTACACCCCTCCGAGCCCCTTCAGCGCTTCCCACGAGCCCTTCGCGTTCTTCACGTCGGTCTCGGACACCAGCAGGTAGCGCCAGCACGTGCCCACCTTCCCGTCGCCGCTCACGTAGTTGGCCCAGCGCCGCGCCGCATCGCGCTTCCGCTGCACATCGGCGCTCTGCATCTCCTTGTCCATCTTCACCTCGACCACCCAATGCGTCCCCTCGCGGTCGATGGCGATGAAATCGGGGTTGTACTCGCGCGCCTCGGTCCACAGGATGGGCAGGTCGCCGATCTGCAGCCGGACCCAGTTGGTGACGTCCGGCGCATCCTCGAGGATGTTCGCGACGTCGCGCTCGGTCGAGGAATCGAACCAGTCCTGGGCGTAGAGCGACTTACGGTAGCCCTCGAACCCGACGCCTTTCTTGCCCTTGAAGTCGCCGTACCGATCCGACGTGGTCGTCGGCCGGCCCGTGCGCACCTTGTCGAACGTCGAAAGCTCGACGACCTCGCCGTAGGTTGGCTTCGCTGCCACCTTGCGGTGTTCGTCGGTCACGAGCTGGATCAGGCCCGCGGCCGCACGGTCCATGTAGCCGCTGAGAATCTTCTCGGCCGACGGTCCCAGCCCTTTCATGAACGCGTCGACAATCTCACCTGCCGCATAGCGCTGGTTCGCCCTGGCGGGCACAACCGGCGCCGCCAGGACACGCTCGACGAGCGCGCGACGTGCCTCGTCGCGGGGGAATAGGGCCGCCGGCGACGCCACACGGTCCACCGCTTCCGTCGTCACCAGCTCCGTCCGGCGCAGGCCGTCCGGTCCCGTCACGATGCGCGCGCCCAAGGTCACGCGACGGAGGCTGCCCGCCGGGTCTGCGGCGATGCTCTCGCCGAAGCGCCGGAACGGCTCAAGATCGGTGATATCCGCGAGCGAAAACTCGCTCTTCACCTGTGTCATGCGCAGGAGCGGGATATGGAGCTTCTCGCGCGGCGCCAGCTCCACTTGCAGCTGCATGAGCTGCTGCTCCGCCTTGGCGGTGTGATCCTCGATGCTCTGGATCACCGTCGTTCCAGCGTAGGGGGGCGTCTCCAGCGGAGAGGGCGCCGGCGTGATCTCCTCCACCGTGGTGATGGGCGCCTCAACCGTCGTCGTCTCCTGTACGGGGACGAGCCGGCCCTCGGCGTTCCGCCGCAGGACGGCACGCGTGCGGCGGTCGATGAACTGTTCATTGAGCACGCCGGCCTTGCGTAGCAGGTCCTCGTACCGCTCATGCCCCAGCACTTCCAGTGTGTCGAGAATCTCGACGTCGGTGTACTGGCCGAAGGGCAGTCGCAGGCCCCGGCCGAGCGTCTGCTCGGTGAGGATGTCGGACACGGATGCGCGCATCGAGGCGATGACGTAGACGTTCTTCACGTCCCATCCCTCTTTGAGCATCCCCACCGAGATGACGATGCGGTAGGGGCTGCCGGGGTCCTCCAGGCGGTCGAGCTGCGCGAGCGCTTCGTCGCTCTGCTTGGAGTGGACCGTCAGCACAGCGTCGGCGTAGCGGCCGCCGGCGAACGACGGATCGCGCACGATACCCTCGATCTCGTTGGCCTCGTTGATGTCCGGGGCGATCACCAGCATCATCGGCGCCACCGGCTCGGCGCCGGTGTCCAAGCACCATTGCTCGATCGCACGTTCCTTCAGCTCGAGGAGCCGGACCCCGTCGAGGAGCTTGGTCGCCGGGTCCGAGCGGTCGTCCCGCCGGCCGACCAGCACAGGCGTCTTGACCAGCCTGTCAGCGATCGCCGCGGCCAACGGATAGCGGTGGATGATCTGGCTCGGGGGCGTGCGCTTGTCCGGTGTCGCCGTGAGCCCGATGAGCACGCGCGGCCGCAGCTCGCGGATTGCTCCGGAGAACGCTGGGCCGTAGTACGTGTGGTGCTCGTCTGCGAAGACAACGAGGTCGTCGAGCCTTTGCAGGTGCGCGTAGAACGCCTCCCCGAGCCCCTCCTGAAACTTGTGGGTCTTGCGGCCCACCTTCGATTCGGGTTTCAGGAGCGCCTGCACCGTGAAGATGAAGAGCTTGACCTGCTCCGGATCCTCCATCGCAGTGCGCATCGCCGGCGTGGCGAAGTTCTCGCTCGTGATGACGACCGGACGGACTTCCATGCCGCCGAGGAGGCTCTTTCGGTGGCCGGGAGTGAAGTTCGCCACCGTCTTGTCGAGGATGGTCCGGCCGGGAGTGATGACCGCGAAGTTCCGGACCCCGTCGGCTGCGAGGTACTCGATGGCGGAGGCGAGCACGTACGTCTTGCCCACGCCGGTCGCGAGGTCGACGACGGCCTCGAAGGGCGGTGGCTCACCGTCGATCTCGTAGTGGCGCGCAATCTCGAAGACGATGCTCTCAAGCGCTTCGCGGTTCGGTTGGCGCAGGTCGAGCCGCGCAGCGATACTCTCGATACGGTCGAGGTCGAACGGGTCGACGACCAGCTCCGCAACGCTCACACTGGCGCCGCCTCTCCCCCAGGGATGCGCGCGCCGTTGGTTGGCACGTCGGCAAATAGGCTCGGCTGTGCCCACCGAGGTGTTTGCCGGTACTCCTGAAGGATGGAGTGCGGAATCTTGCGAACAGTCGATCCTCGGCGGAGTCTCCGCAAAGCCTCCTTTGCCTCGGGGTCAATCGCCGTTCCGCAGATAACGACACGCTCGTCGTCGGGAAGTGCATTAGTAACGAGCTGCACGACATCTGCGTTCACAAGCCCGTCGATGACCGCGAGGCGCGATCGGCCGCGCCGTCCGGCGAACGGCGGAGCATATTCGTAGTCATAGTGGAGCTGCGCAGCCGTTACTTCTGCGAGCTTGCCGTTGGTGGCCCACTCACTCAAGAAGACGTGGCCCTCCACGGCCTCAAACATGGACGGTGCGACGTCCATGACCCGGAACCCGCCCCCACCGTGCCACACGACATCCGTTCTAGTCTTGTCCACGACGCGAAGCGCTTTGACGAGGGCTGCGGTGATCGACGCGTCCAAACCCTGCACATCGTCCAGCAGACCTGCCACGTGAAGCGTGTCGATCGCCCGCGCCGCGACTCGAGAATCTCCTGGCTTGACGCCCTCAGGTAAGTCCTCACCAACGAGCGTCTCGATGGTTGTGATTCCTCCGGGATCTTCCCCGGCAACGACCCTTTCAAGGCGTGGCTGAGCGTGTGTCTCAACGGTGGCTCGTGCCCGCTCGATGCCCACCCATCGACGATTCATCTTGTGGGCGACGGCCGCCGTGGTCCCTGAGCCCAAGAAGCAGTCCAGCACGATGTCCCCTGGGTTCGTACCGATCTGGAGAATCCTCTGGATAAGACGCTCCGGCTTCGGGGTGGGGAACTGACTCACGCCGGGGAGTAACCCGTTCATTTCGGCCTTCGCTGTCCGGTTGTGTCCAACCTCGGAGTTGAACCACAACGTGCGAGGAGCGGTTGTTTGGCTGATTCGATCGAGGTACCGCTTCAGCTTCAGACCACCCTTGCCGCCCTTTGTGAAGTAGAGGCGCGGCCACGAACCTTGCGCATAGCGACGCTCGGCCCTGACCCGTGCCTCAGCAAGGTCTCCCTTGACCATCAATGCACAAACGCCCTGTCTCACTTCGGATATCGGCACGCCACAGATGAGAGCGCGTTTCTCAGCATCGTTCAGGTCGACGAGCTGGTACTCGGAGTCCCACTCCTCGACCATCTCCTTCATCGTCTCCTGCTTCGATCCCCAGCAGCGTCCCACTGCCGGGTACACAAGCTGTCCCGTGAAGGGAGACTGGATGGCGTACACCCACGTCTGGTTCCGGTACGCGCTGGGCGCCGCGGGATCTCCGGACACCCATGGATGCGGATCGCCGTCGGGAGACTTGTATAGCGCGTCGCGCTCCGCAAATCGCTCGAGCCGATTCGAGCGCCAGTCAGGCATCCTCGAGTACACCAGGATGTAGTCCTGGTCCGTACTGAGAGCCGGCGCGTCGTTCCTTGGCGAGTACGCCTTCTGCCAGATGACGGTTGCTACGAAGTTCTCAGGCCCAAACACCTCGTCGAGGACACAGCGACAGCGGTGCACTTCCTCGTCATCAAGATGCACCCAAACAGAACCGTCGGGCCGGAGTAACTGCTTAATCTGAACCAGACGGTCCCGAAGCATTGTGAGCCAAACGGAGTGCTCGAGATTGTCGTCGTAGCTCGTAAACGCTTGACCAGTGTTGAAGGGTGGGTCAAGATACGCAAGCTTTACGCTGCCGGCGTACTCACGCTCGAACTCCGGTAGCTCGATCAAACTGGTGAGCGCGTTAAGGGCGTCTCCACAGATCAACAGGTTGTCCTTCGCGCGGTTTCGTTCGTCGTGCACTGCCCCGGCCGTGCCGGCGTCGTGGAGCAGCCGGACCTCTGCCACCCGATAGTCGGACGCCGGCACCCACTCGTAGGACTCGTCCTCATGCGCGAGCAGCCGCAACGACTTGTTGGTCCATGTCAGCTCCAGGCGCCCCTCATAGATCGGCACAGCGGCAGCCCCTCTCTGGAAATCTTCGTCATTGTCCCCGACTGCGCCACCTGATTACCAAAGGAGCCGGTCGATCACGAAGATTCTCCACCGGTTCCGGTTCATCGTTCCCGGCGACCCAGCTCGTACCGCCACTCGGTTCCAGGGAGGCGTACCCAGGACAATCACAGGTAGGGGTGCTGCCCCGACGACTTCAAGGCGACCGTGGCCGGCTCCGCTGGCGCTCCGGCCCTGCAGTCCTCTCCCCTGTCTCACGCTTCTCTTTTTATCGGGGTCCAATGGTCCCCCGCCAAAACTCGGCCCAGGGTCCCGTCGCCTCTTCCGCGCAATCAGCAGCAGGCCGGACCTGGGTGTCTTCGCGGGGTGGGACGAGGACGCTCACGCGACGTTGCCCCGGGTCCCGTGACCCTCAGGGAGCGTTAGCAGGACGGCTACCTGGCGGTGCGCGCCGTCTGCGCCTTTCACGTAGCTGTATCCCGTCGCCTCGATGTGGTACAGGCCGTCATGGAAATTGGTCCCCAGCCGGGCCAACTCCGCCCGCTCGTCCTGCTGGGTGAACACCTCCGCCACGAGGCTACTGGGGGCGAAAGCGACTCCCTTGTAGCAGGACCGGTCGGGCCAGCTGCGCGACGCTGTCCAGTGATCCACGCGTAGCCTGGGCTCCCCGGCGCCGCGGCGCTCCTCGTCCCTGGTGCGCCGCACCCGAGCAATCAGAAAGCAGGCGGGCGTGTCGGTCAGCTCCATCACACGCCGGGCAGTGGCCTCGAACGACCCCTCGAACTCCTTGCGGCACAGTTCGATTCCGGCCATCGACACTCCAACCTGCCTGAGGAAGGCCGTGAATCGCACTTCCGGCATGACCAGTTCCGTGCCACCCACGTCACATAGGTGCTCCTCCTCGAGCGTCGCGGCCGCGCGGCGGCCGACTTCGAGGAAGTACGTGTGTGTCACTTCGTGACCGAGGGAGATCACCCGGCGGCCACGCGGTTCCCGGTCGTCCAGCGTGATGACGTACCCGCCGTTCTCGCGCACGATGTAGCCCGAGCACCCGGTTGCAGCGGCGATCGGCGCCTCGCGGATGTCGCGCACATTGCGGAACGACGCGAGCATCCGCAGCGGCGTCGGACCACTGTCACGCGGGCAGACTGCCACCAGGTCCCGGCAGAGCTCGCGGATCACCGTCTCCGGGTCCGCGCCGCCATGGCGGCGACACAGTTCGAGCACGACCGGGTCCGTCCACTCCATCGATCACGCGCGCCGGAGGCGCCCGGTGTGCATGAGGATCGTGTAGTGGATCTGCTCCCACTGCTCGGGCTTCGTCGGCGTTCCACCCCGGGTGCGAATCCCCGCGAGCATGTGGGCTTCATCTTTGGGCACGCGCTTGGCGCGGACGTACTCGGCGAGCCCGGGCGGCCATGCGCTCTCGTCCTCGGCTGGCGGCAACGTCTTGCCCAGCAGGTCGCCCACGGACACTCCGAGCGCCGTCGCGACGCTGTACAACGTCTCCGCCGAAGGTTTCATCTTCGCGGCTTCCTCGGTCCTCTGCGTCAGCTCCCAGAGGTAGCCCTTCCCAACGTTCGATCGCCGGCTGAGCTCACTGAGGCCGATCCCCTGGTCATCCATCAGCAAGCGGATCCGCTCCCCGACGGTCACGGCGTCCTTGAGCAACGCGTAGAGATCGGCCATCGCCCTCCTCCTTTCGTACTCACTCGAATACGGCTATCGTTCTGCGTTGGCGTACTCGATCCGGTACAATTGCATGATACATGTGAATACGGCAGGCCGGCGTGCGGCCCCGCCCCACCAAGCCGGGCTCGGCAGCGGACCTCTCCCCACCTCGGTCCAACGCCCTTCCCTCGCTGATTGACCGGTCATGCCTCCCCAAGAGCACTGCGGGCACGCCGATGCCTGCAGCCCCCGCCATCTCATAGCTGCGTCCTCGGCTGGGCGCGGTGCCCACATTGGAGGTCTCTGGTCTCGCCATGCAACTCACCGACTCGGAACTCAACACCTATGTGCGGCTCGTGCTGAAGCTGAAGCCCGGGAAGCGCGCCGAATACCTGGAGCAGGTCGATCGCCTCATCGAGCTAATGACCAAGCGGATCAACGAGGAGTCCGTCTTCACGGTCAAGCGGTTCCGCAAGGCCGGATCGCTGCGCAAGGGCACCGTGCTCCGGCCCGCCGAGGGTAAAGCGGTGGACGCCGACGTCGCCGTGGAGCTCAACGTCTCCGAAGCGGAGCGCGATGACCTAGACCGTCTCCACGCCATCCTCCGGGACCTGCTGATCGTCGTCTACCCCCAGAAGAAGCCCGAGGACTTCGAGGTACAGCCATACACGCTGGGCCTCGTCTTCCATACCTCGGGACTGGCCGTCGACCTCGTTCCCGTGGTTCCGATCCCCGAGGAGCCCGGCTACGGGTGGCAGCCGTCGTCCAAGGGGGAAGACCCGATCAAGACCAGCATCTCGGGGCAGCTCACCTTCATCGAGGACACCGGCAAAGCCGACGCGCGGTACCGGGCGCTGGTGCGTTTGGCGAAGCGATGGCGCAACCATGAGGGTCTCAAGGCGCTGCGGTCCTTCACCATCGAGCTCATCCTCGCGGGGATCCAGCAGGAGTGCGGCCCTGCCCCCGGCCTCGAGGAAGGCATCCAGCGCTTCTTCCTCTATGTCCACCGCTCGGGCCTCCAGGAGGCCATCGGCTTCGAGGACGGTGCCACCGACGACTACGCAGGGAACGAGCCCGTGGTGATCCTGGATCCCGTGAACCGCGACAACAACGTCGCCCGCCGCATCACTGAGGCGGAGCGGGTGGAGATCGTGGAGGCAGCAAGGCAGGCCTGGGAAACGCTCTGCTACGCCAGTACACACCAGAACCGCGGCGACACCCTCGAGCTGTGGAAGGAAGTCTTCGGCCGCTCGTTCAAGGTCGAGGAGTAGGGCATGAGCACCGGGACACGGACCACGACCTACACCACGGCTGACATCCGCCGAGTACTGGACACCTTCGCCGCCGACGTGCTCATGGCTGTCCAGGCGACGGGTGTCTCCAACTGGACGCGCGCTCGCATCGACGACACGGTCCACGACCTCAAGGTCATGGCCGAGAACGGGTGCATCGACACCATCCACGTCGTGCTCTACAACGGCATGGGGAAGAAGATCCGGGCGGCCAAGTACACCGTCTCGACCAGCGCCCACGGCTGGACGACGCAACGCCCCGGCAGCAACCTGTGGCCCAACACACCGACAGGCAGCTTGAACATCATCGTGTCCACGACCGATGGGTGGGAGACCACCCAGGCCTCGCTCGGCTCCCAGCTGAAGGGTTCGTGGACGACGACGACCGAGGACACCACGCACGCCGCGCTCACCCTCACCGGTGAGCGCCGCTATGCCAGCAACGGTTGGGGTCTCGAGCGGGGTGTGTACGGATGAGCGACAGCGACAACGGTCGGAGCCACCTGTTTGAGGCCGAGGTGGCTCTGCCGGACAGGTACTTCGATGAACTGGGCCGCCGGTTGGTGGGCTTCGGCGACCGGTACGAGCGCCTCCACCGGGACCTGCGCCTGGTCCTCGACGCCGACGGACTCATGGGCTGGAGCCAGCAGTACTACCAGCGCCGGCTGCCGCTTCTCGGCGCTCTCACGGACCGGTATCCGCTCGTCATCCTGCACGGTGATGTCGGAACCGGGAAGACGGCGACCGCCGAGGCGGCCGCCAGCGCCCTCTCCGGGGAGCTGGACCGGGAAGCACGCCTGTACAAGCTCAGTACCCGCGTCCGGGGTACGGGAACCGTCGGCCAGATGAGCAGCCTCATCGGCGAGGCCTTCGCCCTCATCACCCGCGAAGCCGGCAAGCGCCGCCTGGCTTTCCTCGTCATCGACGAAGGGGACTCGCTGGCGGGTAGTCGGACAGCGTCTCAGAGCCACCACGAGGACAAGGTGGCAGTGAACACACTGATCCAGCACATCGATGATATTCGGCGCTACAACGGCCGCATCGTCGTCTTCCTGTGCACCAACCGCTTCGACGCCCTGGACCCGGCTATCGTCCGCCGCGCCGCTCGCATCGAAGCCTTCCAACGACCTGATGACCGTGAGCGCGAGCTGCTGCTGCGCATGGACTGCGACGGCCTGGGTCTCACGGACGAGACCTTCGCCGAACTGGTCGACCTCACCGGCGCCGACGCCAACGGCGGTGTGGGCTACAGCTTCGCGGACATTCGGACACGGCTCCTCCCCGACGCGCTGGCGCGTGCCTACCCTGAACGGCAGCTCGCAGCCGAGGATCTCGTTGAAGTCGCGAGGACGCTGGAGCCGTCGCCATCCATCCTCAACGGTGGTGTCGATGGACGTTCGTAATGCGCGGATTCACATCGCCGGCAGCGCGGCCGCCACAACGGTATCGGCGGACAGACTCCGCTACGCCCACAGTCTCATTGCCGCCCTGGTCGATCGCCTCGCCCGGGACGGCGCCGCATTCGTCGTCACCCCAGACCGTGAACCGCGGATGGACCCGGATGACGAGACGTCGCCCGCGGTCGTCTTCGACTGGACCATTCTCGAAGCCATCGGGACGCTGCTCCAGGAGGGGCATGTCCCGGCCCGCACCGTCCTCGGCAAGCTGGCCACCGCCGTGGTCACCGAGAAGACGGACTCACACATCCCGCCCGATCGACGGGCCCTCTGGGAGTATCTGGCCGGCCAGGGCGCTCTCCGGCTCGAGTACACCGAGCCAGGCTGGACGTTCGGCGGCATCCGGCGCCAGCGTGCTGTGCGTGAGGGCACGCTCTTCATCCCGATCAGTGGCGGGCAGGGGGTTGACCACTACGCCCAGGAGTACCTTGCCACGGGCAAGCCGGTGATCCCACTCGACATCGAGCTGGGTTCGAGCACGGACGGCCCCCACGGAAGGGCCGTGGCGATCGCCAAGCGCGGTCTGGCGGAGCCATCGCGGTTCGTCGAACTGGAGGACCCTGCCACGGGAGCCGAGTTGTTGGCTGGGCTGGCCACGAGGAACGGCGACACGCCTGCTGCCCGGGTGGTCGACGGCGTCGTCGACCTCATCAGGGCCATGAAGCCGCCACGGGTGTTCTACGTGCGCCTCCTCAACAACAAGCTCCCGGAGTATCCGGCAGTGGAGCGTTACTTCCGCACGGTGGTCGATCCGGTCGTCGAGAAGCTCGGCTACTGCGGCGTCGAGATGGGTCACGAGGGGCCCACGAGCGCGTGGATGAATGCGGAGATATTTGAGCGGTTGCACCATGCCCAGGTCGTCCTCGTGGACCTCACGGGGCTGCGCAACAACTGCTTCATGGAGATGGGCTACGCCTTCGGTCATCAGCAACCCGTGCTCATCGTGGCTCAGGAGGGAACTCATCTGCCCTTCGACTCCACCGCGATCGACAGCCACATGTGGTCACCGACCGACCCGGACGACGAGCGCGCCCGTGCCCTCGAGAAGTACTGGCGGCGCACCATCGACCGCCCGGCACTCGTCAAGAGCCGGAGCCTGAGCTGATGGCCGACGTCTACATCTCCGTCGACATCGAGACGGCAGGGCCAGTGCCGGGGTTGTACAGCATGCTGTCGCTCGGCGCGTGCAGGGTGGACGACCCCGCCACAGCGTTCTACGCCGAGCTCCGCCCCATCACGGATGACGCCGTTCCTGAAGCGCTCCAGGTCACAGGGTTTGACCTTGCCACGCTCGCCAGGACGGGAGACGATCCAGCCGGCGCCATGCACCGCTTCGCCGACTGGGTCGCAGATACCGCGGGACGGGCCGTCTTCGTCGGCTTCAACGCGTCCTTCGACTGGTCGTTCGTCAACTGGTACTTCCACCGATTCCTGGGAGACAATCCGTTTGGGATCGCCCCGATCGACATCAAGTCCTTCTACATGGGGCTGTCCGGCGTCGCCTGGAGCGAGACGACCTCGCGGCGGCTACCCGAGAAGTTCCAACCGCGCTCACACGAAGGGGCGGAGCACAACGCCCTCACAGATGCTCGCAGACAGGCCGAGATCTTTGCGGGCCTGCTGGCGGCGGCCCGAACCGACACCCGTTGACCCCAAGTCAGTTTGGTGGAGCGACGAGTTTGCGGTGCGCCACTATGAAGACCTACAAACAGCGCAAAAACAAAACGGCCAGCGGCTCACAGGAACGTCTCGGTGGCCACGAGTCGTCGTCTGGGCATTTCGATCGTAGTGAACCTCTCCGGACTGTGTCTAACTTACTTGACGGACATCGGTGTAAGGGCCTGTACCGAGCCCGTGACCGGTGGAAGAGTGGGGATTGATTCGGTTGTCACCCTTTCTTAGGCAGTGCTCGACTGGCCCCCAATTCTTGCCGTATAGCCTTGAAGAGCGCAGTCGTTTCCGGCTCAGGCTCGATGTCCGTAGCGTCAAATTCTGCTTCATCGAAACCCGCATATGCGTCACGGAGCGCCTGGCGCAGGTGCCGATCTTCCCGGATGAGCGATTGTAGATTCCCGACCTGCTGGTAGCAGCGATAGAGTTCGCGCACCACATCCTCGAGGGTTGGTTCCGCCTTCAGCAGTTCTTTATGGAGGGGAACCGCCAGGTCGGCGTGCCCATCCTGATAATGCAGCCGCGCGAGCTGCTGTGTCGCGCGATAGTATTCTTCGCGATAGTGCTCGCGCAGCGACACACCGGTCACCTCTCGCTCATCTGCCCACTCAAAGAGACCTGCGGCACGACCGGAGAGGAGATCCCCCTGGTAGAGATCCCGCGCTCGCTGCAGCGCGGCCATCGCCTCCTCACACCGTAGCTTCGGGACGGCACGGAGGAGAGCGACAAACTCGTGCACGTCGGAGGAGATTAGCGATGTGTCGAGTCGGCGCGTTCCGTCACGTTCGGAGCGAACCACTTCGCTCGATAGGTCGGGCACTTGCTCGGCGAACAGGGCCCGCAGCCGCTTCAGCGCAGTGCGCAGTCGTCCCCCTCCACTCTCCGGGTCCGCGTCCGGCCAGACCGCGGCTATAATTTTCTCCTTTGCGACGGCGCCGCCGGGATGGACTGCCAGGAACGCCAAAACCTCCCACGCCTTGTACGACACCCCCTCCTCGCTGGATGGATTGACCTCTCGGTCGCCGGCAGTGACAACAAAGTCGCCGAAACACCGCACCTCGATGCGGGGACGGTCTACCTCCTGATCGGCATGGCCAGGTCCAACCAGCGTATGCTTCACGACCACGACATTGTCGGGAGCCACTTGGTGGCCATTGGCGTCCACTGTCGCCTTCGCCACGGAGACTTCCGGCAGCCCAGTCCAGTCGCCCTCCTCCAGCGCATGGCCGGCACCGTTCCCACCTGCAGGCTCCCGCTCTTCCGTTTCGATTCCCGCGGGGAGCCCGTGCATGTCCACTGGTATCCGGAGATCGTGGGAGGCTCCGACAGGAGAGTCCTGTGGGACTTGCTCGGTTGGATGTGCGGCTCCGGCGTCAGCATGTGGTTCCGGCTCCGCATCCTCGCCGTCTCGCCGGCTCACGAGAGATCCTGCTCGTGGCCCGCCGTAGGTGCCGCCCATCAAGCGAACCAGGGCCTCAAGGTGCTCCGTCGAGACGCGGAACCCGCGTAGCCGGACGGACTCCCGCCCATCAATCCGCAGGTAAAACTCGCCATCTCCCAGAGTCGTTCCGTCGGGACGCCCTATAAGGCGAATGCTCTCATCATTGCTCAGTGTCTGTAGAACGAGTCGGGTTTCGAAGTGGCTAAGAACGTCGTCATTTATAGAATCGACCCTCGCAGTTGCCGCCAGCAGTCGCATACGGTGAGAGGCACCGTGCCGGCCAATCAGCGCCAGGGTGGTGCCGTCGTCCGGCAGGTCCGCCAGCTCTCCCACGACCAGCACCATCTCTGGTCCTTCGACAGATACTCCTCCCTGGCTTTCCTGTCGTTCCGCGCTCCGAATTCGCCGGTCGAGCTCTCTTCGGAAGAGTGCCAGCGTCTCACGAACGCATTCCTCGTCGCTCGAGTTGATCACGTCGCCCACATGATGTGGCAGGCGTGCAATGGCGGGCGACAGGGTGTGCCGGTCCGCGATCGTCCACAGGTGCAAATCACCGGGACGGCGGCGGGCGGTCAAGGAAGCGACCAGGCTAGTGAGGATAACCTCCGTCCCTCCGCCGAGAGGTCCACTTAGGACTACATGGCCGAGCTCGTCCCAATTGGCGTACAGCGTCTCCTCGTGAGGCGAGATGCCAAGTGGGAACAGGCACAGGTCCCCGGTTCGGTCAGCGAACCGGTGCAGTGATAGCCCGGCGAGACTCAGGTCGGAGAGATGGAGCGCCAGGTCATGATCTCGAGTGGGGAAAGCTCGTCCCTTACCGCCGAGACGGCGTCCCAGCTCGGCCGCCACGTCTTGCACTCGCTCCTGGTCAGCCGGCGGGATACAGAGCGTAAGCGTTATGGCATTTCGAGCCTGTTCTGCCCAGATCACGGCAGCGTCTCCGATCCCAGCTGCCGCGAGCAGGCCGCGAACCCGCATCGCCAGGCCGGTAATCGGCTCGGCCTCATCGCTGTGGAGCCGGTGGACGAGCGCGCGTGCGGGATCGGCGTCAGCGAATTGGTTGACTGACCGAGCCTGCGGCGGAGCGGGTACAGGCGGCTCGCTGAGACTACGCCGTACTCGCCGCCTCGCGAGGAGGATTGCTCCGCCGGCCGCGATTGCCGCTGCTCCTGCCACACCGGCAATCAGATCCGTCTCGCCATCTGGAAAAGCGATGTGGGGACCGCCGGACGTGCCCGGAGTGGGAACGGCCACTCTGGATCGCGGCGAGGGGCTCGGGGAGATCGGAGTCGGTGTAGGTTCGACCGGCGTGGGCGAGAGCCGTCTTCGGGGCGGTTTCCTGGGTGCTTTGCTGCCGTTCGACGACCCTCCGTGCTCTGGTGCAGGCGGATGCTGTGCAGTCGCGGCGTGGGATGGAGCCGAGGGGAGCTTGAGGCGTAAACCGGGCCAGATGACATCGGGGTCGGTCAGGGCGCGACCATCCACTTCAGCTGTGCCACGGTTCGTCGCGAAGAGTGATGGCCACCGGTCGGCATTCCCCAGAAGACGGGCGGCGATCCCCTGCAGGGTATCCCCTTCCTCGACGACGTAGTAGTGGGCGCCACCGGCCTCGGTCACCGTCTGACTGGGCAGTGGGATATCGAGAAGCCAGCCAGGTTGGATCACACCGGCGCGTGTAAAGCGTTCGCCGTCTCCCATCTGCCGTCCAACGTTGGCCGCCACCAGTCGTGGGAACTCCTCCCCGGTTCCGTAGAAGCGCTCGGCGATGCCCCAGAGTGTGTCGCCCGGCTGAACCGTGTACGTGACATCCCGAGAGCCAGGGTTATCTCGTGGCGCCGTTGCAGCCGTCGCCAAGACCGCGTGAGAGCGGACCGTGGTGACGTGAGGAGTTGCGGGTGCAGGCAGCGAGGCGGCTGCGGCGCCTGGGATGGTGCGGCTGACAACATTAACCACGAAGACGGTGACGAGCGCGCCGTCGACCGCCCGGCGCACGACCGGCAATGTGAGACGATCGGAGACGGTGCGCAGCACGTGGACCCAGACGGCGCCCCGGGACATCGTCTCGATCGCCAATACGGTGGCACGTAGGAGGAGCGACCCGACAATCCAGAGCCACACGGCCCAGGCCGCCATCCCAAGGACATAGGCCACGATCCCCAGCGGCAGCGACGACCCCCGCAAGGTCGTCTCGATCGTGGCCCAGCTCGGGAGGTGCGCCGGCAGATGAGGCGGGCCTGCGGTGAGATCGAGCACGACGGCACCCAGGGCCAGACCAAGTAGGAGGCCAATCAGGCCGAGATAGCCGGTCTGCGGCCGCTCGTCATCTGACGGGATCACCAATGCCATGCATCCGCTCCTCGAGCAGTCAGCGGTTCGTCAGTACCGACTGGAGCTCCTGAACCTGATAGCTGGCTGCGTAATTTCCAGTCAGAGGGGCCAATGGCTGCGCGGGACCGCCGTTAACCGCGTACGTGGCCGCGAACTGGATGGTCAGATGCACCGGAAAGCCGCGCGGGAAGTGGAGCGACGAGTACTGGTAAGTGTGCTGAATGTCTGACTGGGCGGGATACGGCTGGCCCAGGTCGTGGCTGACGAGGCTCGCATCATCCCCGAAGGTCCAGGTGTAACTCACTGGCTGGACCTGGACGGCGACGGTGATGCCGGCGACACTCGCGGAGCCACCAAATGCCCCACCGTCGTACCCTTCAGCCCAGAACCAGCCGGGCAGGGCGACCAGCCCACGCGACGGATTCATGCGGATCTGGACGTTGGGCAGGGGGACGTGACGGAGGATATCCATCGCCACGGCCCGCGGGTCGACCACGATCGGCGCGTTGGCTGCTGCGTTGGCGTTGCCGCCCGGTGGAGGCCCCCAATGCAGGCCCCCTTTCCCGACCGGAACCCATACGATTCCCTGTAGCTTCCCGTTGACATAGAGAGCCTCCGGCACCGTTCCGGGGTGCTGTTGCATCCCGACGGTGAACCAACCGGTCGGCCCCGCGCTAGCGACTCCGATATTGACGCCGGCCAGGTGGTAGACCTGCCCGCTCGTGGTTTCGTAGTACGGCTCGCCCTGGGCATTGCTCCAGCTGCGGACGATATTGGTGGTCGAGCTGCTCCCCGCTCCAGCCTGGCTATAGCTGACTCCTGATCCCGTGCTCGATGCATACGAGACGGTCGAGCCGTTGCCGGGGACGCTGTATGAGCCGGAGGAGGATCGCCCGGCATGGACACTGATCCAGACGCCCCGGCCGTTTTCAGTGATGGTGGCGGAATACGAGGTGCCATTCTTGTTGCCGTCGAGACGGTAGTGTGAACCGGGTGGTCCATCCGCGAAAGCGATCGCGGGCCCCAGGTTGGCGGCCACGACCAAGACGGCGAGGACGAATGCGAATCGGGAGAGTCGGACCATGGTTATTTCTCCTGGCGGAGACTTTTCACGACTTTCCAGCTGCCGTGAATCTTCTGAAGAAAGTAGATGTCCTTCTCCAGGTCGGCCAGATTCGACCCGTGAGGAGGCTGCTTGGTTACGGGGTTGATGGTGAAGCTGCGATTGCGGATCTCGTCGTAGACCGTGGCTTTGTTCCCCTTGACCGACACGATGAGGGCATGATGGATGACTACGACATGGACGGCGCGCCTTTGCTGCCGCAGGCTCGCAACCTGTGACTGGACCTGCGTCAGCTCGCTGCCAGCCGCCACCGCGCCCATTGGCGAAGTGTTGAGGGTGTATAGCGTCTGGCTGTAGGCCCGCCAGTAGCGGTAGTAGGCTTGTATCACCTGCTGCCGCGGGGTGAGGACGGGAGTGGGCGCCATCGTGGCAACTGTCGTTGGGGCCGGCGAGGCGGTCGGCTGAGGCGTGACAGTCCCGGAGGCTCCTGGGTGGAGAGTCACAGTCGGGGACCCTTTCCCCGGCGCATGGGTCAGGGGCTGGATGCCGACGTGGGGTCGGAGATGTTCGTTTAAGAGGAATGCCACGGCCAGGACGACCACGATGACGCCGAGGAGCGCCAGACCTACCGCCCAGTATGGCGGCCTTCGCTCGGACTGCCTATCTGGTCCTGCTGTCGTCTCGTCCATGGCCGTCTCCCCTCACTACGGGTTCGCGTTCTGGATGCCGTAGCGCGGGACGGCGGGTGCCGTCGCGCTGACCCGCACCGTCCCGATACCGACGAGTCGGAGGAAGCTTGTCGGCACGCTCCGACTCACCTGCACTACCACGCGCTGTGACGCAACGTCAATCGCCACCGTGAATCCGGTGCCCTGACTCTCGACGTACTGCGCCGCGGCTGCATGCGCCGCAGCCGGATCAAGCATCACAGTGGCGCCAGAGCTGGCGCGATAGGTATTCTGATCGATCTGCATGGCCCCGGCGCGCGCCGCGGAATCCGCCACGTTCTGCAACTCCCTCCGGGCGTCGAAGATCGTCCCGGCATCGATGGAAAGTCCGATCACCGACAGGAACAGTGGCAGCATGACGGCCGCCCAGACAAGCGCCTGACCTGATTCCGCTCGGGGGAACCGCTTCCAAACACCGCGGATTTGCCAAGAGCTGCGGTTCACGGCGTTCCTCTCGTCTGCCAGAAGCTGCGATAGAGATCGACACGTTCCAGATGCGCGCTGCCGACAGTGACGTGTGCCCAGCCAAGCAGGGGCAGGTCCGCGAGCGAGACCGTGTAGTGAGCAGAGGCCTGGACCGTCCCGCCCCGGCTGAAGCCGCCCGCATTGACCGCCAGTTGCAGCGAACCATTGCCGAGGCTGTAACCAGTAGCCACTTCCTGTCCGCGCGCCATGCCATCGGCTGCCGCCTGGCCTGAGTCGTTGGCGAGAGCTGCGGCGCGTGCCGCCTCGCGCGCCACCGCACTCACCCCCATCTGTGCTTGGGTGACCCGCCCCGCTGCAACCACCCCGAAGGCAAGAAGCAGGAGGATGGGAATAACCAGAGCCAGCTCCACCAGTGCCTGGCCACGTTGCCCATAGCCGGCGTCAACCAATTTCTGAATCGCACTCCTAACCTGTCGGGCCCACACGGAAGCGCTCCTTACTGATGGTGGATCGTGCCTGCAGGGGCAGACTGGCACCGCCCAGCCAGGGGAGGATGAGCTGAAGACGGCCCTGCGCCGCGATGGTGACGGTCTCGCCGCCATCGCTACCCTCCACGGCGACCTCGCCGGCACTCCGGCCGAGTCCGGCTCGCAGCAGGGACTGCGTACGGATCACCCCATCGCCGACCGTGCTGTCCTCGGCGGCGGCCACCCGGGCTCCATCCTGCACTGCTCCCGTCACGACGCTTTCTGCCTGATAGAAGAGGGCAAACTGGACGAGGGCGACGGCGACCAGGAGCAGAATTGGGAAGGCGATGGCCGTCTCGACCAGCGCCTGGCCGCGCTCATCACGCCGCCGCGTCGCGGGGAGTCGTCCGGCCATCCCGTTTAGCTCCCGATGCTCTGAATCTTCGAGAGGAGCTGCTGGAATACCTGCTGCACTCCCTGACCGAAGGCCTGTACACCGGCCATGGCGATGATCGCTACCAACGCCACGACGATGGCGTATTCCACCATTGACTGACCGGCGTCGCCCAAGGCACGCCGACGCGCGTTCTGCAGCCACACCATGAGGCATAGCGACAGCGTCAGCACGCTCTCTTCGATCGTTGCCATTTCCATCCTGAGCCACATTTCTCGTCTCCTTTCTGCTCCGCCCGGGATCACCGGGCATGTTCTACCCACCCAGGTGCAACATCTCGAGACCCGCCGGTAGCAAGAGCACCACGAAGAGCACCGGCAGGATGAAGAGGGCGACCGGCAGGATCATCCGCACCGTCGCCTTACCACCTTCCTCGACGATCCGCACGCGCTTCCGCTCCCGCAGCGCCTCGGCCTGCGCCGCCAACGTGTGAGCCAGGGGAATGCCTTGCTCGTGGGAGGCGCGCAGCTGCCCGACAAAGGCAGTGAGCTCCGGGACGGCGTTGCGTCCCGCCATGGCATCGAGCACCTCGATCACCGAGCCGCGCCCGAGGGCCAGCTCTCGAACCGCATACTGGAGTGCCTGAGCGACCGATCCCTGGCTCTGCAGTGCCACCAATCCCAGTGCTTGTTCAAGCGCCAAACCTGCCGAGGTGGCGATGGTCAGCATATCCAGAAGGATGGGAAGCTCCATGACCATGAGGGTCCGGCGCTGCGCCATGCGGCGATCGAGGTCCCAATCGGGTAGGAGGAAGCCGGCGGCAGCTCCGCCCAGCCATACCCAGACCGGCCAGACACCGAAGGGGTGAATGCCGAGGCCGTTCATCAGCGGGAAGAGACCCAAACCCAGGAGGGCTGAGGCCACCTTTTCCCCGAAGAATTGCGGCACCTCGACCCCGGGCCGGATAGTGGCCAGCCGCCGCTCCAGCTCCCGGCCACCGGCCAGCCCAAAGCGGGCCAAGATCGACCGCGTCAGACGCCCCAGATCATCGAGTACCGGCCGCAGCATCCCCTCGAGTAGGCGTGAGGCGAAGATGGGCCGGACTTCGCGCCGGCTGAGCTCGGCCCGGATGCGCTCGTCGACGTCGAGCCGGCGGAGTCGCTCCGCCAGGTCTGGTTTGGGCCGACCGATGGGTTGAGCCGTCAGGAGCAGATAGGCGCCCAGCCCGAACAGCACCGGCCAGAGGAGGACAGGCAGCTGGAAGGCGCCGGGATCGAAGGGGAAGATCATTAGCGACGTCATTGCAGCACTCTCCGTTCGCCTGGAAGTCGGGTGATCCAAAGCATCCCTGCATATCCGACGGCAACACTTGCGACGCATCCCGCCAGGAGTAGCTGGCCCGGCAGGCCATCAAAGAGGGCAAGGTAGCCGGGGTTGACCGCTCGGATCGCAAAGAGGACGACCAGCGGCACTGCGGCGACGATCTGGGCCGAGAGAACGTTCTTCGCCTGGTACGCACGCAATTCCTGCTGCACGCGAAGTTCAGCACGTGTCGCCTGTGCCAGGCGATCTAGCACCTGGCTGACGTTGCGTCCGCCGAGGCGGTCATTCAGTAGGAGGCTGGCCGCCACCACGTCGAACACCGGATCGGCCAGCCGCTCACGCATGGCCATCATGGCCGGCTCAAAGCCGAGCAGGCGGATCTCCCGGGTGAGCCGCGCGGATTCCGGTCTCAGCGCCTCCGGCCCGGTATGCGCGAGCCCGAGCAACGCGTTCTGCACCGACAGGCCAGTCCGGATCGCATCTCGCAGTTGTCCGATCGCCTCGATGAGCGCGTCCTGCGTGGCGCCTCGCCGTCGGTCGCGGCGATGCAGATAGTAGAGCAGCGGGGCGACGAGTCCCAATCCCGCGACCAGCAGACTGACCACGATCCACCCCAGGAGAAGTTGGGCGAGAACAGCACCGACGACGGCCGTTCCCAGGGAGAAGACCAGGAAGTCTCGGGGTCGAACCTCGTGTAGACCCGCCTGCGTGAGGAACTCCTCCACGCGGCGGAACCTCCGGCGTTCCCGAGGGGGAGACGGTTGTCGGGTCAGGCCATCGTAGAGAAGGTAGATCCCTCCGCCGAAGGCGGCGGAGAGGAGCAGCGGGATCATTCCACGACCCTCCTATGACTCACGCTATGGAGCGACCGTGCCGTGGCCGTGTCCTGAGCGTGTCGTGGGCGTGACTTTGGATAAGACCGCCGATCTTCGGGGGCGTGGCTGAGGAACCGGGCGATCGTGTTGGTCATCGCACCGCCTCCACCGCCGGAGGAGCGCTATACGCGATGCCCTTGGCAGTCATCTTCCTCAGGGAGTGTGGCTGGATGCCCGTCCACGCCAAACGGTCTCGGTCCGGATCGAGGAGCCACAGTTCCTGACCGGTGATGACGTCCCCTTCCAGGCCCGCCACCTCAAAGATGCTCACCAGGCGCCGACGGCCGGTCCGCGGCTCGAAGCGCAGCTGAAGGACCAGCTCGATGGTGTGGGCCACCATCTTCGAGAGGGCTTCGCCGGACAGGCGCTCCTCGGCCATCATGGCCAGCGTCGTCAGACGATCGAGCGCGTCGCGCGGTGAGTTGCCATGGATGGTGGCGAGCGAGCCCTCGTGCCCGGTGTTCATTGCGAGCAACATGTCCAGGGCTTCTGCGCCGCGCACCTCACCCACGACGATGCGGGTAGGCCGCATGCGGAGGGCATTGCGGACCAGGTCGCGAATGCGGATCTCGCCGATCCCTTCGACGTTGCCGGCGCGAGCCTGCAGGGCCACGCAGTCGGGTAGCTGCCGCTCGAGCTGAAGCTCGGCGACCTCCTCGACCGTCACCAAACGCTCGTCAAGCGAGGCGATGGATGCGCCCAGACAATTCAGGAAGGTTGTCTTCCCGCTTCCGGTCGGCCCGCTGACGAGGATATTGACGCCCGCCTGGACCGCCGCGTCGAGGAACTGAGCGGCCGCCTGGGGCAACGTGCCCAGGGCGACGAGTTGGTCGAGCGAATGGGCACGGAGGATGAACTTCCGGATCGTTAGGCTGCACCACCGCGTGGTGGCAGGCGGGATGGCGGCATTGAGCCGTGAGCCGTCGGGGAGGCGGGCGTCCACCATGGGAGAAGACTCATCCAACCGGCGGCCGAGCGGACCGACGAGACGCTTGACCAGCTGCAGGAGATCCTCGTCATCGTCGAAGTACACGTCCGGCAGGAGGCGTTTCTTGCCGTCCTCGATCACGAAAATACGGCCCGGTCCGTTGCAGATGATCTCCTCAACGGCCGGGGCGTCCATAAACGGCTGCAGGATGCCGAGACGCAAGAGTTCGTCAAACAGACGGTGTTCCACCCGAACTGCATCAGTTAGGAGCGGAGCGTTGGTGGTGGCGGCACGACGCTGGTAGGCCAGCACATGCTCGTGGATCAGGGCACGGATGCGATCCTCGTCCTCCGGTCCGGGCGTGAGGAGCTCGCGCTCGCCAAGCAGCCGGGTTACCGCGGCGCGGACATCCTCCCGTAGCGATCGCTCGGCCTCGCGATCGCTCACCAGACGCAACCATTGTTTAGAAGACGGGGGTGACGTAGTCGCCATCACCAACTCCTTCCTCAAACTTCGGATGGCGGAATCGGCTGGCGCCCGGGAAGCCGGGCAGCTTCCATCGGCGCCTCTTGGCCGCGACTTCTTGTTGCAGAAGGATGCGACCACCATGGATGCGCTCCGCCAGATCGATCAGGGCCCGACTGGCGCGGCCGCGCTCGAAGACGACCGGATGCTGTGCAGCCGTGGCACGCTCGACGCTCCGATGGTCGTAGGCCACCACCGCGGCTGCCGGCAGGCCCAGCGCCCACTCGATCTCGGAGCGGCCATGGTGATGGCGGTGATCGTGGCGATTGATCACCAGTGCGACGCGTTCCTGGCTTACGGCGAGTTGGGTCTCGAACAGGCTGAGGGCAGTACGCGCGCGCCAGAGTCCGACCAGATCACCCGACGTCACGAGCAGAACCTGTTGTGCCTGGGTCAGCGCAGCTCGGTGCACCCTCATCTCCGTCCCGATGAGATCCGCTCCGACATCCAGAATGACGTAGCGATAGCGCTGACGTAGCTCGGCGATCAAGCGCTCAAAGAAGCGAACACTAATCGCCGACCGCATCTCAGGCTTCGGCACGCCGCAGAGGACGACGCCGTGCGGGCTGCGAGGATGCAGCGGCTGTGTCTCCTGAGCGACGGCACGATCCCAGTCACGAGCCGTCTCCGGATCCGCGTGGACAACCATCGAGATATTCCGGGTGGGGTCGGCATCCAAGCAGGCGGCAACGGCGGGGCCGGAGAGATCGGCATCAACCAGGATCGTTGGGGCAACTGCACCGAGGGCCGCAGCAAGGCTAACCGCGACCGTAGTGCGCCCCGGACTTCCATATCCGCTTGCGAGGGCGATGACCGACAGCGACTCCTCGAGCGTGTCGGGAGTAACGCTGGGTACGATGTCCGGCGCCGCTAATTCATCCCGGCGACGAGAAAGCGCGGCGCGCTCCCCTCGGATGATCGCGACCAATGCGGTCTGCACCGTGGCGGCATCCGCATTCGAGGGCAGGACCGCGCCGGGAAGGTCGTGCCAGCGCTCGTCCTCCGGGTCGGGGACAAGCAGCACCAGTGGCAGGCCCGAGCGGATGAGATCATTAATCCGCTCCTCGCTCAAACGGTGGAGATCGGACGCGACCAAGATAGCGTCGATGGAGCCACGCTGCACGGATGCGACGAGCTGATCGGCGGAGAGACAGCGTTCCGCGATGACGATGTCGCCGCTGCCACCAAGGGCTGACAGCATCATCCGCTCACGATCCGGATCGCCGAGGCCGGCCGCCACCCGGAACGGGGGCAGCGCCCGAGCGCCCGTCCCAGCGCGGGAAGGCACTCGCTGTCCGCCGGTTCGAGCCTGCCTTCGACCCGCCACCTATGCTCTCCCTATCGCCCGGGGCGGAGCGCCACGTCGAGCTGCCCCGCCCACTTCGCCTGGGCCAGTTCCAAGGCCTGTCGCTGCGTCACGATCAGCGTCAGCCAGCTAATCGCGCCCTGGTCCATCGATCCGTCAGGCGTACTGGAGCCCGTGGTGGTCAGCACGGCCGCATTCGACGCGTGTCCGACATCGAAGACGACAACGCGAGGCAGCACGACGCTCGAGCGGGGCGTCCCGGTGTCCTTGCCAGTAGTCACGAGCACCTCGACTACGTCGCCCGGCTGGATTCGGCCGCCGGCGGCAGTATCGGCGCTGACGGGGATGGTGAGTGCCATCTGGTTGGCGGCCAGAGGCAATCGGGAAGATATCTGGGCCCGAACCAGCAACTGGTGCGCATAAAGCGGATCGGCGAGCTGCTTGCCCACCGCGAGATTGAGTTCACTCGCCGGGATGGCCGCCTGGTAGATGGCAGCATCGACACGCACCCGTGCCACCGCCAGGTCGGAAGGTGTAAGTGTCGCACCGGCTGGCAGATCATGCGTCGCCACCAGAACCGCCGTGGAGGTCGACGACGAAGTCCAGAAGGCGATCGACCCGAAGACCCCGACCAGGAGGAGGAAAAGTCCGAAGATGGCCCGCAAGTCGAGATGGCGCGGGCTACGGAGAGCACGAGCTGGGGACAGGGTTGCTGTTGCCATGATGCACTCTCACCTCCGATTAGCTGCCGCGGGAGAATTCCTCTGCCATCTACTTCTTTACGAGAGTTGTTAGTAGCATCTCCAGCATAAGCAGAAATGAAGGCACGTGCAACTGAGGTGCAGCGGAGCACGGTGTCGGATTTACGTCAGCTAATGTCGGTGGTACACTTGGATAGGCGTGGCCAGCCCGTGTTGTGCCATGCCTTGAGATAGGAGCCATTGGGAGGTGCCACTATGGCTGGAGAGAGCCAGCCGGGCGCCCAAACACTCGCGGAGAAGTTGAATCGCTTGTTCCGGACCGTCCATCCGGGTGACCGGGGTGAGTACAGTTCCGAAGAGGTCGCCGAGGCCATCGCGGCTAAAGGCGGACCAACTGTCTCGGCAACCTACATCTGGCAATTGCGAAAGGGCCTGCGGGATAACCCGACGAAGAAGCACCTGGAGGCGCTCGCCGACTTCTTCGGCGTCTCACCTGCTTACTTCTTCGATGACGAAGCCGCGGCGCGCATCGAAGCCGAGCTCGATCTCCTGGCTGCTCTGCGTGATGCATCCGTGCGCCGGATAGCACTCCGGGCGTCAGGTTTATCGACCGCCAGCCTCAGCGCCATCACCGAAATGATCGAGCACGTCCGGCAGCTCGAGAAGCTGCCAGCAGGTGAGGGAACACCGACCATCGAAAAGCAAACCAGGCAGCAGGCACCTGGATAGACGCAAGATGGAATAAAGGACAACGAGGGGAACGGCATCGACGGGAAGGGGAAGGTCCATGGACGACAGAGGATTGCGGAAGCGTTGTGCGGAACGCGTGCGGGAGCTTGATCTCCCGACGCCGTTCGACATGGAGTCCTTCTTTGCCGTGCTCTCGGAAAGTCGCGGGCGTCCGATCGTGCTGCACCCGGCAGCGAGCGGCGCGGGGCCATACGGCCTCTGGGCCGCCGGTCCGACCACCGACGTGATCTTCTACGAAGAGGCAACCAGCCCACTGCACCAGGAGCACATCATCTTGCACGAGGTGAGCCATCTCCTGTGTGGCCACGAGCCGGCGCCGGTGACGGAGGCTGATGTGGCCGATCTCCTGTTTCCTCATCTGGAGAGGGAGACGATCCAGCGTGTGCTGCAACGCGGAGGCTACACCACTGACGAGGAGCGCGAAGCGGAGATAATGGCATCACTGATCGTAGAGCGCGTCTCGGGCGAGGGCACCCGGCCCGAGCTACGGCGCCCGGGTGAACTGACAGTCATGGAGCGAATCGAAGTCTCGCTCGATGTTGGGAGCGATCGACCGGCGTGACTCCGGATCTGCTCTCGCTCATCCCGGCGATCGCCACCTGGCTTGCCGCCCTCTACAAGCTTCCGGCTCTCCGGCGCCGGCCGCATGATGCGGCTGTCCGCTCCTTCTGGCTGTCTCTCCTCTTCCTGGCCCTGGCGCTGACGGTCCTCGTGCCGTCCGTCGTGGTCGGGCTGGACGCGATCAGCCACATCGCGAACATCTCGCGGCTGCTCGGCAATGGCCTGGTGCTGGTCGCATCCTGGCAGGTGCAGGCGTTCCTTCTCTACCTCAACTATCCCGCACCCGAGGCACGGGCGCGAGGCAAACAGGTAGGTTGGGCATTGCTGGCCGCCCTCATCCTCATGAGCGTGCTCTTCGGGCTCGCTCCGGTCCATCACGAGTCGATCAACTTCTGGCAGCAGTACGGACGAGCGCCCTTCATCCTCGAATATCGGCTCGTGTTCCTCGCGTACCTGGGCCTGGCCCTGTTCAATGTCGTCCGCCTGGCGGGACAATACGGGCGTACGGCGGTACGTCCCGCTCTCGCTCTGGGACTTCGGTTGGTCGCCGCCGGCGGTGTCCTCGGCCTGCTTTATGTCGCGCACGAGAGTGCCCGTGTGCTCGCGCTCGCCTTCGGCTGGCAGAATGTCTTCCTCGACTCCGACACCGTCACGCGGATACTTATTGCCAGCAGTATCGTGCTCATGGTCGCGGGCGCCACTATGCCGGCCTGGGGCGGTCGAGCCGGCATCCCGGATCTCTACAGTTGGGGCACCCGCTATCGCTCCTGTCGAAGGCTCTATCCTCTCTGGCGCGATGTCTGCCGATCGGCACCCGGCATCGCTCTCCTTCCTCCTTCCTCACCGATTGGCGATATCTTCAGCATTCGTGACATCGAGTTCCGTCTTTACCGCCGTGTCGTCGAGATTCGGGACGGCCAGCTGGCTCTGCGCCCCTATGTCGAACCGAGGGCCGCGGAGTACGCTAGGGATCTCTGTCAGGAGAAAGAGCTGTCAGCGGAGACGTCCGAGAGGATCATCGAAGCTTCAACTCTCGCCGCCGCCCTCCACGCGCAGCGCCGTGGTCGACTCGCACGCGCACCGCACGTATCCTCGCCCCTCGCGGGTGGCGCGAACATCCAAACAGAGGTCAAGGTACTGGAACAGGTGGCGCGCTCCTATCGCCACTCGCGGATTGTGCGCGCTGTCCTCCGACGGATGACGCAGGAAGAGCGCGTGGCCAGCCCGGGTCGCCTGTTCCCGAGGCAGTGATGAACCAGCGGCGCCTAGCTCGCCTCGTGACGGAGGTGCTCGCTCCGGCACCGGTGGCAGCCACTCTTCTGCTTCTGATCGCCTGGCACAGCACCTCGTCGCTCCTCGAGGCGGCCTGGTGGGGCTTCCTCACCGTCCTCTTCACCGTGCTGATCCCTTTTCTCTATCTCCTCTACGGCGTGCGGCGTCGCCGTTTCACCGATCACCACGTTCGTCTTCGTCAACAGCGGCCATTACCACTTGGCGTCGCCGTCGTCTCGGTGGTGGTTGATGTCGTGCTGCTACTGATCTTCGGCGCACCGCGCGAGTTGCTGGCCCTGGTTGTGGCGATGGCGGTAGGTCTCGGTATCTCGACGCTTGTCACCCTCTTCTGGAAGATCTCGATCCATGTGGCCGTCGTCGCCGGCGCCGTCGTCATCCTGGTCCTTGTCTTTCGGCCTGCTCTCCTCCTGCTGGCGCCTGTCGTGCTCCTGGTCGCTTGGGCACGAGTGGACTTAGGCGACCACACAGTGAGACAGGTGGCTGCCGGGGCGGTGATCGGAGCGCTGGTGGCGGCTACGGTTTTCAGCGTCCTTCGGTAGAAGGCCTGCGCCAGAGCGCCGGCGGGAAGAGGTGGGGAACTGTACGCGCACGGCGAATCAGAGAATAAGCGGGACCGAGACGAGGGGCAGGATCACCTATCCAGGTCACGAATTCCCCGTGGCCCTGCCCAACCGAGCGGATCACGCGCGCGACGGCGTGGTGCCCAGCCCTGTCCAACTCTGCTCTGTATCGTATCTTCCCATCCGCTCGACCGTTCCGTTCCCCGGTAAAAGGAGCCTCTCCACATACCTTAACCCGCACGTTGTCCCACCGGCTTCCGGCGACACCGTCTGCGTCGCTCGTGCCGTCTGCCGCAAGGGAAACCTCTGCGTGCGCGACGAGTTTGGCGCCATCTACGACCTTTCCTTCTTGCTGCGCCAGGCGCTCGCTGCGTTCCACAGCAGGTGTGCCGACGGCCACGGAGCATGACCGATGTCCTCGAGATTACTCAGGACGGACGACGTCTCAGTTGGGAGGACGCGCCACTGCTATGTAGTGTTTGATTGGCCATACTCCGGGCGGCGGATTGGTCAAGTTATCATTCCATTGCCACACCGCGTAGTTTCCATCGGCGGACCCCTCCGGGTACATCGGTCCGGCGTACACCCTTCCTTTGTCCAGAATGTAGACACGGTGGCTGGTCAAGCCATAGGCGTCGATTCGCGAGGAGCTATGCGCATACCAGACGAGGCTATCCTGCAGCAGGGTTGGCGAATAGTCGCATTGGGTCCAGGGCTGACCCGGCCCGGCCCGGCAGGCGGCGGAGGGATCCTTCGGGTCGTGCTTCGCCCGCCGACTGACCATGACCGTCGCGCCGGTCTTCAGATCGAGCAGCCAGATGGCACCGGGGGCAAACCGGTCGGGCGCCTCCTTCCACGCGATGTACCGCCCGTTCGTCGTGGGAACCGATGAGAGGTGGTTCGTCGTCAGTTGAGTAACCCGACCGGCCGGGAAGTGCTCGATGAGGAGGTCGGTGCCGTTGACGTTGTAGGTGGGGGGCCCGCCATCGACGCGGGAGGGACAGGTTCCCTCCTGCATCCAGACCGCGAACCGAATGTGTGGCGCAATGGCCGGCCAGGCCTGATTGCAGGGAGCCTGCGTGGTGTAGAGGGTCGTCGTCCTGCCACCAGGAAGCCGTTTCATGCGTATCGACGAGACCCAGTGCCCGGCGCCGTTCGGTGAGGTCACGCAGTGCGCCAGGCACGTGGTCACCGCCCACACGACCGTATCGCCCTCGAGCGCCCACGTCGGCGTGGCCCAGTCATAGGGCGGGTGGCCCGAGGTCTTGCTCGAATCGACCAGGAAGTGCCCCCCGGTCCCGCGGTTCATGGCCCAGAGCTGCCACGTATAGCCGCCCTCCTCCCACACAAGCCAGTGCCGAGACATCACGACGCCGTTGAACAAGTTGTAGTCAGGCGGGCGATTCACGGCGATAACCCGTGGGTGAAACGGGTGAACGGGCGATGTATAGAGGTCGACGTCGCAGGGCTTGTGGAAATCGCAATTGGTGGCGCTCCACACGACCGTGTCCCTGTAAACACGGGGCAGATCGACATAGCGTTGGGGCACGAGAAAGTGCACGACGCGCGGCTGAGCAGGAGCGGCGCCGGACGCCGCTCCTGCTGCTCCTAGGATGAGCATACCCGCGACCGCAGCTGCGGCTATGCCCCAGGTCACCCGCCGGACGACCAGTCGTCTGCGTCGGGATAACGGTCCGTCTCGCCGGGGGCTACCAGAGATCATCGTGACTGCTATATGACCCCATGATCGCGTCGTAGATCACGTACGCGGGGTCATTGTAATTGCCGAACGTGTTCCCGCCGTTGTTCTCGAACGATCTCCCCGACTGGTAGGCTGTGTCGACCCAGTTCACGTACGAGTTGCTGGTATTCCAGCCGTTTACCGGGACGAAGTGGTCCGCGTTGCTGTTCGTCGACCATTCCGGCATCGAGTCGGTGCTCACCTCGGCGATGATCGCCCCGCCATACTGCTCCAGATCGAAGCTGGCGTCGCCGTTGAAGTCCGACTGCGTGAGGGTCCCGCCCCCTTCATCGTACGGGTCATCGATGAAGGTGTTCGCGTTGTTGTCGTTGTTGTTAATGAAACTCTTCAGGCTCTGCCAGGTCGTGCCCCAGCCGTACTGGCTGGAATAGCCCATTTCCCAGTAGGCAGCTTCGTACAGGTACCCGTACCAACCCCACCCCCAGCCGTAGACCTGGGCGCCCGCCGAGTCCGTGCTGTGCAAGCCTTCCCCATCGCCTGTCGAGTTGGAGTAGTTGGAGACAGCGGTGGATGCCCACGAGCGGGCTGTGAAGGTTGTGGAGCCCGGACCGCACATGTAGAAGTAGAAACCGTTGTCATTATTGTAGTTGGGAGGCGGCCAACCGATGCTGCCGCTAGACGTACTGCTGGTGTGGGTGGCGTTGAAATACCAGCCTGCGCTCCAGTTCCACCCCCAATTGTCATCGACGTTGGGTTCCGGCTTCAGCACGTAGTTGTTCGAGTAGTACCAACTGCCGCTCTGGTAACCGGGCGATGCGCCCCGGTTCCCGCCCTGCGCGTTCGATGCGGATTGCTGGGCGAGAAAGGCCCGCTGGGCGCTGACCTTCTTCTCCACAACCGCTTGCTCGGCGGGCGTGAGAACCGGAACTGTGCGGTCAGGGATTGCGCCGCCTCCCGGAGGCGTTGATGGCTGGGCGGCAGGACCGCCTCCATCTCCATAGGCTGAATGGGGACTTCCCGGCCACACCGAGACGCAGAGGGCGAAGACCATGATGGCCAATGCCAGAGTAACGCGACATGCTCTGCGAATCATTATTTGGCTCCTTCCTGATTCCAATCTTGTCAGCCCGAATCTGGCGACCCGCGCCCAACAGTGACCTCCTGGATCCGCTTCTCGGCTACGATCAGCAGTCCTGGGAGCTTGTCGTTCGCTGTCGGCATTGGCATTCCTACGGGGACGCTCGTCACCGATGGGGCCTTTGTTCTCAGTTCTCCGCTCCTTTCCCCGCTCCAGCCAGTTCCTCCTTGACCGCGGTGATGGCAGCGTAACGCGAACGGAGTGAGGTGTCACGTGCAAACCGTCACATCGCTGATGTGAGGCTCTTCACATTACCGATCTGACGATCCCCGCAGTAGCCCAGCTGGCCGTCCATCGCAGAGTACCTTGATACCCCGGCGGTGTCGGCCGTACGCGATGAGGCCTTGCTGTTCTAACTTCGGGAGCAAGCGCGTGACTGCCTCCCGGCTGGCGCCAATCCGCTGAGCAAGCTCCCCGTGAGTCGCCCAGACCATACGCTCGGGGTCAGACTCGGCCAGCCGCTGCAACTCGTCCCAGAGGCGGGTGAGGGCATCATGGGAGATCTGTTCCCAGAACAGGAGGCCAAGCTCCATAAACCGCTGACGTAACTGGTGGTAGAGAGCGGCGGCGGCGCTTGGGGTGGCGAAGATCGCCTCGTGCAGGAGCTGACGGGGGAAGCGGCAGACAACCGTACCTTCCTCTGCCGCTTCGGCGTAGGCATCCTCCTTCACCGTAGCCGGCACGTCGGCAAAGTCGATCAGGTCACCCGGGCCCAGGCGAAACACGACCAGTTCGTCTCCCTTGGGACTCCGGCAACCAACGAACCCGGTCCCGCGGACCAGGATGTGCACGACCCCTACATCGCTCTCTGGCCCCGCAATGGGCTCGCCTCGGCGATAGGACCGCCAGCTTGCACTCTCCGCCAAGGCGAGCAGACGGTTCTCCGACACGCCGGCCAGCAGCGGCACGTGAATCAGCAATGCAGTGTCTACTCTCCCTGCTCGCCAGGGAAGCCATCCCTCCTCGTGGTCCATCGCCTGCCCCCGTCTCATCACGGAGAGCTCATAAGGGTGATGTCCTCGGCCGCTGTGACTGCGCCTAGTCGCGCGTTCTCGATGCCTTCTGCCGTGATCACCCGCCCCGGCACGAACTCCTGCCAGCTTGCCGGCGCCCCGTTCGAGAGGTGGATACGGGTGTCCGGCCCGACTGTCACAGGCAAAATCCTATCACCGAAGCGGACGCGGATGGTCGTGTTCCCTGTCCAGTTGACGATGACGCCGCGACTGCGGAACGGACGCAGATCGAGGTCGTACAGGGTCCCGGCGCCGTAGAGGAGGGCGCGAGTCGGGTCGGGGTGAGCCTTTGCCGCGACGCGGTCGCCAACCCGGAAGTCGGAGAGCCGGACCGGGATCGTCCCCTGCATCCGGAAGACGGTAGACCACCCGATGATGAGGGTGGCGACGGTGCCGGATGGCAACCGCAGCGACAGATTGTATCCACCCGGGCGGGGCGAGAGTCGCAGATAGGTGCCGGCGATCCGGTCGTGGATGTGATAGTCGCTCGTCGGACACCGGCGCTGGCCGAGGACGACCGGCGCGAGCGGCCGCTGGTGGAGGTTGAGCGACGAGAGAAGGGAGGAGGCATCTCGGTCCCAGCGCGTGAGGGGTGGCAGGCGGAAGTCCTGCTCGATGAAGCGCAGGATGGAGTCGAAGTCCATGGTGTGGTGGTCGACAGCGTGGGCGCGAGCATAGGGGGAGATGATAATGGCGGGCACGCGTGGACCGAGCCGGATGGCATCGAGATGGGGCGGGGCGACGTGGTCGTAGAAGCCCCCGAAGTCATCCCAGGTGAGCACGACGAGGGTGGAGGGCCAATCGGGGCCACGCATCACGGCAGTGATCTGCCGGACTGTCCAGTTCTCGCCGGCGCACATGCTGTACGGCGGGTGCTCGCTGTCCGCCTCGTCCGAGACCAGCCAACTGACGGCGGGGAGGTGCCCCGCCGCGGCGTCTTCGGCGAAACGGCCGACGGGCACGACGTGGGACGTCCAGAGCGGCGAGTACCGGATGTGCCGGATCGCATCGAAGGAGGACCAGATGTAGCCGGAGCGGTACTGGCCAGGGGCGTAGTACCGCCACGAGATGTGGCGGTGATCCAGAGAATCGGCCATAGTGGGCATGTTGAAGCAGGGTTTGGTCTCGTAGGTGCGACCCGTCGTCGGGTTGATAGCGTTGACCCAACTCGTCGCCCCGCCGTCGCACCCCCAGGCATAGTGAGTCTGCCCCTGGGGGTTGTCGACCGTATTCGCGGAACTGGCGGCGATGGTCACGAGGTGGTTGGGGAAACTCGCTCCCATAATGGTGGAGAAGAAGCGGTCGTCGAGGGTGAAGTCGCGTGCGTACTGCCAGTACGCGGGAATATCGGCGGGGCCGTACTGCGAGTCGGCGACATCCTGGCCGTCCTGAATAGCCCCCAGGAGTCGGTCGAAACGGTCCATCCGCCCCCCGTCCACAGCGAAGCGCGCCGCTACCGAGCTGTGATCGATGTCGAGTAGGGTGTGGTCGGGAGCATGGCCGAGCGGGACCACACCATCGTCCGACAACCTTGCCCACGTGGCACCGTTCGCGCGAGGGAACCGCCCGAAGAGATTGTCGAAGGAGTGATTCTCCTTGTCGATGATGACGACGTGGGCGATGGGGTAGCGGGCGTACGCAACGGGCTGGGCGTCACGCGGCGTCGATGCGGCACGGAACGGCAGTGAAAGGAGGGTGGCGGCAAGGATGGCAGCGAGAATCGGGAGAAAAACGCGCATTGACGGCCCCTTGAGAGGAAGGCGAGGAGACGCGAAGGGAGAACCGGATCCATCTCGGCTCCCTGCAGCGGTGTCTACCGTGAACTGGCGGGCGGGGAACCGGTCCAGTAGTCGTACGCGGCACCCCACGGGATATGACCGTAGTAGTCGAGGGCGAGGGGGCTGGGAGTCAGGGCCGCGACGATCTGGCGCAGTCCCGTCTCGTCCGCGTGTACCAGCCAGAGTTCGGCACGCTGGCCGTGGATGCGAGCGAAGACGATGGTGCTACCGTCCCGTGACCACTGCGGGTGGTCGTCCGCAAAGCTGGGATCGCTGGTGAGCCGTGTGGCCGCGGGGCCGTTCGCGGGAACGATCCAAAGGTGGCTGCCGGAGACGGCCCGGAGGGTCGAAGCCTGGCCTACCGGGCCAGCGATCTCGATTGCCACGGCCAGAGTGTGCCCTTCCGGGGACCAGGCCGGGGCGACCATAGCGGTACGCGGATTGGTAAGCCGGCGCGGCGCGCCGTGAAGAGTCGCCAGCAAAAGCACCTTGTTCGCCCAGGTCTGCCGCCCTCCGCCCGCGACGACAGCGAGGGTGCGGCCATCCGGCGACCAGGCCAGGAAGCTGCGGTACGGCAGCATGATCGGGACGATCCGGTGAGGCGAGCCTCCGGAGAGAGAGATGGCCATGAGCGGTTCCCCATCGGCGGCGAGAGAGGCGGAGAGCTGCATGCCCTGCCAGTAGAGGAGCTCGCTCGCGTCCGGCGACCAGCCGGCCAGATGGTACTGGATCTGCGCGGGGGCTGGACTGAGGGAGATCCTCTCGCTGCCCGTCCCATCCGCGCGCACGCGCCACAGCCCTTGCTCCATGGGCGGTTTGCCCGGCGCCCGCACCTCGGCCTCGTAAGCGAGCCAAGCACCATCCGGTGACCATGCGAGGGCGGCCGCCCCCTCCCCTCCGCCACCCGAGACCACGCGCACCTCGCGAGACCCATCGGCATCCGTCAGAATGAGGCCTCCGTCACTGATGTACGCCAGCCGGTCGCCTCGTACCGACCATTCCACCTGCCCCTCGCCCGGAGCCACGGGACCGAGAGAGTGGGCATCGCCACCATCGGCCCGCATCGTCCAGAGCGCCTGGTCCCTAATGAACGCAAGCCAGGTTCCAGAGGGGGACCAGAGCGGCCAGGAATCCCCGCCATCCTGCGTGAGCCGGTACGCCTTGCCATCCGGCAACTGCTTCGTCCAGACGTCGCCCCCCTGGATGTATGCGACCTTCCCGAGAGCAAGGGGCGGCACCGACGTTGGGTGCGCCTGAGCAACCGCGGTCGCCGTGGCGTCCGCCGCCGACTCGAAGCCAGCGTGGGCCTCGACGGCGCACCCAGCAAGGACAACCGGAGCGAGCAGGGACAAGATGGCAAGGCGGAACCTCATCGTGACTTCAGGACTTAGTGGTAGACATACCAGACGTGCCACCCACCGAGGGTGCGTGCGACGTAGACAACGCCTTCCGACATCGACGCGCTGGGTTTGAAGTGGGGGAAGTAGAGGAGCACGACCCAGGAGCGGCCAGCCACGGTCGAACCGCACCGGTGCATGGCGATTCCGCGATACACCGCCACGAAGGAGTTGATGGCATCCGACTGCGCCCCCGAGGCGAGGGAGGCCATGGCGACGATCTTGTAGTTCGTGTGGCCCGGGGCATGGTTGTAGAGATTCGGCATGTCGCGTGCTATGGCAGCGGGGACCGCTGCCGCCGCCGTCGTTCCCGGGGAGAGCGTGGACGGGCAGCTCGGGGTCTGTGCCACGTGGCTGGCGGCTGGAGATCGTGCTGCGACGGCCCCGGGTCCGAGTAGTCCGAGGATCCCGACAACGGCGGCCAACCCAATGGCCGCGGCCGCATGGCGGGCCTTTCCTTCCATAAGGATCATATCTGCGCCTCCTTTGCGCATGCTAAGTCCTATTTCGTGGTATGTCATACCGCTGAGGCAGTGAGGTCAGTCACGGTGATCTGCTCGCCGGCGTCGTCGGGACATAGGCACTTGGCCGTGACCAGATCGCCTCCATGGAGATCAACCACAAAGACCACCCAGGCAAGGTGCGGGCCTTGTTCAAGCTCGTACTGGACGAAACCTCGTCTGTCCTCGATCCACACGTCGGTCGGGCACGGTGAGGAGAGTTGAGCGCGGATGCCGCGGTAGACGGGAGAGCGCTTCGTGCCGCCCACCACCGTTCTCACCACATCCGGCGCCAGGCCCCAGGCCGCCACCCGGGCGGCTGGATCCCCACCTCAGCGACGACCTCGTCCCGAGAGGCGTGGCATTACTTCACCCCCTAAACGGCCGAGAAGATCTTGACGACATCGATCTCGTTGGTGTCCGGATGCCACGCGCCGATGATCTGGAGGTGCGAACCGACCTTGAGCTGGGACAGATCGTGCGTCGGAGGCGCCAGGTTCCGTATGACCACCGTCTCCGGGACGATGTGCCCGATCAGTTGGTCCCCCGTCTGATGCAGATGTGCCTGGTTCAGGATGAGACGATCGCTCGCAACGCTCGCGAGCACCGTATGGATGTTGACGATATTGACCCAGATCGTCTCCGCGATGAACGTGCCATCGCTCCCAGGAACGCCCCGCGCGTAGAACCGGTCGTTGACCTGGACATTGTCGAGGGTGGTATCACGGACCTTCCAGATGCGCGTCGAGTTGGTGATCTGAATGCGCTGGACCAGGAGCTGCGAGCTCTGGGCGGTCAGCACTGAGCCGTTGATGCCGATGATCTTGCCCTCGGCGAAGTTCGGGTTTCTCCCGCCTTGCTCTGCCTCGCCCGGTACCGGGGACGCCGCGTCGACCGCGGGCGCGACGAGTTGGCCGAGTGAAGCCGCGCTCACGACCCCGGCTCCGCTCAGGACGGTCCGCGTGAGAAACTCACGCCGATTTACCTGACTCATACCGATCCTCCTCTCTAACGATCTGTGCGGAACACGGCCAAGCCGTTGTCCAAGTTGTCGACGGCGCTGAAGGCGGCCGCCGTGAGGTCGAGCTGACGGTTGTACTTGGTATACGAGCCGCACGTGAAGGACTGATTGCAGACACACGACGTGCAGGGGCCGCAGTCGGCGATCGTGACGTACACGCACTTGCCGGTGCAGCGATCGGTCACGTAGAAGTACTCACCGCAGCCGTACTGGGGCGGGGTCGAGAGGCCGCACGCGGCAGGATCAGTTTCACTGAGGCAGGCAGACGAGATATTGATCCAGGCGCACTGGTAGTTGCCGGAGTCGCAGGTGCCGCAGGCGCCGTACCCGGCGGCGCCGCACGGTCCCCAAGCGTTCCCGCAACAGAACCAGCTCATGATGCCGTTCCAGACGTAATTTGTCAGGCAACCCATTCGGTATCCCTCCTTTCGGGACTCATGTGTCTGCCGATCGTCGTGTTTCGTCCTGGTCCCGGGTAGTCGAGGTCGTTCACGGCTCGGTCCTCACCGCCGCCCCCCTTTCGTGTGACTCGAGAGGTTGCGGGGTCGGTGCTATCACACGGCGGTCGCCCCCATCCCCTCTATCCCCGACGCTACAGCCCGGATGTTTCACGCGTATGCTATGGACGTAACAGATCAGAGATGAGGATGTAACGGCCAGGAAACAGACGGGGCGTCAGGAGTTGTGAAGAGGAAGGCGGAGAGTCGCGACCGTCCCCTTTCCCGAGCGGCTTCGGACGATCAGACTGCCGTCGTGCAACGACGCCACGCGTTCGACCAACGCCAGACCGAGGCCGCTCCCCTCGACAGCTTGGGCGCCTCGTCCCCGATACAGTTCCTCGGCTACGTGCGGGATGTCGTACGCCGCGATGCCGGTCCCTGCGTCTGCCACCTCGACCGTCGTCCACGTTCCGTCCTCCACCACCCGGATCTCGACTGGCGACTCCGCTGGCGAGAACTTGAGGGCGTTGTCCAGCAGGTTATAGATGGCGAGGAGGAGGAGATCACGGTCGCCCCGCACAGGTCCCGGTTCCCAGGGGATCTCCTGAATGTGGAGTTGCGCTGAGCGACAAGACCGCCCGGGCTCTGCACGGACCATCTCCGCGACCTCGCGAACAAGCCCGACAACATCAACGGGCTCGCACTCCATCCCATGAGTCTCCAAGTCAGCCAGCTTGCGCAGGTCGTCGACCAATCGGCTAAGCCGGTCCACCTGCTCACCCACGGTGCCTAATGAACCGTCGGCATCTAGTCCGCCGGCAGCGAGGTTCGCGAGGCCGGCGCGCATCGCGGTAAGGGGATTCTTCAATTCGTGATTGAGGCGATGGACAAAGCGCCGGCGCGCCTCGAGCTGAGAGCGTCGCTCCACCGCGATCGCCCCGTCGAGCGCGCGTCGTTGGTGTGCTTGTATTCCCCATACGAGGGTCCCTACCACACTGGCCGCGATCCCGGCCACGATCGGCAGGATGCCGCTGTTAGCCTGCAGGCTGACGAAGACGAGATTGCTCGGGATCAAGCCCAGGATCATACCGACACCGAAGATAGTGCCAGCTAGGGCCGGGCTGACCAGGATAGTAGCAATGGCGGCCCCGGACTTCATCCTGCGATGTCTACCGTCCCAACAAACCGGTAGCCTTCTCCGACGATAGTCTCAAGGTAGCTCGGGTGCTCGACGTCCTCACCGAGGACACGGCGAATCTCGGCGATCCGGACATCGACGGCACGCGTCGCGGCCGGGTAGTCCCAGCCCCAAATTTCGTCCAGGAGACGTTCGCGCGCTACGACCTCACCGTGGTGGAGCATCAGATACTCCAGGACGGCGAACCCCTTTCCTGTCAACGCGATCTCCCGCTTCCCCCGGAAGGCGCGGCGCGACGGACGGTCGATCGCGAGATCGCCGGAGGAGAGCCGGTGGGCAGCGGCAATTGATTGCGTGCGGGGCGCGCCGCGACGGAGGACCGCCTTGATACGGGCGACGAGCTCGAACGGGTCGAACGGCTTGTTAAGGTAATCATCGGCTCCCTCTTCAAGGCTCATTGCTCGTTCCCCGGCGCTGCCGACGTGTGTCAGCATGATGACCGGTGTCCAGTTGCTGCTGGTCCGCAGCCGTCGGCAGACCTCGCGACCATCAAGGAGAGGCATGACAATGTCCAGGACCAGTACGTCAGGACGAAGTGACTGCACCTTGCGCAGGGTCTCTTCCCCGTCGTGCGCGACCTGCACCTCGAAACCGCTGCGCCGAAGGAACGGAACGAGTTCGGTTGTGATCGCCTGCTCGTCATCCGCCAGCAAAATCTTCATCATCGTCCGACTTCACGGTCCTTGTCGACATCCGTCTGCTGGTCTTTCTGTACCATTCATACATCAAGCAATCCAGGAGTGCCGTGCACGTCACGGTCCTGGCCCCCTCTGGTCTCCCTCGCGGCTTGATCCAGATGGGGGATCAAACGACCGTGCGGTTGGCAGAGGAGGCCGTAGCTGGAGTGGCAGGAACGGCCGCTTCCATGTCCGTCGGTATGGCCTCGCTGTAGGGCGGGCTGGGGTTGGTGGCAGTTCTCGGCGCGCCACGCGAGCCGGCGGCGCTAATTGCTGCGATGGTCGTCGGGCTAGGAATCTCCACCCTGGTCACGCTCGCCTGGAAGATCTCCATTCACGTGGCCGTCGTCGCGCGGACCGTCGCGATTCTCATCTCTTTGGACCTGCCCTGATGCTCTTAGCGCCTGCCGTGATTCTCGTCGGATGGGCACGGGTGGAGGTGGGTGATCACACCCCGGCGCAGGCGGGTGCAGGAGCGGTAGTAGGGATTGCCATCGCCGGCACGATTTTTTACTGCGCTGAGGTAGAGGGAAAAATCGCAGTGGCGCAACGCCTGAGTTGGATCCTGTCACAGATCGCGAGGTAAGGCGCGCGGGGACCGCAGAAGCGTAGGCTGGTACGAAAAGCCGAAGAGGACATGGATCGAACCCAGCCACGTCGTCCGCATCACACGCGCGTGACGCTCAAAAGTATTCCGGCGCTGACAATATTGCGGTCTTCGCAGCAGCTATCCAAAGCGGAGGTCTGCAACTGTTGGCCGCGGTGGCCGGCAGGGCCACATCCGCCTGAGCGGGCAACGACCCACACTGGCCATCAGCGATGCGATTAGTTGTCCACGTATTGGCATAGCGAGCCGAGGCACGTAAAAGGTCCTGTGAATGATGCCGCTAGGTGTGAGTGTGAACTTATACACCCGAGGAGACTTCGCAAAGTTTATCCGGCGTTGACGCCATGAATCGTGTTTGGCCGCGTAGCGACGCCGTCCACGGTTTTCAAGTCCGTCAGTGCTCGTGCGCGCAGCGATCGATGCCGAAGAACTCCTCAAGATCCTCTACGGGACCATACGTGACCTCCTGAATGCCGCTGGTAGCGGGGGGACGAGTTCCGGGAATCCCAAAGCCGTTCCCGCAGCTTGCCTCCAACGGCAACGTCATCCCAGCCATCGTCACTCCGATTTCCGTGGATGGCTGAAGATCATCCCAGAGTCACGCTCAAGACACGCGCACGTCACGGACGCTTAGTACGCTGCGGGTGTATCTGCGGTTTGGTCGGCTTTGGCCCGAAAAGCCGATGGGGATGATCTCGCCCCGGATCCGAATGGGATTGAGCATGCTCTCCCGTGGGCGGCCCAAACGAGACCGACGGCGAGACTCAGCCGGGCTGTCGCTGGATCGGAAGTGACCAAACTCTCCAGCAACGGTGAACGGAGTCACGAGACTTGATCAGCGACGGAGGGTCGATAGGCGATAGGAACCATAAGGAAAACAACGATCAGCGGCTGACGCATCATTCCCCCGTTTTCGACCGCCGAGCTGATGATCGGCAGTTGCCGACACGGAGCTGCCCTGCGGCCTGCCCCGCAGATGGCCGGCTGGGTAAGGAGGTACATCGTGCGTGACATCTGGAGCATCGGACCGACGGCAGCCGCTCGTGCTTTGCGAGCCTGCGGATTCTCAGCCCGGCAGGCCGACAACTTGGTCGCTCTCAAGCTCCGTTATGAGCGGGGAGCCTTCCGTGAACAGTGTGCTGCCCAGAATCGTCTGCTCTTCGTCCGCTGGCTGGTCGAGCATGGCCGGCTCGATGATGGGCTACCCGTGCAGCACTTGATCGAAGCGAGGGAAAGAAACGACCAGGCGGCGTGAGTGGTTTCCCAGCACAGCCGCTCATCGCTCGCTCACAGCGCCCAATGTCTTTGACAAGCGCTTCTCGGGTCGTGTTCGCTTATGTTCTCGCCAGGTAGCGCTTGATCGCGCGCGGTACTCGATCATCCGTGATGAGTCCCCAGTGATCGAGATCGGGGAACTGCAGCTCCGCTGAGCCGTAAAGTCGGGCCACGTCCCGGCCTCGCTCGTTTGGGAATTCACGTCCATAGATGACAAGCGTCGAGTACAGCACCGATGGCACGGAGATCCCCCGCTTGCGCTCGGCGCGGGCACGAGAGGACTCGGCGCGTGCAGGTAGGTCAGGAGGAAACTGGCCGTACTGTTCTTCCGGGTTAAAGAGGCCGGAAACAAGCTTGACCTCGGGATGGACGCCCTGAATCTCGGCCGGCGCACTCGGCTCGATGACGATCAGGTGGTGGGGTCTCAGCTGCTGACAAGCCAGCATCGCAACGAGCCCTCCCATGCTCCAGCCACATAGGGCAACCGGGCTCGGCAACCGGCGGGTCGCCTCGACCACGACGGCTGCGTAATCGGCCATCCGGGCTCGTGCGACATCCAGGTTCTCCTGGAGGTCGACGGCGCGAACCTCCATCTCGGGAAACCACCGGTACCAGCTCTCGAAGATCCACGGACCGCTGCCGGCGCCGTGGATGAGGAGCAGGGACGCGGAGGCTCGACCTTGCGTCATGTGTCTCTCCTTCGCCGCCACTATACCGGGCGACCGATACCCGCCGACGTCATCGCGTTCGGCGGGTTCTGTTCGCCATATTGCTTGTCGCTCACCTGTCCCCGAAAGGAGTCGATTCATGTCACGCGCCCCACCATATTGATCCACACGTACTTGACGTTCCGCGTTCCGATGCCGTCGTCGGATCCACCAGACGCCCCTTGCAAGGAGAAACTACCCGATGCCCAAATGTCTCCTGCCCCAGACGACACAACCACGGCGCCTTCTCGCCCTCGGGCGAACTGGGGTGCTGATAGCGGTCACGTGGCTGGTGTCCCGGCTGCGCAGCGATTGCCCGGTGCCGATCGAAGTGCTGATCTCCAGCTTCTGGATGCGGTGGTCTGTCGACCGCCGTCTGCGCCATGCCGTTCGGAGGCTTCAGCGCATCCTTCCCCAGCTTTCACTGAACATGGCGATCGTTGCCCAGCAGACGATTGTCACCGACCACCAACTCCTCGGCTGTTACCAGATCAGTCAGCGACCGGATGGGAGCCGCTTCGCGCTCATCCGGCTCTCCCTCGAGGTCGACGGCCGATGCATTTCCACGGACGAGATGCTAGCTGTGCTGGCCGAGCAGTACATCACCCTGGCCATGCAGTCCACCGGCCCGGGTCTACTGGTACCGATTGATCTCGATCTATCCCCGCAGCCGGATCCACTGCATCGTGCCCGGCTTCAGCCCGATCCGCTGGCGGCCATCAACAGGACCGGCAATCACATCGCCTGATTCGGCCGATCCCACACATACTCCAATCTCCAGTGACAGGAGGTATCCCATGTCCATCGTCCTGAAGAGCTTCGCCGAGCTGGCGGAAGCGCTTGAGTTTCACGAGCCAATCGACGAGCGCACTGCCGTCGAAGTCAGTGCCGCGGAAAGCGTGTCAGACCCTTCTCCTCCCCCATGCGACCTTCCGGAGCTACTGACAGAACTGCAAGCTGCGAGCGCCGCACTCGCTGCCATCGCCCGACGTGACCAGGAGGCTCGCACTGTCGCCCTGCACGATCTGGAACGGTACGATGCCGTGGTGGCCCGGCAGCGCGAGGCGGAACAGGCGCACGAACAGGCCCGGCAGGTACGCGAACAGGCGGAGCGGTTGACCGAGCAAGCCTTCGCCGAGGAAGCGCGGACCGAGGCCCGCCGGGTGGCCGACATCGCCGTGCAGGCCGAGCAGGCAGCGGAGCGGGCCGTCGCGGAATGGAGCCGTGAGGCAGAGGCCCTGGCAGCAGGGCTGGATCTGGAGCGGCTGCTCGCGGAGCGTCGCCGGCAGGAGGAGGCGGAAAAAGCAAAAGCCGCCGAGGCCGAGAAGGCCAGGCGACTTGCCGGAGCCCTCGCCCGGGCGCGTGTGGCGCTCAATGCGGGGCGAATCGAGGAAGCGAAAGGTTTGCTGGGGAACGCTGCTAACGATTACCCCGACAATCCGGAGATCGACTCCCTCAAGACCATCATTGCGCAGCGGGAGCTGGCTGTCAAGGTGGATGCCGCCGAAGAAGCACTCTGGGAGGCGCGACGTGCGTATCGTCGGGATGCCTCCGCGGCAGTGGCGCGATTAGAGACCGTTGATATCGACGGGTTGCCCGAGCCGCTTGCCCGGCAGGTGTTCGGCGAGTGGGCGCGCGCCTGCTCCCGCCTCTGCCGCGAACTAGACATCGCCGAGCCGCTCCGCTACGCCCCGGACCCCGGCTGTGGTGCGGTGATTGCCCGTGAGACCTCGGACGGTCCCTACGTCGTGGTGAGCGCCCTCGGGATGGGCACCGGGTGGCAGGCTGGCAGCACCGTCGGCGACCGCCAGATGCGTCGGGCACGGCCGCTGCGGTAGCAAAGAGAGAGGGTCCTCCGGACGCGCGCTGGAGGACCCTCTCGCTACCCTTTTGAGCTGACCTCGGTACTGCAAGTTTTTGGACGACCTTAGCCCCTACGATCGGGCCACGGTGAATCTGTGGGCCCGGAGCACCGAAGAGTTGTGGCGACACACGGACTCTGGTCACCTCATCGAGGCGGCGGTCCACGCGGTCCTGGCCGGGTTGCGCCGATATACGCAGCCGCCGGCGCTCTTCCATGCCTACGAGGACCAGGCCGCCGATCTCGCATTGATCCGCAGTGTCGTGGAGGCACCGCTCACCGACGAGCTGCTCTGGCGAGTGCGGGACACGGCCTTCCACCTCCGCTGGCTCGAGCTGATCAGTTCTGGGTAGCTGGGTGCTCGATCTCTCTCGGCTCAGCCCCGAGCAACGAGCGGTGGTCCTGGCGCCTTATGGGCCGCTCCTCATTGTGGCCGGGCCTGGCTCCGGCAAGACGATGGTCCTGGCAGCCAGGATTGCCTACCTTGTCATCGGCCAGCAGATGCCGCCGACCAGCATCCTTGCCCTCACCTTCGCCTCGAAAGCCGCTGGGGAATTGCGTCACCGCCTGGTGGGGCTCCTTGGCGTGCAGGGAGGAGCGGTGGACGTGAGCACCTTCCATGCGCTCGGCCTCCGCATCGTGCGTCAGTGGAGCGAGGTGCTGGGCTGGGGACCGGGAGCGCCGACCGTGTACGGACCCGGGGAGGCGCGGACCGTCCTGCGCGAGGTGGCAGAGAGCCTGGGCGTCGACCTCGAGCACCATCCGCTGGACGAGTGGCGTGCTCGGGTAGATGGCCTGCGGCTACGCGGTAACCACATGTCACAGCAGCCGGAGCCACTGCAGTTAGTCGCGGAAGCCTACGAGGAGGGCCTGCGTCGCCGCGGGGTGGTCGACTTTCCCGCCATGCTCACCCTCCCGCTGCGGCTCTTTAGCGAGCATCCCCACGCGCTGCGCCTCTGCCAGGACAGCTACCGCGTCGTCCTGTGCGACGAGTTTCAGGACATCTGCGCCGGCCAGTACAGCCTACTTCGCTCCCTTGTGGCGCGGCACCATCACCTAATCGCGGTGGGCGATCCCATGCAAACGCTGTACGGCTGGCGCGGCGCCAATGTCCGGTTCCTGACCGCCTTCCAACGTGACTTTCCCGAAGCCCGGATCGCAAGCCTCCATCAGAACTTCCGCTCGACGCAACGAATCGTCGAGTGTGCCACCATCCTGGGTGCTTCTCTGGCCCTCAACGAGCCATGCTGGACGACGAATCCCGTCGGTGAAGCAATCCGCCTGCATGTGGCCGCCGACGAGCAAGCCGAGGCCGCATTCGTCGCGGCTGAGATCGAGCGCCTCCTCGCCCAGCGCATTGTTGACCGCTTGGACGAGGTGGCGATCCTGTACCGGACCAACTGGCAGGCGCTGCCCTTCGCCGTCGTGCTACAGGAGCGAGGACTGCCATACCGGCGGCCCCCTCGATCCGGGGTCGAACGAGACGTGGTGGAGCTAACGCCCAGCACTGCAGAGATGCCAACGGGAGGCGACGATGAAGGTGACGAGCATGAGACTGAGGGCGTGTGGCTCAGCACGATCCATCGTGCCAAGGGGGGTGAATGGCGCGTCGTGTTCGTGGTGGGTCTGGAGGAGGGCCTCCTGCCCCACGCTCGAGCGATTACGAACCAGTCCGGCGAGAACGCCAGTATCGACGAAGAGCAACGCATCGCGTACGTCGCGGTGACGCGTGCTCGTGAGCGTCTCTACCTCACCTACTGTCGAACCCGGCGCCGGGGGGACCGGGTTGAGATCCGCGAACCATCGCGCTTTCTCCGCGGGCTGCCGCTCAGAAGGCGAGCAGCCTGACCGATGGGAGGGTCGTGATGGCATGGATCGACACCGACGCACTGAAGCGCGATCACCCGGTGGAGGAGGTTGTCGAACGGTATGGCATCGAGCTACGGGACAGTGGATGCGCTCTCATCGGCCGCTGCCCCTTTCATGAGGATGGTGGCCGTCCCAACCTCTACGTCTACCCAATTACGCGCAGTTGGTACTGCTACCGCTGCGGCATCGGTGGCGACGTCATCAGCTTGGTGGAGCGCATCGAGGGCGTCGGGTTCCGAGAAGCCGTGACACGACTGACTGGCGACGCTCGAGAGTTGCCTGGGGCAAGCCAGTGTCGGAAAAGGAGGATAAAGCGACCGCCAGGGAGGCAAACACCGTGGGAGCCAGAGGAACGGGAGTGCCTATCGGCTGCCGCCGAGTTGTACCACAACAGGCTGCTCACCGATGAGGCGGCGCTGGCGTATCTCGCCGGCCGAGGCTTGGGTCGTGACATCATGGAGCGCTGTTGTCTCGGCTACTCCTCCGGCGACGAGCTCGTGAACTACCTGTGCCGACGGCGGTTGCCTATTCAGGCGGCACGGCGCGTCGGTCTCCTGAGGGCCGGGGGGTGCGAGCGCTTCACGGGCCGGGTGGTCGTGCCAGAGATCCGGAGTGGCCAGCCGATCTGGCTCATCGGTCGCACCATTGATGAAACCCTTGGTCATCCGAAGTACCTTGGTCTCCCGGGCTCCAAACCTCTCCTCGGCTGGGAGACAGCAAAAGAGTCGGCAGGGGTGTTCCTGGTCGAGGGGGTGTTCGATTGGCTCACGTTGCTGAACTGGGGCTACCCGGCCCTCGCACTCGTTGGGACGCACGCGCGCCCTGAAGTTTTCAGCAAGCTGACTCGGTTCGAGCACGTCTACCTGCTCTTGGACAGTGATGAGCCGGGCCGGTGCGCAGCCGAGAACATTGCTCGACGATTGGGTCCACGGGCGGAGACTGTCAGGCTGCCGGGGGCCAAGGACGTGGCAGAGTTGGCGACGCACGTTGATGGTCACGCGGTTCTGGCCCATGCCATACAGTCGGGACGGAATCTCGCAGCCTAACTAACCCACTCAACTCGATGATCTTGCCGGGCAGTGCCAGCGTCCATGAATCCTCGGCGAGATAGCGGGATTGACCTGCGGCTAGGCAGACTTGCCGTCGGCCCCAGCAATGAGTTCGTTGCACCGGCTGACACACTCATTGCAGATGATGACTCCAGTCTTTCCGGATATCATCCACAGTACCTCCGGGTTTGTCTTGTCGCAGAATGAGCACACATAAACCCTTTCCCCGGTTGAATGACTGCGGTCTTGCACTGTCTGCTCTCGGAGCACAGCCCTACGTAGGGGACCGTACATCGTCGTAGCAACGGCGACAAGAGCAACCCAGGCTCCGAAGGCGAGGGCCGTACGCTCAGCGCCAACGACCTGGATCAAGAGTCCGGAGAGGCCCACGCCGATTGGCTCCGAGCTCCAGGCGATCACCCGAGCCACGCTCGCAACCCTTCCGCGTAGTTCGTCCGGGGTGGCGGCTAGACGATAGCTGACGATGGCAATACCGTGGATCGGGATCGCGAAGGACATCCCGCCAAGCGCCACGCCGAGAAACAAGGCATTGGGAGCAACGGCGAGAAGCGGCCAGAGGATCGCCATGGCCCAGGTTGCGGCGATGATGACCCCGCCGAAACCTAAGCGTTTCTGGAGGCGAGGGGCAGCCAGTGAGCCAAGCAATCCCCCAACGCCAGTAGCCGAAAACATCAATCCTATGACGCTGGACGAGGTATGCTCCCCTTTCGCAAGGACAATCGCGACCAGCGCGACGCTGGCAACTGCGAGACTCAGCCCCCCTGTGGCGACGTACGCGAAACGGAGAACAGGATGGGCCCAGAGCCAGCGAATCCCTTCCGCAATCTCGCTCCGTAGATTCCTCGTCGAGGGTTCGCGCTGGTCCTGAAACTCCGCTGTGACGAATAGGAGGGCCATGACGGAGGCGGCATACGAGAGTGCGTCAACGAGGAAGGGGATAGCCTGACCGAGCTGGAAGAGGAAGCCCCCGAGCGGCGGCCCGACGACGCTCGTTGCCGAACTCATTGCCTGCTCGGCTGCTGCTGCGGTTGGAACCTGCTCTGCTGGAACGACGTGGGGCAAATATGTCGCCTCGGCGGTGCTGAAGAGGACGTAGAGAACACCACCGATCAAGGCATTGACGTACAACTGCGCTGCGGTGAGATGCCCGAGCGAGAAGGCCGCAGGAATGGTGGCCATGTTGACAGCTCTGCCGACGTCACACAGGATCATCACCCGCTTACGGTTCCACCGATCGACTAATGCACCGCCCGGCAACCCGAGGAACAGGTACGGCAGAGCACGCAAAGCACCCACTAAGCCTGCCTGAACCGGAGATCGAGTCAACGCCAGCACAAGGAGGGGATAGGTGATTCGCGAGACGCCGGTACCGAGGACGGAGATCAACTCCCCGCTCCAAAGCACCATGAAGTTCCGGTTTCGCCAGAGGGAGATGGGTGCACGCGGGGTCTCAGGACGGCTGCTCACCTCCACCCTCCGTTCGGAATCACTCCACGCGCTCAGAGACCCTCGCCCAGAACCCGGCTACCGGGCCGAGACCGATGTCCCACATTCTGGACCATGGCCAGTCTATCGCCTCCCCGAGGGGGAGAGTCGAGTGAAGCCACTCCGGCGAACCGGTCTCGGTTTGCTGAGACCACACGCTTCAGTGAATGCAACGACCCATCCATAACGGTCGCAGCGCCCTTGAAGTACTCTATCGGCCGTCACGGCTCCCGGCTCGTATGCAACGAGCGTCTCCGGCTGGTGGATTGACCGTCAGCTTCCCAGATCCGTTCAGCACCAGGAGGTTCAAATGCCTTACTCGCTCAACCGCACCGAGCTCATCGGCCGACTCGGGCAGGATCCCGAGACGCGCCACACATCCGACGGTCAGGCCGTGACCAAGTTCAGCATGGCCACCGACCGGCCGGCAAAGCCCGGCACCCACTCCGAGCCCGACTGGCATTCCATCGTCTGCTGGCAGAAACTCGCCGAGTTCGCTGGTGAGTATCTCACCAAGGGCCGTCTGGTCTTCGTGGCCGGTCGCATCAGCTACCGGGCCTGGGAAGGCAAGGACGGTCAGAAGCACCGCGCCACGGAGATCGTGGCGGCGGAGCTGATCCCGCTCGACCGCAAGCCGAACGGCGAGCTGCGCGTCGTGGGTGGCCAGGACGATGAGGCAAATCTCCCGTTCTAGCCGTCTACCGTGCCTGCGGCTGCA